>Ga0307479_10005692_pt1 | contig 11402 bp, 10 predicted proteins | sample atmos_gasesECM4C_FD_203743 | JGI IMG/M metagenome (GOLD analysis project Ga0307479, IMG submission 203743) | Hardwood forest soil microbial communities from Morgan-Monroe State Forest, Indiana, United States - atmos_gasesECM4C_515 | ecosystem: Environmental > Terrestrial > Soil > Temperate... | reverse complement strand
TATACTCTTCATTTTTCATCCACGGTGAAGCAAACCTCAGACCTCCAAGCTCAAACCTCAAACCTCGAACCAACCTCGAACCAACCTCGAACCAACCTCGAACCAACCTCGAACCAACCTCGAACCTCCAGCCTTAGATGCGTGTATACAAATTCCCGCTACACACTTTACATCCCACGTAACATTAGCTTAGCGTAAGCAGAGTCACTTCAACGCACTATGGACGCCACCACCTCAACCCGCGACCTGCTCTTCACCTTACTCCTCAAGGTCGGCGTCGCCTCCTCCATCGCCGCTCTCCTCGCGCGCTGGAACACTTTCCGCCGCGTTCTCTTTACCGAAGAGCGCGACCCCGACCAAAAACTGAAACTCATGTTCTTCATGGTTCCGCCGCTTATCCTCGGCGTGACCCTGCGTCTCGTCGGCTATCCATACCGCTTCGCCGATCTCTCGCTTGAAGGCGCTTTCTTAATGGGGCTACTCGGTGGCCGCGTCGTCGGCCCTCTCGGCGGCGCCCTCATCACCCTTCCGGCCCTCATTGGTCACGAATGGCTGGGCATGCCCGCAGCTGCCACCGCAGGCCTCATCGGCGGCCTGATCCGTCAAGCCATCCCCAACAAAGAAGACATCTGGAACTTTGGCCCCTTCACTTTTCTAAACATCCCGCGCGCCATCGTGCGCCTCGTGCGCAGCGCTCAGCCTTCCTGGGAAATGGCTCCATTACTCGCGTGCGTCGGCCTAGAACTTGGCCGCGTGGCTCTCGTTTACGCCACCAAGCCCAAATGGCTCTTCGCCATCGACCCGCAATGGAACGGCTGGCTGGCTCTAACCGTCATCGCCACGCTCATGTCCGTCGCCGCGCCGCTGAAAATCTGGAACAACACCCGCATTGAAATGAATCTCGAGCGCCACCAGCAGCTCCTCCTCAAAGCCCGCATGGACGCGCTGTCCAGCCAGATCAATCCGCATTTTCTCTTCAACACTCTCAACACCGTTTCCGCCTTGATCCGCTTCGATCCCGACACCGCCCGCGGCGTCGTCCTGAAACTCAGCAATATTTTGCGCCGCCTGCTGCGCAAGCACGAAACCTTTGTTCCACTTCACGAAGAACTGGAATTCATCGACGACTACTTAGACATCGAAGTAGCCCGCTTCGGCCGCGACAATCTCGAAATCATCAAGGAACTCGACGAAGACACTCTCGAAGCCTTCGTTCCCAGCATGCTTCTCCAACCCATCGTCGAAAATTGCCTCAAGCACGGCCTGGCCCCCAAAATTGAAGGCGGCAAAATCCAGCTGCGCACCTCCAACCGCGGCGGCCGCCTGCACATCGAAATCGAAGACAACGGCGTGGGCATCTCCGAAGAAAAAATGCCCCACGTCTACGTCGAGGGCATCGGCCTCAGCAACGTCCGCGAACGCCTCAAAGTTCTGTACGGCGCCGACTTCAACTTGGAAATCGAAAGCCGCCCCGGCGACGGCACCACCATCCGCATCGACATCCCCGAATTAGTCTCCACCCTGCAAGCCGTCGGCTGATTCCGTCGCGCTCATTGCAAGAACGCTAATTTCCGGATCACCACCTAAGACCAATCCACATTTCTTCAATTTATTCCTAAGTTTCCTCTTGACACTTTCCCGTCACTACTGTATTTTCTGTCAATACAGAAATGACTGAACACACACAAAGTCCGCCGCTCTCCCCCGCCGCCCAGAAATTCGTCCTCCATTGGGGCGAAATGGGCACCCGCTGGGGCATCAACCGCACCGTGGCTCAAATCCACGCCCTGCTCTTCGTCTCGCCCCGCCCGATACCCGCCGACGAGATCGCCGTCATCCTTGCTGTCGCGCGTTCCAACGTCAGCACCAGCCTCCGTGAACTCCAGGGCTGGCGCATCGTTCGCGTCGTGCACGTGCTGGGCGATCGCCGCGACCATTTCGATTGCACCAAGGACGTCTTCGAAATCTTTCGCATCGTCTCCGAGGAGCGCAAGCGCCGCGAAATCGACCCCACCCTCAAACTGTTAGCCGAATGCGTCCAGGAAATTAAAGCCCATCCAGAAAAAGACACCTACACCCTCGCACGCCTGGAAAGCATGCTCGATTTCCTGAGCGCTATGACCGGCCTCTTCGAAGAAGTCGTGCGCATGCCGGATGCAGCCCTCAGAGGCGTTGTCAAACTGCGCGGCAAAGTAATCACGCTGCTAGGTTCCGGCCGCAAAAAAGCGGGCTAAACAAGGCCGACTACACCGCACCTTTCCAAGGCTGCCGAGCGAACTTTGATTTTTTCGAACTGCCAAGTCGCAACACCGTGGTGCACACCATGATCTCGCTCACCTCAGAATTTACCGACAGCAAGAGCCGCCACGCCCAAGGCTGGCTATTCTTCGACGCCGACTGTGCTTTCTGCGTAAAAATCGTTCGCGCCGTTGCCGCAACACTACAAAAGCGCGGACTCGCCCTGGCACCATTGCAGGATCCGCGCGTGGGCGCGCTACTCGGCTTATCGCAAAGTGAGTTGCTGCTGGAGATGCGCCTCCTCCTCAGCAACGGCCAGCAAGTTGGTGGCGCCGACGCTGCCGTAGCCCTCGCCCACGAAATCTGGTGGGCCCGCCCCCTCGCCTGGCTCTCCAATCTCCCAGGAATGATGCAACTTTTCCGCCGCGCCTACCGCTGGATCGCAGCCAACCGCAAATGTTCGGCAGCGATCGCATGTTCCGCAATCGACCGTTCGCATTTTGCAAAGCGTTAGTCGAGTCATTCGGAGGGAATTACGATGTGCAGGAAGGAAGAACGAACTTACGCCGTCGCCAACCCGGCCGGTTAGCGGTCCAGAGTTTATTGTGAGCGAAACTCGTGCCCTAAAAATAGTTCTGCCAGGTGGAGGAGGTCAGGTAGGAAATCTGCTCGCCAGGCGCTTTCACGCCAAAGGCGACTCCGTCGTGGTCCTTACTCGCCGCCCCATCATCGCGCCTTGGCGATCTGTCGCATGGGATGGCCTACGCCTTGGCAATTGGGTTAAAGAACTGAACGACGCGGACGTCCTCATCAATCTCACGGGACGAAATGTCAACTGCCGCTACAACACAAAAAATCGCCAGGAAATCATGGATTCCAGACTGCACTCCACCCGCCTCCTCGGCGAAGCCCTGAATGAAGTCGCCCATCCGCCGCGTTTATGGATGAACGCCAGCACCGCGACCATTTACCGCCATTCCTTGGATCGCTCCATGGACGAATACACCGGCGAGATCGGTGGCAATGAACCAAACGTGCCCCCGACTTGGCGTTTTAGCATTGAGGTCGCTACCCAATGGGAGAAAGCCTTCTTCGCAGCTCCCACAACGAACACTCGCAAAATTGCTCTTCGCAGCGCCGTGACAATGAGTCCGGACTCGGGCGGTATCTTCGACGTCTTGCTCCGTCTCGTTCGATTCGGCATCGGTGGCACATCCGGCTCCGGCAAGCAGTACGTATCGTGGATCCATGAACAAGACTTTGCTCGCGCCATTGACCATTTAATCGCCAATGAGCAATTCGCGGACTGCATCAATCTGGCCGCGCCTAACCCTTTGCCAAACAAAGAATTTATGCGCGCGCTCCGCGACGCATACCGCCAGAAAATCGGCCTTCCGGCCACAGAATGGATGCTCGAATTAGGCGCGATTTTTTTGCGGACGGAAACGGAACTAATATTGAAGAGTAGAAGGGTTATTCCCGGAAAATTATTGCAGAGCGGTTTTCAATTCACGTTTCCGGATTGGCCTTCCGCTGCACGCGATTTGGTAAATCGCTGGCGGCGCCTAAATCGGTAATCGACGATTATACTTTCACGCCGTCGCTACCGCGGCCGATTCCAGCACCCGCTGATAATACCGCTCGTACTGCGGAATCACATCATTCGCGCAGAATTTCTGTTTGGCATTCAACCGCGCCGTATGTCCCATCTCGCGCCCGCGATCTGCGCGGGACAAAATCTCAATGGCATAAGCGCCCGCGCGTTTCACATCGCCAGGCTCCACCAGATATCCATCCACGCCATGTTCCACAACTTCCGGCAGCCCACCGACATTCGTCGCGATCACCGGTACTTCGCACGCCATGGCCTCCAGCGCCGCCAATCCAAATGACTCCAGTTGCGACGGCAGCAAAAACAAATCCGCGGCCGCCAGCTTTTCGTAAACCTGATCCTGCTTGCCCAGAAAAATCACATCTTTCTGAAGCTTTTTCTTGCGCACCAGATACTCCGCCGCGCCGCGGTCCGGCCCGTCGCCGATCAGCACAAGTTTCGCCGGCATCTTCTCGCGCACCATTGCAAATATTTCCACCGCGTCCGTCACGCGCTTCACCGGGCGGAAGTTCGAAAGATGCATCAAAATCGGCTCCCCATTCGGCGCCCACTTGGCTCTCAACTTCGGATCGGCGTTCCGTATATACAAATCACAATTCACAAAATTTGGAATCACTTCAATGGGCCGCTTGATCTCGAAATCCCGCACCGTCTGCTGCTGCAGATAACTCGAAATCGCCGTCACCCCGTCGCTTTGCTCAATCGAAAATCGCGTGATAGGCAGGTAGCTCCGGTTGCTCCCCACCAGCGTAATGTCCGTCCCATGCAGTGTAGTAATAAATGGCAGCCTTCGCGGCGCCGCCATCGACCGCGCCAGCATCGCGCTGACCGAATGCGGTATCGCGTAATGCACGTGCAGCAAGTCCAGCGCCTCGGACTCAAACACCTCAAGCATCTTGGTCGCCAGCGCCAGTGTGTAAGGGGGATGGTCAAACAGGGGATAGGACGCCACTTCCACTTCATGAAAATGGGTATGTGGATCGTTGGGATTCATGCGGATGGGTGGTGCATAACTAATAAAGTGGACATCGTGCCCGCGCGCAGCGAGTTCCGCGCCCAACTCGGTAGCCACCACTCCCGACCCGCCATACGTCGGATAACACGTAATCCCGATGCGCATCTCGATTGGTACTCCTCAACCACGTCGTCGAACACCGCAAGCATACGCGACCGCAATGCATCGGCTGCAATAGCCTGTTAGACGCACCACCGCCCATTATCGTGACATTGGTGTTATTGCAGGTTTCTTAGACCGTGCTACGCGCTGTTTTTGCCGCCTGGGGTCTTATTTTTCGTCTGGAGGTGAGATTTAGTTTGTTGACAGGGCAAACAATTCAGTGTTAGCAAAAACCACAAAAACGCGAAGGGTGCCCCATCCTTGCGTATTTTGCAAGGGTGGGTCTTGTATTAAGCTGTTGTATTGGGTGTTGAGCTACGGTGTTGTCTTAGGTCTTGTATCAACCCGACTCAGACTGCGCTTTAGCCCCTGAAGTCCGAATTAGCCCTACTCGTCCCCGCCATGCGCCGATTCTTCTCCATCCTTATATACATACTTAATCACGCGCTTGAACACCAACAAATTGGGGCTACCTTGTCGCGTCAACTTAATACAATCCCGGTCGTACCATTCCACCGTGCCACGCAGCACTTCACCGTCTTCCAGCACTACCGCCATCGGCGTGTGCGACTGCATTTGCTTGACCCAATAAAAATTCTCCGCATGGGTCATTTCGGGAGGTGCCGGCTTCTTGCTCGGCACAGGACCATTATTTGAGGGGCGCGAAGTATTCGGCTCCTTCACATCCGGAAAGCCCGGACGAAACATCCGCCGATTCACCATGGGACCGCTCCTATGAACAACTGGGGTGGTGTAAGTACCTATAGCCGTATGATGCATGCCGTCTCACACGGGTTACAGTACGCCTCAGAAAACTAGCATTTCATATTACGACGCGCGGTTCCTCCCTTGACAGTTCGCAGGTCCCGAGTTCTTACCTTGGTAGCTCGCCCAACTGACACCAGCAAAAAACCAAAAAACGCCCGGAGCGGCCCATCCTTGCGTCTTTTGAAAGGGTGGGTCTTTCTTTTTCATGATTCTCTTTTGGCGCTGATCCGCGCCTCTGTCCTTACGAGTAGCTCACCTTAAATCTCGAGAAGGGGGTGCCGCAGGGGGTGCCGCGCCCTTCGCGATTTTCAAAGAATGCGTCTTTTTGTTGCCTTTGCCGATCATCGCTTCTATCTTGCGCTCCGACCATCACCCATTCATCGCCAGCGAAGCGGCCAGCGCATCCAACCCCAACTGCCGATTCAAATTCCGCCGCGTCCCCGCATGCAGCTCGTCAACCCCTGCAATCGCCCGCATCACCCAGGCAACATTCACGGTCTTGCTCAACGCCTCCAATTCCTTAGCCATCGGTTTATTGCGCAACATCGGATTTTTAATCTTCGCGCTCAACTCCAGGAGATCCGTGAGCAGCCCGTAAAAAATCCCCAATTGCCCCTCAAACGTGGTTTCCCGGTCCTTGGCTATCGCCGCGGTATCCGCAAACAGTTGCGCAAATCCTTGTCCTTGTGCCGCTCGCGTCAAAATTCTCAGCGCATCCTTCCGCCGCTGCGCGGTCATCTCCACGTCCATCTCCATCGCTAAGCCCGGGCTGCCCTCCGCAAGCTGCGCCGCCAATGTAATCTCAGCGCCCTTGCGACCCGTCTTCTCTTTCAAAATGCGCTCCACATCTGCCTGCGGCAGCGGCGCAAAATGAAACTGCATGCACCGCGACACAATCGTCGGCAGGAGCGAATAAGGCGACGGCGCAATCAAAATCAGAGTCGCCGACGGAGGCGGCTCCTCCAATATTTTCAAAAACACGTTAGCCACATCCCACCGCATCGTATCCGCGCCATCCAGAATAAATACCCGCCGCCGCCCCATCGGCTGAAAATAAGCCGCCCGTTGCACCGCGCGAATCTGGCCTACACGCAACATCGGCCGCACCACCGGAGTCCTCAATCTGACCGGATCAGGCACCACCGCCCACACATCCGGATGCGTTTGCAAGATCAACGGCGTGCGCTCCACCATGGCCGCGTCCGCGTTTTCCCCGCGTTCTGCCAATCCTTGTTGCACCAGAGTCGCAGGATCGGCCAACAACGCTACCCGTTTGCACGTGTCGCATTCCCCGCAAAAATCATCCTTCATACGCTCGCACGTTGCCGCCTGGGCAAACATTCGCGCCAACGTGTACTTACCGACCCCGCTCGCTCCCGTAAACAGCAGCGCATGCGGCACTCGTTCCGCCCGCAACGCCCCGCGCAGGGCATTCACGATCCGCTCATTGCCAACAAATTCGCTAAAGCCCATACCTACGATTTCTCCCCATGCGCCGCCAGCACCGCTTCCACCGCCGCCAATATTTCCGCCGCAATCACGTCCGGGGCTCTCATCGCCTGAGCCCGCGCATCAAAACACTCCACCCCGATCCAGTTCACGCGCATTGCAAGCTCATCGTACATGGCCGCCGCATCTTCCAGATGCCGCAAATTTCCTTCCAGTAAATCGTGTGTAGACGCCGTATAACCCCGCGCACTTTTCATCGCCACTAATTTCTGCGCCTCCGCCGGAGGCACCCGCAGATAAATCACTGCGCTCTCTCGCGGCAGCCCGTAAATCTGATACTCCAGATGCTCAATCCATTTCACAAATTCCCGGCGTTCAGCCGCGGCAACTCGCGCAGTCTGATGCGCCATGTTCGATCCGATATAGCGGTCCGCCAAAACAATTTTTCCCGCCGCCAGCGCCTCAACAATCTTTTCCTTGGCCTCAAATCGGTCTCCTGCATAAAGCAGCGCCGTAAAATGCGGATCAACTTTCTCTAGCGGCCCAAATCCCCCATCCAAAAATTTCCCCACCATCCCACCAAACCACGAATCGTAAATAGGAAATCCCGTCACAAAAGTTTGATACCCACGTGCCCCCAACGCATCCTTCAGCAACTCAACCTGAGTCCGCTTCCCACTCCCATCAATCCCCTCAATAGCGATCAGTTTTCCGCCCGTAGTCATAGTCTGATGTGTTGGAAAATTCGTCGAAATGTTGGAAAACGTCCGCGCGCCGGCATTATCAGCCAGTGTAACCGCGCCAGCCCCACCCCGCAAATCCACGCGCATGGACGATTTGGAAGGGTTCACCAGATTCGGAACGGAAATCCACGCGCGTGCTACGATTTAGATGGGGTGCCCAGGTTCGCAGTTGAGGTATGAACCTGGGTCTTGTCTCTTGGCTCTTCTCTCGACCTCAAATAATTCAAAGAAGGGTGAACCCCGCGTTCGCAGTTGATCCGCCATGCCGCCAACGATCCGCGAAAATATTTTGCGCATTCAAGACCGCATCGCCAAAGCGCGCCAAAAATCCCCGCATCCCGCGGAAGTCACTTTAATCGCCGTCTCCAAAACCCATTCCGCCGAATCCATCCGCGAAGCCTACCAGGCCGGCCTCCGTCACTTCGGCGAAAATCGCGTCCAGGAATGGGAAGGGAAGCGCCCGCAACTCGAAGACCTGCTAGCCACCTGGCATCTGGTTGGCCATCTGCAAAGCAACAAATCAGCGCGCGCCGCGAAATCTTTTCATTCCGTTGACTCCGTAGACGATTTCCCGTTGGCTCAGCGGCTCGATCAAGCCCGAGCAGAATTGAATACCAAAGGAAAGCTTCGCGTCCTCATCGAAGTCCGCGTGGAAAACGAAGCCACCAAAACCGGAGCCGAATTCCACACGGTCCCTCAATTACTCGAGAAAATCACCCAACTAAAAAACCTCGAAGTCGCCGGCCTCATGTGCATTCCACCATTCCTCGAAGATCCGGAAAAAGTCCGCCCCTATTTCCAACGCCTGCGCAAACTGAGAGACGATCTCGCCATCTCAACCGGCCTGCCGCTCCCCGTCCTCTCCATGGGCATGTCCCACGACTTCGAAGTCGCCATTCAGGAAGGCGCCACAGAAGTCCGCATCGGCACCGCCATCTTCGGCTCCCGCCCACTCCCGTAGCACCGTCAGCGTCGTAGCGTACCCGTCCCACAGCATCTATCTTCGATGGTCATGCAAAATTTAGTTCGCGGTACGAGTCTTTGATCTTGCCCCGCGGTGAGAGTCATAACCCGGGTGCCCCATGTTCGCAGTTGAGTTATGAACATGGGTCTTGGTTTTTCCGTATGGTTTTTCCCCTCGTTCCTCGCAAGCCTTCATACTCCAACCGCGTTTCATCAATTCGCCTCCGCCGCAGCCTTATCCAAAAACACAAATTGCTCTCGCTGCTTATCCACCATCGCCCGCGGAGCCGCTCCCAGATGCATCACCTCATACCCGCTCTTCCGTATATACATCGACCAAACCCCAAGGCCCACGCCATTCGGATTCCCGTTCTTCGCAAAATTTGTCCAATACGCCCCCATCTGCTCCGACAATTTATAATCCTCAGGCCGCCATGAAATTTTCTTCCAATCCAACGTCCCAAAAACATATTCAATCTCCGCGGAGTGATAGGCCAGCCCCGCTTCACCCTCATGTCCTTCCGAAGCCGGCGGCACCTGATCAAACTCATAGCGATAAACAGGCGCCTCCCCAGTCCGCAAATGCATTTCCACCCATTTCCACGTTCCAAGTGCAATAAAGTCCGCCGTGTCCAACAACGCCGCTGAACTCTTTACTTCTTCATCCGACCCACCCGGAAATAATTTCAACGCCTCCGTCGCTGCCTCCCCGAAAAGCTGCCGAATTTTCGCCGGGTAATTCTCCTTGCTGACTGGCTGCGCCCCAAAAAAATGCTGATAGCTCCCCTCATCGCGATTCCATCCCGCCAGCAACGGGATATGCGCTTGCTCACCCTTGCCATAAATCGCGGAAGCGCTTGGAGGCATGAAATACCCGTCGATATTTGGTCTGAAGCGCTCATTGTCATTCCCACTTCTTGCCGCTTCCAGAAGCTTTTCTGCGCTCACGCGGCGCAATTGTCCCACCGATTTCATCCCCAGCGATTCGGCAAACACCGCATCGCGCCTTTCGCTCTCCGCCAAAGGTTTCGCACTCTGCTTCTTCCCAAAAAACGCCCCACTCTCCCCGATCGCCGCGTGAATCAATCCTTTTGACAACGGTGACGCCATCAACGCGCTCACCGCAAACGATCCCGCGGACTCTCCAAAAATCGTCACGTTGTTCGGATCTCCGCCAAACGCGCCGATATTCTCACGCACCCATTTCAGTGCCGCCACCTGATCCAGCAATCCATAATTTCCCGATGCATGATGCGCCGACTCCGCCGTCAATTCCGGATGCGAAAAAAATCCAAAAATCCCCAGCCGGTAGTTCATGCTCACGATCACCACGCCCTTGTGCGCCAGGTGTTCGCCATCCTGCCGCGGCTCGGAAGTAGATCCCGCCTGAAATCCCCCGCCATAAATCCACACCATCACTGGGCACTTCGTCTTCGCAGAAATTCCCGGCGTCCAGACGTTCAGATACAAGCAATCCTCGCTAGGCCCCGAATCGCGAAACACCATGTCCTCATAAATCCGCGCCTGCATGCACCGCGCCCCAAATTTAGTCGCCTCCCTCACGCCCTTCCATTGCTCCACCGGCTGCGGCTCTTTCCACCTCAACTCGCCGACAGGCGGCGCCGCAAATGGTATGCCCTTGAGAATCACCACCTTCCCATCCGCGCTGTTAGTCCCCGCCACCACACCCGCTTCCGTGCGCACCTGCACCTGCGCGCCCAGCGAACCAACCCCAAACAACACCACCACAACCGCCGCGATCACACGTATCGCCAGCATATTCATCATCGTTTTTCCTCATAGGCCTCAGTGTCTTTTCGTCCGGAGCAGCCTCGCAGTTGTAAACTACCAATCCAACCGCGCCGATCAAATCCAAATGTCTCCGAGAACCGTATAACACGGTGGGCCGTCTAGCCCGAAGAATTTACATCTGGGGCCTTGACGGGCTGGTTGGCATACCAGAGAATTTTCCTGAGTTTGCCGCTCACAATATGCGCATAACAAAGCAATTGCAGCCGGCATCTAGAAGTCCTCACTCCCCGATTGCGCCGCTTTTGCCCACCATTCTTTCCCCCATTCAAGAATCAAATCAGCCAAATCAAATTTTCAGTGGCAACGTAACCTTTATCGGCGTAACGTATCCCACAGTTTGGCTGCTTCATTGGCGCCTTCCCAGCTTCGCGCCGCTCAGCCTAGTGCAAAAATTTCGGCCGAATTCCGCTCGCTCGCGCTCGGCTCACAGATCTTCACGGCAGCGGTTGTGCCTGAGGGATGCAGTTAAATTTCAAATCAATGGGGGTTCTTTAGCATATGACTAAGTCCAATAAGTTTCTCATCACCGGCGCGGCTGTCGCGGGCTTGCTCGCAGGCACCAGCGCAAGCATCAAGGCGTCCAATCTGTTGCCTGGCGTCAAGTCCGCTATGACCGCCCAGGATGACAGTGCCGACAAGGCCTCCAGCAAGAAGGTGAAAGAAAAGCACGCCTGTAAAGGCCAAAACTCCTGCAAGGGTA
>Ga0307479_10005689_pt1 | contig 11404 bp, 8 predicted proteins | sample atmos_gasesECM4C_FD_203743 | JGI IMG/M metagenome (GOLD analysis project Ga0307479, IMG submission 203743) | Hardwood forest soil microbial communities from Morgan-Monroe State Forest, Indiana, United States - atmos_gasesECM4C_515 | ecosystem: Environmental > Terrestrial > Soil > Temperate... | reverse complement strand
CAGGGCCGCTCTTGATTCCGTCGCAAAGAGGGCGGCGCGGCTCTCGAAAAACTCCGCCAGCGCGCTGGCCAGCGCGACCAAACTGCCGATGAACCCCGTCTGGCGCATTCGACTCCGCGACGGCGAATTTTCGCCAGCCATTCAGCAGATCGGGATCAGCGCCGGAAGATTAGTCCAAGCACAAATCCCACGCCGAGCGCGGTGAAGATTGCCTTGGTCGGGTTTTCCCGGACGTACTCTTCGGCATCGTCTTGAAACGTCCGCGCCCGAGTCCGCGCATCGCCCCAGGCATGCTCGGCTTTGCCGCGTGCATCCGTCCAGGCTTGTTCCGCTTTCCCGCGGGCGTCGTTCCAAGCTTGCTCGGCTTTGCCGCGATATTCGCCGGCAACCGCGCCGGCCGCGTCCCGCAGATCCTCGGCCGCTTTGCGTGCGTGCATTTTGCTGCTCTCGAATTTGTTCTGCGCATCCGCCGCGGCGGACGCTCGATGTGATTTGTTTTCTTCAGCCATGGTATTCTCCATTTAAATGTCGTTACCGGAACTATCCGCGCGCTTGCGATCTTGAGCAAATCCCAGACCCATTGTCCATCTTATGGTTGCCTGTCCGCCGTGTTGTCGAGCCGTAGCCTTGTGCGAAGGCTGAAGCCTTGGCGAAGGCGGATCGATCTTAGATGCCAGTCCGGCCCGGACCCTATTGCTCGCGGAAAATGATGCGCGCCTTAGTCAAATCGTAAGGCGAAAGCTCCACCGACACTTTATCGCCCGGAACGATGCGGATGAAATGCTTGCGCATCTTGCCGGAAATATGAGCGAGCACGTTTCGGTGGCCGGCGAGATCAACCCGGAACATCGTCCCCGGCAAAACTTGGGTTACGGTCCCCTCCATCACGATCTGTTCTTCCTTCGGCATCGCGCCGAAATATATTCGCGAACGGCGCGTGCTCAAACGCGCGTTCCGTCGCTATCATTTTCGACGATCTTCCATTAACACCGGGCTTTAGCCCGGTGCTCCTCGCATGCATCACACCAGCCGTTTCAACGGCTTTGTATCTTCGCTGCGTGAACGAAGCCGTTGAAACGGCTGATCATTCATCTCTATGGACAGCCACCCGGCTGAAGCCAGGTGTTAAGTGAAATGCTTCTTAGCGAACGTCTTCGAGCGAAACGCTTGGGAGATATTCGCCTAGTTCCGTACGTTTCCACCAGGCGCCGGTTTCGCGATGTTCCTGCACCGTCGTGAAACGGTAGCGGTAAAATGTCGCGCGAACATATTGCGGCGGGCTTTGCGGAAACGGATTGCGCGCAAACAGCGCCGCGACTTCCGGTTTGCCGTGCAATAAAGAAATCAACGTTTGGACAAACCACGGATTCTGTCGGTATGAGCTGAGCGCCGCGAACCACATTTGCCAGTCGAGACGCGGCTGATGTGGCGCGCACCAGCCCGGCGCCCGCATCACGTCGCCCGGTTTCCATTTGAATTCGTAAGGCTTCCAATCAATTCCGTCGGCGCTGCCTTCGATCACGATTTCACGGCGATCTTTGGTCATCACCCGAAAAAGACCGTAGCCGTTAACGATTCGGAACGCGTCTATTCGCGCGTAAATGGACCCGAGCAGGCGCGGCCATTCCACTTCTGGTTTGAATGCGCTGTAGATTAGGCGCGCGTTGAGCGGCAAAGTTAGAACAAGGACAACGACCGCAGCATAGATCGATAACCGATCGGATATCCTGTAGCGGCGGTCTACGACCGTCGCATTCTTTCGGCGCCAAGTCGCGTCATCAATCAGCATCAAACACAGCGCGATCGTGAGCAAGTTGAAGAAGCAATAGTTGCCTGTCGCCGCGATCATGATCTGCAGAAAAACGAGGAGCCCACAGGCGAGCAACCGCGGTCGCCGCGGCGCCCAAATGAAAAGCGGAACGATGATTTCGACTACGAGACAGAACGCGACCGAAAATTTCTTGAACCATTCGGAACTTTGATCGGCCCACCAACCAATCACAGTTGGCAACGGTTGCGACCAGTAGTGATAATCGAGCGCGCTCAGGTTTAACCACGAATCGTCACCGCTGGTCAGCTTCACCATGCCTGACATGACCATGAGTTTAAAAAGCAGCAGTTTGAGCAGAAAAAGCGCGGCGCGCGAAACAGGCGGATCGAGACCGCGTTTTGGCCAAAGTTGCCATGGCGCCAGAAAGATCGACAAGAAGCCGATCTCAAGCAGAAGAATGTCCCACTGAAAACTGAGGAACGTTTGCCCGGCGATAGCCAGTGACAGATAAAAAACAACGAGGCCGACCAATGACAGCGCGGGCGCGATTCCAAAAATCAGAAGCAGCGACAACGCGACTCCACCGCCACACAGAAAATGCAGAAATGCGTCGCTCGAGTTGAACCAGCACAGCGTCGGCAGGATCGACCATGCGCGGTCGCCAAACTGGGCGCGAACGGCGGGAAGAAACTCACCAACTGGCGTGATTCCATTCGATCCGATCAGCCCGTCGATTTGGACCCAGAGCGAAACGAAGGCGATCAGGAAAATCAAACCGACCGTGCGAAGGAACCATCGGCGCGCGATAAAGTAAGTCGGCGGGCGGACATCGTCGCCCCAGAGAAGTCGCGTGATCGCCGAAGCAAATCTGCGATTACAAGCGATGATTTTGTAAAGACTTTCTGAAACCGGCGCGAAACCAGGAGCGTGGTCATAACTCCAGGCCAGCCACTTTTGAGAAGATCGACAACGTAATGATCGAACGACCGCTTCCGCTCCGAAAAAGACGGCGCCGTCCGGTTCAATGAGAATCACGGAACGCTCGAATTGTTCGCGCGGAATTTCTGGAAAGCGTTCTTTACTTTCCTGCGATGGCGCGTAATCGACTTCATCGCGCGTCATTTCGCGCCAGCGCTCGATCCAGCGCCGGCAAAAATGGCACTCGCCGTCCCAGATGACGAGCGGCTTTGGCGGTGGATTAGAAACGCGCAGGCGAGGTTGCGCAGTCATCGCTTCTTCTGTAGCGGCGGTCTGCGACCGTCGCACTCTTATTTTAAAACTAATGCGACGCTCATAGAGCGCCGCTACAAACTAAACTCTGCCCAAATTGGCGCGTGATCGGAAGGATCTTTGCCTTTGCGCATCTCGCGGTCGACTCCCGATGCGATACATTTTTTGGCGAGCTGTTCGCTCGCTAACACCGCGTCGATCCGCAGTCCGCGATTTTTCGAGAACGAAAGCATCCGATAATCCCACCAGGTAAAGACGCCGGACTCCTGCGGATGCAGTCGCAGTGTGTCACGCAAACCAATCTCACAGAGTTGTTGAAAAGCGGCGCGCTCACCATCAGAGCACATGATTGCGCCGCGCCACAGTTGCGGATCGTGAACATCTACAGCTTCCGGCGCGACATTGAAATCTCCGCACACCACAAGATCGACATCTTTCTCTTTTGCCAGGCAATCGCGCAGTCGTGCATACCATTCCAACTTATATTTGTAAGCTGGCGAGCCGACCGCTTGCCCATTCGGCGCATAAACGGAATAGACGCGCAAATTTCCTACCGTCGCCGAAATCGCGCGTGCTTGCGGATCGACAACTTCATCACAAAGCGATGCGCGAACTTCCGTGAGTTTCGTTTTCGAAAGAATCGCGACGCCGTTGTAAGATTTCTCGCCGTGATAAGCGGAATCGTAGCCGGCCGACTGCAACGCCAGTGCCGGAAATTGTTCGTCGGGGCATTTCGTTTCCTGCAAGCAAACAACATCGGGCGCGGTAGTTTCGAGCCAGGCGAACAATCGATCCTGACGCTTGCGCAGCGAATTGATGTTCCAGGAGACGATCTTCATCAGGTGGAACGCATTCTCCGAATGCGTTGATATCACAATGCGGCTCTGCCGCCAAAATAACATCGCGTTGGGACAACGCGATCCACTTACAGTTGAATTTCCACGCCCGGTGTCGGCACGATGATTTCTGAATTCGGCAAATCCAATGCGAGGCGAGCGCGCATCCACTCGACTGCGAGCGGATCGCCATGGACGAGTAAGATTTTCTTTGGCGAGAGTTTTTCCGCGTATGCAATAAGCGATTCCCGAGATGCATGCGCGCTGAACTGAAACTGTTCGATGTGACAACGCACGCGCTGCGCCGATCCACCCGGATCAAGCGTCACCTGTTCGTTCGCTTGCGCATTTCGCAAAATACCCGCGGGCGATTCCGGATCGGCGTAACCGACGAAGAAAATGGAATGCCGTGGCTGATCGACAATTCGCTGGGCGAAAATGTTGGAGAGTGTTTTCGGCATCATCATTCCGCTCGAAAGTGCGTAAACGCGACCCGCCCGTGTTCGCGCGTCGTGAATTGTCTCGGCGTTCAAGACAAATGGGCGAAGTTCATCGAGCAATTGCACGCGCGGCAACTGACGCCGACCCATCTGTGCCCGCCGATCGTAAATGTCGCTGATTTTTGAGCTGAGTCCGCCGATGTAGATCGGGAAATCCAGAATTTTTTCCCGGCGCAATTTGTAAAGGATCGCCAGCACTTCCTGCGTTTTTCCAAGCGCGAACACGGGAATCAGGACGCAACCGCCCCGCCCGAATGCGTTCTCGATCGATTGCGTAAGGCGTTGCTCTTCGCTCGCGCGCGACCAGGTCGCCGGAACAGGCGTATCGCCGCGCGTGCATTCCATCACTAGGATGTCGATCTTCTCCTCCGGAAAAACCGCCGCCTGCGCGATCGTTTGATCGTCAAAGTTGACGTCGCCGGTGTAAAACAGCGTCCGGCCTTCCGCGCGAATAAGAATTCCAGTGGAACCAAGAACGTGTCCGGCGTCGAAAAATTCGAAGGTAACGGCGTCGCCATCTACATTCGGTGTGCGTTCGCCCGCAAGCGTGTAAGCCTGCTTCAACGCGCACGATTGCCAGCGCTCGGCGGCGCGATCGACCTCGCGATGAGTAAAAAGCGGATACAGTGTGGTCCCGAACTCTTCGCGTTGCCGCGTCATCACATTGACCGAATTGTGCAGCAATACGCTCCCAATTTCCGTCGTCGGCTCGGTCATGAACACAGGCGCCTGCGGTTGTCGCCGCATCAAAACCGGCAACGTGCCGATGTGGTCTTGATGCGAGTGCGAGACAATGATCGCGTCGAGCCGGCGGTCGCCGAGCGGCTTCCAATTCGGAAGCGCTTCTTCACCTTCGAACTTCGGGTGCATCCCGGAGTCGAGCACGAGCCGACGGCCATCGGCCTCTAGATAGTACGAGTTGGCGCCGATCTCAGTTCGGCGGGTCAGATTGATAAATTTCAAGGCCGCTTCCTCTGCTTCCGATACAGGGCATGTAACCAGAAGGGGCGGGAGTCGGTCTACAAAAAGTAGGGTTCAATATGCAACCGCTTTCGTTTCAACCGGTTCAATCAACATGCTGACGGCGCTGCCTGACTCAAAATGGAACGAGGCAACGGCGGCGCATCTCACTAATCGCGCCGGTTTCGGCGGTACGCCCGCTGAAATCGAAGCAATTCGAAAAAAGGGTCTCGGCGCCGCGGTGCGCGATTTCGTGGAGGTGAAAAACGACGCAGCGGACGTGACGCCGCCATCCTGGGCGCATCCGCGAGATATTCGGGCGCAGCGGATGGAAATTAAAGCCGCGAAAGATCGCGGTGAGAATTTTCAGGTCAAAGCGCGGCAGGTCCGGATGATGGAGGGCGAAGAGATTCTCGATCTTCGCCGTTGGTGGGTCGATCGGATGCTCAACGGGCCGGCGCCGCTGCTCGAAAAGATGACCCTCTTCTGGCACGGCCATTTCGCCACCAGCATCCAGAAAGTCCACGACGCGTATTGGATGTGGCTTCAAAACGACGCTCTGCGCCGCAACGCCTTCGGAAATTTTGGCGCGCTGGTGAAAAAAGTTTCACGCGATCCGGCGATGATGATCTATCTCGACCTCCAACAAAGCCGGCAGGAGCACCCGAACGAAAATTGGGCGCGCGAGTTAATGGAATTATTCACCGTTGGGATTGGCAATTATACCGAACAAGATATTCGCGAATCGGCCCGAGCGTTCACCGGTTACCGGGTCGATATGACGACGCAGCAATTTCACTTCGCGCCATTTCAACAGGACCACGGAACGAAAACGTTCATGAACAGAACTGGAAATCTAAATGGCGACGACATCATCGACATTTTAGTGAGCAAGCCGGCGTGCGCACAGTTTATCGGACGCAAACTCTGGCGCTTCTTCGTCGAGGACGATCCGCGTCCGGAAACGGTAAATGCAATTGCGGAACGGCTGCGCGCACACAATTTCGAGATGCGGCCGGTGCTGCGCGAAATTTTCAGCTCGGCCGAATTTTATTCGGACCGAGTGATGGGCAACCAAATCAAGAGTCCGGTGCAATACATCGTTCAAACTTCGAAGTTGCTGGACGCGCCACCGCCGGCGCCGATCGCCGCCCAAAACGCAATGCGGCAGATGGGACAAATTCTTTTTGCGCCGCCAAACGTGAAAGGTTGGGATGGCGGGAAAGAGTGGATCAGCACGTCGACCTTGCTGTTTCGATACAACTTCGCCAATTACTTGATCAACGGCGACGCCATCCTGCCGCCAAATCTTCAGCAACGCAGACAAGGCGCTGATGTTGGATTTGGCCAGGCAGCGCAATTGGCGGAGCAAGTTCGGCGCGATCCCATCGACATTGGTAAATTCGTGCCGGCCGATGTTCGCTCCAAGCCGCGTGCGGTTGTCGATCTTCTGGCGAAAAGACTCTTTCAAGCGCAACCGGGGGAGAAAGAGATCGAGACGTTCGCAAAGTTTCTTGAATCGCGCGGTCCCGATATCAACGACGCGACCTTGCGTGAGTTGGTGCATCTGATGATGAGTACGCCACAATTTCAACTGGCCTAACGAATGAAAACTAAGACTACGCTGCAAACCCGGCGAAAATTTCTTCGCACGTCCATGCTCGGCGCGGCCGCGACCTGGACCCTGCCCGTGTTTCTCGAGAAAACTTTCTTTGCGCTCGACGCGCTGGCGGCCGACGCGGCGACGCAAGCTGTCACCGGAAAAGATGGGACGATTCTCGTAGTCTTGCAGATGGCCGGTGGCAATGACGGCCTCAATATGGTCGTCCCCTACGCGGACGACGCTTACCATGTCGCACGACCGCGACTCCGATTCACGCCGGATCAAGTTCTCAAGATCGACAATCACATCGCGCTCAATCCAAAGCTCACCGGTCTGAAGTCGCTTTATGACGAGGGACATGCCGCGATCATGCAAGGTGTCGGTTATCCAAACCCGAACCGCTCGCATTTTCGTTCGACCGAAATCTGGCAAACCGCTTCCGACGCCGACCGCACCGTGAGCGATGGCTGGCTCGGTCGTTACTTCGATAATTGCTGCGCCGGCGCCGATCCGACCGTGGGCGTTGCCATCGGCGAAGAGACACCGCAAGCCTTCGCCGCGAAGAAGCCAACCGGCGTCACGTTTTCGCGTCCGGAACAATTTCGGTTTCGATCTTCCGGACCTGCTAATGGCCCGATGAGCTCCGAAGAAATGTTCTTTCGTCAGCTGAACGAAAGCGGCGCGGGCGACGAAAGTGGAAATGTCGCATCGAACACTGGCGGATCGATCGGCGCCATTTCCGGCAAAACAAAAAACGATTTGAGCACGCTTGATTTTCTACAACGCACCGCGCTCGACGCCCAACTAAGCTCCGACAAAATTCTGGCGATCGCGCGCAAATATAAATCCACCGTGCCGTATCCGCAGGGCCAGCTCGCCGCCAGTTTGAACATTGTCGCACGAATGATCGCCGGAGGATTGCCGACGCGGGTTTATTATGCGAGCCAGGGCGGATTCGACACCCATGCCGGGCAAATCGGCACTCACCAACGTTTGATGGGCGAGTTCAACGACGCTGTCACGGCGTTCGTAGCCGATCTCAAGCAGCAGGGAAATTTTGAGCGGGTGTTATTGATGACGTTCAGCGAGTTCGGCCGGCGCGTACAGGAGAACGCTAACGGCGGGACTGATCACGGCGCGGCCGCGCCAATGTTCGTCCTCGGCGGCGGCGTGAAGGCGGGATTGTTCGGAAAATATCCGAGTCTCACCGATCTCGATCACGGCGATTTGAAATTCAACACCGACTTCCGCAGCGTTTACGGGACAGTGCTTGATCGATGGCTGAAAGCGCCGAGTGAGCTTGTCCTTGGCCGAAAATTTCCCGCTTTGGGAATCGTTTGATGGTGGATCGAGCAGTCCCTTGCTCGATGTTAATAGTGGCGGCGTAGCCGCCTGTGCTTGGCATCGCCCGACGGAGCGGCCGATTCACCTACAGCAGCTGCTTAAGAATCCGCAGCCCGTTGCCGCGCAGGATTTTTTCAATATCGCCATCACTGAAGCCGCGCTCGATCAATTTGCGGGTGAGATTCTTCGCGTGCGAATGATTTGTAAGGTCGGGAATGAAATGTGGGGTCGTTAATTTTTCCGCCATCCATTTCTTCTTCTCATCCGGCCATTGCCGGTAAATGAATTCGAAGAAATCGAAGCCGATCCCGACGCAATCGATTCCAATCAAATTCGCGACGTGCTCGATATGGTCGACGTAACAATCGAGCGTGCTTTTCTCCCGCTTCGGGCTCACGAGGATCGAATTGATCCCGATCACGCCACCGCATTGGCCGATCATTTTGATCTGCTCATCGCTGATGTTGCGCTCGACATCATAAAACTTCCTGGCATTCGTGTGCGAAACAATGAGCGGCTTGGTCGCAAGATCGACAATCTCTTGGAAGCCAGCCGGATTGATATGGGCAAGATCGATCATGATGCCGAGCTTCTCGCATTCTCGGACAAGATTGCGGCCAAATGGGGTCAGGCCCTCCGGTGATGAGCCGCTCGCCGTAAAAATGCCACCGTGACCGGCAGCGTTTGTGCGCGCGTGAGTCAGTCCAATTGCGCGAACGCCAAGTTCATAAAATGCGCGCAGCAGATCCAAATCCTCTCCGAGCGGCTCAACGCCTTCCATGGTGATGAGAAAGCCAATCTTTTTGGAATCGAGCGCGCGCGAGATTTCATCATGCGTCCGGCAAACGACGCAGCGCTTCGATCGCTCCGCTTCGGTGTAAAGCCGCGCGATCTGATCGAGCGCTACTTGCAGCCCACGCTCGGGAAGATATCGATCTTCGAGGTAGATCGCCGCGCCAATGATCCCCATGCCGCCGGCTTCGAACTCGGGCAAAAATTCTGCGGCCAGGACATTCGGTTGAGGCCGCTTTTCGTACAAATCCATCGGCAAATCGAAATGCAAGTCGATGACGCCGTTCTCGTGCAGGCGATTGATTCGTTCTTCAACGGTATTCGCGGCCATCGTCACAGAGATTTCTGTTGCCCGCTAAACACGCGAATAAACGCGAAAGGGTTTGAAGCAGAGCATCCGCGCTTGATTCGACCATCTGCACTTTTCATTCGTGTCATTCGCGTGTTTCGTGGGCTAAAATCCTAAGATGCTGCTGAGATTCGTTAGGGTGCAGGTGGTGGCGCGGCGATCGCGACTGTGCGGGCAGAGCCTTTTGGCTTCGGCAGAAGAATCGCGAACACTACCGAAATCCAGGTCGCACCAAGCGGCAGCCAGGCCGGGATCCAGATCGAAAACCGCGAAATGATCGCGAGCGCAACTAAACAATAAGCGGCCGAGAACGCGATCGCCCCGATAATCAGATCGATCCGCGAGAATCTTCGAAGTGCCCCGCTCAAAGTGGCCGCGATCACGATCATGACACAATCGAAAATCCAGCTGACGCGCCGGACGAATGAATTGGTTTGGATCGCGCCAATTGCGGCCGCGAACAGATCCGGTGAATGCAACTCCGGCCGGGCCAAGACCAAGTGGCTCCGGATATCCTCGAGTCGAATTGCGGTCGCAGTTCCGCTTTCGTGTTGCTGGGCCGCGAGCAAAAGTTCGTTCACGGTGACGCGACGCGCACGGTTGAACATGCGCGGATTGACTAGGAGAGTGCCGTCGGAACGAATCGGAATTTTGGTTCCGTTCGGAAGTGTGATCGCCGATCCGATGTTGATCCATACTTCGTCCGGAGTGACACGCATCCAAAGGAGCGCAGCTTGAAGGGCAAAGGATGGAATCACTTCGCCGCGATACTGAAACAATAATGGGACGTGCAGATCGGAGCCGCTTTCTTCGGGAAGATTGATGAAACCGAGAGTGGAAAGGATCCGGACGTCTTCGACCGGTTCATGCTCGATCCCAGAAAATTCGGGAAGATCACCGCGTCGGCCCGTAACTTTGGTGAACCCGGTGACTTCAGGGACCGGCGCATCCGGATCCGGGGTTGCTGTCAGCTCCGCGCCCAGCAACAACTTCGGAACGCGCATCGCCTGGTCGAGAAAAATTTGTTGCTGATCTTTACTCTGCTCGCCCCATTGTAAAATCGGTTCGATTGCGATGACGGTCGGTTTGAATTCAAGTGCGCCCTGCAGAAACAAAGCAGTTTCCAGCGGCGGAGGCGGATTTTCGCGCCCGATCTCGACGATCGTCGTCGGCACAGATTCAGCCGACGGTTCGGAATGGCGAATCAACCAGCGCAGAAAGATTTCTTCCGAACGTTGAAAGCGCGGTTCGCGCAGGAACAAAACACCCAGCAACAACACGACAATGATGACCCAGATCGACGGCCGCTCCATCGAGCAGGAGTGAAAAGTGACAAGTGACGAGTGACAAGACTAATCCTTTGTCATGTCGAGCGAAGTCGAGACATCTCAAGATATTTCCGACTCAGAAACGGTAAGAGTTTCCTCGACTCCACTCGGACCGACAGTCGGAAAAGCCGCGGTTTACCTGCTCAGCTCGAGCATTCGCAAAATCGGTAACTCCGCGCGTTTGCGGATCGCTTCCGGCAAACTGATCTCCGGTTCCATGTTGAGCAGCGCGTTGTACGCTTTCTCGAGCGTGTTCATTTTCATGAACCGGCATTCTCCGCAGAAACAGTTGTCGGTCGGACCCGGAATGAATGTTTTGTCAGGAATTTCTTTCTTCAACCGGTGCAGCATGCCTGCTTCGGTCACGATGATGATCTCGCGCGCAGGCGAATTCTTGCAGAACGCGATCATCTTCTCCGTCGAACAAACTTCGTCGGCCAGCATTCGGACCGCGTAAGTGCACTCCGGATGCGCCACCACCGGTGCGTCGGGATATTCGTCGCGAATCCGATTGATACTGCGCGCGGTGAACTCGACGTGCACGTAACAGGTCCCCTGCCACAGATCCATTTTGCGTCCGGTCCGCTCCATCACCCAAGCGCCCAGATTTTGATCGGGAACGAACAGAATATTTCGATCTTGCGGCGCCGCGCGCACGATCTTGTCCGCATTGCCGCTGGTGCAAATGATG
>Ga0307479_10005688_pt1 | contig 11406 bp, 11 predicted proteins | sample atmos_gasesECM4C_FD_203743 | JGI IMG/M metagenome (GOLD analysis project Ga0307479, IMG submission 203743) | Hardwood forest soil microbial communities from Morgan-Monroe State Forest, Indiana, United States - atmos_gasesECM4C_515 | ecosystem: Environmental > Terrestrial > Soil > Temperate... | reverse complement strand
GTGGGTCCCGGGTTCCTCCGAGAACAGGAAGAAGCCGGCCCAGTCCAGCCGGGCCTCGCCGAGAAAGGCGAGCAGCTGGTCGTGGTCCTCCTCGGTCTCCCCGGGGTAGCCCAGGATGAACGAAGAACGCAACGCCGCCGCTGGGGCGAGGGCGCGGATCTTGGCGATGCGCTCGAGGAACCGCTCGCCGTCACCCCAGCGCCGCATGCGCCGTGTCAGAGGACGCGACACGTGCTGCAGCGACAGATCGAAGTACGGCACCCCGCTCGTCACGATGGCCTCGACGAGCTCGTCGTCGAGTGACGACGGATACAGATAGAGCAGACGCACGCGTTCCACCATGTGCGAGGCTCGCTGAAGCAGCCCGACGATGGGCCGGGTCCATTCGTCGCCGCTGCGGACACCGTGGTGTCCTGTGCTCGTGGGTCCGGAGCGGTCCAGTCCCCACGATGCCAGGTCCTGCGCCACGAGCACCACCTCGCGCACGTGCGGCCCGAGGGCCTCCACTTCGCAGAGAACCGCCTCCATCGGCCGCGACCGCTGGGGCCCGCGAAAGGAAGGGATGGCGCAGAAACCGCACCGTCGGTCGCAGCCCTCGGCGATCTTGACGTACGCCCACGGCGCGCCGGCTTTTGGTCGGGGTAGCTCGAGCAGATCGAAGGAGGAACCGACCGGCTCCGTCCGGCTCCGGCGCGTGGGTCCTAACGACAGCGGTTCCCCGAAGCCGGCCACCAGGTCGACTTCAGGCAGGGCATCGGCGAGCTCGGAGCCGTAGCGCTCGGCCAGGCATCCGGTCACCACCAGGCGAGCTCCAGCCGGGCGGGCGTCGGCCAAGGCCAGGATCGTGTCGATCGACTCCTGCCGGGCAGCCTCGATGAAGGCGCAGGTGTTCACCACCACCAGCTCCGCCTCCTCGGGACCGGAGGCCGGCTCGTAGCCGTCGTCGACCAGCAGCCCCTCCAGCTTGTCGGAGTCGACCTGGTTCTTGGGACATCCCAGGGTCTCCAGCCAGTAGCGCTCGGGCACCACGGCAATTTACTTCTGGCCTTGTCGGCGCCGGCCTGGGCCCGCTCGTGCACTCGCACCTGAGGAAGAGGGCGCCTGGCGATGTCCTCCGGCTCCGCGCTGGGCCGTCTGTGGAGCCGGGCACGATGACCGTCATTCGACGAGGCTGATCCCCACGCCCGGGGCGCCGTTTTGACCGTTTCAGGCTGGCGTCGTCCGCCTCGCCCGAATCGGACCGCGAATATCGAGCCACCGTGCCCGACTCCGGCCGGTTGTCGGGATACCTCCCCGGCGAAGTGGGCAGGCTGGGAGAGAAGGGTGCGCGTTCGGTACGGCCGGTGCCGTCATCACGCCCGTACGGCGGCAGCGCCGCCGCAGGCGACGGGGGTCACCCCGCGGTCGCCCATAGCCACTCCTCACGCCCGGGCAGCAGAGCTGCCCCCAGTGGACCCTCCAGCCCACAACAGAATCACATTAGGCCTGGTGGCGGGCCCGAGCAATGGGTGAGGCTGTCCTGCCGGACGGTTGGCGCAGACAACTTCGAGCGGAGAGGGAGGGATTTGAACCCTCGGACCCGGTCTCCCAGGTCAACTCATTAGCAGTGAGTCCGATTCGGCCGCTCTCGCACCTCTCCGTGCCGGACGGCTCTCAGAGGGCCGACCGGAATGCTCATTGTGGCACGCCCCATGCCTCGGGCGGACGTGTTCGAACCCGAGCTTCAGCTCGTCACCGGGGTCTCGTGCACGAGCGAGACCGCCATCCGGGGAGGGCGCGCTCCTCCTCCTTCGGCCATGAGTTGCAGCAGCGCATCGGTGTCGACGTGCTGGTCGACGAGATCGGCGATGGTGTCGATGCGCGCTTGGCGGTGCTGCGCGAAGGAGAAGTCGCCCGCGGGTACGAACCGTCGGCCGCTCGTGGCGGCGACGTCGGCCAGAAAGCTCCGGCGGAACGTGTCGTTCTCGAACAGGCCGTGCCACGTCGTCCCCGCCACGGCACCCAGCCGGCACCCCTCGCCGGCGAACAGTGGCGCCCCTTCCTCGACGCCGACCCGGCCGTGGCGAACCTCGTAGCCGGTCACGGTGGAGCCGTCGGCCAGCGTGCCACGCCGCCTGGCGAGGATCTTGTCCGGGGCGAACTCGGTCGACACTGGAAGGAGGCAGAGCCCGTCGACAGCGCCTGCGCCGCTCTCCACGGCGTCGACGATGCGACGACCGAGCATCTGGTAGCCCCCACAGATGCCGAGCACTGGTCGGCCTTCGGCGGCCCGGGTGGCGAGGGCTCGGTCGAAGTGACGTTGGCGGAGCCACGTCAGGTCGGAGACGGTGGCGCGCGTGCCCGGCAGGACAACCAGGTCGCAGTCGGCCATCTCCTCGGGATGGTCGAGGGGACGCACCACCACGCCCGGCTCGGCGAAGAGCGGATCGAGATCGGTCATGTTGCTGGCCCGGGGAAGCCGGACGACACCGACGCGCAGCACCTCGTCACCCACCGGTGAGCGAGAGTGGCGGTAGAGCTCGGGGTCGAGAGCGTCCTCGGCGTCGAGACCGAGTCCCCTGACGAAGGGGATCACCCCGTGGACACGGCGGCCGACCAGTTCGGGCATGGCGTCGAGCGCCGGTCCGAGCAGGCGCACGTCACCGCGGAAGCGATTGACGATGAATCCCCGTACCAGGTCCTGGTCCTCGGGCTCGAGCAGGGCGACGGTGCCGGCGAAGGCGGCGAACACGCCGCCGCGGTCGATGTCTCCCACCACCACCGCTGGAACGCCGGCGGCGCGGGCGAAGCCGAGGTTGACGATGTCGCTCGAGCGCAGGTTCACCTCGGCCGGGCTGCCGGCACCCTCGCAGACCACTACGTCGTAGCGCTGGCGGAGCCGCCGAAACGCCTCGGTCACCACGTCGAGCAGGCCGGCCTTCGAGTCCCAGTCGTCGGCGTCGAGCTCGCGCACCGGATGCCCCATCACCACCACCTGGCTGCGGGTGTCACTGCCCGGCTTGAGCAGCACGGGGTTCATGGCGACGTCGGGCTCCGTGTTGGCCGCCCAGGCCTGGACGGCCTGAGCCCTGGCGATCTCGTCGCCGGCTTCGGTGACGAAGGAGTTGAGCGACATGTTCTGGGCTTTGAACGGCGCCACCGCTACACCGCGCCGAGCCAGCCACCGGCACAGGCCCGTCACCACCGTGGTCTTGCCCGCCCCCGACGACGTGCCCAGCACGAGCAAGGCACCGCTCATGACGGCGCGGCGCCGTCCTTGTCGGTCACACCGGCGGAGTCGAAGGTGGCCATCTCGTTGAGCACCCGGGCCGCGCTCTGCACCACCGGAATGGCCAGCAGCGCGCCGGTCCCCTCTCCCAGGCGGAGGTCGAGGTCGAGCAGCGGGGGCAGCCCGAGATGGCTGAGCGACAGGCCGGCACCCGGCTCGACGGAACGGTGACCGGCGACGAGGTAGTCGATGGTGTCCGGCGCCAGGGCGGTGGCCACGAGCGCAGCGGCGCACGAGATCACGCCGTCGAGCACGACGGGCATTGCGAGGGCGGCACCACCGATCATGTAGCCGGCCAGCGCGGCGATCTCGAGCCCGCCGACTTCGGCCAGGGTCGCGAGCGGGTCGCCATCGGGTCCGAGCCGCGCCACGGCTGCCGACACGACTGCGGTCTTCCGGACGAGCGTCTCGTCGTCGACGCCGGTGCCTCGCCCGGTCACCTCCCGAGCCTCCCGACCGGTCAGCGCCGCGATCAGCGCGGCCGACGGCGTGGTGTTGCCGATGCCCATGTCCCCGCACACGAGCAGACGCGCTCCTCTGCTCACCACGTGATCGGCGACCGCCACACCGACGTCGAGGGCATCCGACGCTTCGTCAGCCGACATGGCGGGGCCGACGGCCAGGTTGGCCGTGCCGGGACGCACGTTGCGGCGCAGGAGGCGGGGCGCGTCCTCGAGGGGGCTGGCCACGCCCACGTCGACGACCATCACCTCGGCGCCGACGGTGCGGGCGAGCACGTTGACGGCGGCACCGCCGCCGCAGAAGTTGGCCACCATCTGGGCGGTGACCTCTTGCGGCCACGGCGTCACGCCCTCCTTCACGACGCCGTGGTCCCCGGCGAAGACGCACACCCACACGGGCATGGGAAGGGGCGGAGGACAGGACCGGGCGATGGCGCTCAACTGCTCGCCCAGCGCCTCGAGGCGGCCCAGCGAGCCGCGGGGCTTGGTGAGCCGGTCGCTCAACTCGGCGGCGGCCCGGCGCGCCCCGTCGTCGACGGGGCGGATGCACCGCCTGGCGTCGGCCAGCGTGGTGACGGTCATGGCGCTTCCTTTCTGTCGAGTTGTTGAAGGGCGGCGTCCAAGACGGCCAAGCCCCGCTCGTCGGGGACAGCCACCCGGTTCCAACCCGGCATGCCGAAGCTGGCGCAGTCGCGCACCAACACGCCGAGAGGAGCCAACTCCTCTCTCAGCACCGGACTGCGCACCAGCACCCAGTTGGCCTGTGCGGCGTGCGCCTGCAGCCCACAGGCATCGAACAACCCGACGAGCTGCGCCCGCAGCGTGGCGACGGCGGCCGTCCACGACGGCAGGTCGACGAGGTCCAGCAGGTCCGCCAGCGACGACAGGGCCAAAGCGTTCACGGACCACAGGGGCTGGCGCCGCCGGCAGCGTTCGATGAGCGTGGAGTCACCCAGCACGTAGCCGATGCGCAGGCCGGGGCAAGCGAACAGCTTGGTGAGCGATCCCACCACCACGGCGTCATGGTCGCCTCTCGTCCATGATCCGGCGGCGAGGGGATAGAAGGCCTCGTCCCACACCCCCGCCCGTTCCTCGGCACCGGCGAGGCGACCGGACGGATTGTGCGGGTTAGAACGCCACCGGGGGCCGCCACTGCGGGGGTACAGCCCGAAGTCCGGTTCGCGGACCGTTCCTCCGAGCTCGGCTCCCACGAGGGCGATCGCTTCCGACCCTCCGTTGGTGAGGAGTAACCCCTCGGGGTCCACGCCCATGGCATCGGCCAGCGACACCGTCGCTCGGGCGGCGTCGGGGTAGTGGCGCAGCGCCTCCAAATGACGGGCCGTCACCGCCACGAGATCGGGGGCCACCGGGTTGAGGGACTGCGACAGGTCGAGCACAGCTTCGAGCCCAAGGGCGGCGGCCACGGCGACGCCGTCTCCTCCGTGCGCCCCCGGAGGCGGGAGGTGCTCGACAAGGGGTGTCGGCCCGCGAGCCGACAGGCCCGTCCTCACGGTGTTGACCTCCGGTGACGGGCAGCCACGAGAGCCAGCGCCACCACCAGCGCCGCCGTCACCTGGCGGGACAACTGCACGGCGCGGCCGATGTCATGCACCTCGGGGGCGCGGCCCGCACCCAACGCGGGTCGAAGCTCGGTCCGTTCGCCGTAGCGGTTCAGCCCGCCCAAGCGCAGCCCCAAGGCGGCAGCGAAGGCCGCTTCCGCCACCCCGGCATTGGGTGACGGATGGGCAGGTGCCTGGGTGCGCACACAGCGCAGGACCTCTGTCGCCGCCCGGGGGCGAGCCAGCACCACCAGGCCGGCGGTGACACGGGCGGGCACATAGCCGGCGATGTCGTCGAGCCGTGCGCTGGCCCAACCGAATCGCTCATAGCGAGGAGAGCGATGGCCCACCATGGAATCGAGCGTGTTCACGGCGCGGTACCCGAGCGCCCCCGGCGCACCAGCCAACGCGCCCCACAGGGCAGGAGCCACGATGGCGTCAACGGTGTTCTCGGCCACCGATTCGACGGTCGCCCGCACCATCTCCTTGGGGTCGAGCGAAGCGGCGTCCCTGCCCACGAGGCCGGGAAGGAGATCCCGGGCCCGTTCGAGGTCATGTGCGCCCAGCGCCCGGCTTACCTCCATGGCGAGATCCCAAAGGGCGCGGGAGGCGACGGCGGTGGAGGTGGCCACCGCGGCCGAGGGCACCAGCAGCCCCACCCCGGCGCCGACGGCAACCCCCGTGCCGGCGCAGACGACGCCGTTGAGCCGCCGATCGGCGTACAGAGAGCGCTCCAATGCGGCCATGAGTCTTCCGAAGCCCGCCACAGGATGCAGCCGGGCGGGCGGCTCTCCTACCACGAGGTCGAGCAGCAAACCGAAGGCCGCCGAACCACTGTGGCCAAGGATCCCCCGCCGGCGGGCGACGCGCATCAACTCCACCTGGCCGTGAGCACGAGGAGGCCCACCGTCTCGCCCACCACTCCGGCCGCGCCGAGGACGTCGCCGGTGAAGCCGCCGATGCGGGCGCGCGCCAGCAGTGCCACTGCCGCGCACGCCAAGGCGGCCCCGGCCACGGCCGCCAGTCCGTGCAGTCCCCGGTCCGCCACGACGAGTCCGACGCACAGCGCCACGCCTACGGCCGTCAGCACCAGGGTCGGGTCGCTCCGGCCGCGCCGGGGGACGTCGTATTCGTCACCTTGGCCCAGAAAGGCGGAGGCCAGCCCGTCGTCGCGGGCGTAGGGCAGGAGCCGGCTGATCACGACCATGGCGGCGCGCGACGTCCCCCACAGCGCGGCGACCACGAGCACCGCCGGTCGGACGGCAGCGAAGGCGGCGAAGCGCAGGAGAAGGACGACCGCCACGGTGACCACCCCGAAGGCGCCCACCGCCGGGTCGCGCATGACCTCGAGGCGGCGCACCCGGGTCATGGGAGGCAGCAGGCCGTCGCCGGTGTCGGCCAAGCCGTCGAGGTGCAGTCCCCCGGTGAAGAGGGCATCGGCGGCGACGGCAACCCCGGCGGCCTCGGCGGTGGGGAACACATGGGTGGCGCCCCACCACACTGCGCCGACGGCTAGCCCGATGGCGACGCCGACGAAGGGGAACCACCCCATGGCGCGCCGAGAGGGCGTGGCGGCCCGCCCGAAGGGGGTGAGAAAGGCGAGCGCGGCGCGCATCAACCCTCACCGAGCGGTTGCAGGCGCGTCACCATTCCGGCCACGACGAAGAGAACCTCGTCGGACACCGCTGCCACGGCCTGGTTCACCGCACCGAGACGGTCACGGAACTGCCGTCCTGCCCCGCTCGAGGGATGCACTCCGAGCCCGACCTCGTCGGAGACGACGACGGTGTGCCCACCTCGGCTACGCAGGACGGCGCACAGCTCGGCCGAGTCGGCGCCATCGCCCCGCGCCGCCAGCCAAGGTCCCAGTGAGTCGAGGAGCACAGTGCCCTCCACGCGTCGCAGCACGTCGAGCAGGTCGGGACCGGGCTCCTCGGTTGTCCAACGCGCCGGCCTTCTCGCCCGGTGGGCAGCCACCCGGGCGGCGAGGTCCTCGTCGTCTCCGATCTCCATGGTGGCGACATAGGTGACAGGACCCCCACGGCGCGTGCAGAGGCGCTCGGCGACAGCTGACTTCCCCGAGCGGGCCCCGCCGAGCACCAGCGTCACGGTGCCCGTCATCCGCCGGTCGCCGCCCTGGGCTTCGTATCGAGGTCGCTCAATACTCGATGCCCTTCATGGCCGAGATCCCTTGCTCGTAGGCGTGCTTGACCACCCGCATCTCGGTGACCGTGTCGGCCAGCTCCACGAGCTCGGGGGGAGCGTCGCGTCCGGTCACGACGACGTTCGTCCCGGCGTGGCGCGCCCGGATTCCGGCCACGACGTCGTCCACCGACAGCCAGCCGTAGTTCACGACGTAAGTCAGCTCGTCCAGGATCAACAGGTCGTAACGCCCCGAGGCCAGCTTCTCCTTGGCCACGTCCCAAGCGTGGACGTTCTTCGCTGCCGACTCGTCGAGGTCGTCCGACTCCCACGTGAAGCCGTCGCCCAGCGTCCACCAGTCGACACCCAGATGATCGGCGAGCTTGCGCTCGCCCGTCTTCCACTTGCCGCTCTTCATGAACTGGACCACGCCCACGCGCCAGCCCCGGGCCCATCCCCGGCCCATCACGCCGAAGGCCGCAGAGGACTTGCCCTTTCCGTCGCCAGTGTTGACGAGCACGATCGAGTCCACCCGCCGGCGTTCAGGCTCCTCCTGATGGCGGGGAATGGGGGTGCGCGCCTCAGGCATGGTGCCTCCTCGCTGCGTCGGGCACGTCCGTGTCGGCATGGCGGCGGCGCAGGCGCGCCGGAGGGACGACAACGAGGCCGCCATCGGGCGCCTGCAGCACCCGCACCGGTGCACCTAGGTGCTCGGCCAACACCGACTCGTGCAGGACGTCGGTGGGGGCGCCGCAGGCGACGAGGGCACCACCGGCGAGCAGCATGAGCCGGTCGGCGAATTCGGCAGCCAGGGTGAGGTCGTGCAGGGCGCTCACCACCGTGAGCTGTCGTTCGCGCCGCAGCTCGTCCACGAGCTCGAGCACCTCGACCCGCCGGCCCAGGTCCAAGGCGCTGGTGGGCTCGTCGAGCAGCAGGATGGGCGCTTCCTGGGCCAGGGCCCGGGCCAGCACGACGCGCTGCGTCTCGCCGCCCGACAACGTGGAGATGCGCCTGTCGCGCTGAGCGGCCATGCCCAGGCGCTCGAGCAGGTTCCGGCAGTAACGGCGGTCCCGGGCCGACTCGCTGGCGAAATACCCGAGATGGGGGGTCCGACCAAGGAGCGTGTATTCCATCACGGACATGTCGGACGGGAACTCCGGCTTCTGCGGTACGTACGCCACTAGCTGGGCGCGCCGCCGATGCGACAGCGCGCCGAGGTCTTGGTCGACGACGCGCACGGTGCCGTGGTGGCGCTCCAGGTGGGCGATGGCGCGCAGCAGCGTCGTCTTGCCCGCGCCGTTCGCACCGACGAGGCCCACCCATTCCCCCGACGTCACCGTGGCCTCCACTGCGGATACCGCCACCGTCGACTCGAACCGGACCGTGACGTCGTCGAGGACGATGGCGGCGGTCATCGCACCCCCTGCCCGCCTCGGCGCGACCGGAGCACGAACAGAAAGAACGGGGCGCCCACCAAGGCGGTGATGACGCCGATGGGGACCTCGGCGGGCGCTTCCACGGTTCGGGCCAGGAGATCGGCCAGCACGAGGAAGGCGCCGCCGGCGACCATCGACACGGGAAGGACCACGCGGTAGCTGCTGCTCGCCGCCAGCCGCACCGTGTGGGGGACGATGATGCCCACGAACCCGATGAGCCCGCTCACCGACACGGCGGCGGCGGTGCCCAACGTGGCGGCTCCCACCACGAGCACCCGGGTGCGCTCCGGGTTGACCCCGAGGGCGCGTGCTTCGTCCTCGCCCACCCGCAGGACGTCGAGGACGCGGCGGTGCGCCACGAGCAACACGCCGCTCACGGCGACGTAGGGGAGGATGAGCCACACGTCGGTCCAGTTGGCCACCGAGAGGCTGCCCAACAGCCAGTTGTAGACCTGCTGGATCTCGGGAGCGTGCTGCTGCTGCAGGTACGTCTGCACGGCGGTGAGCAAGGCCGCCACCGCCACACCGGCCAGCACGATGGACCGGCTGGAGTCGCGCACGTCGCCTGTAGCGCCCAGGACATACGTCATGGCGACGGCGCCCACCGCACCGACGAAAGCGGCGATGGGCAGCACCTGCGAGGCGTAGTGCCCGGAGACGATCACCACGGTGGCGCCGAGGCCGGCACCGGCCGCCACACCGAGGAGATAGGGGTCGGCCAGAGGGTTGCGGAACACGCCTTGGTAGGCGGCACCCCCGGCGGCGAGCATGGCGCCCACCAGACAGGCCAACACCACGCGGGGCAGCCGCAGCTGCCACACGATGGCCTGGTCGACAGCCGATACATGGGGGTGAGCCAGACCCAGGTGGGCGAGAAGGGTGCCCACGACGGCGACAGGTGGGACGTCCACCGGTCCGACCGACACCCCGACGAGCATGGCGACGACAAGGAACGCGGTTGCCAGGAGCATCGGCACCCGGGCACGCGCCACCCGGTCGACCGGGAGCCAAGACAGGAGATGGTCGACCTCGACGGCTTCCCCGCCGTCTCGGGCGGCAGCCGGGGCCGCCGGTAGGTCGACACTCATCGAACCGCCCTTCTTCCGAGGACTGGATTCGTCGGCACGAGCCAGGCGTCCGGGCTCACCCCCTCATGGGGAGCAGTACCGTTGCGGGACAGCGCCGGGGTCTCACCGGTCTTCGCTGGACTTGCACCGCCTCGGCACTCCTGCCGAGGCGGCCCGACGGTAGCCGGTGGGCAACAGCCGGGCAACCGACTGTGGGTGCGCGGCGACCGCCGGTGAGGGTCGCTACGGCGAAGCGGGCGCGCCGTCCGACACCGCCGGCGACAGGGCGGCCACGAGCCGGCGCGTGCACGCGGCCAGGGGCACTTCCGTGGTGTCGATGACGAGGTTGCTGGGCGCATAGCGGTGCACGCCCGACAGGGCACGCGCCATTCCGATCATCCGGTCTCCCCGCGCCTGCTCGCGCCGATCGGCGACCGCAGGCTCGCACTGCACCGCCACCCACGTGACACAGAGACCATCGAGGGCCTCGAGCCAGTCGCGCACGGCCTCCTCGTCGAAGGCGACGTCGTCGACGACCACGTTGAATCCGGAGCGCGCCCACAATGCGGCCGTCCGGCGGTACGTGGCGAAGAGCCGCCGGCCCAGCTCCCCGAGGCGAAGTATCGGCCCCTCCTCCGAGGGTTCCAACCACACTCCCTCGTGGCTGAACGGGCCTTGGTGACCCCCGCCTCTGAACCACTGATGCGGAAGCAGCCAGAAGTAGTCGTCGAGAGCGATGACGAGCCAGCATTCTCCGGCCGCAGCCCGGTCGTCACGAAAGGCTCGCGCCAAGGTGGTCTTCCCGGCACTCGAGGTGCCGTTCAGGATGACGATGCGCCCAGGTTCCGGCACCGGCTCATTGTGGCATCGGGCGTTACCGGTAGGCTCGAGGTGTGGGTTCCGTCTTCGACGACGTCTTCGACGAGGAGCTCGAGCGTGACGAGCTCAGCTACGACGAACTCAGCATGGCCGAGCTCACCGCCCTGGCCCTCGCCGCTGATCCCGACGCCCCACTCCACCCCGACGCCGTCCCCATCGACCAGTACCTCGGCACCCAGACACCGTCGTTACCCATTTGGTACATGGCACCGGTTGGGCGCCGGCACATGGGGCGGGTGGGGCGGCTGGTGGTCCTGGCCGTGGTGGGCGCGTTCGTGCTCATCGAAGCCTTCGGGCTGTGCAGCACCTACGGCCAACTCCCCTTCCACTGAGTAAGCAGAATGCGCGGTGTGCACCGCCGAGTCTCAGTTAGCCGAACGTGAAGTCGTAGGCCTGTACGCCCGGGGTGAACGACAGCTCGAGGCTGCCAGTGGCCACCGACGGCGTGCTGAGCAAGGTGTAGAGCCCCGGCACTCCGCTCACGGTAATCGTCTTCGAAGGCGCGCCGTCGAGCGCCACCGTCACGGTGCCGGTCCCGCCGAGCACCAGGTACACGTCCATGGCCTGGATGCCGATCTCGAGCTTGGCACCGCT
>Ga0307479_10005687_pt1 | contig 11408 bp, 5 predicted proteins | sample atmos_gasesECM4C_FD_203743 | JGI IMG/M metagenome (GOLD analysis project Ga0307479, IMG submission 203743) | Hardwood forest soil microbial communities from Morgan-Monroe State Forest, Indiana, United States - atmos_gasesECM4C_515 | ecosystem: Environmental > Terrestrial > Soil > Temperate... | reverse complement strand
GGTCGACTGGGGCGCCCTCGACGATGTGATCTTCGGCTGCGCCAATCAAGCCGGCGAAGACAATCGCAACGTAGCGCGCATGGCCCTGCTGCTCGCCGGCCTGCCGAAAGAAGTCCCCGGCGCAACCGTCAATCGGCTTTGCGGCTCCAGCATGGATGCAGTAGCCAGCGCCGCCCGCGCGATCAAAAGCGGCGAAGCCGACCTGGTGATCGCCGGCGGCGTGGAAAGCATGTCCCGCGCGCCTTTTGTGGTAGGCAAAGCCGATGCCGCCTTCTCCCGCTCGCTGCGATTGGAAGACACCACCATCGGCTGGCGCTTCGTCAATCCGCGCATGAAAGAAATGTACGGCACCGATTCCATGCCGGAAACCGGCGAAATCGTCGCCGAGGAATTTCACATTTCCCGCCAGGATCAGGACGCCTTCGCCCTGCGCAGCCAGCAACGCGCCGCCGACGCCATCCGCAGCTGCCGCATGACCCAGGAAATCGTTCCCGTGCCGATTCCAGGGAAAAAGGGAGAAACGACTTCGTTGGACAAGACCACGACTTCGTTCTCGGTCGACGAACATCCGCGACCGGATACGACGCTGGAAGCGCTCGCGAAATTGAAGCCGATCGTCAAACCGAACGGAACGGTCACCGCCGGAAACGCCTCCGGAGTGAACGACGGCGCGTGTGCGTTACTGCTCGCCTCCGAATCCGCCGCCCGCCGCCACGGCCTGACACCGAAAGCCCGCGTAGTCGCAGCAGCAGCAGCAGGTGTAGCACCGCGCATCATGGGAATGGGCCCTGTTCCAGCAACCCGAAAGGTCCTGGCGAGAGCGAATCTAAAACTCGATCAAATCAACATAGTCGAATTGAACGAAGCCTTCGCCTCGCAAGCCCTCGCTGTGCTCCGCGATTTGGGGATTCCGGACGATGCCGCGCACGTAAATCCCAACGGCGGCGCGATCGCGTTAGGCCACCCGCTAGGAGCCAGCGGGGCGCGCCTGGTAACCACCGCCATGTACCAACTGCTGCGCACGAAAACGCAATACGCGCTATGCACCATGTGCATCGGAGTCGGCCAAGGCATCGCGGTAATCCTCGAACGTGTTTAGAAAATGCCCATCGCACACATCAACAACGCTCACATTCATTACGAAATTCAAGGGCCGGCCAACGCACCCGCGTTGATCCTGTCCAATTCGCTAGCCACAAACTTCGGTATGTGGGACGCGCAGATACCGGACCTGCACAAACATTTCCGCGTGCTCCGCTACGACACGCGCGGCCACGGCCAAAGCGAAGTAACTCCTGGCCCATACTCGTTCGAGCAACTGGGCCGCGATGTTCTCGCCCTGGCCGACGAGGTCGACATGGACAAGTTTTCCCTCTGCGGATTATCCATGGGCGGCGTGACCGGAATGTGGCTCGGCATCAATGCCGGCCATCGCCTGCACAAGCTCGCGCTGTGCAGCACCGCCGCAAAGATCGGCAATCCCGATACCTGGAACGCGCGCATCGAAGCCGTGCGCAAGGGCGGAATGAAATCGATCGCCGCGGCCACGATGGAGCGCTGGTTTACCGCGCCTTTCCGCGAGCGCGAGCCGCAAGCCGTGGAGCGCATCAAGCACATGGTAGAAAGCAGCAGCAGCGACGGCTTCATCGCCAACTGCGAAGCGCTGCGCGAAGCCGACTTCCGCGAAGGCATCACCGCAATCCGCACGCCAACGCTGGTAATTTCCGGCACGCACGATACAGGCACCGCACCGGCCGACGGCAAATTCCTAGCCAAGCAAATCTCCGGCGCCCGCTACGTGGAACTAGACGCCGCGCATCTATCCAACATCGAGAAGCAAAAACAATTCACTCAGGAGGTGTCAGCCTTTTTGCAGAAGCCATGCGAGCGTTCGTGAGCGAAAACGTGTAGCCCAGGTCCGCATTTTGGACCCTGAGGCCTTTGAAGTTTCCGGTGTAGTGGCCAATCTTTAGATTGGTCAGCCTAAAGACAGCGAAGCGACAAAATCATTTGCCAACGGGAGTTTTCGCAGGAGTTGACGACGCAGCTTCCTTCACCAAGATCGGCGACCGAGGAAACGCAAAATTCCCGGAAACGTCGTCGACGACGTTTACCTGGCAAACATAAAAACCAGGCTTCAACGTCTGCAGTGGCAAATCAATCTGAAAAATCACCGCCTTGCGATCCGGCGCGGTAACTTCATTCGCCAGAATCGGCTTTGACTCGTAAACTTTCGTGGACCCTTGCAAGAACTCAATGCTGGTGAAAACGCGAACACTATCTTTCGGAGCTTTCACCTGCGGCGCAGGTTTCGCAGCGTCACTCGACGCAACATTTGCTCCGTTATTTGGCGCTCCATTCGCCGCAGAAGACACGGCCGTATTCTTGCCGCGCGCCGCGTCGTACACTTCGTACTGCAAGTACAAATGCTGGTCCTGCGTGAAAACGTGCGTGATGTTGGGCACCAATTCCGTTTGGTCCTGCACCAAAGGATGCGGTCCGCTGGCTTTCTTCGTGCCGGCCGGAACTCGCTGGCTGCTGAGCACCACGGAACTCATGCGCAGCGGCGCCTTGCGCAAATCCGGAATTTGCACATCGGTCTCGAACGAGCCCATGCGGCCGGTCTGATTTTCGCGCACCACAAATTTCAGGCGATAGCTGCCTGGCGCGAGAAGGAATCCGGTGTTGTACTGCACGTTCTTGCGGCGCACTTGCTGCGCGCTATCGAGCGCCAACTTCACGGTGTCGCGCTGATGCCCGACCGCAAACTTGCCGTCCGCGGTGCGTACCTCGCCGGTCACATCAATGGTCGCGCTGTCTTTGTCTTTGGCCAGCACGAAAGGAATTTGTGAGCCGGGAATCACCAGCGAAACAGAGAGATAGTAATGGGAATCGTCCTGACGAAAATACGCTGCGCCGGCGTAGACGGCGACATCCGTTTGCGATAGCTCCGACCCAAGTTCGTCTTGCAGCTGCTGCTCGCGGTCCGCGCGATTGAGGTGCTCGAAATCGCGCCCGGCGTAATAGCCCGAGCGATAATCCAATTTGAGATCCTGACGATTCAGCTGCACCTTGAGACGGCGGAACTTGCCGTCCTTCAGCGGATTGGTACTGGTAAATCCGAGCACGTAATACGCCGAACTATCCTTCTGCACTTGCGAGAAGACGGCGCCGAAATCGTTGGAATCGAAGAACGCTTTACCGCCGGTATCGGAAGCCAAAGTCGAAAGCGTGTCCTGCGAACTCGCATTCGAGTTGAGATCATTGAGCACCGCGGCGCCATTGTAGGCGGACTGCCCGTGCAAGCTCGCATTCTGCGCCTCCCCACCGGGAGGAAAGGCCTGCAACCCGCGAATGTCGACCGGATAAATCGAGACATTGGCTTTCACGGCGGAGGCGGTGGCGGCGCGCAATGCCGATTGATTGTCCACGCCGTTCTGGCTGATGCCGTTGCTGAAATAAATAATGGCTTTTTTCTGCGAGATTTTTCCCAGCGTCTGCATGATGGCTTGCAGCGCAATCAGTTTGCGGTCGGCGTTGAAGGTGTTGTAGTCGGTATCGTCGGCGGTAAACGCGCCGCTCGTTTCCGCGGCGCCTTCCGAACTGCCGGTCAAGCCATTGTCGAAACCCTGCCCTTCGCCAGACGCATAAGAACTCAGCACGCTGAGAACTTTGGTTTTATCGTCGCTAAAATCCAGATCGATGCGCATATTGGTTGCCAGCGAAACCAGGGCGATCATATCCGCGGGCTGCATCCGCGTTTGCACAAACTTTTTCGCGGCATCCACGGAGCGCTCAATATCTTCAGGCTCCATTCCGGAAAAGTCGAAGAAAAGCAGCATCAGGCGGCGATCGCGCGCGTTCAGCGCAGCCGGATTGTCGTTCGAACGCAGCAGACCGGCGTCGGGCGCAGTTCCCGAAACAGTGGCCTCGGCGGCGCCAGCAGTCTTCAGCTCATCGACATTTTCGAAGTCGAAGCTAGAGATGGCCTGGCGCTTGCCGTCTTCCAGAAGGGTGAAGTCTTCCTTCTTCAAGTCGCGAACCAGATTGCCTTTTTTGTCGCGCACGACGACGTTGACCAGCACCAATTCCGAAGTGACATGCACGCGATATTGCTGACGCTGCGGTTGTTGGGTTTGCGCCGATGGTTGTGACGGTTGCGGCTGCGGCGCGTCCTGCGCAAAAGCGAAAGGCGACACATTCAACAACAGAAGCGCTGCCGTGACCGCCGCGCGAGTTTTTCTAAGCATTCGCATCTCAGCTCTCAAAACCGAAAGCGCGCGAGCATGGTAACGCGCCGCATGTTTCCCACCGAAGTTATTTGACCGAAGGTCAGCGAATTCACGATGGTATTGAGCCCGGTGAAATGCGCGGTATTGAAAACATTGGCGGCCTGAATGCGCAACTCCAGCGCGCGAGATTCCTTCACGGTGATGGTCTTGCTCAGGTTCATATCAAACGTCACCTGCCCCGGCCCTTCAATAATATCGCGCCCGGCATCGCCGAACGGGCTGCCGCCGGGGTTAGCGCAAGTGCTGCCCGACCCGGGCGTGCTGGCGGAGGAGGAAGAGGTAGGCGAACAGAACGCCGCGGTATTGAACCATTCGAGAGTGCTGGGCGAGCTTACGGAGATCGGCGCGCCGGTAACATTGGCGCGCAGCGAGCCGCTGACCCCGCGGTTGATGTCCAGCGAATTGCCCAGCACGCGCGGTGTGAAGTATAGCCCGGAGCCAATGGTGAAATCGCCGCTCCATTGCCAGGCGTCCAAAATGTGCGAGAGCGGACCGCGCTGCAGGAACCGGTGGTTCTCGCCGAAGGGCAGCTCGTAAATCCAGTTGCCGGTGAACTTGTGGCGTTGGTCAAAACTGGAAAGGCCGCGGTCGGCAGCGATGTTGAAGGGGTTTTGCGCTACGATCGTGCCGCCGCCACCGATCGAAGACGCGTCATCAATCGATTTGGAATACGCATACGTGCCCGACACTCCGACGCCGTGGGCCATGCGCTTGCGCAGGCGGATCGATCCGGAATGGAAAACGGAATTGGCGGCCGAAGACTCATAGATGAAGGGCTGCACGCCGGTGATGGTAAGAGCGCGTTCCACATCGAGGCGCGTGCCTTTGGAACCGTTGTAGTCCAGGTTCATCACCACGCCCGCGGGCAGCTGGCGCTGAATGTCCAAATTCCAGATTTGCACGTAGCCCAGCCGGTAGTTGGGGTCCACCGCAAAATTATTGGTAACGGCAGCGTTTACGACCGGAAAACCATTTTGCAGGGTGAGGAGGTTGGCAGGCGAGCTGACATTGGTGGATGTCACCGCGAAAGGCGGCTGAAACGCGAAGTTTTGAATAATGTTGCCATACTGTGCCAGGTTGTAATTGATGCCGTATCCCGCACGCACCACGGTTTGCTTCATCGGCTTCCAGGCGATGCCGATGCGAGGCGCGAAATTGTTGCGGTCGGGACGAATCAAGGACGCAGGAAAAGTACCGCTGAATGCGCCGCTCTGGCCGGGCAGCACGGGAACCGCGCCGGTAAATGCCGGAGAGACATCCAGATTTGCGATCTGGTTGTGCGCCTCCGTATAGGGACCGTTGTACTCATAACGCAGTCCAAGATTGAAAGAAAGATTAGGGCGAAAGCGGAAATCATCCTGCGCGTACACATCAAAAGCGTTGGCCCGAAAATTGTAGGAGTTCGTTCCCGATTGGAGGGTGGTCTGCTGCGGCAAACCGAGCAGGAAGTCGGCGAAATCGTAGCCGGTATTGGGAGCGGGCAGGCCGCCGCCGCTAGTGAACTGCGACGTCGCCAGGCCTGTGAATACGAAACTCCCCTCGGCATTCTTGGCCGAGCGAAAACTCTGCAAGATACGGCGGTAGTCCCCGCCAAAGCGCCAGTTGTGTTTGCCGCGGCTCCAGGAAAGGGTGTCGGAAAATGTGTAAGTCTGATCGAGTTCGCGGCGCGGCGTCGGATCGGTCAAGCCGGCAAAGGTAGTAAAGCTGATCCCGGGCAGCCCAAAATTAAAAGGGTCGGTGGACACACCGGTGATGCCGGCTTCTCCGGTGACATTCTGGACGTTGGAGTACAAATTGGTGGTGGAAACGTGATTGTGGTTGTAGTTCACGCGAAAATTGTTGGTCGCACGCCCGCGTCCATAAACCCAGCCGGCGCTGGCATTCAAACCCTGCAAGCTATTGCCGCCGTTGAGGGAAGGAAAGGCATTTACCAACGTGGTCGCGTTACGCGTCCAATTCAAGCCGAAGTTGATGTTGTTCTGCGCCCGCCGGCGTCCCCCGCCACCGCCGCCGCCGAAATTCATGAAAGGCAAGCCGCCCGAGCCGAAATTGTGGATCAGCCTGAGATTCACGGAGTCGCTGCTGCTGCTACCGGAAGTCACGTAATGAAAATTCTGTGTCGTGGTATTCAGATTTGGCGCCGGAATGAAAGTGAGCAGTGCACTTGCGGAAGGACTGATGAGCGTGGGATCAATAACATTCAGACGGCCATTGCTTTGAAATTGCTGACCGGTGGCGGGATTGAAAATCTGAACGGGGCTGCCATCTTTGTACGTCGCCGCCGAGAAGTCTCCAGCTCTTTCGGCAAGCGTCGGTACCGTCGAGAAAGCATCGTACGGGGTGCTGCCGCGATTGGCATTCCAGCCGCCGAAGAAAAACCATTTGTTGCCGCCGTTGAAAATTTTCGGAATATTCAGAGGACCGCCAACCAGCGCACCGAAGCGCGGCAGGTTGTAGCTGGCCTTGGGAGTGGCGAGTCCTGTCAAAGAATAAGACTTGGCGTCCACCCCGCCGGTATCGTCCGACACGTACAGCATTCCATGCGGCTGATTGATATTGAGGTTGCGAGGGAGGCGCATGATCATAGGTCCAGCACCGCCTGGCCCGCCGGGACCGCCTGGTCCACCGCCCTGAGTTCCACCTTGCAACCCGCCACCTTCGCGCTGAGCGCGATCGCGAAATTCCTGAATGCGTTCCTGAATGTCGTCCTCGCTGCCGCCGCCGAAATCTTGCGTGCGGCCTTGCGCTCCGGTGATGCTCACGGACTCCGTGGGGCCTTCCGCTCCTGCGCCACTGAGTGGTAGCGACGAAAAATCGCCGCCATTTCCATTTTGCCCGCTCCCGCTGCCCAGCAATCCGGCAGCACCAGCGCCGCCACCGGCCAGGGCGGAAAGCGTGTTGTCCATCGCCAAGCTCTGGAATCCGCGGCCGGCGGTGACCAGCGCGGCCAGGTTTCCCAGGGCGCTCTGCTCCGGCTGGCGCGAGGCCAGAATCATCTCTGCATCGAATTTCCCGGTGGGAGTCTCCGGCTTGAGCACGATTTCCTGCGTCTGCGGCGCGAAGCTCATGAATTCGACGCGCACTACGTAACGCCCGCGCGGCAGGCCGGTAAGTGTGTAAGCGCCATTGGCGGCGGTCGCCACCGTAAATTTCTTCCCGGTAAGCGAATTGGACGCGGTAACCGTAACGCCGGGAAGCGGAGTCTTCCCGGCTTTCACAGTTCCGGTAATTTCAAAGGAGGATGCTACTGGTGCAGGCGTTGGGGCCGCAGAGACACTCGGGCTTGTACCATCGGGCGGAGGAGGCGGGGATTCTTGCGCGTACAAAAGACCAGCGGAACAGACCCCTGACAGAAAGAGGAAGGGTAGGACCAGGGCCAGCGATTTCAATGAGGCGACTCCGGAGGCTTTTGCGAAGCCCCGCCCGGCCCGGAGTTTCCGCCTGGGCCAGAGCGCATTCCGCCCATTTCCTGCATACGTTTCCATTGGTCTGGCCCAATTACCATAACAAACTTGGGCACGAAAACGTTGTCTTGCATCGCGCCACGCGCCAAAAGGTGATCACCGACCTGCACGTCGGCCATGGTGATAGCGTCGCGACCCTTGCGCAGCGAAGTGTCTTCATTCAATTCGATGGTTTGCGTGACGTTGTCTGAGCGCAGGACGGAAATTTTTGGCGCATCGACACCTTTCACCTCGCCCGCGACGTAATCCTTGCCCAGCGTGCCGGCTTGCATGTTGGGGCCGCGGCCCTCGCCGTTGGCGGAGCGCGCGCTAATGGTCTGCGCGGTCCAGGTGTGATCGGGATTCTCCTGCCCACGAACGGCGATGATGTCGCCGACTTTGAAGTCACTGCGCTTGGCCGGCTGGCGATCCTTGCGAAATTCCGTTTGCGAAGTGATCTTGACTGTGACGCTCTCGGCGTTGGGATTGGAAATCTCCAGCGAGGCATCATGAATGGCGGTGATCTTGCCGAACAGCGGCATGCGGCGCTCTTCGTCTTGCCCCTGTTTTGCGGATTGCAGGTCCTGGCTCAGCGCCACGTCAGAAACCAGAAAAGATTGGGGAAGGGCCATTAGAACGGGAATAGCCATCAGGAAAATAGCAATGCCAAACAACTTCAGATCGGGTTTCATTTTTCTCTTTCAGGCCGCCCATCTGTTATACGCACGAGGGGAAGGCCGGGTTACTCCTTCAATTGGGTGCCAACCCACTCGCTCGCGTTACAGACTTTCCTATTGATTTCCCGTCACAATGGCACAAAGTTCCCGACGGAACCTGCAGGTAGCGTCTTGCGTATCCGCCAAGTGGGTGACAATGCCAGCGATGCAATCGTCATAAGTCTTGTTCGCTGGTGGGACGATTTTTCCCATTTTCGAGCAATTTGCCGTGTTCTAAGGCCCGTACTTTGGGTGTAAACTACTGAATAGCAGTAGCTTAGGCGGGCTACGCGAGGGCAGGCTGCGTGCCATTTTAGAGGTGAACAAGGACTATGGATATACAACGACCATCAAACGCCCGCGCCAAAAAGATTAAGAGAATCGTGTACGTGACCGTCGCCGTGCTGGCTTGCGCCGGCGTAACCCTGGCATTGTCGCGCTTGAAGCCAGCGGCGCCTTCGGTTGACGGCTCCACCATCTGGCCGGACACGGTAAAGCGCGGCCCCATGCTGCGCGAGGTTCGCGGACTAGGCACATTGGTCCCGGAAGACATTCACTGGATTCCCGCTCAGACCGCTGCGCGCGTCGACAAAATCGTAATTCGCCCCGGTCATTTGGTTACGCCGGACACCGTGATCCTGGAGATGAGCAATCCGGAACTGCAGCGCGACGTGCTGGATGCACAGTTTGCGCTGAAGGCCGCGGAGGCCAATTACGCCAACCTGAGAGTGCAGGTCGATAGCGATTTGATGAATCAGAAAGCCAACGAAGCCAATGTGCGCAGCGACTACGAGCAGGCCCACTTGCAGCACGACGTCGACGAAAAGCTGTTCAAAGAAGGAATTGGATCGGACCATACCAAGAATTTGTCCAAGGTAAAGGAAGATCAGCTCGCCATTCGCCTGCAATTGGAGAGCGAGCGAACCAAGATCGCCGAGGAGTCGGCGCAGTCGCGACTGCTCGCTGCACAAGCCCAAGTAGACCAGGCCAAGGCAACGTACGGATTGCGCGTCAGCCAATCGCAGTCGCTGCGCGTTCGCGCCGGGATCACCGGTGTGCTGCAGCTGGTGCCCATAGAAGAAGGGCAAAATGTGGCGGTGGGGACGAATGTGGCGCGCGTGGCCGACCCCAAGAAGCTAAAGGCCGAAATCAAGATTGCCGAGACGCAGGCCAAGGACATTACCATCGGGCAGAAAGCCACGATTGATACCCGCAATGGTGTGGTGATTGGACACGTCTCGCGCATCGATCCCTCCGTCCAGAATGGGACGGTAACCGTGGACGCTGTGTTTGATGAGCCTTTGCCGCCGGGCGCGCGGGCGGACCTCAGCGTGGACGGCACCATCGAGCTGGAAAATCTCAAAGATGTTCTCTATGTCGGTCGCCCGGTGCATGGGCAGCAGGACAGCACTATCAGCTTGTTCAAGATTACGCCAGATGGCTCGGAAGCTTCGCGGGTCAATGTGAAGCTGGGACGCAGCTCGGTGACCACCATCGAAGTGCTCTCGGGATTACAGGTCGGGGATAAGGTGATCTTGTCGGACATGTCGCAGTGGGACAATGTTGACCGTATCCGGCTGAAATAGCGGCTTTTGGCGTCGCGGCCAAGATTTCTAAACATTTTCAGGTTCCCGCAAGACGGGAATGCGGGCTGCAACGTCTCAGTCCATGGGGGTTGTCTTGGTCGAGGTTGCCACGATTCTGACTCGAGTCAGGTTCGGAAGCCCCTTGCATGGAACAATGTTGCCCCTTGTGCCGTATACCAAGGACAGAAAGCAGCTCCCGGCGCTTGCCGTGTGGCCGCAAGCTGCTAGGCCGGGGAACCCTTGATGCGAGCGATCTGGCAAGACATTCGATTCGGGGCACGCATGCTGGCCAAGCATCCGGGCTTCACCGCCATCGCGGTGCTCACCCTGGCGCTGGGCATCGGCGCGAATACCGCCATCTTCTCTCTGGTCAGCCAAGTCCTGTTGCGGCGCTTGCCGGTTCAGAACCCAAACGAATTGGTGGTTTTACGCTCCCCCGGTCCTCAGCGCGGACACGTTTGGAGCGACGGCGACGAGGCGCAATCTTTCTCTTATCCCATGTACAAGGGCCTGCGCGATGGGAATGGTGTTTTTTCCGGGATGCTGGCGCGCTACGTTTTTCCGGCCAGTATCGCCACTCATGGGCAAACTGAACGCGGCGCCGGCGAATTGGTTTCCGGGAACTATTTCGATGTTCTGGGCGTGCACCCGGCGCTTGGGCGGCTTTTCTTGCCGGACGATGATCGAATACCTGGCGCTCAGCCGGTTGTAGTGTTGAGCCACGCGTATTGGACGCGCAGCTTCGGAGGTAACCCGGGCGTCTTGAACCAAACGCTATTGGTCAACAATACCGAGTTGACCATTGTGGGCGTCGCGCAAGCGGATTTCACCGGCGTGCAGGTCGGCCAGTCCGCAGACATTTTTGTGCCGTTAATGATGAAGGCGCAAATGACGCCGGAGAGAGACGGCCTCCAAGAATGGGACAACTACTGGCTGGCTATTCTCGCGCGGCGCAAACCGGGCCTTTCCACTGCGCAGACCGAGGCGGGAATCAACGCGGCGTATCGCCCCCTGCTCCAGGAACAACTGGCGCAGATGAAGAATCTCAGTTGGGATCAGACGAAGCGGCAGAGATTCCTGGACAAGAAAGTTTTATTGATTCCTGGGGCGAAGGGCCGAACAACGCTGCAAACGGACTCGGGGCAGGCGCTGACCGCGCTGTTTGTGATGGTCGCGCTGGTGTTGCTGATCGCATGTACCAACGTGGCGAATCTGCTTCTTGCGCAAGGTGCGGCTCGCCAGCGGGAACTGGCTATTCGAGCGGCGATGGGCGCTAGCCGCGGACGCATGCTTCAGCAATTGTTGGCGGAGAGTTTGCTGTGCGCAATGGCTGGCGGCGCTTTGGGCCTGATGATTGGCGCGTGGCTGATG
>Ga0307479_10005686_pt1 | contig 11408 bp, 11 predicted proteins | sample atmos_gasesECM4C_FD_203743 | JGI IMG/M metagenome (GOLD analysis project Ga0307479, IMG submission 203743) | Hardwood forest soil microbial communities from Morgan-Monroe State Forest, Indiana, United States - atmos_gasesECM4C_515 | ecosystem: Environmental > Terrestrial > Soil > Temperate... | reverse complement strand
GAAGTGTGGCAAGCAAAGGGGTTACGGGAGGCGGTTTTCGGATCTGTGGCAATGATTGGACTTAGGAGGTAATTCTCTGTAAGTGTGGCAGCGAAAGGGTTTAGAAGAGAGTGGATAGTGGTGAGTGGCCTCTCGCTAAAACCGCTGGGGGTAAAGTAGTGGGTAGAGAAGAAGGAGAAGCGGCGTCGGGGAGCCTGGCGGAGGTACAGTCGAGGATTCACGACCCACGGTAGCATATAATTAGTGATGTGTCAAGTAATAATAAAGTATTTACAATGAATAAGATGCAGGCTCGTTCGAATGGGCGCGTAAGAGAAAGAAAACAAAGGGATAGAGCGGGCAGGGGGCGGGGGAAGGGGCAAAAGCCTAACTCAGAGAGCACAGAGCCCCGAGCCCAGAGGCCTCGGAGAAGAGAGAAGCGGAGAGTCCCGACCGGGTCCCGACACAAGTCGGGGAATCTCCAATCGGGATAGGTGGGGTACCTAAAGGCGTTTTTCGGAGTTAAGGCGCGGCCACTCGCCCAAGAATTCTCTCGGTACTGTATACTCCGGTAACATGGACCGTGTGCCGTTTGACCCATACGATTTCTTTGGATACCTTGCGTCCGGCCTGCTGATTCTAGTCGGAATGCAGTTAGTATTCGGATTTCCCCAGATTCTGGGACACGAGCTGAAGCTCGTAGACTCTGCATTTCTCCTTCTCGCGGTATATGTCGCGGGGCAGATTATTGCTACCCCAGCAAAGGCATTTCTCGAGGATCTCGTCGTCGGCAAGATGTTGCATCGCCCGGGCGAAAATCTTCTACGCACAAAGGGGCCCCTTGTTCGGGGGATTCTGTTCCCTGGTTTCTATAAACCCCTTCCCGAACCAATTCGCAAGAAACTGTTGAAGAGAAAAGAAGCCGAGGGAATTGAAGGCTCTGATGAATCATTTTTTCTGCAGGTCCGATACAAGCCCGAAGTCCTAGAAAATGAGAGGCTATTAAAGAGGCTGGACAGCTTTATCAGCAAGTATGGATTTGCGCGCAACTTGGCCTTTTCGAGTCTTGTTGTAGGATGCGCATTGCTATGGAAATCGTACTCTGGGCATAACCCTGAGACTCTGAAATATTCGATCACGGCTCTTTCAGCTGGCTTCTTACTCTTCTATCGATATCTTAAGTTCTTTAGGCAGTATTCCTACGAGCTTTTCAACGCTTACGTGGGTGGACGCTAGATGTTGTTAAGGATTTTTGACGTCGCCCATGGCTTCTGTGCTCTGGCCATCGCAGACACGGGAAATATCATGCTTATTGACTGCGGCCACAACGATGAGGCTGGTTTCTATCCTGCGGACTATCTGGCAAACTCCGGTTTCACCGGAATAGATCGCTTTTTCGTATTGAATTTTGACGAAGATCATCTTAGCGGGCTCCCCAGATTGAGGCAGATGAACTACCGTATCCCCATAAGAATCCTGCACAAGAACGTATCGATTACAGATCGGCAGTTGCGCCAGCTCAAGGAAGAGGCCGGAGGCCTTGGCCCTGGAATGGAGTCTCTACTCGCGATGTCGGGGAACTACAACCAGGCAGTCACGAACCCGCCTGACCTCGGATTGGTAAATTATGAGGTCTTCTGCAATAACTACCCGATTTTCGAGGACACAAATAACCTTAGCCTAGTTCTTTTCCTCGATTATCCCGGACTGTCCATTGTCTTTCCCGGGGACCTTGAGTTGGCTGGATGGGAGGCACTCCTCCAGAATGCAAGCTTCAGGCAACATCTGAGCCGCGTGAATGTTTTCGTAGCGTCCCACCACGGCAGGGAAAGTGGGTACTGCAAAAAGGTCTTTGAGTACTGCAAACCGAAAATCGTCATCGTCTCAGACGAAGAGATTAAGTTCGATACGCAAGAGGAAGTCGATTATGGAGTTCATGCAGAAGGAGTTGCTTGGACTACAGGCGGAGTCCGCAGGGTCCTCACCACGAGGTCAGATGGAATGATTTGGTTTGAGGCAGAGGCATTGGGCAAGACGTGGGTGAAGACCAGCAGATAGGCGAAGGTGTTGGATACTTTCTGCTATTTTATTCTTCTGACTAAAATAGTCTCATCCTCGTCCTCGACCTTCATCCGACAGCCGCCGCGTGTTTGATAGATCGTGACCTCTGGTCGGTAGGAGTAGGAGTATGTGTATTCATATTCGGCCTGCTCCCAGATCTGGCCATTGTCGAGCTTAAAGATTGTCTCTCCGGTCCACCCTTCAAAGTCGCCTGAAATCGTGGTTTCTATCGCTGGGCTGCAATTCGACTGTACCATCGGGTTCGGAGCTTCCTCGACAGCTCTACGAGTCGTGAATTGCAGCAGTTTTTTGGTATATCGGTTGAGCCACACGTCCAATGCTTGGCGCTGCGGACTCGTGAGACCCGACACACCTGTTTCCTTCAGTTCCTCGGGCGTCATGACCTGTCCGATGGTTAGAGCGACGTCATTGGTTTCGCCTTCGGCCACAACGCCAAGAAACACGAGAAGGATGCACAGTGCGACTCTCCGGATGCAAGCTTTTTGCGATTCTACATGCAAGGTAAACCTCCAGTGGTCGATTGGCTGAGTTATTTGGTGAGCCTAGGCATGAAGCGTTTGACCTCTCAAGGCGGTTTCGCCATTTAGTTTTGGTGTTAGGGCTTTGGGAAGTGAACGTTGAAGGGTTTAAACTCTTCAAGGAATTGGCCGTTTTTGGAATAAACGTAAGCCAGTGCCTCTGATTTTCGGTCGTCTTTGAAAACTAATGTTGCGGGCAGATGGACAACGATCGGAGAAGCTTCGGTCTTCTCCGAACATTCAAATTCCTGCTTGAATACCAGCTCCCCTTTTTCGCCGCGATGCTGGTCGTCCGCGGCGTGAACGAGATGTTTGTCTTTTTGGAAAAGGACTATAAGTTGTAGAGGCTCGACTGCATTTCGGCAGTAGATGGGCAGCGTGACGTCGGCAGTTTTAGAGTGCTTGTTTTCCACAGAGCTGGGCTTATCAACAAAAGCGACCAGAGGGGGCTTTCCGCCCGGCGAGGCTTCCGGATCCGGCCATAGTCTGTTGTATTCCGCGAGCGCATCTGCATAGGCACGGTCGTCTCGCTGATCTCTGGTCGCCCAACGGGGATGAGAAGAGAAAAAGGCGGCGAAGTGCGATTGGTCGCCAGTGTTTGCTCGGAGCAGGTGGTGTAGGGCAAAAACGTAGTCAGGATGATATCCCTCCCGGGCCATCAACATCATCCCCTGGATGTCCGCGTCGTGCTCCAAATTTCGTGACAATTTTGCTCTGGCTATGGGCGCAGCGATGCGAATTCCGACTAGCGACCAATTGGCGTTGTTATCTCCAGCGCGAACGAGTGCCTGGTAGTAACTTATTTGGGCCGCAATGTAGACGTCGTAAAGGTATTTGCGAACCGAGTGTCTGCCCGCGACATGGGCTGTTTCGTGAGAAAGAACTGCGGCCCACATCCCTGGCCTTGTGCCAATAAGTTTCACTAACCCCGAGCCTACAGACACTTCTCCATCGGGCAGAGAGTAAGCGTTCACTGAGCCGTCGTTGACGATTGTGAAATTCCATTGGTAGGGTAGGCCCAAGGAGGAGATGGAGGGATCTCGGACGAATTTTGAAAAAACCTCTGTTCCTGCTTCGTTGTATTCGGTGTTCTCCAGCAGCGGACTAGCACCGCGGATTCGTCCTCGTTCCGTAATTCCGAGCTGATAGTCAATTGCGAAATCGACCGGCAAGGCCACATTTTCGTCGAGTTTGGAGTTTTTGTGTCTTTGGGCGTTTGACGGCAGAGCAAGGACCAGAACCAAGACTAGAGCGATACAGAAGAGCGCTTTGCTGGCCATAAGTTACCTGTCTGGTAAGAGGAACGGAAACTGCATAAATGATAGTGCTAGATACAGGAAAAGGCAAGACAATGGGGGCTGGTTGGGAGCTAAAGCCCAATTCCTTCCTCCGGCGCTTAGTCAGCGGAAGGCGCATGGTGCCGGTTATGAGGAAATGGCCCGCGTCGGCGGGCAAGCGAGCGTGCAATGGGGTCCGTTTGAATTTGACGCCGATTGTCACGAATAAGAAATTCAAACGGACGAGAAAGGCTGAGAGAGAAAGGCAAACCCCCAGGTAGAAAAGCGCTACCTGGGGCACCCGGCGAGTGAGAAACGGGTCTAAAGACCCGCCACTACATCAGGAACAGAGGAGTGGGTCCGTTTGAATTTTGACCCCGATTGTCACGAATAAGAAATTCAAGCGGACGAGGGAGGCCTGAGAGAAGGGCAACCCCCCAGGTAGAAAAGCTTTCCCAGCCCTTACGGGCTGGGCTAACGTTTGTCGCGCCTCCGGCGCTTAGGCAGCGGAAGGTGCAGGGCCCCGAGGACACGGTAAGACAGCGAGGTAAACTCGCTGCTACAGGGGAGGGCGGAACGACAGCTCGACGAGGACGGTAAGACAGCGAGGTAAACTCGCTGCTACAGGGGAGGGCGGGACGACAGCTCGACGAGGACCGGAAGACAGCGAGGTAAACTCGCTGCTACAGGGGCAAGCCTGAGGCGGCGGCCAATTTTGCCTGGCGTTCGTCGAAAGTCCAAAAGCGCTCTGCTTTCAGTTCCAGCGCCGAAGCCACATGGAGCGTGTCCAGTGTGCGGACTCCCAGCCGCCCCGCGAATCGGCCCGCGAGTTCCGCACAAACATCAAACGCTCGTTCCGGGACCGCGGTTTCTCTCCACAAACCTCGGCTACGATGCTCGCGGAAATTATCCACCAGCCGGTTGGCCTCGCTTCGTGTGATCGCTTTGCGAAAGACGTGGAGTTCAATGGCGTGGGTCCACTCGGCCACATGCAGTGGCGTCATCCATACCAGCGGCCGCGAGGCCACCTTGCGCTCGGCCTCCGCCGTATGCCGGTCGCTGAGGTACAACGACACAAAGAAGCTGGTGTCCGCGTAAACGCTCAATAGCGTCCCCGCTCCTCAACGAGCAGGTCCGCGCCCGGCAGCACTCGGCCGCCCAGGATGGCTTTTCGCATGGCCGCGAAATCCGGCCATCCGTCGGCCGGCAAGGGAGTTCCCTCGGGAACAATGCGCGCGATCACGCGCTCGCGTTCCCGCAGCTCCACCACTTTGCCGTCGCGCAGCCAGGCCTTCAGCCGCTTGGTGTCCCGCAACTGCCGTATGTTGATGCTGGCCATGGTGCTAATGTGCCACATTTTGTGCCACATTGTCAAGCCTTAATCGGAACGACCAGCGAGAAGTGCGGAGAAGAAGCAGTTCCCTCACTGCGTTCGGGATGACACCGGGGACAGCACCAGGACGTTTTTACGGGGAGGCGAGGATGGTGGTCTGGTAGCTGATGGACATGAGCCATTTGCCGTTGCGCTTGATCCACAGGCGCGTGACGTGAACGGGCTTGCCGGAGTAGGGCTGGTGCAGGCAGGTCATCACCACGGAGTCGCCGAAATCGAACATCTGGGCGGAGACGAGCGGAGCAGGAGCAGTGCCGCGGCCGGTTTGCTTTTGCAGATTGAGGGTAGCGATGCGGTCGGACTTGGTGAGGGGATGATCGTTGTTAGAGCCGAGCATGGTGAACTCATCGGCGATGTGCGGAGACCAGGCCGCGGCATCGTGGTTGGTGACGCCGGTTTCCAGGGCTTGCCAGGAAGCGATGATGGCTTGCTCTGCTTCATTTTTCGGCGTGTAGGGCAGGGTCTTGCACGGATTCTCGCAGCCGGCCGCGCCTGAGCTGGCCGGGCCCGGCGGGCCTTCTTGCTGAAGACCGAGGGTGACTTCGTGATAGGCGAGGAGACGCCACGGCGAAGCGGCGGCGCGCTTGACCCAGAAGCGCAGCACGTGGACTTTGTCGTGGTCCACCATAATGGCTTCCACCTGGCTGCGCGCTTGGAGCTGCTGATGAGCCCCGGATTCGTTGCCGAGCGCCGGGATGGGAGCAGAGCTGAGCACCTGCGCCCGGGTAAGAGTCTTTCCCGTGGCGTCGGTCCAGGTGAAATCGGCGTCGAGGAGCCTGTCGAGCGCGGCAGTGTCGCCTTTCGCGGCGGCCTGGACGAATTCGCGGTCGGCATGCAGAACGGACGGGTCGTCAGCGGCGGCGGGCGCGACATTGCCAAGCAGGGCAAGCACGCAGCCGGCAAATATGATGAAAATGTAAGCTACACGTGCAGAGCCACGTCTCATCATTTTGAAGATCCTCCCTGGACCTTCTTCTCAAATCGTTTATACCCTGAAAAAAGGCCGGAGGTGAGTCCGGCCCTTTGGAGTGTTCCTAATTGGAACAATTTGTTTAGAAGATGAACTTCAGCCCCAACTGGATGGCGCGGTTGCTGCCAGAACCGAGCACAGGGTTGACCGAAGCGTTGTCCGGTGTGGCGCAGCCGCAGCCGAAGCTGCCACTGCCTGACGATGGATCGGAGAACCCTCCCGGGCCATACGTGCTAGCGCCACCCCACGGATTAGCAAACTCGGGGTGATTGAAAACGTTAAACATCTCGGCGCGGAACTGTGCCTTGAGCCTTTCGCCAAACCTAAAGCTTTTGGTGAAGGATAGATCAACGTTATGGAAGCCGGTATCGCGAAAGATGTTGCGGCCCATGTTGCCAAAAGTCCCGAAGGCTGGAGGAACAATTACGGAATTGCCCTGCACATAGCAGCCTCCGGTTTGCAGCGTGCCGCCCGTGGATGTATCGGGAGCATGGGCTAAGCATTTTTGCCACAAAGCACTGGCCTGTGCAGCAGTATTTGGATCAGCGGAGGTAAATAGCTTCAGGACATTGCCGAAAGCATCTATCTGATTACAGACAATGGGATTGGCTGCAGAGGCTGTGCTGGTTGGCCCGTTGGGAGGACTCGCGCAGAAAGGAAAGCCTTTGTCCCCAATCGAACGGAAGTCCGAGGGATTGCCGAAGAAATCCCAGCGATCAGAATTGTCGCCGGTTCCACTGAAACTGTTGGACTGGTCATTTACCTGCCAGGGCTGTCCACTCTGCATAGCGATGATGGTGTTGACCTGCCAGCCCTCGAGGAGCTGGCCCCACGTCTTTACTTCAGGGAGGGAGTAGGTAACGGACAAGGTGAAGCGATGCCGGATGTCGAAGTCGCTGCTACCGTGTTCCAAGTTTGGATGAGTGCTGTCCTGGGGAAGAAACGCCACCCAGTTTGAGGAGTCATAGTCCAAAGCGTGAGAAAAGGTATAGCCGGCCAAGAAATCCAGTCCATGGAAATTGCGGGCCGTCAGAGTGCCTTGCAAGCCGTTATAGGTCGATCCGTAAAGATTCGAGAGATAGTTGACAAATCGGAGGTAAGGGAATTGAGGGGCAAAAGGCCGGGGTCCACCGCCAAGAGCGGCCTGGTTCAAATCTCTGACGCCAGTCAACTTGGCAGCGTGATTACCAACATAGGAGAGGTCCATGGAAAGCTTGCCGGAGAAAGCGTGTTGGACACCGAGCGTCCAGTTTTCCACGTAAGGAGTGCGGAAGTTGCGTTCCATGGCGAAGGTGTCGCAGGGACCCGGGTCGGTCCCTATTCCATCCCCGCATTGAACTGATCCTGTGGCGCTGGCCGGATAGATGGCGGTGGTTTGATCCTTCCAGGTGAGGCTTGACCCAGGAATGGTAACACCAGTGGCAAGAATACTTCCGACTCCGGGAGTAACCGTCGGGGAGACCGGGCAATTGCCGCCCACTGGAGCTACAGGACACACAATGATGGTGGCCCCGGTCGGAACGGTCCCCACACCCAGGGTTACTGTATTTTGTGTGTTCTGTTGAGAAAGGAAGGTGCTCATAGAGAGCAGATCATAAATGATGCTGCCACCGGCGCGGACGACCGTGGTGCCATTGCCGCTGACGTCCCAAGCCACCCCGAGGCGCGGAGAGAAGTTGCGGTGGTCACCGTTATAGACCGAGCTGATGTTTTTGCCCACCTGTTCCAACCCGACACCCGGCTCAAAATTTCCGAGAAGATTGTTGGCATCGGATGGAACACCCTGGTACTCGTACCGGAGTCCGAGGTTCAAGGTAACTCTCGGTCTGATGCGCCAGTCGTCTTGGACGTAGCCAGCATAAAGCCACTGGGACAAATTGCGTGTGGTGTCTCCAGCTAAGAAAGAGGTGTTCCCCGGTGTACCTTGGAGAAAGGCCTCCAAGCTAGGGAAGGTGATGCGGCCTCGTCCGGACCGGAAGGTGCCTTGATGAACCAGATCTCTGCGGAGTTCGCCGCCGAATTTGAAAGCGTGCTTGCCGTGGAGATAGGAGAGTTGGTCGATAAAGTCATAGACCTTGTCGGGGCCGACAATTTTTGGAAAGTTGTGAAAAGCGCCCAGTTCTGTGAATTTGAAGCCTGGACCTAGAATTGTGATGTTCGGTATGCCCTTCAAGAGTGGGTTGGAAATGCCTGTGTCGATCTGATAGGCAAAGTTCACATCGGCGGGAATAATATCCAGCACGTAATGCGTGAAGCCTCCGCGGAGTTCGTTGGCCCAGGAAGAGCTCGGCGTCCAGGCCCAAGTGGCGGACACGTCTTGCGCGCGCGAATGAACATTGGTGCGAAATTGCGGGAGCAGCTCGAAGAAATCCATGCCAATGATAGAGTCGTTGCCGAAGAAATAAGAGCCGCTCAGAGCGTTGTGATTGCTAATGTGATAATCCACTTTTCCCAAAGCGTTCTTTGAACTGTCCACGTTTGGGTAGTTGAGCGACACGAACGTCCCGGGCCCATTGTTGGGCGTATAGAATCCCAGCAAATAGTTGCTGAGAGGATTCACGTTGCCCGGCCCACCAATAGCAGCAATGGCGTCCGGGATACTCTTGGTTGGGTCGCCAATGGAAGCACTTGTCGGAACGTGTCCCGGAAGCGAATTCCCAACGGTATAACGCCGGGCTTCAAAAGCCCCAAAATAAAAGAGCTTGTCCTTGACGATGTAGCCACCCGCAGTGCCGCCGAATTGCTCGAGCTCGAGAGGGGTCTTGGGCGTGCCAACGGGGTCGAAGTAGTTGCGGGCATCGAAGGAATCGCCGCGGCCAAAGGCGTAGGCCGTGCCGTGAATTTCGTTGGTGCCGGACTTGAGTCCTACGCTGGTGACCGCGCCGGGCTTCCAACCGAATTCCGCCTTGGGATTCACCTGGGTGTTGAACTCCTGAATGGCGTCGATGGGTATGACCGTAGCAGCATCTCCCAGGACCGCGGCAGCGTTCGTGACGCTGAAGCCCATAAAGGCTTCGTCGTTGGTGATTCCATCGACGATGTAACTGGTGTCTTCAGGACGGATGCCATTGGTGCTTTGCGTCCAAGGGCCACCGCCGGGGTAGATGGAAGTGCCAGGGCGAAGCGTAAGCAGGTTCTGGTAGTTGCGGCCATTCAGCGGGAGGTCGTTAATAATTTCATTGCTGATGGTGCCGCCAAGAGTGGTGGAGGTGGTGTCCACCATGGGAACTTGTTCGGTGATGACAATGGTTTCCGTGGCCGTGCCAGGCTGGAGCACAGCGTCAACGCGCACGTCCTTGCCGACTTCGAGAAGAATGTTTTTGCGTTCGAAGGTTTTGAATCCCTTGTACTCGGCGCGCACGGTGTAGGTTCCGGGCGAAAGATTGATGGCCACGTAGGCGCCATCCGAATCCGTTTGCAAAGTTTGGGAGACACCGCGGGCGACGTCGGTGATGGTGACAGTGGCGTTGGCCACGTTGCCCCCGGATTGGTCGGTAACCACGCCGAGAATGCGGCCGGTGTTCCCCTGAGCGTACGAAGCCCGCGGGACAAATAGGCCGAAGCAAAGAAGAGCGAGAATTGAAAGAAGCCGGAAGTGCCTTGAATGCACAAATAGAATATGTCCCTGACTTCCAGACGTCATAAGGACCTCCCCCACGAAAATAGGTATAGACGCTGTACCACCATACGAGAGGAGTTGTCAAGCGAATCGTTGATACATTTGGAGGGGAAGGTGAAGATGGCGAGGCGTTGGGGCTTACATTGGGTCTGCACTGGTCTATTGGTCGGACCACTTCTGCAGGAGTACATGCTAGTGGATATATCGATAACTCTTGTGATTCAACCGGTCGGAGGGGCGCACGGTTTCCGGATAATTTGCGGAGTTCCGCTCAGGCGTAGAGACAAATTCGTGACATGCTGTAGAATTGAAATTGCACGTGTCGGGGCGTAGCGCAGCCTGGTAGCGCGCCTGCCTTGGGCGCAGGAGGTCCCGAGTTCAAATCTCGGCGCCCCGACCACTTACTTCTTTATTTTCAATGGACTGTCCCCGACACTTCAGCGTTTGAGACCAAACTTGGGTCCGATTTGGGTCCCAGTACAAGCCTCTCCACGCTTTCAACAACGCGACGTTGCTCTTCCGGTATCGCGTGCAAACAATCTCGCGCGTGATCTCCGGTGCGGAGTGCAGGGACTCTAGATAGAGAGTGGCGCTGCTTCGAAACAGACACTTAGAAATCTGCGATGAGGCCGAGACCGGCGGAGAAGCGGTTGGCGCACGCGTAGAGCGACGTGACGAGCACCGCGTCGAAAATGGCTGCTTCACTCCAACCGGCCTCTCGCAAGCGGTCCACATCGGCCTTTTCCATCTCCCCTGGACTGCGGGTCAGCTTGTCGGCAAAGCGGAAAAGTTCCATGACTTTGGGCTCGACGGGCGCGCTGGGATAGTTCAGCGACAGTTTGCGACCGATGGCTTTGTCTACGCCCAGTCTGCCGAGAATTTCCAAGTGGGCCGGCAAACAGTAGGTGGAGACATTCAGTCCGCTCACCACGATGGCGAGCTGTTCTTTGACCACCCTAGGCAACCCGCGGTCGTCGAACATGGCATTGGTGTAGAGATTCGTCTGGTCCTGCAAAAGTTGCGCGTCGTGGCCCAGGGCTCGGAAATAGTTGGGTACAAAGCTCCATCGCTGGCGAATGTAGTCGTAGATTCGCTTGACCTCAGGACTGGCTTGCTCATCGGAAATCAGAGGCACCCAAGACATACGCGACCCCCGTGGAAAGACGAACTGAGCAGCCCAGCGATGTGAAGACTAACCGGAAGGCGCCGCCGATCAGGCTGAGGGATAATCACAGAATCGCGGAGTCAACAACGATGGACAGAACCTAAGCAGAACCTCCAGAAGATCTAAGTGGTTACCGGATACGCATTTCAGGCTGGCTTTTGACCTGTCTTCTCGCGCAAAGCCGCGTGGAGACGGGAGCGCACATCGTCCGAAAGCGAAACTGGTTGAGAATCGCAGAGAACCTGAATGCTCTTCTTGGTCTGATCCACGATCATCGCGCAATCTTCGCAATGCTCCAGATGCCGCTCAAGTTCCTGCTTCACGACGGGATCAAGGTCCCCGTCGATGAAGTTCGACAACTCGCGGATGACGCCTTTGCAATTCAATTTTGAGCTCCTTGGCGGA
>Ga0307479_10005685_pt1 | contig 11409 bp, 5 predicted proteins | sample atmos_gasesECM4C_FD_203743 | JGI IMG/M metagenome (GOLD analysis project Ga0307479, IMG submission 203743) | Hardwood forest soil microbial communities from Morgan-Monroe State Forest, Indiana, United States - atmos_gasesECM4C_515 | ecosystem: Environmental > Terrestrial > Soil > Temperate... | reverse complement strand
TTCGATCCCGGCCCAGCCGACGATGCAGATCGCGAGGGCCAGCACGAAGCCAGCGCTGGCGAAGAGCAAGACTCTCATCCTTGTCAGCAGCCTGCGGCACGTTGCAAGTGGCCCCGGCAAGTCCGCGCAGCCTATTGTGGTTGCCAGTTGGCCGCAACCGCACGGGCGGTCCAATGCCGTGCTGGCTGGCCGACCCGAAATGGTGAGCACCCTGCGCAATTGGCATCGCATCCCCGTGGTTTCTGCCAGTAAAGTGGGACTGCCGGTACTGGTTGCGCGGACCCCGCGGGCGGTAAACGGCGATTCATTGCACGCAACCGTGCCCGCCTCGTACGTCCGCATGGGACCGAGCCAGGCTATCCGCGCGCAGTCGCCCATGGCTTCATGGACTGGCACCACCGGCAATCACCGGTTACCGGTCAGGATTCAAAAGCCGATACTTCCACGACTCACGCGGTAAACGGCAAGCGAGCAAAGCAATGAAGTGAACGCGGCACCGTTAGAGGAATCAGTAATATATGCCGTTCTTGGTGCACATGGGCCGGCGGCGATATATACTTCAGTCTTCGGGATTCGTTTTTAGGGTTTTTCAGTCTCTGGTCCCAGCCAGGCGACTCATGCACAACCGGAATCCAAGCCTTGAGCCTCAGGCGAACTCCACCGGCCCCACAGGTGTAGCCGTTCCTGCTAAGGGCGATAGTTCGGCCTTTAATCTCCCGCTGGATCCTGAGGCCACCTTAGTCGATTTTGCCCCGCCCTCTTCCGATCCAGCTGCCACTCTCGTCGATCTCGATGCAACGTTAGTCGATGTAACTCCGAGTTCTCTTTCTCCCACCAAAACTCCAACCCGTTTTCAAATGAATGTGCGGGTTCTGCATCCCGGGGAGGTGCTGGCGGGGCGCTATACGATCCTGCAACTGCTGGGTGAAGGCGGCATGGGTGCGGTCTACAAGGCCATGGATCGTGAGCTTGACCGTCCCGTCGCCCTCAAGCTTATTCGGCCTGAGCTGGCCGCCAATCCCTCAATTCTTGCGCGATTCAAGCAAGAACTCTTGCTGGCGCATCAGGTCACCCACAAGAATGTAATTCGCATTTACGACTTGGGCGACGCCGACGGTGTGAAATTCATCACCATGGAGTTCGTCGAAGGGCAAGATCTGCGCGCGCTTATACTCGAAAGAAAGAAGTTTTCTCCAGAAGACGCGGTCGAGATCATTCAACAAGTCTGCCGCGCACTTGAAGCGGCGCACAGCGTGGGAGTGATTCACCGGGATTTAAAGCCGCAAAACATCATGCGCGATCAAACCGGGCGGATCCTGGTTATGGACTTTGGCCTGGCGCGCACGGTTGCAGGCGATGGCATGACCCAGACTGGAGCTTTGGTCGGGACCATGGAATACATGTCGCCAGAGCAGGCACTGGCGAAGGATTTGGATCAGCGTTCCGATCTTTTCACGCTTGGACTGATCCTTTACGAACTGCTGGCAGGAGTCACGCCGTACAAGGCCGAGAGTGCCGTAGCCAGCCTGATCATGCGAAATCAGGAACGGGCGATTCCAGTCTCTGATCACGACGAGAAGATTCCGCGTGCGCTCAGCAATATTGTGGGCAAGTGCCTGGAGCGCGATCCTAACTTGCGCTACCAGAATGCTGGAGAGTTGCTGCGTGATCTTGACGCCTGGCAGGGGAATCGTGCGGCTGCAACGCTGGGGTTTCAGCCGGCCGTTGAACCCTGGGGCCGAACGATTCATTGGCCACTGTTGAGCGGCATCGCCGCAGTACTTCTGCTGGCGATTGCAGGCTACTGGTTTCGCGGCATTCTCGTTTCGCCGTCGACAACCAAAACTGCATCTGGACCTGCGGTGTCCTTGGCGATTTTACCTTTCCGCAACGCGTCCGGTGACCCCAGCGTCGATTGGCTGGGACCCAGTCTTGCCGATATGCTGAGCACGGATGTCGGCCAGTCCGCGCGTTTGCACACTGTTTCCCAGGACCGACTGCACCAAGTTTTATCGGATCTTCGCATTACCCCCAACACTTCGATCGAGCCGACGACCCTACGTCGGCTGGCCGAGTTCAGTAATGCCGACACATTGGTCTGGGGACAATACGCAAAATTTGGCGGCCAGATACGCATCGACGCCACGTTGCAGGACCTCAAGCATGATCGCAGTGTTCCCATCAAAATTGAAGGAGTCGATGAAAAGGATGTTCCTGGCGCGGTGGACCGCCTGGCGGCCTCGATCCGCAGTAACCTGGCCTTCTCGGCGGACGTAATTAACGAACTCAAGGCCAGTTCCTTCCAGCCCAGTTCCAATTCGGCACCGGCATTGCGGGACTACAACCAGGGCGTTCAGTTATTGCGCGATGGCAAGCACCTGGATGCGCTTAAATCTTTTCAGGCAGCCACCAAAGAAGACGCAGAATTTGCCCTCGCTTATTCTCGCCTAGCCGATGCCAGCTCCGCGCTGGGATACGATGGCGATGCTGAGCAGGCTTCCCGCAGGGCGATCGAACTTAGTCAATCGTTGCCGATTGCCGAAAAATACCTCATCCAGGCAGCGCATGCCCGAGTAATCAAAGACAACAAGAAGGCCATCGAAGCTTACGAGAACCTGGCGAAGAGCATGCCGGATAACTCCGATGTAGAGTCGGCCCTGGGAAGCCTGTATACCGAAACCGGCGCCTACGACAAAGCGCGGGGCCAGTTGTCGAAGCTCTTGCAGTCGGATCCCAAAAACATTAAGGCTCTGTGGCAGATGGGAGTGGTCGAGAATGTGAATGGAAACCCGCAAGCTGCGCTCGAGCCCTTGAATAAGGGCCTGTCTCTGGCAGTAGAGATGGACGTCCAGGAACTGAAGGCACTGATCCTGCAATCCACGGGAATCTCGTACCGCCTGATGAACAAGCCCGATGACGCGATGCGCAGCTACCAGGATGCGATGGCCATCAACCGCAGGCTTAACCTGAAACGCAATTTGGCCGGCAACCTGGTTGAGATGGCTTTGGTCCAAAACTCTCGGGGGAAACCTGATGTCGCCCTTGCCAGTTATGATCAGGCGCTTCAATTGCAGCGTGAGATCGGCATCAAGAAAGAGGTGGGAGACACCCTGAATGACATGGGCGTGGTTTACCAGTCCAAGGGTGATTACGATAAGGCATTGGAAAAGTACAAGGAATCGCTACAGATCCAGCGTGACACGGGCGACGAAAACTATGAAGCGTTGTGCCTGAATAATATCGGGGGCATCTATTTTGGCAAAGGTGACGCCGACAATGCCTTGACTTATCTTCGGCAAGCGTTGCAATTGCGCGAGAAGCTCAACATCCCTGGAGGCATCGCAGAAACCTTGGCAGCTCTGGGCCAGGTTTACAGCAGTACTGGCCAGTACGATCAGGCGTTGGCTACCTCGATGCGAGCCTTGGATCTCTGGCGCAAAGGGGGTAATGCTCGAGGCGCGGCCGATGAATCCCATGACATAGGATGGGTATTCCAGTATCAGGGGCGTTTTGGGGCAGCCATAAATGCCATGCAAGACGCCGTCAATGGCTATCGTGCTGTGGGCGATCGCAGCACTGAAATGGTCGATCTCCTCAACGATCTTGCCGACGTGCTGGCCCAGGCGGGACGCGGATCAGAATCTGAGGCCCTTTTGGCGGAGGCTCAAACCATCGCTCGAGGCTTGCAGAACGCGAACCTGCAGGCCGAATTGCTCATCACCAGTGGAGACGTTCAGCTTTACCGGGGCGATCGCAAACTGGCCAAGACTTTCTATGATCAGGCTGCACGGACTGCATCGCGCGCTACGGATCCCGGTCAGGTGCTAGCTGCCAAATTACGGGTCGCAGAAGCGGCGGTGGGCGAAGGAAAATCATTCTCAGTCCTGCGGGAACTTCGCAACCTGACGCAACAGGCCGACAGCCGCAACCTGAAATATCTATCCCTCGAAAGTTCTGCGGACGCGGCCGAAGCCATGATGCATGGCAAGGACTACTCTCACGCCCAGCAGGAACTGAGCGCAGATCTGAGCAAGAGTGAAAAACTTGGTGCGCGCTACCAAACCGCGCGCATTCACTATCTGCTGGGTAATGCGCTTCGGCTGGGTGGAAATAGCGACCAAGCTCGCGGGCACTATCGACAGGCGCTTGGCTTGCTTGATGATATGCGCAAGGAATCCGGAGCTGAGAAATTGCTCCAGCGCTCCGACCTTAAAGCCCTCTACGACGAATCCGTGCATTGGGCTGGAACCACGACAAACTGAAACGATGTCCAAAACTCTCAAAGCGTTAGGAACATAAGAATGGCGGAGATTCTAACCTCCGCCATTTGTGCAATTAGCAGCATTTACTTAAATTGGAAATAGGCGGTGTGCTGAATACCATCCCCCAAGTTGAGTGAGAATGACAGGCATGCTCCTTTATTAGGCAGCGGTTTCCAGTTGTACTGATACGCACCGCCCCCCAGGTTCTGCCATCCTGAGTTTCCGGCTGCAGCAGTGCTAATTGAATTGTCGGTGGCGTCCACCTTACAGATGGTCTGGTTCTGTGCGGTCAGCACCACCGTACCCGGCCCCGCGGGTGGGGCAAGCATCAGGTTCGTTATGGGATTGCCGTTGCAGTCTGTAACCGTTACCTGCAGCGGGATCGCCTGGTTCACATTTGCGGAATTGATATTGGGCAGCGCGCCGGAACCAGGGTTCAAGACGGGGGCTGTGAATCCGATGTTACCCGCATTATCCATGGAGACGATTTTGTAACCTACACAGTACCGAGTACTGGCACTGGATTGGTTACTGGCTTCATCCGTCGCAAACACGGTCAGTGTCTGCGGCCCCGAAGTGGAAGTAGGTACTGTGTAGCCGCTGATATTCTCAGTCAGAGGCCCCGTTGGCGGGCCACTTGTGGGCGGCTGTTGGGCCGGGCCGTAGTTCTTCGGCAGTGGCAGGACGTTTTGTCCACAGCCAGCGAGCCCCGAGCGATCATCGGTGCAGGTGAAAGATGCTGTCGGGTGCGATCCTAAACCAAAAGTATTGTTACCGATACCCCCGCTCAACACCGGTGCGCTGATCGTCGGCGCGGTTTGGTCCACTCCGAAGCTCGCCGTCTTGAAAGCTGCGACGTTATTTGGACTGCCGGTGTTGATAGAACCGGGAAAAGCCAACTCTTCCTGATTGTCGCAAGCGGTCGAGAAGAAATGTACCTCATACACGCCCGCTCCTGGGACCATCACTGTCCCACTGGCCGTGAAGGGCGGCGGGACTGTGCCGAACGCAGGCCAGGTACCTGGACAGATCGTTGGATTCGCAACGGTCTGATCCCCAGTCACGGGGAACGTGGTATCGGGTGTCACGCCGAGGTTCTCCTCGCCCCACGTGATGCTGTTGTTCGGAGCTGCAACCCAATTATTGGTGGGACTTGACGGCTTAGGTGGATTGGTTGTAAATGACACGGGAACGGTCGTGCTATTCCACCACGAAGGAACGCTCGGCACTGTGTTCCACTCCAATTCGCAGCAACCCGCGACGTAAGCGGAGTTCGATGTGGTGCCACCTCCGCCGGGCTTAATTCCGTTGTCGGCTGAGGTAAGGGCAAACTGGGTTAACTCACTCTGCGGGCAGAGGTGGCCCGCTTCCGGTCCCACCAAGGTGCAACTGGCGGGCGACCAATTGTCGCTTCCCATTGCCAGGGACGGGGCCGTGCCGGTAGGAATTGTCAGACCAATATCAGAATTGTCTAACTGTTGCGCCCAGTATAGATTCCGTTGCGTGGACTGCGGGCAGTTATCACCGGCCGGGGTGCTGTTGTTGGCATTCGTACACGTAAGCGTCAACTGAGCGCACAAAGCGTTTCCGTTAGCATCCGTGCCCTCGCCGGTAGAGGTGAAGCAGTCAGTCATCGCGAGCGAGGTTCCCGCTACCATCGTCTTGTACGTCGCATGGGTGATGCCCTGGTCGGAGACCGTCGGGATGGTATTGTTCACGACCATCAGATCGTTATTCGTGTTGAAGGCGGTGGTGTAGTCAAAATCAAATTCCACATGTTGACCAGCGGTGTTGTTGAACACGAACTGCTGCGACAGTCCCGTCGAACTATTCGGGTTCATGGGTTGTCCAGTTTGGCTTACCGCGGTGAGGGACTGAGGCGTGCCTTCCAAGGCAAACCATGTGCTTCCCCCATTCGGAATCGGCGTCGTGAAACTGACCGTCCCGCTCGTTTTGTCAGCGCTAATATTAGTAAATGTGTTGTCCGGGCCCTCGTAACCGGTGAAGCCTGCGTTGGAGCACCACGAGTATGCTGGACTATGGTAGAGGGTGTCGCAGGGACCATCATTGTCGAAGTTGAACAGCCCTCCGAAGGTAGTGTTGGCTGAGGTGAGGCCCATAGCACTCAAGGACGCCCCGGAACTATTCACGACTCCCACCAACGTGTCTTCAGTGAGATCATAGGGGTTCCCGTTGCCCGTGAGCGTCACGAAAAACGCAGTTGCGTTCCCGTTGCCGTCAACTGCGGTCACAGTAATCACGACGCCACAGGTGCTTGTGCCACTGGCACGCCCAACTACTCCGGTTCCGGTTCCGACTGTGGGCGCAGAGCACGCGTCAGTCGGCCCCTGCGCCCACAGATTGGCGGCGGTCCCCATCGCTGCGAGAACTGATAACAAAGCGATTCGAGCAACGCTATTGAGAACGGTTCTGAGTATCTTCATGTTGCCCTCCTGAGGCACTTGCGGGTGGGATAAAATTAGATCTCCTATTGCGCTCGATCACATCACGCTTCTTATGAAGCGAGATGCTCCGAAAGCAGCGCATAACTCTTATCCGCGGGCAAATTAAGGTCACGCGAATTTCGTGCCCACTACAACCCGTCATCGACTGGACCCAGGCCAAGAAGTCCATTCATGCCCTGTTGCTCTGCGAAGATTTTCAGGCGCGAACTCGGAGCGAAAAGATTTGGATCACAAATCGGAGTCAAAATTCAAGGGCTCCCAACAGAACTCCGGCCCTAAAACGAGCAGAAAGGAACACAAAAACTATCTGTTTGCGAGACTGATAATCAGCCGTCTGGATCCTTGCTAAACTGCAATACAAACGTGCCCGTCTTGCGCCACAAAGGGATGCCTGGGAATCGGACCGGCGAAAAAGGGGGGAGACGCCGGTTAGCCGACGGTAATTTTGAGACTTATCCTCTCCGCTGTCAAGTGAAAAGCACGGCTGGCAAGGGTCTTGATCTCAGTCCCGGCGTAAAACCGCGGATGAGTTTTCCAGCGTGCCTGACAGGGAAACGTAGTGCTTTGTAAGCGAACCTCACAGTGCAGTTGGTCGCCGACGCATCGGCCGCCAGACTTCTAGTCTGCGCAACAAGAGAAGAGACTAGGTAGGCTTTTCGCGCTGAATCGCGAGAGCCATCGAATTTTTCAGCCTGACAAGGATCAGAAGGCTCGCCGAGGATTCTTGCGAAGACCGTGGGCGCCGCTCGGCAGATATTCCGGAGCAAAATCAGGGATACAGGCACCGTCTACAATTTCGACGTCATCGCTGTAGGCGGAAAACCAGAAGTGCAGTTCAAGTGCTTGAAAAGATTGGTCGGGGAGAGAGGATTTGAACCTCCGACCCCCTGGTCCCGAACCAGGTGCTCTACCAGGCTGAGCCACTCCCCGACAATGCTGCGGTGGCCGTTCTGCCGCGCACTTCACTTATCAACAAGCACAAAGATTATAGCATCGGATCTCTATCTCGGTTCTCCTCCTCTTGCCCGATCTATTTCGCGCTACACTGATGACGCACTGGCGGGCACCGCCATCTTCTACATCTGACCAACTGAACGCGATATGATCGTGCTCTGCGCCAATCGTCTCTATACTCCTCAAGAAGAGATCTCAAACCCCCTTGTGTTTGTTGAGGACGGTCTCACCACAGAGGTTTCCTCGCGAGTTCAGCGCGAAATTCCAAAAAATGCAACCGTAATTGATCTCTCTCGCAGTTGTTCAGATGCGATTCTGGCGCCCGGTTTCGTCGACGTCCACATGCACGGCGGCGCGGGACTCGATGTCATGCGGGCCTCGCCTGCCGACCTGCCCCACCTGAACAAATTTCTAACCAGGCACGGCGTCACCGGCTACTTCCCTACGACCGTCGCGGCGCCACTCGATCAAACTTGCGCCGCACTCGGGCGGCTGGCCGACGCCATCGAGGCGGTTCGAGCTTCCCATCCCAGCAATGGCGAAGTGCAGGCCCTTCCGCTTGGCATTCACCTGGAGGGTCCGTTTCTCAGTCACAAGCGACGCGGCGTGCATCCGCCGGAGTACCTCGTCGAGCCCACGCTGGAGATTTTTGAGCGTCTGTGGCAGGCGGCACACGGGCAAGTCCGCATGATGACGATGGCGCCCGAGCTTCCGGGAGCGCTCGAAGTGATCGCGGAAGCCGTGCGGCGCAACGTTCTTGTCAGCATCGGCCATTCTGACGCCATTCTGGAAGCCGCCCGCGCTGCGGTTCAGGCTGGCGCTCGCCACGCTACCCACACTTTCAACGCCATGCGTCCGCTTGATCACCGCGATCCAGGTATCCTCGCCGAAGTGCTTACCGACCAGAAACTCACCGCCGACATCATCGCGGATGGTATTCATGTCGCCCCGGAGGTCGTAAAGCTGTTCCTTCTGGCGAAGGGTAAAGAGAAATCGGTACTCATCACCGACGCTACCGCCGCGACTGGAATGCCGGATGGTACTTACCAGCTCGGCCCCATACAGGTCGAGGTCAAAGACGGACGCTGCACGATGGATGGAAAGCTCGCCGGCAGTGTTCTCACCATGGACAGCGCCGTCCGCAACATCGCTCAATTCGCGGGCTGGAGTCTGCGGGATGCGGTTCGCGCTGCAACCCTGAATCCGGCGCGCGCCGTGGGTTTGAAGCAACGCGGGGTCATCGCTGCAGGAGCGGAAGCCAACCTGGTCGTAATGAGTCCCTCCGGGGAAGTGATGAAGACCATGGTTCGCGGCCACGGCTTCTGACATCGCGCTACTGTGAGAAACACTGGCAAGCAAAGGTCTACAGCAAGGATGCAGGGAAAGTATTCAGGCTTGCCTAGTTCGGTTTGCGCTCTTTCGATTCCGCGAGATAGCGCAACAGCAACGCCTCATCGGATCGCGTGAGCTGATCGAGGAAAGAGGTGTCCACCTTGCCGTCTTCAACGGTCTTTGGCACATTCGACTGGCGGAGTTTATCCCCCAATTCGGGGTCGTTGCTCATCACCTGGCTATAGAACCACAGGAAGTGGCGCATCTGGTCGAGCGCCTTGCACAGGACCTGGATGGCTTCAGTTTCGGGAAGAGTGCTCAACGCCTCCATCAACTCCGGGTCGCTGGGCGCCTGCATGGCGGCGCAATTCAACTCCCGCTGAATCGCGCGCAAGTCTTCGGTAACTCGCACCATCCGCGTGTGAAGGTCGTCCATCTGCGTATCGTTCCCCATGGGTTAGCGCGATGATCAGCGTGCCTTTGAACATCTCATCGGCTGCGGCAAGCGGATAGATGTCCCACGATCATGCGCTTTCGTAATTCAAGCGATTACTTTCGTCTGGGGAGTAACCACTCGCGATCGATCGCGCCAAACTCCGCTACTGGCAAGGCTTTTCACGCCCTCCCGAACGGATCTCACGCACCCACGCAACCTCATCCTGGGGCAAGTTCTCAACTGCACCCAAGAGTGCACTCGAGATTTGTTCCAAGGTCACCGGTTCTTATTGCGAATCTCCCGTCCGTTTGTGATACAAACGCGCGGTGAAGGAATCGCTTTCGCCAGGCTCGCGCAGCCATGACCTCGTCCGCGCCATTGGCCGCTGGAGCCTGGTTGCCCTGGTAGTGAACTCCATCATCGGCAGCGGAGTCTTTGGCCTGCCCTCCACTGTGGCCGCCCTCATCGGCAACTACAGCCCCTACGCGGTACTGGCGGCCGGCGCCGGCATGAGCGTGATCATCGGCTGCTTTGCCGAAGTAGCGTCGCGCTTTCAGGAAGCAGGCGGTCCGTATCTTTACGCCCGCGTCGCCTTCGGACGTCTGATGGGCATTCAAACCGCCTGGATGCTCTGGCTCGGTCAAGTGGCGGCACCCGCTGCCAACGCCAACCTGTTTGTGATCTACCTGGGCGAGTTCTTTCCGCACGCAAAAGATCCGCTGCCCCGCGCTCTAATTCTCACCGCGCTGGTAGGTCTTCTCGCTTTCATCAACATTCGCGGCGTTCGCGCCGGAACTCAGGTAAGCAACTTCTTCACGGCCGCCAAACTGGTCCCTCTCTTTGCCGTGATCGTTCTGGGCCTGTTCGTGCTTCATAACCAGCACTGGACAATTTCGACTCCGGCAGCCTCCTCTCCCAGCCCCAGTCAATGGCTGAAAGCCATGCTGCTCCTGGTCTTCGCCTATGGCGGATTCGAGACCGCTCTGGCGCCTATGAGCGAAGCGAAAAATCCCCGCCGCGACGCTCCCTTCGCGCTTTTCACGGCTTTGTTGGTGTGCACCGTAATCTACGCGCTAATCCAATGGGTGGTCATTGGAGTCCTGCCCGACGCCGTGCACAGCCAGCGCCCTCTGGCTGACGTGGCGCGGCTCGCAGTTGGTCCCGTCGGTGCAGCCCTGGTAGCCGTTGGCGCGCTGATTTCTTTCTACGGATACCTCAGTGCAAAAATTCTCGCCATGCCCCGCGTCCCCTTCGCCCTCGCCGAGCAAGGAGACTTCCCCAAAGCCTTTGCTGCCGTGCATCCCCGCTTCCACACGCCCTATATCTCGATTCTCGTGTTCGCGGCCATGGTCTGGGGATTGGCGCTGTTCGGCGACTTCAAATGGAACGTAACGCTCTCCGCCGTAGCGCGTCTTCTCTACTACGGCGTAGGTTGCGCCGCCTTACCCGTCCTGCGCCGCAAGCAGCCGGAAGGCGCGAGCGCAATGTTCCACCTGCCCGCGGGAAATTTCTTGGCTGTACTGGGTGTAATTTTATGCGCGGTCCTGGTAACCCGCGTGGATTTTGGCCAGTCCCTGATACTGGTCGCGACCATCGCGCTTGCGTTCGCGAACTGGGCGGCAGTGGCCCGCCGAAGCACCGCGGGCTGATAGCCACGGAAGTCGCAATCATGAACGTGCGTCAGGGCTGCCAATCCAACGCATAAATCTCCGGGCTGCCAATATCGCGCGTCACCAGCAGAGAATCGTCCGGACCCAAACCGCTCCACTCGCCGTTCGCTCCCCAGAGCCGGTGAATGTCTTTCAAACTGGTCAGACGCTCCAGTTGGCGATCGGAAATCCGCACTCGGAAGAATGCTGGATCTTCCGTAAGAATGGAATCGAAATACAGGTACTGTCCGTCACGCGACCAACTCGGAAATCCGATGCCCATGCGCGCCAGCACTGTCCACTGTTGATTT
>Ga0307479_10005684_pt1 | contig 11410 bp, 5 predicted proteins | sample atmos_gasesECM4C_FD_203743 | JGI IMG/M metagenome (GOLD analysis project Ga0307479, IMG submission 203743) | Hardwood forest soil microbial communities from Morgan-Monroe State Forest, Indiana, United States - atmos_gasesECM4C_515 | ecosystem: Environmental > Terrestrial > Soil > Temperate... | reverse complement strand
GCTTGCCATCAGGGCATAAGCCTCGGGCGAGATGGTCTTAGGGACGGGAACCGTGCGTTTGATGTACGCAGTTCCTTTACCGTCGATGGTCGTCAGCTCGTCCGCGGCCGGCGGCTGAGTCGCCGATGTCTGGGCTCGTGCCTGCCATACCCACGCAGCCGGGAACATCAATAATGAGGACGCCAGCGATCTTCTCGTCACCCTTGTCATAGGTCAGTGTCGCGACAGCAGCTTATCCGTCAGAATACGATTTTGAGGCCAAGCTGCAACTGTCGCATGCTTACGTTTTGGTTGAGGCTGGTAATCGTGCCGAAGCCGCCGCTGCCTGGAATGGGCACACCGTTGGCATCCAAATGGTCGGCAGTTAGGCCATTGCCCGGGCTGCCAAAGTTAGGATGGTTGAAGAGATTGAAAGCATCGAGCCGCAACTGCAAGTTGAATCGTTCGGTGAACCTAAAATCCTTATCGAGGGTGGTATCGACACTGAACAAGGGCGGGCCGATCACCGTGTTCCGTCCCGAGTTTCCGAACGTGTACTGCGGTTGCAGAGCAAAGGCTTGCACATTAAACCACTCCAATTTATTTGGATTGCTGACCTGCGATGAAACGCCGGGCACAACATTCGGCCGGTCCATGCAGCTGGCACCGATATTGGATTGACATGTGCCGTCCATGATGTCGACAGGGGAACCGGAGGCCATGGAGTAGATCATCCCGAGATCCCACCCGCCGATGAGGGTGCCGGCCACGCCGTGATTCATGTACGAGCGGCCTTTTCCGAACGGCAATTGGTAAAGAGCTGAAGCCACAAAGCGATGTTTCTGGTCGAAGATCGACAGGCCACGCTCGCACGCAAGGCAATACGAATTCTGAGCACCGATCTGATCGGTGCCGAGTGTGCGCAGCCCGCTGCCGTCGTCGATCGACTTCGAGTACGTATAGCCGAGCAGGAAGGTAAGGCCGCTGGACATGCGCCGCGTGAGTTTAGCGGAGAACGCGTTGTAGTTGGAATTCACATTACCAATGTTCTCCACGGTATTGTTGAAGTTCGGCCAGGCTTCGCGGCTGAGTTGTGAGCCCGGTCCGGGCGCCGCAGCGTTGAAATATACATAACGCGGCAGGTGATGGCCTTGCGTTCCCAGGTAACCAACCTCGAGGGCCAAGTTGCTGCCAAACTGCCGTTGGACATTCAATTCGTACTCTCCCACAGAGGGCGTCTGGCGGCCGTAAAAGGTGCTGACTAGAGTGGGTGTAGGGACACACACCAGCGGAGCGGAGACACCACAGGCGTTCGCCGCCCCGTTGGCGCCGAAGGGGTTTTCGAACGTAAGGTTGTTATTGGTCTCGGTAACCTGAAGTTTTCCGGAAAGACTGCGCGACATGTCGAATACGGGATTGCCGGTGTCTTGTGTGTAGAAGAGGCCCGCGCCCACGCGGACCGTCCAGTTGCTTGTGGGACTCCAAGCAACTCCAAAGCGCGGAGCGAAATTTGTCTTATCCGACTGGACGAGATTGGGCCCCAGCCGCCCATCGCGGGCGGTACAAACGCCCCCCTGCGCGACCGTCGGAAAGACAACATTGCCACCGTTAAAATTGCCGCTTCCGTTTTCGATAATGCAGGGTCGGGTGTCCACTGGCTGTGGATTGAGACCCTTGGGGTCGCCCTGGAGATCGAATTTGCCGTTGGGAAACCAAACATTGACCAGAGGCACTCTGTCACTCCAGGCGGGCACATATTCGTAGCGCACGCCGTAGTTTACGGTGACATTAGGGCGAACCTTCCAGCTGTCTTGAAAGTAATAGAACTGGCTCGTCATACCGAACCGCGCGACCGCCAGGGCGACGGCGTCTACCGTACTGTTGACATAACCGAGCATGAAGTCGGCGGGACCATATCCGGTGGCTTTATTCGAGAAGTTATATTGCGCGCGAGCGTATTGGTTCCCAGTTTCGTTGAAATCTGTGCGGTCAACCTCGGCGCCGAACTTGAACGAGTGGTTCCCGTGGGTCCAGGAAATATTGTCCACCACCTGTAAGATGTGATCCGAGGTCGTGTAAGGACCGTCCGTACCGTTGCCAAAACCGCTAAAGCCATTTGCCAGGGTGACGTTGGGAACGCCCCAGGCCGGGGACGCCGGGTTGCTCAAGAGGCCCGGAAGATTCAACTGCGTGTTGACGTTCGTTATGCCCGCCAGTTCGGGCGCAAAGTTATTGTAGAAATTCAGAAAGCCGAAACGGAATTCGTTCAGAATGGTCGGCGACAAAATGAACGTGTTACCGATCGCCGTCTGCTTGGCATTGGTGATCAGGCTCATGCCGTTCTGAGCCAAAGCCGGCTGGACCCCGCTTTCGTCCTGCATGCTAAAACGGGCAAACCAGCTTGATTTCGCGCTTTGCGCAAAGTCCACGCGCTCGGTTATCTGCCATTTGTTTCCCTTGATTTTGTCCTTTGCGAGGTAGTTGCTGGACAGACCGTTGTTCGGTGCGTTCGGGATGTTGGGCGCGGGAAAGTATTGCAGGAACCCTTGGGCGATCGTGTCCAGACGGTTCCCGGGAATCATATTGCCGGGGAACGGCAGGCCGGTCGTCGGATCGGTGATGACGTGGGTCGCCAGGACTGAGGAGAAGTCACCGGTTCGGAATGCCCCTGGGAATGTCGTGTAAACCGTCTGGGTCTGCTGCCGCAGCTTGAAGCCTTCGTAGTTGGACGTGAAGAACAGCCGATCCTTGCCATTGAAGAGCTTGGGGATGCGGACAGGTCCTCCCAGAGTGTAGCCATACTGGTTCTGCTTGAATGGCGAGGAGGTCAACGGTTTGGAGGTGAAGTTATAAGGGAGTGCGTCAAAAGCGTCGTTGCGAACGAACTCGAACAGCGCGCCGTGGAATTGATTGGTTCCGCTGAGAGTGGACACGTTTACCTGAATCTGCCGATGCCCAAATTCGGCGGGGTAAACGCCGGCTTCCACCTTGAATTCCTGCAAAGCGTCAATCGAGGGAAGCACGGCGTAGGTGTTGAAGCCGGGATCGGTATTTTCCACGCCGTCGAGCGTAAAACTCGTGTACTCGCGGCGCGCGCCGGCGACAAAGATTTCCTGCGTAGTTCGATCGCCGCCTTGGCGAGCGCTGGCTTGGCCTCCATTGGAGACGCTATTGTAGGAGACGTTGGGGGTAAGAGCGATCAGCTGGGTGAAGCTGCGCCCGTTCAGAGGCAGCCCCACAATGCGGTCATTGTCGATGACCGTTCCAACGGTTGCGCTCTCGGTGGTGAGCAAGGGAGCGCCACCCCTCACTTCTACCGTTTCTGTGACTGCCCCGATTTGGAGATGAAAGTCAATGCGCGCAATCTGCTCGACCTGTAGTTCAACACGTTCGCGGACCTCGCTCTGAAAGCCGCGCAACTCCGCCTTCACGTTATAAAGACCGGGCTGGAGCGCAGGAAAAGCGTAATTGCCGGCGCTGTTCGTAGTCGTTGTGCGTGCGACATTCGTCTGAGAGTTGGTAACAGTTACCGTAGCGCCGGCTACTACGCTGCCGAGAGGATCTGTGACCAGACCAGTAACTTGACCGGCGGTTTGAGCGAAACCGCCGAGACTCAGAACCAATATCGCCGCAACCAGATAAGCTACGCGCATATTTCACCTCGCTCGAGGAGTTTGTCCATCAGAAGACGACTTTGAGGCTGACCTGCAACTCGCGCATGTCAACGCCCGTTTTGGTACTGGTAATCCGACCGAAGCTGCCCGCTCCCGGAATGGGTACACCGCTTGCATCAAGCTGGTTGGCATTCACCCGATTGCCCGGGTCACCAAAGTTGGGATGGTTGAAGGTGTTGAAAGCGTCGAGCCGCAACTGCACGTATCGCCGCTCGGTGAACTTGAAATCCTTCTTGATGGTCGAATCCACGTCGAATAGTCGAGGACCGATCACTACATTGCGTCCCAGGTTTCCGAAGGTGAATTGCGGCTGCAAGGCAAAGGCCTGCACGTTAAACCATTGCTTCGGAGTGGGATTGCTAAGCTGCCACGCCTGGCCCGGGACCACATTGGGACGATCCTGGCCGACGCCGGTGTTGGACTGATCTTTGCCGGAATAGATGTCGACTGGGGAACCGGACGCCATCGTCCAGATCATTCCCAAGTCCCAACCACCGGCGAGCGCGCCAACCAGTCCATGATTGAGGAACGTGCGGCCTTTTCCGAGCGGCAATTCGTAAAGCGTGGAAGCGACAAAACGCTGTCTCTGATCGAAACTCGACAGGCCGCGCTCGCACTTGATGCAGTATTCATTCTGTGCATCGATGTTATCGGTGCCGATGATGCGCTCGCCGCTACCGTCGTCGATCGACTTCGAGAAGGTGTAGCCAAGCAGATAAGTAAAGCCGCTGGACATGCGTCGCGTGAGTTTCACAGCCAGCGAGTTGTAATTGGAGTTCACCAGGCCGATCACTTCCTGGACAAAACCAAACTCCGGCCAGGGCGAGCGGCTGGCAGTTGAGCCCGGTCCGGGATTCGGCTGGTTGAAGTATTGAATGCGCTCCAGCCGGTGGCCTTGTGTTCCCAGGTAACCAACTTCGAGAGCAGTGTTCTTGCTCAACTGCCGTTGGACATTCAGTTCGTACTGTTCCACGTACGGCGTTCGTCGATGGTAGTCGTTGCCGAGCACGAAGGGCGAAGTGATGCACACGTTTGGAGGAACGGGGACACCACATACGTTCGACGACGTGGTGAAGGGATTTTCGAAAGTCAGGTCATGAGTTGTGATGTTGGCGTTATCGATTACGCGGCCGGAAAGATTGCGCGCCATATCGAAAACGGGATTGCCGGTATCTTGCGAGTAGAAGATGCCTGCGCCGGCGCGGACCGTCCAGTTGGGAGTAGGACTCCAGGCAATTCCCAAACGGGGAGCGAAATTCTTAGGATCCGACTGGACCAGATTGGAACCCAAGCGTCCATCGCGCGCGGTGCAGATACCCGGACCAAAGCGAATGGGACTGTTCTCGTAGAAATCGCCGGTTCCGGAACGGACAAAGCAAGGATGAGTGACGGCTGGGGCGTTGGGCGTCTGCGTGAAGAGAGCGCCATCGGGAACAAAAATATTAACCAGAGGCGCTCTGTCGCTGTAGGCAGGCACATATTCGTAGCGCAGACCGTAGCTGACGGTGATGTTCGGCCGAACCTTCCAGCTATCCTGGAAGTAGTAGGCTTGGGCGGTCTGACGGAATTGGGCAATCGCCAGCGCTGCGGCGTCCGAAGTATCGTGGACATAACCGAGCATGAAGTCGGCGGGGGAGTACCCGGTAGCCTGATTCTGGATGCCATAGAGGCCGCGGGCATACTGATTTCCCGTGACGTTGAAACGCGTGCGGTCGATGTCGGCGCCGAACTTGAAGGAGTGGTTCCCGTGCGTCCAGGAAAAATCGTTGACGAACTGGAAGACGTGATCCCAAGTGGTGTACGGACCATCCGCGTTATTGCCAAATCCGCTAAATCCATCCGACAGGTTGATCTGGGGTATTCCCCAGGCTGAGGGCGCGGGGTCGCTCAACAAACCTGGAAGGCCCAACTGCTTTACCACGTCCGTTTTGTTGGCCAGTTCGGGCGCAAAGTTGTTGTAGAAGCCCAGGTACCCAAAACGGAATTCGTTTACCCGGCTCGGTGACAGGATCAAGGTGTTGTTGATCATCGCCTGCCTGGCGTTCGTGGCAAGACTCATGCCGTTCTGCGCCAAAGCTGGAATTACGCCGACTTCATGCTGCATGCTGTAGCGGCCAAACCAACTCGACTTCGAATCTTGCACTAAGTCCACGCGCTCGGTGACCTGGTATTTGTCTTCCGTGATGTTGTCGAGCGCGAGATAGTTATTGGAGAGTCCCGCGCCTGCGATGTTGGGCGCCGGATAGTACTGCAACAGCTTGGTCGCGAAAGGATCCAGACGGTTGGAGGGAATTACGTTATTGGGAAACGGCTTTCCGGTCAGCGGATCGGTGATTACGTGGGCCAGCAGGGCCTGGGAGAAGTCGCCCGTTCGAAATGCGTTTGGGAACGTAGTGTAGACAGTTTGCATCTGCTGTCGCAGATTGAAGCCTTCATAGTTAGAGAGGAAGAAGAGCCGGTTCTTGCCATTGAAGATCTTAGGGATCCAGACCGGTCCGCCGAATGTGAACCCATATTGGTTCCACTTAAACGGCGCGGACACCGGCACAACACTGGTGAAGCCATAAGGGCGCGCGTCAAAGACATTGTTACGTACGAAATCGAACAGCGTGCCGTGGTATTTGTTGGTTCCCCTGGCAGTGGAAACATTGACTTGAGCTGCCAGGCGACCGAATTCGGGGGGATAAACGCCGGTTGCCACTTTGAATTCCTGCAAGGCATCGATCGAGGGAAGCACTGCGTAAGTGTTGAAGTTGGGATCGGTATTTTGCACACCGTCGAGCGTGAAGTTCATGTACTCGCGGCGCTCTCCGCCGACGGAGATTTCCTGGGCAGCCCGATCGCCGCCCTGGCGCGCCGCGGCCTGGCCTCCGTTGTTGACGAAGTTGGCCGCGACGTTGGGACTCAGAGCGATAAGCTGGGTGAAGCTACGCCCGTTGAGAGGGAGCTCGACAATGCGCTTGTTGTCGATGACGGTTCCCACAGTGGCACTCTCGGTATTGAGCAGCGGAGCGCCGCCCCTGACTTCCACCGTTTCGGTAACCGCTCCGATCTGCAAATGAAAGTCGATGCGCGCGATCTGCTCTACCTGTAGCTCTACGCCTTCGCGGACTTCGCGCTGGAAGCCGTGCATCTCCGCTTTTACGTTGTAAACACCCGGCTGGAGCGCGGGAAACGCGTAGTTTCCTGCATTGTTCGTAGTTGTCGGGCGCGAGACATTCGTCTGCGAATTTGTGATCGTTATGGTAGCGCCCACTACGATGCTGCCGCTTGGGTCGGTCACCACGCCTGTAATTTGACCGACCGTTTGTGCGAAACCGGAGAGACTCAGAGCTAAGATCGCTCCGACGGCATAAGCTAGACGCAAAGCGCACCTCCACGGAAACGTTTGCAATTGCAAACGTTTCCGAAACAGGGTGGGACGCTATCACGGCTTTTTGGAGATAGTCAAGAAAAATTCTTGGCCGGGGTAGGTTTGTCAATCGCCGCATAAAAACTGGCCGCTCCAAGGAAATCTCTCGAATGTAGAACCAGGGGAGCAGGCTCCGAACTATTTATCAGTAATCGGTTGACATAAACGGTTCATGTGCAGATAATTCGGAAACGATTGCAATAGGTTCCCATGCCAGTCACGATCAAGGACGTTGCCCGGGAATCGGGCGTGAATACTTCCACTGTCTCGAGAGCCCTCAACAACGGTTACGGCGTAAACGACGACACGCGCAAACATGTGATGGAGGTCGCTAGCCGGCTGAAATATCGGACTAACCAGGTAGCGCGCGGGTTAGTGACCGGACGGTCGCAGACGATTGGTCTCGTCGTAAGTGATATCCGAAATCCATTCTTCGCGGAAGTTGCCCGTGGCGCCGAGGACGCCGCCTATCGTGCCGGTCGCGACCTCGTTCTCTGTAACAGCGACCTGACGGCCGAAAAGCAGATGGGCTACTTCGACTCGCTTTTGGCAAAGCGGGTCGATGGTATCGTGATGAACTCGGTGTCGGCATTGAGCCGGGCTCAGCAAGATCAACTGTGGGCTACCGGCGTGCCAATCGTGTTGCTGAATCGCAGTTCAGTGTATCGGCGTTTTTCCTCGGTATTAGGAGACAATCTCCAGGGCGGCGAAATTGCCGGGAACTACCTGATCGATCTTGGTCACACCAAAGTCCGCCACATCACCGGTCCGCGTGCACACGGCAATTTGACCGATCGTGCCAAGGGATTCCTCAAAGCCTTTCATGATCGGGGCCTCCCGGAACCGGAGATCATCTATGGTGAACACACGTTCGCCGGCGGCTACAAATCGGCCAATCAACTGTTAGGGCCCGATAGAAAAACTACGGCAATTTTCGCTGGAAACGATGTGCTCGCCTTCGGATGTATTCGCGCCGCGATCGAAAAGAGCATTCGTATTCCCGACGACCTCTCGATCATTGGTTTCGACAACGTGGAAATGTCTCAGATCACTAACCCGCCCTTGACTACCATCGATCAGCCAAAATACGAAATCGGGAAAGCTGCCATCGAGATGTTATTGAACATGATGGCGAAGGATGGCATTCGCGAACCCGAACACCGCGTGATCGGCGTGCGCCTGATCGAGCGCCGATCCTGCCAGAGAATCTCCCAATCCGCCGGTCCGAATCGCGAGAACGGAAAGCATTTGACGGCGGGCGCCCCGCTCAAGCCGGCTAGGCCGAAACGGAACGCCGAGGTTTGCAAGTGAGGTTGAATGCAATTTTCCCGCCGCCGTTGGCTGATGATCTCGTTCGCCTTCTGGGCGACTGTGATCAACTATCTCGACCGGCAGACGCTTTCGGTGGCCGCGCCCGTACTGCGCGAGCATTTCCACATGAGCAATGTGGAATATTCGCGCGTACTCTTCGCATTCCTGCTCGCTTACACGCTCAGCAACGGGATCTCCGGACCGGTCATCGACCGGCTGGGAACGAAGCTCGGATATGCCCTGTGCATGCTGTGGTGGTCGGTGGCGGCGCTGTTGCACCGTTTCGCAACCGGCGCGATCAGTCTCGGGATATTCCGGTTTTTGCTGGGAATCGGAGAAGCCGGCAATTGGCCCGCCGGAGTCAAGGTGGCGACGGAATGGTTTCCCGAAAGCGAACGCGCCTTAGCGTCGGGAATTTTCAACAGCGGCTCGGCGATAGGCGCGATTTTGGCGCCGCCGATCGTTGCGTGGATTCTCCTGCACTACGGATGGCCGGCGGCGTTTGTCGCGGTCGGCGCGGTGGGGCTGATCTGGCTCGTCTTGTGGCTGCCTGGCTATCGGACTCCGCAGGCAGTCGCAGCCGAACTCGAAGAGCAACCGATTCCCGTTCGCGAACTTGTACGCTCGCGCTTTGTAATCGGATTTACACTCTCCAAGATTTTTCTCGATCCGGTGTGGTACTTCTACCTCTTCTGGTTTCCCGAATATCTGAAACGAGCGCGCGGATTCGACATGGCGGCGATCGGCAAATATTCGTGGATCCCCTTCGCGGTGGCCGGCGCCGGAAATTTCCTGGGCGGCGGATTTTCCGGCTGGCTGCTGCGGCGTGGCGTCTCCGTGACCGTGGCACGCAAGGCCGCGGTCACTTTGTTTGCGGTGCTAATGACTTCCGCAATCGGCGCTGTTCTGGTGCAGCAGGCCTGGCTTTCAATTGCGCTGGTTTCCATCGCGATGTTTGGGTATACGGGTAGCCTCGCGAATATGCTGGCTCTGCCGGGCGACGTATTTCCGAAAAACTCCGTCGCATCCGTCTATGGACTTGCAAGCATGGGCTCCGGATTCGGTGGCATGCTGTTCACGCTGATCACCGGCTGGCTGGTAGACCACTATTCGTACACGCCAGTGTTCATCGGGTTCGGATTGCTGCCGCTGATCTGTGCGACGATTCTGTGGCTCCTCGTGGGCGAGTTGCGGCCCATTGGGGTAAGAACAACGATTCGCGGTATGACCTTAGAAGAAGCGATACCAAACTGATATGCAGAATTATCTGGACCTGAGTGGGAAGGTTGCATTGATTACCGGCGCATCGTCGGGCATAGGGGCGGCAACGGCTTCGTTATTTGCCGAATTGAGAGCAAAAGTCGCGATTGGCTATCACAGCAATGGCGAAGGCGCCGCTCAGGTTCAACGCCGAATCGGCGTCGCCGGAGGAAAGGCTATTTCAATCCGGGCCGACATGCGCAAGAGCTCTGAGATTCAGTCCATGGTGAAGGATGCGACTGAGCTGCTTGGGCCCGTAGATATTCTTGTCAACAACGCAGGCTCACTATTACGCCGCATGACGGTTGCGGAGCTGGACGAAGCCACCTGGAACGAGATCTTCAATCTCAACCTCACCAGCGCTGCACTCTGCGCCCAGGCCGTAGCGCCCTCCATGATCGAACGCAAGAGAGGCGCGATCATCAACGTGGTCTCCATCGCCGGACGAAGCGGCGGGGGACCGGGCGCCGGTCCATACTCCGCGGCGAAGGGTGGACTAATCACATACACCAAGTCCCTTGCCAAGGAACTCGCTCCGCACGGCGTGCGCGTGAATGCCATCTCTCCCGGCGTGATCGACACTCCCTTTCACGAAGTGTTCTCGACGCCAGAAATGATGCGCAATTTTGTCGCTGCAATTCCCCTCGGCCGCGTGGGCACAGCTGTGGAATGCGCGAACGTGATCGCCTTTCTGGCCTCAGAAGGCGCCAGCTTCGTAGTGGGTGAGACTATCGAGGTGAACGGCGGCCAATTGATGCTGTGAAATGCGAAGCCTGAAGCCTTCTTCGAGCAAACGATGAACTCCTGGAGGATTCGATGAAAGATCCGCATGTGCACAAAAACCTAAAGCACGGGCTAGGACTTGCTTCCAAGGGACGGCGTTTTTTCATCAGTGGCATAGCAACCCTAGGAGCACAGTTAGCCGGTTCGGTCATCTTACCCCCAAGTTCCATAGCGCATCCCACGCCGGAAGCGCTTCCGAAAACAAAACCGACAGCAAGCCAGGAACGTGGCACAGTCACCGCGTCTGACGCAGTGACGGTCGCAGAAACAACCAGCGGAAAAATCCGCGGCTTCAGGCGGAACGGTGTGTACATTTTCAAAGGCGTACCTTATGGCGCCTCCACGTCTGGTGCTAGGCGCTTCATGCCGCCAGTCAAGCCCGAACCGTGGAGTGGGGTTCGCAACGCGCTGCAATATGGACGCGTTTGCCCGAATCAGGACTCTGCGCACTTCAATACCGACGGGAAAAACCTTGCGACCTCCGACGAAGATCAGTTCGTGCTGCATCGTGGCGCGGCTGCCGCGGTCCCAGGCGAGGATTGCCTGCGCCTCAATCTTTGGACATCGGAGATCAATGGCTCGCATAAACGCCCAGTCATGGTTTATATGCACGGCGGCGGATTTTCCGGCGGCAGCGGCCATGACCTTCTTGCCTATGACGGTGAGAGTCTCGCCCGCAATCATGACGTAGTCGTGGTGACTCACAATCATCGGCTGAATGTGTATGGCTATCTCAACCTTGCGCAATTGGGAGGAGAAGAATATGCCAGCTCCGCCAACGTTGGCATGCTTGACCTTGTAGCTGTATTAGAGTGGCTTCGCGATAACATCGCGACTTTCGGTGGCGACGCGAGAAGCGTAACCATTTTTGGTCAATCGGGCGGCGGAGGAAAAATCATTGCCCTCATGGCGATGCCGGCGGCGAAGGGCTTATTCCATCGTGCCATTGTGCAGAGCGGACCCTTTCTTAAATCGCTTTCTCCTGATTACT
>Ga0307479_10005683_pt1 | contig 11412 bp, 7 predicted proteins | sample atmos_gasesECM4C_FD_203743 | JGI IMG/M metagenome (GOLD analysis project Ga0307479, IMG submission 203743) | Hardwood forest soil microbial communities from Morgan-Monroe State Forest, Indiana, United States - atmos_gasesECM4C_515 | ecosystem: Environmental > Terrestrial > Soil > Temperate... | reverse complement strand
CCCAAGAACGCGAAGTCCTTTGAGAACATCGACCAACCGCAGATGGTGAACTTCTATTTCAACTATGAAGTGCCGAGATTCGGCTTCTCGCAACGTGGCTGGAGGCGCGCGTTATTTTCCGGCTGGACACTGGACGGCATTTTCCATTACCAGAGCGGTTTCCCGATACAAACTCCGAATTCAACCAGCACCCTGACTTCTGTGACTTTTGCTAACGGGGTCTGGGCGAATCGCGTCCCTGGCCAGCCGCTCTTCCTGCATAGCCTCAATAGCCACAGCAACTGGAACGAAAACACGCAATTTCTCAACCCCGCCGCGTGGACAAATCCGTCGCCTGGGACCTATGCCACTTCCAAGCCGTTCTACGGCGATTACCGTGGCCCGAGATATCCTAACGAACAGTTGGGCTTTGGCAAGGTGATCACATTTAAGGAAGGAGTGATGTTCTCGCTCCGCGCGGACTTCTTCAATGTCTTTAACCGCTGGGCATTTCCTAACCTGCCGAATCCGTCCAATCCTTTTGCCTCCGGATCCGGTTCCCAACTCTTCGGTGTCTTCGGGGGAAGTATCAGCGGCGCCGGCGGCAACTATGCTCCTAGAAGCGGCGAGATTGTCGCGAGAATTCAGTTCTAAGCGCCAACTCAGCTCAAAGTCCAACAGACAGGCCGGATGAGTTCATCTGGCCTGTTAAGTTTAGGGAGAGTGTTTCCTGGGCGATGGCAAGCAGTACAATCGGCATCCAATGACGTTGGCAATTTCGCGAAGAAGCTTTGTGACTGGCTTGGCTGCAATTGGCGCAGGAGCCCTGAATCCACGAGCGTCGGTGCTGCTTGGCACTTCCTCCGGGGATGGCAAGCCGAGCCAATCGGCTGATTCGCCAATTCTATTCGAGAATACAATCGAGGCGTCGAAGATCGATTTCGTATTGAAGAACAGTGTGAGTCCGCAGCGGTACTCCATAGAGACGATGACTGGCGGTGTTGCAGTCTTCGACTATAACAATGATGGACTTCTGGACATCTTCTTTACGAACGGGGCAGAAATTCCGTCTTTGAAAAAGAGCACCCCCAGTTTCCACAACAGACTATTTCGCAACAATGGAGACGGAACCTTTACCGATGTCACCGAAAAGGCTGGCGTAGCCGGTGTTGGCTACTCGATGGGCGTAGCGGCAGGAGACTATGACAATGACGGGTTCGTCGATTTGTATGTGGCCGGATTCGACCGCAATCAACTGTTTCATAACAATGGAGACGGGACCTTCACCGATGTGACGGAGAAGGCGAGAGTCACCGGCATTGTTCCGGGCCGGGGCAAGGCGTGGGCCGTCGCTGCAGGCTGGTTCGACTACAACAACGACGGATTGCTCGACCTCTTCGTTGTGAATTATCTGAACTATTCCATCCCTACAGCCCATCGTTGCGAAACGGACAACATCGTCGACTATTGCTCCCCCTACGAGTATCCCGGAACGCCCAATATCCTGTATCGGAACAATCGTGACGGCACGTTTACTGATGTTTCGCAGCAGTCGCATATTTCGCAATACGTGGGCAAAGGCATGGGCGTCGCCTTCGCCGATTACGATAGCGATGGATTTACCGACATCTTTGTTTCCAACGACACCTTCCCGAATTTCCTATTGCACAATAATGGCGATGGGACATTTACAGATGTTGCACTCTTGGCCGGAGTAGCCTACAACGAAAACGGCAGGACTGTTGCGGGCATGGGGACAGACTTCCGCGATATCGACAATGATGGAAGGCCGGATATCTTTCACGCTGCGATGTACGGTGACAGCTTTCCTCTTTACCGCAATCTGGGGAACGGCCAATTTGAAGACGTCACAGACAGGACCGGCATAACCGCAATGACGACCCGCTTTACGGCTTGGGGAACCGGAATCTTCGATTTCGATAACGAGGGGAACAAGGATCTTTTTGCTGCCGGCTCCGCAATTCTCGACAATTCGATGGAGGTGAATCATAAGCCTTATCCGCTCCCCAATTTGCTCTATCGCAATCTCGGCAACTTGGTATTTAGGGATGTGAGTGCACACGTGGGAGCAGGTTTTTACGATCCGGCTCCACACCGTGGCGCTGCATTCGGCGACTTAGACAATGACGGGAAGATCGATATTGTGGTCACGGTGCTTAACGGAAAGCCCCAGTTGCTCATGAATAGGTCTCCGAATCACAATCATTGGATTATTTTGAAGCTGGTTGGCGTGGTGGATAATCGAGACGGATTGGGAACAAAGGTGAAGATAACGACCACAAATGGTGTTCAGTACAATGAGGCCACCACAGCCGTCGGCTACAATTCCTCGAGCGACAAACGTGTGTACTTCGGATTGGGGAACGCGACCGTCGTAGACCGAATTGAACTCGCCTGGCCAACCGGCGTGAAGCAAGTGCTCAATAGTGTGGCGGCCGATCAGGTCCTGACAATCATAGAAAGCGGACAACTTCAATCCGGGAGCAAGCCTCGATGATCTGGCTTCTCGCGCTCCAACTCGCACTTGGCCCAGCGCAGCAATACGAAAAAGCGAAACACGATTTTGCCCAACAGAAGTTTTCCGAGGCTGTGAGCGAAGTCGATGCCGCCCTGCATGAGAACCCGTACATGGTTCCGGCCCTGATCCTCAAGGCCCGGCTGGCTACTTTTGCGCATCGTCCCGATGTTGCGAAGAGTTGTCTCATCACGGCGGTTAAGGTCGATCCGACATCCGAAGAAGCGCAGTTCTATCTCGGTTTGTTGTACTACATGCGAAACGATTTTAAGTTGGCGATTTCGCCGCTGCAGACAGCCCAAACGCTGTCTCCGAAGAATCCTTTGCCCGTGTTCTACCTTGCGATGACCCAGGAGGCTCGGGGAGATGAGACTAAAGCGCTGGAGTTATATCAGCAGGCGGAGAATCTCTCTCCAGAGGAATCGCTACAAACCGCAGAAATTCTGGTTGCATACGGGAGGTTACTGCTTTCGCTGGGAAGGACCGAGGATGGCATTGAAAAAGATCGACGAGCGATCGAGGTAGACCCCAAGTCCCGCGATGCGCACTACGAATTGGCAAAGGGATTAGACCACAAGGGAGACTTCAAGAACGCAGCGCTCGAAGGAGAGCGAGCGCTGACTCTGCCTGAGCTCGGCCCGAGCGACGCCCAGATTCATTTTCTTCTAGCAAACCTCTATCGAAAGTTGAATCAACCGGATTTGGCAAAGGCCCATCTGGAGAAATTCCAAGCTACTCCCAAAACAACACAGAAGTAAGCCGTGGCGTGTCAGAGTGCGCCATGAGTCAACGCAGCAAAGAAGAAGCAGGGTCGACGAAAATTTTAGGCAGGTTCTCCCCGGTGGATTGTCGAAATGACCGATGTTAGGCGCCGAAGTTTCTTGGTCTCGATTGCGGTCTGGATGACTGGTTTGTTCGTTCGGCAGAGCATTCCTAAGGTTCTGCCTACCAAGCTTGGTCTGTGCCAGGCCGCCGGGCTTTCGCCTGCTGCCCCACGGGGATCGTCTAACGCACAGACGCAACCCGATGGGCGAACGCTGGACGACCATTCTTCGATGGCCAGTTCCTACTGGTTCACCGATGTAGCCAGCCGATCGCAATTTGCTTACCGGACCAACAACAACTTCACGGGCAGAAAATACTTTCCGCAGCCGATGTGCGGCGGAGTTGCGGCTGTCGACTATAACAATGATGGGCTAGTGGATCTGTTCTTCACCAACGGGGCAAAGCTGCCAGAATTGGAAAAAACTTCGCCCGCATATTACAACTGTCTGCTGCGTAATAACGGCGATGGAACCTTTGAAGATGTAACTTGCAGGGCTGGCCTCACCGGAGCCGACCTCGGGTACTGTTTCGGGGTTGCCGTCGCGGATTACAACAACGACGGCTACGAAGATCTCTTCATCTGCAATGCGGGCAGGAATGCTCTGTACCATAACAACGGAGATGGGACATTTACCGATGTGACCGCCGGATCGGGACTCGAACATAAACCCGAGAACGTGCTGAGCGTAGGAGCGGCCTGGTTTGACTACGACAACGATGGGCTGCTGGATCTGATCGTCACCAACTACACCACCTGGACTCCGCAGACTGACAAGCAGTGTCTAAGGGGCGTCGCGCAAGAGGAGTATTGCAGTCCGACCGCCTATAAGAGCATTAAGTCGAGGCTCTATCACAACCGTGGCAACGGCCGCTTTGAAGACGTCACCGAAGCCAGCGCCATCGGTAAGGCTCTTGGTAAGGGCATGGGCATTTCTATCGCGGACTTCACAGGCGATGGGCTAATGGATATCTTTATCGCGAACGATACCGAGCCCAATTTCCTCTTTGTTAATCATGGCAATGGAACGTTTAAGGAGAGCGGCCTTGAATATGGCGTGGCCTACAACGAGAACGGCAAATCCGTCTCGGGCATGGGCTCGGATGCGAAGGATTTCGACAACGACGGCTGGGTCGACATTATCTACAACGACTTGGCGGGGCAGGTCTTCGCCGTTTTCAAGAACGAAGCCGGAAGGTCGTTCAGCGAAGTAACTTGGTCTACGAAGCTCGGCCCGCTGACCCGGAATCTCTCCGGATGGAGCATAGGGTTCATCGACTACAACAATGACGGCTGGAAGGACATCTATTCCGCGAATGGAGACGTAGACGACCTGTCCGAGTCTTCCAAACAACACGACACCATGTTTAAAAATGAGGAAGGCCAGACGTTTATCGACGTCACAGAAAAGATGGGACCCGATTTCGCTTTTGTCGGCTACCAGCGCGGTTCCGCGTTTGTCGATTTGAACAATGATGGTTTCATGGATCTGGTAGTAACATCACTCGGACAGAAGCCCCGTATCCTGATGAACAATGCCTTGGTCAAAAATCACTGGATCATGTTTAACCTGCGGGGGCGGAAAAGCAATCGCGACGGGATTGGCGCCACGATCAAGGTGATCACTGGGTCCGGCAGGACGCTCTGTAACCACGTGACCACCAGCGTAGGATTCATGTCGTCGAGCGATCGCCGTGCGCATTTTGGCCTTGGCGCCGAGGCAAAGATCGACCACGTGGAGATTCGCTGGCCAAGCGGCATTTTGCAGCGGCTCGAGCATCCCGCCGTAGATCGGATTGTGAATGTGGAGGAGCCTACATAGGAAACTCAAAGGCGCCTAGGGCTGCCGGCCGCGCGAATCGATTTCAATACGCACGCAAGGACGATGCGCAACTGCGCTTGCTCGCCTCTACGTGGCTGCTCGGCGTGCTACCTTTTTAGCGGCGGGGACTGGCCCACACAGAAGCCGGTGCCAACATTCGACGTCGTCGCGCTGGCTGAGCGCTAACGGCGTTCACTGACCTTCTGTAGACGCTGCAAAGGTCTGGTTGCAAAGGCAGGCCGCAGAAAACAATTCTTCCATTGAATACATCGAGAATACGCACAAGATTGACGGGATTGACGATGCTTCAGCGAGACCACAATCCGGCCCACAGAGGCAGGACCATTAACTTAGTGTCCTAAACTTTAGGACACTATCTTAATTTAGGGCATGGGGCTGCGAGTGCCGTGGGGTGGTAGAACATCGCACGTGTCTTGTTGGGATTTGGCCGTGGGGTTGTCTTAGCCCAGAGGAAGGGCCGCAGAGCCCTTCAGTGACAACGTCTGTGGAAATCCGCGAATGCTTTCACATTTTCTTTCACAGTTCCACATTCTCAGTTTTGGATGAAAAGGGAATGGAATGTGAAACAATCTGTAAAATCAATCACTTCCACGAAGAGCCGGGATGGCGGACCTGGCAGACGCAGCGGACTCAAAATCCGCCGGTACTTAGTACCTTGGGGGTTCGACTCCCCCTCCCGCACCAAGACTAACTCTATCCCTTGCATGCACTTGATTGGACCGCGCCGTTGCGCTGTAGCGTGGTACCGCCGATTGGGCTGAGTGAGGTCCCGTAATCAGCCGAGCACTCACAGATAGCTGCAGCGGAAATGGGGGAAATGACGAGGTGGCCAACATCGAGCTCATCGCTTTGGCCGTGCTTCCTGCATCAAGCTCGTTAACTCAGCGGATGCCTCGGTTTCGGTGGTGGGGGTCCAGCGGCTCCGCCATCGAATCTGTCCGCTTCGGTCGACCACAAATATGGAAGACACACTTGTCAGACGTGTTTTCCGGCGGAAGGAATGACGCTCATCCCAGACCTCGGTCATCGGCGAGGGATGATGAAATAAATATTCTCTCCAGGATTGCTGCTGGTCGTCTTCGTTGACGGCAAGGAACCAAACGCCCTGTACAGCGAACTGCTTGTCCAATCGTTCAAGGGACTCGCGCATCGCCGTGCAATCCTTGGACCTCGTTGCCCATAGCCCCACGAACACGACGTCGCCCTTCAGATCGGCGGTGCGGATTGTCTCTTTCTCGTACGTTCGGAAGGTCACGTCAGGCAGCAGTTGGCTGACCTCGTGTCCTGCGATAGGCATGGGAGCGTAATAACAAGCGGCGACGAGGAGAACCGTCACGGTCAGCACCAATAGCCGACAAAATGCCTGAGCGCTTTCGGAATGCCGCACACAGCTCCGGCGGGGTGTGTCGCGCTTCGCGAATGTCATGCTATAGTTCCTAGCCGAATTGGAGCTCGAAATGGCGAATTTCTTCAACACGATTACCGGCGATGGTATCACCACCTTGGAGGTCCGACGAAACCTCAAGTTTAAGATCGGGCTCGAGGGCGGGGGACCGGCACCAGCCTATGAGAGGTTAAACGTTACCACGTCTGCCGCAACCGCTCCGGACGCTCAGCTCGGAGTGAAAGATCCCGCCGTCCGCTTAACTCAAGACCCACCAAAAGAGCAGTGGAAATTCATCTATGAGATCGACCCGGCCAAGATGCAGAGCAACAAGGTACGGGCATGCGTGAACAACTCTGATTATTCCGAGCCTCTGGTTGTGACCTTCGAGTCTGAGGCCGAGATTCGCAAGAGCATTGTGGATTTAGCCCGCACGTTTGTTCCCGCAGCCCACTATCTGTGGGGCACAGCCGGCAACGAACCGGGAAAGGGGAACGGCAATGCCGGCGGCGGCGGCAAACAGATGGCCGCAAGGATGCGGGATTACGGTTTGGATCAACAGGAAACGGCCCAGCAAAAAGTGCTGGCCGTGTGTACGGCCTCCTGCGTGATTGGTGGCTATAGCACTTGCGCGGGACGCTCCAGCCTGTACGATCAGCTCGATGCCAATGCTCTCACGGCGTTCATTACATCCTGTCGGGATGCGATTGCGAAGGGGAATACAGATCAAACCACGTGGGCTGGCGCAGGCCCGAACAACTTGTTTCCTCGAAAATATTATTGGCAGGGAGCCCTCCAGAACAACGGAGCGGTTACCTGGGGAGAGTCTTGTGCTGGTGTGCGCCACTTTGATTGCGTCGGACTGGTGAACTACTGCTACGCGCGGCACTGGTATCAAACCAACTTCGGCTTGGACATTGCCGCCTACCGTAACTCAAACCAGGGCACCACGGAAGTAGACGACAGCAAGGACCTGATGGACGCCGACATTCTGATCAAGTCCGGGAACCACCATATCGGAATGCTATACAGCAAAGGCAATGACTGGTTCGTGGTGCAGGCCTACGGCACGACGAAAGGACTGATCGAAGACGAGAGGTTTAACGCGTCCCTCTGGGACCGTTATCGCATGAATGCGACCTACTTGGTCGGAACGCATTCGTAGCGCGCCGGGCAAGAATGCCAGGTCTGCTGAGCCCGTGCTCTTCCTGCTGCGCGGCGGTGCTATGTATACTTTCTGCCTGAACAATTTCCGTTAGGGCGAGGCGCGTGGGGCGTTGTCGCCAGGAATTCACACAAATGGATTCGGCGATTCGCACCAGCAGTCTGCGCAAGGTCTACAACTCGGCTCCGCCCGCCGGAGCGGGGCGTGGGGAGGGGTCCGCGCCGGGCGGGAAACGGGGCAAGGATTCCAAGCCCCAGATCACTGCCCTCGATGGGATTGATCTTGAGGTCGCGCCTGGACAGATCTTCGGCCTGCTTGGGCCAAATGGCGCGGGGAAGTCCACCACCGTCGGAATTCTCACCACACGGGTTCGCCCCACCAGCGGCACCGCCTGGATTGGGCCGCATGACGTATGGCGCGATCAGACGGCGGCCAAGCTCCTGATCGGAGTCGTAGCCCAGCGCCCGAATCTGGACTTCTCCCTTACGGCTCGCGAGATTCTGCTGTTCCACGGAGCTTACTTCGGTCTCAGTTCGCAGGAACGCTCGGAGCGCGCCAACACTTTGCTGGAGCGCTTCAAGCTCACCGATCGCGCCAATCAACTGGTTCGCGGATTCTCCGGTGGGATGATGCAGCGCATTTCCATCGCGCGCGCCATGATGCACGACCCCCAGGTACTGTTCCTCGACGAACCCAGCGCAGGCCTCGATCCGCAGACCCGCCTGCTGCTCTGGGAAATCATTCGCGAGTACAACCAGAAAGGCCGCACCATCCTGCTGACCACGCACAACATGGAAGAGGCGGATGCGCTCTGCCAGCATCTCGCCATCATCGATCATGGGCGCATCATTGCATCGGGCACGCCCGGTGAGTTGAAGGCTTCGATCCCGGGCGGATTTCTTCTGCGCCTGCGGTTTGGACATCACTCCCTTCCGCTGCTCGAACGTCTCGCGACCTTGTCCGGTGTAACCGAAGTACGCGCCTCGGGAGAAAGCGGCGCCGATCTCTATGCCAGCCGCGGCGGATCTCTGATTCCCGAGATCGTGAATGCCGCTTCCGCCCTGGGTGTTGAACTTTCGGACGTTCACATCTCCGAGCCCAGCCTGGAAAACCTGTTTCTCCATCACACCGGCAGGAGTTTGCGCGAATGAACTGGAAGACGTTCCTGGCACTACTGGCTCGCGATGCACACGTGGCGCGGCGGAATCTCGTTCCCTTGCTGTTTCAGACTTTTCTGCAGCCTCTGCTATTCGTTTTTATTTTTGGCCGTGTGATGGTGGGCAGCGGTTACATGCCGGCGGCTTACAAGAGTCTCTTGCTTCCCGGAATCATGGCCATCAGCATGGTATTCACGGGGATTTGGGCCGTCGCCATGCCCCTGATTGGGGAATTTCAGTTCACCCGCGAGATTGAGGATCGCTTGCTCGCTCCCATCAACATTTCGTGGGTGGCCGTGGAAAAAGTAGTGGCTGGCCTGATTCAGGCGCTCCTGACCGGCTTGATCGTGATTCCCCTTGCCTGGCTCATCCTTCGCCCCGGGTTGGAATTGCATCTGGCGAATCCACTTCTGTTCGCCTGCATCACCCTGATGGTCGCGAGTTTCTCGGCCTGCGGCGGACTGGCGCTCGGTTGCAGCGTCGACCAGCAGCACATAGGGCTGATGTTCAGCATGGTCCTGACTCCAATGATATTTTTCGGTTGCACTTACTACCCTTGGAGCGCGCTCCGCAATTTCCCCATCCTGCAGAAACTCGTCTTAATCAACCCGCTTGCTTATGCCAGTGAAGGACTGCGCGCAACCCTTGTGCCGCAGTTTCCACACCTGTCTCTTCCGCTCATTCTGGTGGCTCTGGCAGCGTTCGATGTCTTGCTTCTGGTCGTCGGTCTTCGCCAATTCCAGAAGAAGGCGGTCACCTAGAGCGGTTCGCGAGTTCCGGTAACCCGCCTAGCGCCGTGTTGTCATCCTGAGGCGGTGCTTTTTGCCAAAGAACGGCGCCTCAGGATGACAATACTCTGCCATTGCAGAACTCTGGGGCACTCTTTCAAACCAACGGCTCCAAGATGGGCGCACGCTAGCATCCTTACTGCGCTGCTTCGGAGCTGGGTGGGGCCACGAGTGGAGCGACGTTGCTACCCACCAGCGTCCGGTTGAACGCGGGAAGGTCCTCTTTCATCGCCTTCTGGTAGTCCGCGTCCACTCCGGCCATTTCCGTTTCGAACCCCTGCAGCAATTCCATCTGGGTATCGGTGGGGGCGAAGTCCGCGCCACCGGCTACGTCGCCGCCTCCCGTGCCGACTTCCGCGTTCAGCCAGATCAGATTGAGATAAACCTTATACGGTTCGACGAAGTACTTGTCATCGCTGTTGAGCAGTGCCGGCGAGGCCACCCTATTTTCGATCGCCAGCAGCTTCTTATCCAGGTCTTCCGCGGCCTTCAACAGTTCGGCCTTGTGTTTTTCCTGAGCCGTGTCCGAGGCTTGTGGGGGAGCGTCCGCTGGTTCATCGCCTTCGTCGTCGTCTTCGTCGAAGACCTGCTTTTCCTTTTCTTTTTTCTTCGGCGGACGCAGCATGCTTTCGATGACCTCGAGTTGTTTGCGGAGCCATTCGATCTGATTGACGGTGTCGGCAGCGCGGCTAATGTCGCCGCTAATGCGAAGTAGAGTTTTCACCGAGAGTTCGATGTCCACATCGGTCCCGGGTGCGCGGGGATCGCGCAGGACGGTGAGAGGTTGCGTGTACGATTGTTCCTCGACTTTCAGGCGCACCGTATATTTTCCGGGCGCTACGATGGGACCAACTTCTGCCGGCCTGCTTCCCCAATGTGTGATCGGCCGCGAATCGGAGTCGCGGAAGCGGGGTTCGTCCCAAATGTGCGGATTATCCGGGGCCACCGTTCGTAGTGCAATCAATCGTGGAGATTCATAGCGCAGGTCCCAGGTCATGCGATTCATGCCCGCCTTCCCCTTGGCGTCGAGTTTTCGGACCACTTTGCCGTCAGAGTCAAGGATCTCAAGCTCAAGCGGTTTCTTCAGCGCGGTCTTGAGTGAAAAATTGAGCATCGCCTGGCCGCCGCGCGTAAAGCGGTAGGTCTGGCGCGGCTCAAACAGCGTGACCGCGGCGTCGGGGTGATTCTTCGCCATCTGTTCCAGCGGCGTTATGTCGTCGAGAATATAGAGTCCGCGTCCGTAGGTGGAGATCACCAGGTCATGAAACTCTTTCTGCACGACCGCCCACGTGACCGGTGCGTGGGGTAATCCGGTATCGAGCGCAGTCCAATGGCCGCCGTCATCGAGCGAGTAGTAAAGATCGTTTCCAGTGCCGGCAAACAGCAAGCCCGCGCAGTTGGGGTCTTCAGCGATCGTGCGCACATAGGATAAAGAGTGTTTGGGCAGATTGCCGGTAACCAGCTTCCAGGTTTTCCCAAGGTCCGTGGTCTTGTAGATGAAAGGATCACGATTATCCATGAGGTGGAAATCGACGCTGACGTACGCGGTGCCCGGATCGAAACTCGAAGGCGCGATGCTGGTGATTGTGCCCCACGGCGGGAGTCCCGGAATATTCTTGGTGACGTTGTTCCAGTTCGCTCCGTCGCTGGTGTACCAGACCTGACCATCGTTGGTTCCCGCCCAGATGAGCCCTTTCTTGATTTTGGACGGAGCGATCGCGAAGACAACCTCTCCGT
>Ga0307479_10005681_pt1 | contig 11413 bp, 11 predicted proteins | sample atmos_gasesECM4C_FD_203743 | JGI IMG/M metagenome (GOLD analysis project Ga0307479, IMG submission 203743) | Hardwood forest soil microbial communities from Morgan-Monroe State Forest, Indiana, United States - atmos_gasesECM4C_515 | ecosystem: Environmental > Terrestrial > Soil > Temperate... | reverse complement strand
CGAACTTCAGCCGCTGAGCTTTGCGGATCTAAGTTGGAGAAACATCTCCCTTACCGTGATTCGAGGCGACGCTCCGACTGTCGCATCTTATGAGATATGGGCATCGCCAGAAGGCATAGGTTCGATCGGAGACGTACTGGAGAAGTCCGGAGCTAGGACGGTGGGTACGACGGCTCTAAATTACCTTCGCATCGCGGAGGGGATCCCTCAATACGGCCAGGACATCCGCGAGCGCGACTTGCCTCAGGAAACCCAACAGGACCGCGCTTTGCACTTTACCAAAGGATGCTACATCGGCCAGGAAATTGTCGAGCGCATTCGATCGCGAGGAAACGTCCACCGAACGTTTACAGGATTCACGGTTGACGGCGCGTTACCAGCTCCGGGAACGAAAATCCAGATCGATGGGAAAGAAGTGGGAGAGATCACCAGCTCCGCCTCTCTGCCAATGGCCAACGGACAATTTCCCGTCGCCCTGGGATACATTCGACGCGAAGTTGGCTCGCTCGGCAAACAGATTGAGATTGAAAACACAAAGCTCACTATCGCTAATCTTCCATTTACGGAAGTCTTTAAACACTGAAGGAAAATATGTCAGAGAAAAAACAGGAAAGCTTTACAGTAACCGACCGAAGGTTGTTCACTGCCGATGGCGAGGTTCGCCAGGATATTTCCGAGGAGCAGGTTTCTACGTCCTCCCCGCCTCCGCCCTCAGCTAAGTCCGACCCTTCGCCAAATGTGCTGTCGCCTGAACACGAAGGGTCTATACCTCCGGCTCCCACTGCGGCCGAACAGCAGACGCAAGCGGATGCTTATAGGAAGTCCTCGAGGGATTTGGACTCGCGGGTAGAACAGAGCGGCCATTCTGCCAAAGACCTGGAGATGACCTTTGAGCGCTTCATGGCGTCGCTCTACATGAGCGCGATGCTGCAGCTTGGCCTCATGCAAGAGGAAGGTGGCCAACCCCGCCTCGATCTGATCGGAGCCCGCCAGACCATAGATACTTTGAGCCTGCTTTCGGAAAAAACCAAGGGGAACCTAACCAGCGCGGAAGCCAATTTTCTGCAGAATGTTCTTTACGAATTGCGCATGGCCTACGTTGAAGTGACCAATGCTCTGGCCCGTCCTCCGCAGGCGCCAGCGCCCGCCGCCGCGAAGCGATGAAGGCTACGCTAACCGTTTTAGGAAGTGGAACTTCGGTAGGGGTCCCCACGATCGGTTGCGATTGTGCCGTTTGCAATTCAACTGATCCGAAGGACCGTCGCACGCGCCCGTCGGTTCTAATCGAATATCGCGGGAAGGTCGTGCTTATTGACACGACTCCTGATTTTCGGGAACAGGCCATCCGCGAGCGCATCCGCCGGCTAGACGCCGTCCTCTACACGCATCCCCATGCCGACCATCTTTTGGGAATAGATGACCTGAGGCCTCTGAGTTACCAGCACAAGCCGGCGAAACTTCCGCTTTACGCGCGCCCTGAAGCGATCGAATTTATCCGCAACATGTTCGGATACATCTTCACTCCGAAGTACAAGTTTGGTGGACTTCCGCAACTCGAACTAATAGAAATTACCGGCCCGGTGGAACTTTTCGGAGCGAAGTTTGAACCAGTGCACGTTATTCACGGAGAAGCTGACATTTTAGGATTCCGCTTTGGCTCTGCCGCCTATCTCACCGATCACAGCGAGATTCCCGAGAGTTCTCTGGAACAGTTGCGAGATTTGGATATTCTGTTTTTGGACGCATTGCGGCACCAACCTCATCCAACGCATTCCACGGTGGAGAACTCGTTGCGAATAGCAGAGCGGCTCAAACCCAGGCGTGCCTTCTTCACTCATATTTGCCATGATTTGCCGCACCAGGAGACCAATGCTTCTTTGCCTGACAACGTGCGCCTCGCCTTTGACGGCATGAAGCTTGACTTTGAGATCTGAGGCGGACAAAAACCCGATGTGTCGTCGTAATTAAAAATGCAAATCTTTCACAAACTCGACGAGATTCCCGCGAACTTCGGTCCCGCCATCGTGAGCGTTGGCAACTTCGACGGCGTGCATCTTGCGCACACTCACGTATTGAATGAAATTAGCAGGCGTGGACGCGAGCAAGGCAAACGCTCGATGGCGGTAAGTTTTGAACCCCATCCAAGCCGAGTGCTTCGTCCGGACGTGGGACTGAAGCTGATAACGCCTACCACGGAAAAACTGCAGTTAATCGCGGCCACCGGAGTCGACGCGACACTGATGCTTCCCTTCACCGTTGATCTCTCTGAGCTAACTCCCGAAGAGTTCGCCGGCCACATACTCAAGGACCACTTGCATGCAAGTGAAGTTCACGAGGGCGCGAACTTTCGTTTTGGGCATCAGGCCTCTGGTGATGTGAGCTCTCTGAAAGAATTCGGGAGGAAGATGGGATTTGACGTAACGGTTTATCCCGAGATGCGGGTGCACAGCGAGAGTGTTTCCAGTAGCCGTATTCGAACGCTCTTAAAAGATGGCGAAGTGCGCAATGCCCGACACCTTCTCGGGCGCGCTTTCAGCATTCAATCAACTGTGGAATCTGGCCGCGGGTACGGCGCCAAATATACCGTTCCAACAGTTAACCTGGCCGCCTACGACGAACTTATTCCGAGAAATGGGGTCTACGTCACGCGTACCCAGGTTGGCGAAGAGTGTTTTGACTCCGTGACGAACGTCGGCAATCGGCCAACTTTCGGAGCAGATTCTTTTGCCATCGAATCTCACTTAATGAATTTTCATCCTGTAGAAATCACCGAAGAAACTAGAATCGAAATTCATTTCCTCAAGCGCTTACGAAGCGAAATCAAATTTCCTTCAGTGGAAGCATTGCGCCAGCAGATCGCGCGGGATGTGAGAGTGGCACAGCGGTATTTTGAGCTGGTCGCTGCGAAATCAAGCACTGAGTAGCGAGATTTAGTCGCCATGGATTCTTCCCTAATCAGGCAGATAGCCCATTTCCAATGGCAGTTTGCCATCGACTTTTACAACCTTCACCTGACCATTGACCGAACGAACCTCGACTAAACCTATCGCTCCGGGAGTGGAATCCACCGTATCGAGCACATCAGCGTCGGAGTCCACCAGAATCACTGAGTCCTTGTGAGCTCCCAGACGGGATTTTAGGTCTGCCTCCGTCATATTGTTCAATTTCCGCAAAGTGAGCATTTCACCCTTCGAATCTTTGTGGAGTACAAGCACAATCTCTTTCCCATTCGCCCACGTTTTGGTGTCTGATTTAATAATTCTCGCCAAATGCGCCGAGCTGACGTTTTCGACAGGGTTGGCCTTGTTCACAACAACTGCCATGTGATGTGCGAAAGAGGGCGTGAGTGCCGCAAGCATGAAACCGACTAAGAAAATCACTGGGTAACGCTTCATAAAAAATCTCCGTCTTTTCAAATCTCGCGAAAGCGATAGCTCGCGCTAACGAACATTTAAACAGCATCCCATTGAATCGAGCGGTGACGTGACAATCTTTTTACAAAACGGACGGTACTTTGGTCACTCCCATGTCGTTTCGGGATGTCTGCTGAGTGCGGCGCTACTGGATGGTTTTGAGTGGTCTTGCCTCAGATTCTTTAGTGGGCAGTTTTTCGGGTAACTGCACTATAACAATCCCTGCCAGGACCATTAGCATTCCAACGGCCTGCGAGGGACGCACCGTTTCGTGCAGCGCAACAGCCGCAATCAAGATTGCAAATATGGGCTCCAGGCAACTCGCCACAATTGCACGCGTCGGCTCAAGATATTTCAATCCTGCAAAGTAAAACGAAAATGGGATCAGCATAGAAACTACTGCAAAGAATGCCAGAAACAGCCATTGCCCCGATGAATAGTGAACCGAGAATATTCTCCACGGGGGATTCAGCAGCAGCCAAAACACGGACGCTGTAAGCATCATGTAAAACACAACTATCCAGTTGTCGTGCGTCGCCATTACGTTGTGGCCGCTGATGTTATAGAAGGCGCAGGAGAACGCCGCCAGCATCGCCGCAGATACGCCCAGCGGGTTCAGATGCACCCCGCCGGAACTGAAAACTCCAATAGCGACAGCGATGCCGGTGACCGACAAGCCAACCGCGGCCAGCCTCCCGATTGTGGGCTTTTGAAGACCCCGCAGCACCATATAGAGCAACACCCAAATTGGCGCGGTGTATTGAACCGTAATTGCGGTGGCAACGTTGGTTTTTTGAATGGCCAGATAATAAAAATAGTTGGCGGCTGCAAGGCCAAGGACACCGAGCAGCGCCATCCTTCCAAAATCTTTTCGTGTCACGCGCAATTGCGTGCCCCGCCGTAAGAGCAAAACCAGCAGGAACAGCAAACACGAAAAAGTCGTCCGGCTCTGCGAAAGAATCAGTGGATCAATATTGCCAATCGGATGGCCCTGCAAGAGTAACCGGCCCGTAAATGCCGCTCTGCCAATATTCGCAGACACTCCCCAAAAAAAGGTCGCGGTCGCAATGTAGAAGTATCCGCGAGCGGTGTGTGTCGTTTCAGGCAATTTAGAAGAAGTTGTCGGGACAAAAATTAGCGGCGGTTATCTGTCCTCGGTTCCGGATGTATCAAAACCCGGAAAAGTTCGGGCGCCGCCTGCTTGAAACGGATTTCGAGTTCTGTAGAAATATCGTGCACCCGCGACAACGGTAATTCATCCGGCAGAGTGCAGTGGCACGAAACGTACAGCTTCCCGCCTACTCGCTTGACCGCGAGGTCGTGGACGTCAAGAATCTCCGGAAACTCAGTCGCAATCTTCTTCAGCGTCTTTTCCAGACCGGCATCGCGTAGAATCTCGTCGCCTTTTTCAATGGTGGCCGGCTCGCTTTCAATATGCGTGAGGATCGAGGAAATCTCCGGCACTTCTTTGCGAATCTCTGATTCAAGCAAGGTCACATGATCATGAGCGTCCTTCAATTTCAAGTGCTCATCCAGTTCGAGATGCTGCTCCACATGCAAACGGCCGTGCAGATTCTGAACGCTCACATCGTGGACGTTGTAGTTGTGTTGTGTCGCTACCGCCCGGACACGGTCGAAGATATTCTCCGTGTACGCGGCCCTCGGTATCGAGTGAACCACCACGTCAGCATCCGGCAAGACTTTGTGGACAGCGGCGGTCACGGCATCCGCAACCCGCTCCGAATGTTGAAAAGTAACGTTGCGCGCCATTCCGATGGAGAGGTCCGCAAAGTATCGATTTCCGGCGCGGCGGATGCGGACACGATCTACTTCGAGCAAGCCTTCCACATTGCGCACTGCGGCGATGATGCGATTACGAACTCCCGTGGGCGCGGCGTCGAGTAGAGCGTCAACGGTCTTGCGTGCCAGCCTGGAACTTACGTAAACCACAACGCCCGCAACAAAAAGAGCAGCTATGGGATCGGCATCCCGCAACCATCCCACCCCAGCTTTTCGGCCTACAATCACCAGCAAAAGACCCGCCACCACGACACCACTAGACCAAATATCAGTCGAATAGTGGAGAGCATCCGCTTCCAGCGCCTGGCTATCGTACTTTTCCGCTATTTTTCCCAGAGCCCGGGAGCGCCAGTAATCAAGAACCATGGAAAAAAACATCACTAGAAAGGCAGCAATTGTCGGCTCGATATCCACATGATGAAAAAACAGCCGATTGATTGCTTCATACACGATCCAGACGCAGGTGAGCAGCAGAAGGCCGGTTTCGATGAATGCGGAGAAATTCTCAACCTTGCCATGCCCGTACTGATGATCTGCGTCAGCGGGTTTATCCGATACCTGAACCGAAAATAGAGTTATAAGCGAGGCGATAAGGTCGAGCGCCGAGTGAGCGGCTTCTGAAAGTATGCCGAGGCTTCCCGTGGACACTCCGACAATGACTTTTAGAGTTGTGATGGCGACAGAGGCAAGAACCGATCTGCCCGCCACCGAGCGCTTTTCGGCCCGCATTGATTTGGGGCCATAGAGCAAATGCGCTTGCGGCATGAACGCATTATCGCCGCCCACGAGTATTTCGCCAACTTCTGGTTAAAAGGCCGTGACGGTGAAAACGGTCGCGATCAGCTTTTGCCTTCAGCTCTGTGCTAGGATTTCGATGTCCTGATCGAGATTCGTGGAGGAATCTCCAAATATGATTCGATTTGTTTTGTCATTTATGCTGTTGTCAGGCTTCGCGATAGCCCAAGAAAAGAGCTCTGTCCCCGCCAAATCGGCTCCGAGCAACGTCGCGCCAACGACTTCCGCTCCGAAGAGCAAGGCCGCCGATGCGAGCCAATCGCCGAATGAGCCGGTGATCACCATAAATGGCGTATGCAACCCTGCGACTGCAACCACGAAGACTGCCGCAGCAGCGACTGCTACAACGCACAAAAGCGCGAGTCCGGATTGCAAAACAGTGGTCACTCGCGCTGAATTCGAGCAGCTCGCAGACATCTTGCAAGTGCCTCCGGCATCTCGCAAGCAGTTTGCAAGCCAATACGCCATGCAATTGGTGATAGCAAATGATGCCCGGAAACGCGGCTTGGACCATGGTGTACGGTATGAACAACTATTGAAACTAGCTCGGATGCAGGTTTTGACACGGCAACTCGCGCAGAATCTGCAGGAAGAGACAGCAAAAGTTCCAGATAAAGATATTCAGGATTATTACAACAAGAATAAGGGGGAATACGACGAAGCCACCTTAGAGCGCCTGTATATTCCGCGCGCCCAGCAACAGGATCCCCCGAAAGAAACACTCAGCGAGGCCGACACGAAAAAGAGGCAAGACGATGCCGCGGCCGCGATGAAAAAGCAAGCTGACGATTTGCGTGTCAGAGCGGCTGCCGGCGAAGACTTCACAAAGCTGCAAGCGGAAGCTTACAAGTTTGCCAACTTTAAGGCCTCACCTCCCGAGGTGAAAATGGAAAAGGCCCGGCGAACCACTTTGCCGCCGGCACAAGCGGCAGTGCTGGAGATGAAGCCAGGGGAAGTTTCCCAGGTGTTCACCGATCCGAGCGGATATTTCGTCTACAAACTTGACCAGAAAGACACGATCCCGCTGGAACGCGTGCACGACGAGATCAAGTCCTCTTTGCAGAAACAGAGAATGCAGGAGGCTACGCAAGCGATACAGCAATCGGCGACGCCGATCCTCAATGACAGTTATTTTGCTCAGACTTCTCCCGGCCCAGCGTCGCAGGCGCCGATGGGAATGCCCGGCGCACGTCCTCCCGCTACTGCTCCTTCTACCGGACCGAAGTAATGGATGAGGAGAAACCTAACATTGTGGTCACGGGGATTTCCGGGTTCCTGGGATTGCGCCTGCTGCCGCAATTGGCGGGATACCGCGTTACTGGCATAGATCTTCACCCGCCACTAACAAATCTGCCGCTGCGCTTTGTTCAACTCGACTTGGGACTGGAAGAATCTTGTCGCGAGCTATTTCTTCTGCTGCGTGAACTCCGGCCGGTCGCCCTCATTCATCTGGCGTTTGTTATGGATCCCGCAGCTGCGGGAATCGAGGATTTCGATCGCGTCTGGCAAATAAATGTAGGCGGTACCGCTCGAGTAATGGAAGCTCTGACCGAGGTGAATCGGGATGAAGCAATTATCAAGAAGTTTATTTTCCTTAGCTGCGCTTCGGTCTACGGTTCGAATCTCCCATCTCCCGCCTCGGAGGATTTAAAACTGGCTGCTCACACCCTCGCCGTCACCGTTCATAAGATGGAATCGGATCAAGCGGTGCAGCAGCGTGCTCCTTCCGCGCGGGGCTGCAGCGTCTATGTGCTGCGTCCCGCAACATTCGCAGGGTCCAAAGCCGAAAATTTTTTAGTGGCTGCACTCAGAGGGACGCCTGCAGGCCGCAGTAAATTTGCTGTCATGCTCACGGGAGAGGGAAAGCGCCTTCCTTGCATTCTCCCGTGGGGTAAGAGATATCTCGAGAACAAGATTCAATTCGTTCACGTGGAGGACGTAGCGCGGCTAATTGCATATATCCTCCGCAAAACAGAACCAGAGGCGCGACGGCTTACCATCTTGAATGTGGCCGGGCGCGGCGATCCCCTGACGTTCGAGAGTTGCGTCAAAATTTCACAAGCCAGGGTGGTCCGGGTTCCAGGTGTCTGGGCGATGCGAACACTATTGCGGATATTCTGGAAGACGGGTATTTCAAGAATCCCTCCAGAAGCAACCGCTTACTTGTCGGGCCAAGGAATAATAAATACCTCTCGTCTACGCGAATTTCTGGGGCCCTACGACGCGGAGGTGATTCGACATACAGTTTCGGATGCTTTGGCCGACACCTTCCAAGGGCCTTCTTCCGCCCAGGCCCACAGCCCCAGAGTAGCGTGACCTGCTCGCAACCTCTCGCTCTTAGCGCAATTTCCCTGCAAAACCCACTCTGAAATGGCTTGAGTTGTAACTCAAAAGAATCCTTCGGATGGTTACCCTAGTAATAGGCAATTGTTAGTTTTTGGGCAGACCGTGCAACCAAAAAGACCTACCATTAATAAGTAAGTGCTAGCATGAAAACCGAAATGGCGAGCCACTTAGGCCGTTACCAGATTGACGCCGAAATAGGGCGTGGCGCCATGGGATTAGTGTATCTGGCACACGATCCGAAAATCGACCGCCCGGTAGCGATCAAGACCATCTCGCTTTTTACCCAAGAGATCGAGGAAGAACAGGAGTTTCGGGAACGATTCTTCATCGAGGCCAGAGCCGCTGGCCGTCTCTCTCATCCCGGTATCGTGACGATTTTTGATGTAGGCGAAGATCCCGCAACTCACGAGCCCTACATTGTCATGGAGTACGTGCCTGGTCAACCGCTCAACAAGATCCTTGCCGGAGAGAACCGGAAACTTCCTCTCGGGGCTGCCCTGCAAATCGCTCAAGAAGTTGCTGAAGCCCTCAACTATGCCCATGCACAGGGTGTAGTTCACCGCGATATTAAGCCTGCCAACATACTGATCACTCTCGATGGCCATCCCAAAATCGCCGACTTTGGAGTCGCAAAACTCAATCAGGGATTAATGACGATTCCGGGACAAATTCTGGGAAGCCCGGCTTACATGGCACCCGAACAATTGAGTGGCGAGGGCACAGATCCCCGCTCAGATTTGTTTTCACTTGGCGTAATTCTCTACAGCATGCTTACTGGCTTTAGACCTTTCCAGGGAAACAGTGCCGCGACGGTTAGCTTTAAAGTTGTAAACAAAGACCCTTTGCCAGTGACGTCGTTCGATTCAAACTTGCCTGCGGCTCTCGACCGGTTGGTTTCACGGGCGATCGCGAAAGATCCAGCCCACAGATTTCAGACAGGGATGGAGATGGCGAAAGAGATCCAGTCAGTGCGCGAGCGGCACGATCTGCTCGGGCCAGTGGCGCCAGCGGTGCTGCTTCCCGCATCTCCTGAACGCACAGCAGGTGGGAAGGTTTCCACGATGCGGGTTTCGACCCCAGCGATTTCTCCCACCCCTCAACGGAAAATTTCCACATCAAGTGCGGGTACTGGAAAACTCGAAACAGCAGCCGCAATTGCTGCGAAATGGGTGTCCTTGGCTTCGACGTCTGTTCTGAAGATGCTACCCAGCGAGATCGCTTTAACGGCGGCGGCTGTCCTGGTGCTGGCAATCGCGTTTATTGCGTTTGAGACCATCCATCTAAGAAAGGCTGGAGTGGTCGCGGTGAGTGCGCCCATAGCTCAGAATCCTAGTCCCGTAGCTGTCGTGGTTCCGGCCGCAAACCCGGCCTCCGAGGGCGACGCCCTAAAAGAGTTAATGGACGAGCCGCAAGTCGATAGTCCGATCGCAGAAAACAAAGACACATTGGTCGTGCCGAAAACCCACATCAAAGTAATCCGAAAACCACCGGTCAAACCGGAGGCAAAACTCCCTGCGCACAAGGATGCGGCGAAACTGCCGGCTGAGGTCAGTGCGACGAACTATAATCCGCCCGCAACGATATCAGGCTCCCTCCAGAACATTAGAGTCACGTCTGTGGCCCCACCAGCCGCCGCCAAGATACCGGCTTCTCTACCGAGCATAAAAGCCGTGTCCGCTACCCCTCCGGCCACCGCGACCCTTCAAATACAAATCGCATATCAATTTGCGGAAGTCGAAGCTTCGGTCTGGATTGATAACCAATTGACCTATGACCAGAAGCTGTTTGGTGAGTCAAAAAAGCGCGCTCTTGTCTTCAAAAAGGTGGAAGGACACGAGATCAGCAATGTTAACGTGCCGGCGGGGGAGCACCGAATCCATATACGGGTCCAGTCGGTTTCAAGCCAATACGATCAATCGCAGACCTTTGTTGGCAAGTTCAATGCCATCGGCCAGAATGTCCTCGCACTCACGTGTGACAAACATAGCAATGGACTGCAGATAACTCTGAGATAGTCCCGACTGGGGGCCAAAACTCACTAGCTTTAGGCCCGAGTATTCAGGCCGAATAATCCAGTTCACGAACGAGAATCGCGCTGACCGCAAAATGGCGTCGTGCCGCCATTGCTCAGAAAACACCAGTAGGATATAGTCTGGCTTACAAAGGATTTGACTGCGTGTGGTCAGCTTCACCAGGCCCCGCTCTCGCCGTCTGAGTCTTTTAGTTACACGCGCCCTAATAGCCGAGGTCTGATAGAAGCTCGAGGAGGGTCCAACCTATGGAAACGCCGAAAACGGCGGATATTGCGCATATTGGAAGATCCGTCATCGTGAAGGGCGAACTCTCCGGGAGTGAGGATCTCTACGTCGACGGACAAGTCGAGGGAACCATCGAATTGAAGGGTAACAGCTTAACAATTGGGCCAAATGGCCAGTTGCGCGCGGACGTAAACGCCAAGAACGTGGTAGTCCACGGAAAGCTCGAAGGAAATGTGCGCGCAACTGAACGTGTGGAACTAAAAAAATCTGCGGTTGCGGTCGGAGACATCTTTTCTCAACGAATCGCAATTGAAGATGGCGCATATTTCAAGGGAAAAGTGGACATTCAGAAGGACACACCAAAAGCCACATCTGAGACTTCAGGCAAGCCAGCTTCTGGCAGCGTTTCGGAGGCGAATTCAGCAGAAGTTGTCTCGGCGGGGGTGGCCGCATCCGCAGGAACCAGTTCGGGAGCAGGGACAGGCAAAACTCCGGTAATTGAGCAGAAGAAGTTTTAAGCCATCCCGGTTGACAATCCGCGCTATATTTAGGATGGTGAGTCAGCGTAGAAGTGAAGTCAGGTCATTTTCATGGCAACCCATAGCTTCATGAGATTATTTCGCGGGACATCAGTTGAGGAAGGCCAAAGCGTCAGACCCTCTCAAAATAAGCACCGGCTCACTCGCAGGTCGAGCGGCATGGCTGAATTGGCTCGGATTCTGGCTTGTCCCGACACGCTTTGCGTTTTAGACATCGGGTCAACTTCCGCCACCAACATCCGCTACCTCACCGGGCTAGGAC
>Ga0307479_10005680_pt1 | contig 11414 bp, 8 predicted proteins | sample atmos_gasesECM4C_FD_203743 | JGI IMG/M metagenome (GOLD analysis project Ga0307479, IMG submission 203743) | Hardwood forest soil microbial communities from Morgan-Monroe State Forest, Indiana, United States - atmos_gasesECM4C_515 | ecosystem: Environmental > Terrestrial > Soil > Temperate... | reverse complement strand
CCCGAGTGGGAGAGCGCCTTCAACGCCGTTCAGGAACAATCGCGGCAACTGGGAATGCGCGCGCTGGTCGTCGGCGGCTACGTGCGAGACCGCCTGCTGGGCGGTGAGCGGGCTGCCAGGATCCGGGAAGTCGACATTCTGGTCGACGGCGAGGGGGCGACCCGGCTCGCGACCGCTGTCAGTGTGGCGATGAAGCTCCATCCACCGGTCATCTTCGAGCGATTCGGCACCGCGCACCTCGACCTCGATGCCGGCCACGCCATCGAATTCGTCTCGAGCCGGGTCGAGCGCTACGACCCGACCAGCCGTAAACCGGACGTCAGCCCGGGCACATTGAAGGATGACGTGATGCGTCGCGATTTCACGGTCAATACGCTGCTGATGGACTGGGACGGGACGGTGCTGGACCTGACGGGGCGAGCCCTGGAGGACCTCGCGGCGCACCGGATCGTGACGCCGCTCGATCCGCGCACGACCTTCGATGAGGACCCGCTGCGGATGTTGCGCGCCGTGCGCTTCGCGACCACGCTGGACTTCACCCTCGATCCCGCGGTCGAGCAGGCGATCCGCGCTGAGTCCTCCCGCCTGCAGCCGCCAGTCGTGTCCATGGAACGCATCCGCGACGAGTTCTCGAAACTGCTGGTCGCGCCGCAGGCGGAGCGCGGCCTCGAGCTGCTCGACAAGACCGGTCTGCTGGTGCGCATCGTGCCCCAGCTCGAGATGGGCAAAGGCATGCAGCAGGGCGGCTGGCACAGCCACGACGTCTTCGGCCACTCGCTGCTTACCGCCTCCTTGACGCAGCCCGAGCTGATCAATCGGCTGGCCGGCTTGCTGCATGACGTGGGCAAACCGGCCGTACACGAGCTGCGCGACGGCAAGCAGACCTTTATCGGTCACCAGGACGTCGGGGCGGCAATGGCCGGCGTCGCGTTGCGGCAGCTGCGCTACCCCGGTGATCTCATCGATGATGTCGCCAAGCTGGTTCGGCTGCACATGCGGCCGATCCAATACGACCCACAAGGCTGGGAGGACAAGGCGGTCCGCCGGCTGGTGCGCGACGCCGGCGACCAGCTGGGCCGGCTACTCGATCTGGCGCGGGCGGACATGCGTGCCAGTCACTACCCGGACGTGAAGAAGATCGATGACCTGGAGGCGCGCATCCGCCGCCTCGACGCCGAGGCGATCGCGGCGATCCGTTCGCCGCTGAGCGGCAACGAGCTGATGGCACGTACCGGTCGTCCCGCGGGGCCGTGGATCAAGCGGGTCAAGGCGGCGCTCGAAGACGCCATCGTCGATGGAGTCCTGCAACCCGATCCCCAGGCGGCCTGGAAATACCTCGGGGAGCATCCGGAGCTGCTCGAAGGCTAGTGTCGACCCCGCTGGCGCTGCTCGTCTTCGCGGCCGGGCTGGGCGTCAGCCTCGGCGCCAGCGAGTTCCTGGTCCGCGGGTTCGGCCGGCTGGGGACCAACGTCGGACTGGCCGCCGGCCTCGTCGGACTCCTGACGGCGCTCGGCGCGGACGGGCCGGAGATTTCCTCGGCAATCACCGCGCTGGTCTCGGGCGCGAAAGACGTCGGCCTGGGCGTGATCCTCGGCTCGAATCTCTTCAACCTCGCGGCTCTGCTCGGGTTCAGCGCTCTGGTCGCGGGCCGTGTCTCCTTTCGGCGAATCCTGCTGGCCCTCGACGGTGGCGTCGCGTTGTGGGCGACCCTGGTGGTCGGCCTGATGCTGCTGGTCCGGCTGGCCCCGCTCATCGCCCTGGTTCTCGTGGTCGCGGTCTTCCTCTTCTATGTGGTCCTGCTGGCGGCAAAGCCCCGCGCGATTTACGGTGATCTCGAACGCATCGCGCGTCGCGGTGCGCGGTGGGGCCCGGTCTGGTGGATCGTTCCGTCGATCGCCGCCATCGTCGCCGGCAGCGTCGCCATGGTGGATAGCGCGCTGGTGCTGGGCGACCACTGGCATCTCTCGCGAATCTTTCTGGGCGCCGTGGCGCTGGCGGCCATCACGAGCCTGCCCAACGCCTACGCCGCCACCCGCCTGGCGCTCGGGGGCAATGGAACGGCCGTCCTGAGTCTGGCCTTCAACTCCAACACCCTCAACCTATTGGCCGGCGTCAGCCTGCCGGCCGTGCTGATCGGCGGCCTGGCCTCGGCGCCCGGCGCCATGGTCGACATCGCGTGGCTCACGGCGCTGACCCTGGTCGCGATCGGGCTCGGGTACCTCGAGCGCGGACTCAGCCGCTGGAGTGGCCTGCTCCTGATCATCGGCTATCTGGTTTTCATCGCCGTCATCCTGCGCTGAGCCACCGGCTGGGCGGTTTTCCAGCGCCTTTCCACAGCTTCCGGGTGGAACCAGTGGATGACTACGACAGACAGCTGTCACAACGGTTCTTTAGGCTGGTGCTCTGGTAAAATCTGCGACGCCTTAGGCGCATCGGAGCCGTCTCGATGCACTGGACTCGCGGAGATATAGGGGAAGCATGCTGCTCAGTCTTCGGCTGCTCCGGCGGATCGCGCGAGAGCTTCCACGTTATGGCAAGCTCACCTACTGCCTTTATCGTGACCCGCGGGTCTCGCAACGCAACAAGCTCGCGCTGGCGGCGGCGATGGCGCTGATCCTGAACCCGGTGGTCGACGTCCCGCTTCGGCTTCCGATCTTCGGCGAGATGGATGCCGTCGCGTTGACAGTGCTGGCCGTGCGAATGTTCGTGGAAAAGGCGCCCAAGGACGTGGTGGCGGAGCACCAGGAGCGGATCGCGTTGGGAACCAGCGTGTTCGACCAGGACCTGCGCAACGGCCGCGAGGGGCTGCGCTCCCGGCTCAACGAGTTGCGCGGTCGTGGGCTGGCGATTGCCCGGGCACGCGGGCGGACGGCGGTATGAAAGTCGTTCTGACCCAGGATGTGAAAGGCACCGGAAAGGCCGGCGAGACCAAGGACGTCGCCGACGGCTACGCCCGCAACTTCCTGATTCCGCGCAAGCTGGCTCAGCCCGCCACCCGCGGGGCGCAAGAGCAGGTCGATCGGGCACGGGCGACGACGGTGCAGCGGGAGCAGCGCGAAGTGACCGACGCCAGGGCCCTGGCGACGCGCCTCGAGGCGGTGCAGGTGGTGCTGAAACTGCGCAGCGGCAAGGACGGCAAGCTGTTCGGCGCGGTCACCAACGCCGATGTGGCGTCTGCGCTCAAGCAACAGCACGGCATCACGCTCGACCGCCGCAAGATCGAGTTCGACGAGCCGGTCAAGGCAATGGGGCCGGGCACCGCCCACGTCAAGCTGCACCGGGACGTCACGGCGCGCATCCCGCTGATGGTCACCTCCGCTTGACGGTAGACCTGAGACGCTCGCCGGCGCCGCCGGCCGTTGGCGGTCGGGTGCCGCCCCATAACCTGGAAGCCGAAGCCTCGGTACTGGGCTCGTTGATGCTCGACCGCAACGCGATCGTCCGGGTGGCGGATTTCCTCCGACCGGAGGATTTCTACCTCGACCATCACGCCCAGGTCTATCGTGCGGCTCTCAATCTTTACGACCGCTCGGATCCGATCGACCTGCTCACGCTGGCGGCTGAGCTGGAGAAGATGCGCGTGCTGGAGCGGGTCGGGGGGCAGGCCTTCCTCGCCGAGCTCGAGAGCGGAGTGCCGACGGCGGCCAACGTCGAGTACTACGGCCACCTCGTCGAAGAAGCGGCGACCAAGCGAAAGCTGATCAGCGCCGGCGGCCGCATTACTGCCCTGGGCTTCGACGAGAGCACGCCCGCCAGCACGGCTCTGGACACCGCCGAAGGGGTCATCTTCAACATCGCCGAAGGCCGGATCACGCAGGACTTTGTCCTACTGAAAGACGTCCTCAAGAACACCTGGGATCAAATCGAAGCGATCCACAAAGACCAGTCCACGATCATCGGCGTCCCGAGCGGATTCAACGATCTCGATGCCAAAACCGGCGGCTTTCAGAAGTCAGATCTGATCATGATCGCCGGGAGGCCAGGACAGGGCAAAACCAGTCTTTGCTTGAATGTTGCCCAGAACGCGTCGATTCAATACAAGGTCCCGGTCGCCATCTTCTCCCTGGAAATGTCCGAACAGCAGTTGGTCACCCGCCTGCTGTGCAGCGAGGCCTCGGTTGACTCGTATCGTCTGCGCACCGGATTGCTGAAAGATGCCGAATGGCCGAGGATTGCCCAGGCCATGGGGGCGCTCTCGGAAGCACAGATCTATATCGATGATTCTCCTGGTCTCTCTGTCATGGAGATGCGTACGAAAGCGCGTCGCCTCAAGGCGGCCAACAATTTGGGCCTGATCATCGTGGATTACTTGCAACTGATGCAGGGACGTAATTCGGAGAATCGTGTGCAGGAGGTCTCTGACATCTCGCGGTCATTGAAGAGCCTTGCGCGCGAGCTGCAAATCCCGGTGATCGCCTGTTCGCAGCTGAGCCGCGAGCCCGAGAAGCGGCCTGATCATCGCCCGCAGCTTGCCGACCTTCGTGAATCGGGCTGCCTGGCCGGCGACACGCCGATTTACTTGCCTGATAGCGGGACCTACAAACCTATTTCGGAACTCGTCGGTCAAGTCGGCGTTCGCGTTCTCGCGCTAAACGCCGGAACATGGAAGCTTGAGCCACGGCAAGTTGCGAACGCGTTCCCAACGGGTCGAAAACCTGTCTTTCGGCTCCAAACCCGGGCTGGCCATCATGTGCGGGCGACAGCAAATCACAAGTTTCTAACTATCAATGGTTGGAGGCGGCTCGATGAGCTTGAGATCGGGACCAGGATCGCGCTCCCGCGCGCTCTACCTGGCCCGAAGAACCCAACAATGACTCAAGCTGAGGTCGCGCTGCTTGGTCACCTCATCGGCGACGGCTGCACACTACCCAGCCATGCAATCCAGTACACGACTAACGACGAATCACTCGCGCAAGTTGTCTCGGATCTCGCGAAAGAAGTTTTCGGTAATCAAGTCGCCCCCCGTATCAACAGGGAGAGAGATTGGTTTCAGGTTTACTTGCCAGCGACTGGCAAGCTGACCCATCGGGTTCACAATCCTGTAGCCGGTTGGTTGATCAGGCTGGGTGTATTTGGGCTCCGCTCATATGAGAAATTCGTCCCCGAGCAGGTCTTCGCTCAACCGGCGAGTCACATCAAGACTTTTCTGCGCCACCTATGGTCCACCGATGGCGCGGTGAATCTGAATACGAATCGCCATTACCCGTCTGTTTACTTTGCCACCAGCAGCTCGCTCCTGGCTCGTGACGTCCAGAGATTGCTTCTGCGCGTCGGTATCGAAGCAAAGATTGGGCGCTTCGCTCAGCCTGGTAAGGGTCGTGATCAATACCACATCATGGTCCGCGGTAGAGAAAGTCTCGAGGGGTTCCTCTCCCAAATCGGTGGCCTCGGGACGGCCAAGGTCCATAACCAAGAAGCGATCAACCACTATTTCGCTTCGCGATCACTAAGACCACGTGACCTAATCCCCCAAGACATTTGGACGAACGTTGCGCTACCGGCGCTTGAAGCCGTAGGAATTAGCAAGGCAGCGGTAGCCTCTGCGATCGGAAGGTATCCTCATTACGAACGCGACCTAGGCCGCGAACTGGCCGGCCGAGTCGCAGTTCTTGCGTCCTCAGAGGAATTGTCCAGACTCTCGGAAAGCGAGGTCCGTTGGGATCCTATCGCTTCGATTACTCCTGACGGGGAGAGCGATGTTTATGACCTGACTGTCGACGATCATCACAACTTCGTCGCCGGAAATATCTTGGCCCATAACAGCTTGGAGCAGGATAGTGACCTCGTGCTCTTCATCTATCGCGAGCGGTTTTACAACGACAACGTCGCGGAGGATCGGCGCAACATCGCGGAGATCATCATCGCGAAACACCGCAATGGTCCCACCGGAAAGATCGAGCTGCTCTTCATCGATGAGCAGACAAAGTTCGCCAACCTCGATCGGAGACGCGGGGCTTAGCGATGGTGACCATCCTCGTTGGCGGCCAGTGGGGCGACGAGGGCAAGGGCAAGATCATCGATCTGCTCTCCGAAAACGCGGATATGGTGATCCGCTCCCAGGGTGGCAATAACGCCGGCCACACCGTCGTCAACGCCGGCCAGGAATTTCGCTTTCACCTGATTCCTTCCGGGATTCTTTATCCAAGTACCACCTGCGTTATCGGGAATGGCGTGGTGCTTGATCCCAAAGTCCTGCTGGACGAGATGCAGCAGGTGCAGTCGCGCGGGATCAGCATCGACCGCCTGCTGATCTCGGATCGCGCCCACGTCATCATGCCCTGGCATCCGATCCTTGACAAGCTCGAGGAAGAGCAACGCGGCGACGACCGGCTCGGTACCACCTGGCGGGGGATCGGTCCGGCCTACGCCGACAAGGTCCGTCGCATCGGCTTCCGCGCCGGCGATCTGCAAAAGCCCCGATTCCTGGAAAAGAAACTCAGCTTTGTCCTCAGCAAGATCAAGAATCCGATCCTCGAGCAGCTCTACCACGTCGCGTCGCTGGACCGGCAGGCAATCCTCGACGAGTACACGGCGTATGGTGAACGCCTCGGACCCTACATCAAAGATATTTTTCCCATCATTCAACGGGCGCTGAAACGTAAGGATCGCATCCTCCTGGAGGGCGCGCAGGGCAGCATGCTCGACCTCGACTTCGGCACCTACCCGTACGTGACCTCCTCATCGCCGACGGCAGGGGGCGCGCTCACCGGCTCCGGCATTGCGCCGACATCCGTCGACCTGACCATGGGCGTCTTCAAGGCCTACACCACCCGGGTGGGCTATGGCCCGATGCCGACCGAGCTCGACAATGCGCTCGGCGAACAGATCCGCAAGATCGGGGTGGAGTACGGCACTACGACGGGCCGCCCGCGCCGCGTCGGATGGTTCGACGCGGTGGTGGCTCGCTACAGCGTGGCGCTGAACGGAATCGGCTCGATCGCGCTGACGAAGCTCGACGTCCTCGACGGATTCGATCCGATCCGGATCTGTACTGGGTACATCAGCAAGGGCGAGCTGCAGGAATACCCGATGGCGAACATCAGCCACCTGAAGCACTGCGAGCCGGTCTACGAGGAGCTCCCCGGCTGGGGATCATCGATCGCCCAGATCCGCAAGCCGGAAGATCTCCCCAAGGCGGCCCGCCGCTATATCGACCGCCTGGGGCAACTCTGCGGGGCACCGATCGACATCGTCTCCGTGGGGGCCGCGCGCGATCAGACGATCAGGATGAACGATGGGCCCAACGGCCTAGTGGCGCGTCAGCACCAGCAGGAGCACCAGCCCAGCCACTCCTAAGTACCAGAGCGCGGACGCGGCGCTCAAGAGCACCTTGGTGCGGCGGCCGACCAGCGGGGCCGTCCAGGTAAGCCACAGCCCCACCGGATTGATCACAACCAGCGCCGGCACCAGCAGGAACGGGCTGCCCTGAACGCCGCGGAGCGGGCCGCCGCGCGTCGCCGCATGGCGCATCTGCCGAACCAGGTCGTTTGAATCGCCCTCAGCGTCGTAGGCCCGCACCGGATGCGCGGCCGCGCTACGGCTGTACGCCGTGCTCACCGGCGAAGTGGCCATCACCGGTTGGCGGACATCCGGTCGGACCGGCTGGAGCTCGGGGCGCGGCGGCGCCCAGGCGGAGCGGTGGTCGCCGTCACCGGACTCGACGGTCAAGGTCCGCAGCCGTGCCGGGCCACCGACCGGCCGGCGGCGAGCGCGGAGCAACGCCTGAACCCGCAGCGCCACTGTAACGACGACACTGGCGAGCAGCAATCCCTCCCAGGAGGCCTGCAATCCCTGGCCATACCAGCGAAGGATCATGGTGACGGCGCCGGCGGCAACCCCGAACAAGAACGCGAACCGCTCGTCTAACTGCACTCGGCGGCGGTCGGCGGCGACATAACCGGCAACGAAAAGCGACGGTCCGGACGCCAGCTGAAACCCCAGGTCCGAGCGAATCGCCAGCGCGACCGCCGCGATGCCAAACACAAATCCCGCGATCAGACCGAGTGAGACCCGACGCGTGTACCAGAGGTACGTCATGCCGAGCACCACCGCGCCGGCCGACGTGACGCCGATCGGCCCCGGCACGTTGCCGACGTACAGCTTCACCGGATCGATCACGATTTGCAGCTTGTACCAGAGCAACAGCGGTTCGTCCAGGTGGCGGCCGTCGAACGGATTGATAAAGCCGACGCCAAGTTGTCGGTCGATCAAGAACAGCAGCCCGAAGACGATCAGCGCCGGATGCAGCATGACCCGACGCAGCTGTGGCCAGACGATGGTATCGATGACGATGAAGAGGATGACCATGGTCGCCGCGACCCAGGCAGGGGTGCGCGGCGAGAAGAAGCAGGCGACCAGGATGCAGGCGACCAGCGGATGGGTCGCCTTGAAACCGATCCAGGCCGGCAGGCCAAGCGTCAGGCGGGCGAGCTGGATCGCGAGCAGGCACACGATGCCGGCGAGAAACGAGAGCGCAAATAGCAGGAGGGCGTCCTGCAGGAAGAAGACGATGCCGGCAATGACCAGTGGTAACAGGGCGAGCGCGTAGGCGAGGTCGTAACTGAGCTGCTCCGGCTGCACCAGGAGCAACTGCGGGACGCCCTGCAGCGCTCGCCAGAGCTGTCGCACGCGAGCATTGTAGTCGAGCTTCTGCGAAATCAAGGCCTGCGCTGGACGCTCCGTCCAAAGTCGGGCTCGGGTCTGCCAGATTCGTCTGCTATCCTTACTCCGTTTTTCCGGGCACCCACGTGAGATTTCCGCGCCACACCGCCCTCTTCACGCCCATCACGCTGGCCGCCGGGTTGCTCCTCACGGTCGCTACCGCCGCCGCGGCGGACCCGCGCTGGACCTCGACGGGCGCTCAGCAACCGGGTTCGCCCGATCGACCCGTCTGGTCAATCGCGGTCTCCCCAACGCACCCGAGCGTTCTGCTGGCCGCCACCCAGGGCCGCGGTGTCCTTCGCAGCAGCGATTCCGGCGCCAACTGGACGTCGGCGATCCCCGGCGTCGATGGGGCGTGGGTGGTGCGTTTCGATCCGAAACAGCCGCTGACGGCATACGCCGGAACGCAAGCCGCGGGCGTCTATAAGTCCGTCGACGAAGGAAAGACGTGGGTGCCGCAGAACCATGGGCTGAACGTCATGGACGTGCGCTCGATCGAGCTGTCCAGCGGCCTGGTCGTCGCCGGGACCGCGCAGGGCGTGTATTACTCCGATGACGCGGCCGGGACCTGGCATTCGCTCGGCCTCGACTCGCTCAGCATCGCGGCGGTCGCCATCCTGCCAAAGGCGGCAGGCGTCAGCCTGTTCGCGGGGGGCGACAACGGATCCGCCGGCGCGGGCTACCTGTTCAAGAGCGAGGGGGTCGCCGGAAGTTGGGCCGTGCTCAAGGGGAACTTCCCCACCGACACGGTCGTCGCCTCCCTCTCGGTCGCGTCGGCGGCGTCGGGCGGCTCCGATCCGCCGGTGCTCGCGGGAACCTCTGCGGGCCTGTTTCGGTCCGACGATCGGGGAACGACCTGGGCTCCGCTGAGCGGCCTGCCGGCCACCGATTTCAATGTCGGGTTCTTCAACCCTGCCAATCCTGACCAGATCTACGTTGGCAGCGATGGCGACCAGGGCAACGGCGGCGTGTTTCGCTCACTCGACCGGGGGGCGAGTTGGGCCGGCCTCACGGCGGGGCTCCCCGTCAAAGCGCGAATCACCGCCCTGGCCCTCCAGCCGCTCAATCCGGCGCAGCTGGTTGCCGCCAGCTGGAACCCAACCGACGGCTCGGCGGGCGCCTACCGGATCGCGGACCCGGCCGCCACGGTGGCCGGGGTCACCCCGAGCGCGGCGGCCTCGGGTACCATCCGGCCGTCCAGCGCGCCCTTCCCGGGGGTGCCGGTGCCTGCACCGGAACGACGGTCGGCCAGCTCGTCGGCATACGCGACCTACGCGGTCGCCCTCGTGATCCTGCTGGCGCTGGTGGTGGCGGTGGTGGGCCGCCGCTGGCGCATCGGCCGCGAAGATCGTCGAACCTACGGCTCGTGACCCGCTGTGACGAACGGGCCCCGGTAGTTAACCACTCTTTCACCGGTTCGGGCTGGCGGTTCGGGCGCGGCGCCGCTACCCTCTTGGCTACAGCCCGTCGGATGCGGGCCCAGGAGGTCGAGGGTCCCTGCTCACCACCCGGTCCAGGCGAGTCCTGAACATGGATTCCGCTGAGGCGACGCTGCGCACGCTGGGGATCGAGCTGCCCGAACCGCCGAGGCCGCTGGCGTCATACGTACCGGTGCAGCAGGTCGGCGAACTGGTCTACACCTCGGGTGTGCTGCCGTTCTGGAATGGCGAGCTCAAGTTCAAGGGCGTGGTGGGTGCCGACGTGAGCGTCAAGGACGCCGCCCGAGCGGCCGAAATCTGCGCTCTGAACATCATGGCGGTGGTTCGCCAGCACCTCGGGTCACTCGATCAGGTCGAGCAGTTCATTCAGCTCAGCGGATTCGTACGCTCGGCGTCCGGCTTTGAGGAGCAGCCGAAGGTGCTCAACGGCGCATCCGACTTGATCTTTAAAGTCTTCGGTGAGCGCGGCCGCCACACCCGCCAGGCGCTCGGTACCAGCGAGCTTCCGCTCGGGGCGCCGGTCGAGATCTCCGCGATCGTTCGCCTCAAGCGCTGAGCCGACACGCGCGAATCCCGCGACCCTGACATGGCTAGGCGGCCAGCGGCAGCCAGGCGGTGAAGGTCGCCCCCCGTCCGGGCTCGCTCTCGGCCTCGATGCTGCCGTGGTGGGCCTCCACGATCGACTTGGCGATGGCCAGCCCGAGACCGGAGCCTCCGGTCGACCGGTCGCGGGCTTTCTCCCCCCGGTAGAAGCGCTCGAAGATGTGCGGCAGATCCTGCCGCGAAATGCCCGGCCCGCCGTCCTGGAGCCGGATGGCGGCGCGACCGTCGACGGCGAATACGCTCCAGTGCTGCTCCGCGCCGGGAGCATATTTCAGGGCGTTCTGGGCCAGGTTGGTGACGACCTGCTTGAGGGCATTCGGGTCGGCGTCCACCTGGATGCCGGGCTGAATGTCGCGCGACTCGGTCGCGCCTTTCTCGGCGAGATTGAGCTCGTCGAGCGCCTGGTTAAGAAAGCTATCAAGCGGCACTCGCTGCCGTTGCGGCGCCTTGCCAGACTCGAAGCGGGTGAGGGTGAGCAGGTCGTTGACCAGTCGCGTCATCCGGTTGCTCTCTTGCTGCATCGCCGCCAGCGAAGCCTGCAGCGTCTCCGCATCGACGCTCTCGCGACGGCCGAGGACGTCGATGTAGCCGGCGATCGAGGTGAGCGGCGTGCGCAGCTCGTGCGAGGCGTCGGCGACGAAGTGGCGCATCTCGGCTTCGGCTTGCCGGCGGACCTCAAAGGCCTGGTCGATCCCGGCGGCCATCTGGTTG
>Ga0307479_10005678_pt1 | contig 11416 bp, 9 predicted proteins | sample atmos_gasesECM4C_FD_203743 | JGI IMG/M metagenome (GOLD analysis project Ga0307479, IMG submission 203743) | Hardwood forest soil microbial communities from Morgan-Monroe State Forest, Indiana, United States - atmos_gasesECM4C_515 | ecosystem: Environmental > Terrestrial > Soil > Temperate... | reverse complement strand
AGGATGACCAGACAGGCGAACACAAACGTCACCGCCATAATAACCGGCGTGTCGTTGGCGAGGATCGAGCTGATCAGCAGCGACCCGATGCCGGGGATGCGAAAGATCTGCTCGGTGACGATGGCGCCCCCGAACAGACCCGGCATTTGAAGTGCGACCAGGGTCACGACCGGTATCAACGCATTGCGCACGATATGCTTGATCACGACCATGCGCTCGGGCACCCCCTTTGCGCGGGCGGTGGTGACATAGTCGAGCCGACTTACTTCGAGGACCGAGGAGCGCACATAACGGGTCCAGGAGGCCGCCTGCAACAGGCCGAGCACCGCCACCGGCATCGCCGACTGTTTCAGCTGTTCCCAGTACCAATGCCAGCCGGAGCCGCCGATGTCGGTGCGGTAAACGAATGGCAGCCAATCGAGATCGATGCTGAACAGCAGGATGAACAGGAGACCGGTGAAGAATGTCGGCAATGAAAAGCCGATGAACGCCAGCAGATTGGCGATGTGGTCGAAGATCGAGTAGGGGCGCACTGCCGAATACACGCCGACCGGCAGTGCGATCAGCAGCGCCAGGACCTGCGACGACCCGATGATGAACAAGGTCGCCGGCAACCGCTGGAGGATCAGGGTGTCGACATCCATCCGGCTGACGAACGAGAAGCCCCAATCGCCATGCAGCATCGCGGAGAGCCAGTGCAGATAGCGCAGCGTGATCGGATCATCGAGCCCGAATTTCGCGCGCAATGCGGCCGCCACCTCCGGCGGCACATTCGGGTTGCTCGCAAGTTCCCCGAACGGGTCGCCTGGCGCCAGCGCCAGCACCGCAAACAGCACGACGCTGATCCCGAGAAGGCTCGGGACCGCGATCAACAAGCGCCGCAGAAGATAGCGGCCCACGACGTCATCCGGCGCGTCGATCTTTTGCCCCTCTCCGCCCGCTTGCGGGGGGAGAGGGAGGGGCCCATCGCAGTAGCGACGGGAGGGTGAGGTGCCTGGCGCCGCTGTTTCCAACGTGGGGCTCCCCCCACCTCACCCCGACCTGCTCCGCCTCCAAGGGCGGAGAGGGGGCATATCTTGTTCGGCCCGCGGGTCATGCCTCGCGATGCCAATCTTTCAAATTCCAGAAATCATTGTCCCAGCCGCTCAACGTCGCTTTGAGCTTGTTCGACATGACGGCGACCCAGCGTCGGTTTAGTACCGGGGTGACGGCTATTTCATTCACGACCAAGTCGTTCATCTTGATGAACAGCGCAGCGCGTTTTACCGGGTCGAGCTCGCTCTGGGCGTTGAGAAAGTTCTTGTCGTACTCCTCATTGCGCCAGCGCGTCGAGTTCATTCCCTGCCACTTGTTGTCCTTCGATGCGACCTCCCATGAGACGAATTGCTGCATGAAGCGTTCCGGATCCGGAACCGACGGTGTGCCCGTCGTAAACATTTGGAGATCCGCGTAAAATTTCCGTGCGGTATCAGGATTTGCCACGTCGGAAGAAAAGTAGACCGAAGCCGTGATCGATTTCAGTTCGATATCGATACCCGCTTTCTGGCAGGCCTGTTTAACAATAGCCTGCGTCTTCTGGCGCGGCGCATTGATCGATGTCTGAAAGACGAATTTGAGTTTCTTTCCGTCCTTGGCGCGTATGCCGTCGGGACCGCGCTTCCAGCCGGCCTCATCGAGCAGCCGGTTCGCCTTATCGATGTTGAATTCCCACGTCGTATTCGTCGAAACGTAGCGTTCCGGATTGTTCAGGAAATTTCCGGTCGCGACACCGGTACGGCCATATATGTACTTCTCGACGGAGGCGCGATCGACGAGGAGGCGCAGCGCCTGCCTGACCGCCGCATCACTGAGTAGCGGGTGGGTCGTCTTGAGGCTCGAGCGCTCGCCGTCGACCTCCGTCCAAGGGTCGGTATTGTTGAGCTGAATGTGTTCCATCGCTCGGCTCACGACCATCTCGGCGCGGCCCTTAGCGTTGCCGGCATTCTCCAGTCTCGAAAGGATCTCGTCCTCGACCTGCATGTTCCAGGCGTAATCGTACTCGCCGGTCTGGATCACGGCGCGCGCCGCCGACACCGCATCGCCGCCGCCCTTCATCTCGATCGTGTCGAAATACGGCCGGTTCGGAACGTGATAGTTGGGGTTGCGCTCACCTCTGACGAGATCGCCCGGCTTGAACTCGACGAACCGGTACGGGCCGGTTCCGACCGGTTTCAGGTTGCCCTGCGCCTCGCGCGAATTGGCGCCCTTGTACCCCTCGAACAGATGCTTCGGGACGATCATGCCTGTGCCGCCGACGAACATACGCGTCCAGAATGGCGTCGGTTTATCGAAGCGAACCCGCACAGTCAGAGGGTCGACCTTTTCGACCTTCGCATCTTTGTAGTCGCCGATCGTCGTTGCCGCGGTCGCGGGATCGGCGGCGTATTCCCAGTTGAATACGACGTCGTCGGCGGTGAATGGCCGGCCATCGTGCCATTGCACCCCTTTTTTGAGCTTCCAGGTCACCGACATGCCGTCGGCGGCAATCCCGCCGTTCTCGACATCGGGTAGTTCCGCGGCCAGCACCGGGATCAAATTGCCGTCGGGATCCCAAGCGGCAAGCGGCTCATAGAAAATTCGGGCGCCTTCTTGATCCTTGGTGCCGACTGCGAAATGGGGATTGAGTAGGGTGGCGCCTTGCCAGAACAGCGCCTTGAGCGTCCCGCCGCCGCCCGCTTTGGTCGGTTTGTAGTCGGATGGGGGTGCGGTTTGCGCCAACCCGGCATAGGCCAACAGCTGCGTCGCAAAAGGCGCCGTAAGACCGAGGCCGACCATCTTGTGCAGGAAGGCGCGGCGTGACACGCGCCTTGCCCTTACTGCGGAAATGAGCTCCCGCAGTTCTCGCTCATTCATGAAACTCTCCCTGACCGACGTCTCTTCCGGGCGCCGTCATGTCTCGCGATACCAGTTCTTCAGATCCCACAAGACGTTGTCCCAACCACTCAAAGTCGCCCGAAGCTGACGCGACATCGCCGATACGCCCGGGCGGTACACCACCGGGATGACCGCCGGATCTCCCACGACCATGTCGTTCATCGCGATAAACAACGCCGCCCGCTTTATCGGGTCGAGCTCGCCCTCGGCCGCATGAAAAGCGTTGTCGTAATCGTCATTATGCCAGCGGGTGATATTGCGGCCCTGCCATTTGTTGTCTTTGGACGCAATTTCCGAGGAAAGGAACTGGCGCATGAAGAAACCGGGGTCGGGCTCACCCATCGTCGTCGTGAACATCTGCATATCGGCGTAGAATTTCGAGTAAGTGTCCGGGTTCGCCACGTCGGAAGAGAAATACACCGACGATGTCACCGATTTGAGTTCGACGTCGATGCCCGCCTTCTGGCACGCTTGTTTGACGATCGCCTGGGTTTTCTGGCGCGGCGCATTGATCGAAGTCTGGAAGACGAGCTTAAGCTTCTTGCCATCTTTGATACGGATGCCGTCCGGCCCGCGCTGCCAACCGGCCTCGTCCAACACCTGGTTCGCCTTGTCGACACTGAACTCCCATTTCGTGTCTTTCGAAGCAAAGCGCGGCGGGTTGTTGATGAAATTGCCGGTCGCGAGGCCGGTGCGTCCGTATATGTGAGCCTCTACCGCGGCGCGGTCGACGAGCAGGCTCAGCGCGTGCCGGACCGCCGGATCGCTGAACAGCGGGTGTTTTGTTTTGGCGCTCGAGCGCTCGCCATCGACCTCGGTCCACGGGTCGCTGCTGTTGAGCTCTATGTGCTCGATATTGCCGCCGGGCACGATTTCGACACGACCTCTCGCGTTGCCGCCGTTTTCGAGCCTGAGGAGGATCTCGTCCTCTACCTGCAGGTTCCACGCGTAGTCATATTCGCCGGTCTGGATCACCGCGCGGGCCGCAGACACGGCGTCCCCGCCCCCCTTCATCTCGATCGTGTCGAAATAGGGGCGGTTGGGCAGGTGATAGGACGGGTTGCGCTCGCCCTTGACTAAGTCCCCCGGCTTAAACTCGACAAACCGATAGGGGCCGGTTCCGACCGGCTTCAGGTTTGCCGGCGCCCCGCGGGAATTGGCCCCCTTGTAGGGCTCGAACAAATGTTTCGGAATGATCATGCCGAACTGGCCGACGAAAGGGCTCGCCCAGAATGGCGTGGGCTTGGCAAAACTCACTCGAATGGTGAGAGGATCGCCCTTTTCGACTTTGATGTCTCGGTAGTTGCCGATCGTCGTGGAGGCGGTTGCCGGGTCGCCGGCATATTCACCGGTGAACACGACATCGTCGGCGGTGAATGGATGGCCGTCGTGCCAGTGCACGTCCTTCTTGAGCTTCCAGGTCACCGACATGCCGTCAGGCGCAACCCCGCCATTCTCGATATCCGGTATTTCGGCGGCGAGCGCCGGCGCCAAATTGCCGTCGAGATCCCATCCCGCTAGCGGCTCGTAAAAAATGCGCGAGCCCTCCTGATCCTTTGTGCCGACGGCGAAGTGCGGATTGAGCAAGGTCGGGGCCTGCCAGAACAGCATCTTGAGCGCCCCGCCGCCACCGGCTTTGGTCGGCTTGTACTCGGCTTGGGCCGGGATTTGCGCCAGGCCGGCATGGGCCAGCAACCGGGTCGCAAAAGGCGCCGTGAGGCCAAGGCCTCCCATCCGGTGCACAAAGGCGCGGCGCGACACGCGGCCTGACCTCACGGCCCCGATGAGATCTCGCAAGTGTTGCTCGTTCATAGAAAAGTCCTTGACCGGCATTGCGGACGCCAAATGGTCAGCAGCAATTTATCATCTTGTTGAAGTCAAAGTCATTCTCGTCAGTAAAGCACCGAGGGCAGATACGCACCCGCCGGCTCGTTGTAGAGGCCGATCGTCATCAGCGTGAGTTGGTGTACGAGGCGCAGGTTGTGCTGCAGGCACCAGCGAAACAGGTCGCCGTTGCGTGTCGGCACCAGGAATCCGCCGCCCGGGAAAGCGGAGGCCGCTCCGACCAATGCCTTCAGGCCATTGTTGGTCCCGGCGACGGCGTGAGCGAAGAAGGCGACGTCGGTGCAGTAGGCGATGATCTCTCCCAGATGCTCGACCACCCGCGCCGACCCCTGCCGGATCGCATCGCCGAGTTCACCGCCCCGGTGGTGCCCGTGAACCCGTTGGCACACCGCGTTACAAGCGGGGATGTCGCCTTCCACCGCCGGCCGCACCGCGTAGCCCGGCAAGCTGATTCCCAGCGGCTTGCCATCGAGCTTCGATACCGTCTCGCGAGTCTCGAATCCGAGCTTTGTATAGAGGCAAAGCGAACGATTATGGTAGGCCGATTGCAGGAGCCGGACCCCGACGACGCCGCGGCGCGTACAACGCTCGATCACATCGATCATCAGCCGACGGCCGATCGACTGGTTTTGCGCAGCGGGATCGACCGTAATCGGGCCGATCCCGGCAATCGGACCGCGTTCGTCGAGAAAGCAGCTGCCGGCCACCTTGCCGTCGCGCTCAGCAACGACCCCATAGACGCCGGGATGGGCCAGCAGCATCTTCATGAGGCCCGTCGCAATCTCCGCCGACGGGAAATCCCACGGGAAATTGTGTTCGCTGGCGATCAACTTGAACGCCTCGAAGCAGATCGCCCCACAGGCCGCCGCATCCGCGGGAGTGCCCTGCCGCAGGATTACACTCATCGCTTCCCTCTTTTTGGCGCTTCAATCGGCACTTCGTACCAGAACACCACGGACCGCACACGCCAGAGTATCGGCTCGCTCTTGTCCTCGACGCTCAATCGGCGGATTATCGCGATCTGGCCGCAGGTTGGAAGAAAGGAACCACCGATGCTGACGCGCGAAGAAAACGAGCTGGTGACGCGGGTAGGACCGGGCACGCCAATGGGCGATGTGTTGCGGCGGTACTGGATTCCGGCCCTGATGTCGCGCGAACTGCCGGAGGCGGATTGCCCGCCGGTGCGCGTGCAGCTGCTCGGCGAGAAGCTCGTCGCCTTTCGCGACAGCCAGGGACGCATCGGGCTGGTCGACGAGTTCTGTCCGCACCGCCGCGCTTCGTTGTGGTTCGGGCGCAACGAGGAATCGGGCCTGCGCTGCATCTATCACGGCTGGAAATTCGACGTCGACGGCAAATGCCTCGAGCAGATGAACGAGCCCGAGCCGTTCTGCCACAAGGTCCGGCTGACCGCCTATCCGACGACCGAGATCGGGGGAGTGATCTGGGCTTATATGGGACCGCAGGAGAAGATGCCGGCGCCGCCGGCCTTCGAGTGGACGCAGGTGCCGGAGACCCACCGCCACGTGTCGAAGGTGTGGGAAGAGTGCAACTGGCTGCAGGCGCTCGAGGGCGGCATCGACACCTCGCATGCCCCGATCCTGCATCGCACGATCACCCCAAACACCAATCGCCCCGGCATTCCGGTTCAGGGGCCGTTTGTGCGCGGACGGGCGCCGATCCTCGAAGTCGACGTCACCGATTACGGCTACCGGTATGTCGGGATCCGCCCGCTCGACGAAGACAAGACCTATGTCCGTTCCTACCATTTCGTGATGCCGTTCACACAGATCCGGCCTCAACAGCTCGGGCGGGCGTTGGGCGGCGGCGACCGGACCAACATCGCCGGGCACATCTGGGTCCCGATCGATGACGAGAATTGCATGGTGTACAATTGGATGTACAGCTTCGGTGAGGAGGGGCTCAGCGAGGACGACCGCATGGAACGCGGCAACGGCAACGGCCCCGACTATGTCGAGCAGTCGGGCGAGTTCCGCTCGTTCCGCAACGCCCGAAACGACTGGATGATCGACCGCCGGGTCCAGAAATACGAGACCTTCACCGGCATCGATGGCATCAACACTCAGGATCGAGCGGTGCAGGAGGGGATGGGGCCGATCGTCGACCGCTCGAAGGAATATCTGGGCCCCGCTGACCGCGCGATCATCGCAACCCGGCGTCTTCTGTTGCAGGCGGTCAAGACCGTGCAGGAAGGCGGCGATCCGCCGGGCGTCGATACCAGCTACTACTCGGCGCGCGCGATCGAGAAGATCTTCCCGCGCGAGATCACCTGGCGCGAGACCGTGCTACCGGAGATGTACGCGGAGGACAGCATGCCGGTCGCCGCGAAATAGATGAAATAGATATAGCGCCCCTCACCCGCCTCGCTGCGCTCGGCCCCCTCTCATTCGCTCCCCCGCAAGCGGTGCGGGTGAGGGGCTTTAAAGAGATTTCCACCACAACAGGACTGCGGAACACCCGTAGTCGAGGGCAGGCTCAGCGGTAATCCCAACACAGAGCGGACCGCGAGATAGGCAAAGGCCTGCGCCTCTAGTGCGTCGCCCTGCCAGCCGACGGCCTCGACCGGCTGTACTGCGGCGTCGAGACGGCGGCGCAGAGCCTCCATCAGTGCCGGGTTGCGCCGTCCACCGCCGGTCACCAGCCATTGCTCTACCGGAGCAGGAAAATGCCGGGTCGCCGCCGCGACCGACGCCGCCGTCATCTCAGTCAAAGTGGCGGCGCCGTCCTCGAGCGAAAGCCCCGTCGGCGAGCCCTCTCGGAAATCGTCGCGATCGAGCGACTTCGGTGGGGGTCGGTCGAAATATGGACTCGCCAGAAAATTCTCGACATCGGCCGCCGAAACGGCACCGGCGCGAGCGAGCGCGCCTTCGACATCTGCCACGGCGCCAGTGTGCCCGCGGACCCAGTCATCGATCAATGCATTGCCGGGTCCGGTATCGAAGGCGAGGATTTCCTCCGGCCCTCCAATCCACGTCACGTTCGCTACGCCACCGATATTGAGGACAGCGAGCGGCTTCGGCAGGGCCGCGGCAAGGGCTGCATGGTACAGCGGAGCGAGCGGCGCTCCCTGACCTCCTGCCGCTACGTCGGCCGAGCGAAAATCCGCCACGACGTTCTGCCCGAGCCGGCGCGCCAGCAGCGCGCCGCCGCCGATCTGCCATGTGCGCCGTTCGACCGGGCGATGCAGGATCGTGTGGCCGTGGAAACCGACCAAGTCGACTGCAGTTCTTGGACGTTCGCAGAGAAATTGCTCGACGGCCTCGGCGTGCAACCGGGTTAATTCCTCTTCGACCTCGCGCACCGGACCCTCGCCGCCCAGCACCGAGCGCAGCCTTTCCCGGAATTCCTGCGGGTAGGGGAGTGTCAGCGCGGGGCCTTGGCTGACTCGTTGGCGGCCGTCGGTCTCGATCATCGCGACGTCGATGCCGTCGAGCGAGGTGCCGCTCATCAACCCGATCGCACGCCACATGCGCTGGCTGTGTTGTGGCCCGGAACGCGCGTCTGTGTTAGATGAAGCAACCATGTCGACACCTCGTTCCCCCTTTCTTGCCACCGCGCTCGAACGCGGCTTTATCCATCAATGCACCGACAGCGAAGCGCTCGACGAGCGGTTGCTGGCGGGCCGCCTTGTAGCCTATGTCGGCTACGACTGCACGGCGGACAGTCTGCATGTCGGCAGCCTGGTCTCGATCATGTTGCTGCGCCTCTTCCAGCGGTGCGGGCACAAGCCGATAGTTCTGATGGGTGGCGGTACGACGCGGGTCGGCGACCCTTCGGGCAAAGACGAGGCGCGACAGCTGCTCGACGATGCCGAAATCGCGCGCAATATGGCGGGAATCCGCACTGTCTTCGCGAAGTTCTTGAAGTTCGGCGACAGGCCGGACGAAGCTGTCATGGTCAACAATGCCGACTGGCTCGACGAGCTGCGCTACATCCCGCTGCTGCGCGATATCGGGCGCCATTTCTCGATCAATCGGATGTTGACGTTGGACAGCGTCCGGCTTCGACTCGAGCGCGACCAGCCTTTGAGCTTTCTCGAATTCAACTATCCGATCCTGCAGGCCTACGACTTCGGAGAGCTGGCCCGGCGGTATCAATGCGAGCTGCAGATCGGCGGCTCCGACCAATGGGGCAACATCGTCGCCGGGGTCGAGCTCGCCCGGCGGGCGGAGCGGCGCACCTTGTTCGGCCTGACGACGCCGCTGCTCACGACCGGGTCCGGCATTAAGATGGGCAAGACTGCGCAGGGCGCCGTCTGGCTCAATGCCGAGCGGCTGTCGCCCTACGAATACTGGCAGTTTTGGCGCAATACCGAAGACGACGATGTCAGGCGCTTTTTTACCGAACTGGATCTCGCCGAAATCGAGCGGGTGGAGGGTGGTGACGTCAACGAAGCAAAAAAGGTGCTGGCGACCGAGGCCACGGCGCTCTGCCACGGCCGGGAAGCCGCCGAGGCCGCTGCCGCGACCGCGCGCGCCGTCTTCGAGAGCGGCGGCAGCGGCAGTGAGTTACCGCAGACCGAAGTGCCAAGAGACAAACTGGCCCGCGGCATACCTGCGTTCGAACTCTTCAGCCTGAGCGGACTCGCCGCGTCCAATGGCGAAGCCCGGCGGCTGATCCGCGGCGGCGGCGCGCGCATCAACGACAGGGTCGTCAATAACGAGACGAAACCCGTCACTGTGGCAGATCTCGACGAGAAAGGCGTGTTGAAGCTCAGCGCCGGTCGTAAACGTCATGCCTTGGTTCGGCCGGTGTGAGCTGGGGAAGCCAACTGAGGCCCGGCGCTTCGTTGACAGGCTTTCGCGGCGTCACTATGTTGCGCCGCCTTTCAGCCGCGATGCGGCGCTTCCCTAGATGAGCGAGCGCGAGCCGCCGGACCCGCTGGCGCGGCTTGGCGAACGGATTGACAAGGCACGTGCGCAAAATGTTCGAAATCAGCCGGCGGTTGATGACCGTTCGGCCCTGCAGCAGGGCCTCGGGCTCGGGCTGCGCATCGGTATCGAACTGGTGGTCGCGATCGCTGTCGCAACAGCGCTGGGATGGGCGATCGATCGCTGGCTCGGAACGCGGCCATGGGGGATCATCGTGCTGTTCTTCCTCGGGGTTGCCGCCGGTATGTTGAACGTCTATCGCGCGGTCTCCGGGATCAGCACCCCCGTGGGGTATCGGCGGCCAGGCGCGGACGGCGGCGCCACACGGCCGGGCCAGGACCCGTGGGACGAGGACGAGAACTGATGTGGCAATAGAACTTCATCCGCTCGAGCAATTCACGATCGAGCGCATCATCCCGATCCATATCGGCGGGGTCGACCTGTCGTACACGAACGCGGCCCTGATGATGACTATAGCCGTCATCTTCGTCACCGCGCTGATGGTGCTCGCTACCCGCCGCGCGGCGCTGGTTCCGGGCCGCTGGCAATCGGTCGCCGAGATGCTCTACGAGTTTGTCGCGGATATGGTCGACAGCAATATCGGACAAGGCGGCCGGCAATTCTTCCCATTTATCTTTACGCTCTTCACGTTCATTCTATTCGCCAATTTATTGGGGATGATTCCCTATAGTTATACGACGACCAGCCAAATCATCGTTACGTTCGCGCTCGCCGCCGTTGTGTTCATCCTCGTCACGACGATCGGCATCATCCGGCACGGGTTCCACTTTCTCAGCCTGTTCGTGCCGCACGGGGTGCCGAAATTTCTGCTGTTGCTGCTGGTGCCGATCGAGCTCTTATCCTATTTCATCCGCCCGTTCACGTTGTCGATCCGGCTCTTCGCGAATATGCTCGCCGGACACACGATGCTGGCGATTTTCGGCGGCTTTGCAGCGAGCATTGGGTTGTTCGCATTCTTTCCTACCGGTATCAACGTCCTCCTCGTCGGTCTGGAATTCCTCGTGGCGGTGTTGCAGGCCTATGTATTTGCCATTCTGACCTGCCTTTATCTGAACGAGGCGGTTCACCTGCACTGAAATCCTTCGCCTCATCCTTCAACAAACGGAACATCGATATGGATCTCGCTGCCGCCAAAATGATCGGGGCCGGCCTTGCCTGCATTGCGCTCGTCGGAGCCGGTGTCGGTATCGGTAATGTGTTCTCGGCGCTGATAAATTCGGTCGCCCGCAACCCAGCCTCGCAGGGCCAGGTGCAGCCCTTTGCGTTTCTTGGCTTTGCGCTGGCCGAAGCGACCGGCCTCTTCGGCCTCGCCGTCGCTTTCCTGATCCTCTTCGTATTTTAGGATCCCCCGAATGCTTGTCGACCTCTGGCGCCGTATTCCGTCATTCCCGCGAAAGCGGGAATTCAGAGGCCTAAGGTCGGATGCGCGCCACTGGACCCCCGCCTACGCGGGGGTGACGAACGCGGCTGAGGGTTAAAGGATGCCGCAGCTCGAAGTATCGACCTTTGTTCCGCAGCTGGTCTGGCTCGCCATTACTTTTGTGATCCTGTATCTGCTGATGGCGGGGATCGGGCTGCCGCGGGTCGGTGGCGCCATCGAGACACGACGCCGCCGGGTCGACGACGATCTGGCGCGCGCGGCGCAGCTGAAATCGGAAGCGGAGGCTGTGCTGGCGGCCTATCAGGAAACTCTCGCGAAAGCCCGCGGGGAGGCCCAGGCGGCGATCAAGGAGACGACCGACCGCATG
>Ga0307479_10005677_pt1 | contig 11419 bp, 14 predicted proteins | sample atmos_gasesECM4C_FD_203743 | JGI IMG/M metagenome (GOLD analysis project Ga0307479, IMG submission 203743) | Hardwood forest soil microbial communities from Morgan-Monroe State Forest, Indiana, United States - atmos_gasesECM4C_515 | ecosystem: Environmental > Terrestrial > Soil > Temperate... | reverse complement strand
TGGGTCCAGTGTTGTAGAGGAACGTTTCAGGGTTCCTGATCTTCGTCTTGAATCTGAACTGATACGTCACATCTTCGATTCCATCACCATTGTTATCAATCAATATCTCGTAAAGCACGTCGTCTCCGAACGTGTTGAAGTTAGGTCCGCCCGCTGGCTCCTCCAATGGAATATAGTTGGCCAGGATAGTGACCGTGTCGGGCTTGTCCGGGCTGACGAATGCGTATAGATCGGTATTGTCTGCCACTGGATCTTTGGAGATTTTTGGCGCTTCGCGGTGAGATGTCATGATTCTATTCCTGCTCGCTCATCTTTTCCGCGATGAGTGCCGCGAGCCCAGAGTCCTTCGTCTTGACGACGGTCTGGCCATTCATGACGGTGACTTGGTCGCCCGTGACGGTGGCGACGATGGGCTCAGAACTGTCGTTAGAAGCAGGAGTCTTTTTCGCGGGTCGGTCTTCAATCAGGGGAATCTTGCCCATTAGTGCGGTGGCCCCTGCCGCAACAGCGGCGACCCCTACTCCATACTTCAGGAATTCCCTTCGTGAAACCTTCCTGTTCGAGCTATCCTCAGATTCGTTCTGTCCTCTTTCTTCTGATGTCAAATTGATTTCTGGAGTTTCTATTATGGAACAGCACTTAACGGTTTTTCCAGATCTTGCCCGATTCTTTCCAGATTCTATCTGGAGACAGATGTGGGCTACGAGAAACCAGTAGAAGGCTCCTATTTCCAAGTGATTCGAAGGAGGTTCGAGAGGGCTAACGCCTCTCCAATGTTCACTAGCAACATGTAGACCGACGCTTGATCCACTAAACTGGTCGTGGAGCTGACGTTAACATTTTCAAAGAGAAACAGCCAGAACACCAATATGGACAGATTCAGGATGACGAAGAAACTTCCGAAAAGGACCAGTCCCAGCGTGAAAGAGGATCGTATCCTTCGATAGGTTCCGATGTAGATGGCGAGCAAGGCCAGTGTCATCGCAATGTTCGCAAATGCGACGACAGCGCTAGCCCAGAGTGCAAAGGACAATTCTCTCGACTTACTCCTTGGCCGATGCGCTTATCTTTCTTGTTCCAATTCTACTCCAAATCTCATCAAGGATCGGAAGCGCCCCTTCCATCTTTGCTGTCAAGAACAGAACGGCACCGTAGCTTCCTTTGTTCGGAGGAGAAACTAGACCATTCTCTTCTAGAATCCTAATGTGATGCTGGACTGTTTTGTAGTCCACTCGAAGAATCTCTGCCAATTGATTTGCATTGCACGGACGGCTATGGAGAGTTTTGATTATTTCAGCCCTGTTGGGTCCTCCGCGAGTGCCACCGAGTAGATACCAGAGCAACCGCCTGACATGTTTCTCCTCATACGGCGAGCTGGAACGAGCGTTTCCAACGTTCGCCATTAGATGCAGGCTTCTCTGCAAGACTCCCGACCGTCTTAGGGTCAACTGTGGAATTCGTATCATAGATGTGATTCTCGGGAGCTTGCTGGGAATCCTGTAGAATCCCTTCTAATTTGAGTTGTTATAATGATTCCCGGTTCGTCAGTGAAACCGTTAGCCGATACAATTCTTCGATATGGTTTGTAACGGGGACTCGTTTTGGGCGGGCTCGGGCTAAACTGAGGTCAGCCCGCCCTATCGTTCGTCATAGCGTTGGCTGAGAACGCTCAGGCATATTTCAGCGGAAATTCATCATTCGTCGTCATCGTCACCGTTCTTGGATTTAACCTATTTGGGAAAAAGGATTCATGCCCAAGAACGAGTACAGATTAGATTCTAGCCTTCCCGCATAACCCACAAAATACCCCGCCGGGATCCATTTGGCCTCCACAGTAGGAGCATTTCGTGTCGCTGATTTCGGAACGAATTCCCGCGACCTCGTCTTTCTCGTATCGCTTGGCAAACCACATAGCTCCCTCGATCAATATGATCATCGGCACGAACAGCGCAATATCAGCTAACGGTCCTCCATCAGGAGAAGCGAGCGCAGTGGCAATGAGAGTTACAGCCCAGACGTATTTTCGATTCTTCCGCAAGGCGCTTGTCCCCATTACGTGAAGCTTCACCAAAAGGACAAAGATTGCAGGAATGGTAAACGCGAATCCCGAAGCAACAAGAACGAAGAAAATTAGGTTGAAGAAGTCATCTGCATAGACGAACGTGGAAAATCCGACTGCATTGAAGAACGGAAGTGAGAAAAGAAAAACGAAAGGTAAGAGGACAAAGAATGCGAACAGTGCTCCCGATACGAAAAGGATGGAGAAGGCTGCTACGAATGGATAGAGAGACTGACGCTCAGTGGGCTTTATTGCTGGGTCTACGAATTTGTATATCTCGTAAGCTAGGACTGGAACGCTTGTCGCAAATCCGAACACTGCTGCGCCTACTACGATTACTTCCAGCGGGGAAGTAACGGTGCCTCCAATCAACGTGTATTGCTGAGGAAGCAGCCTTTCTCTGATTCCCTTGATTACCTCAGTAATCAGTGGACGATAGACTTGAAGAGGGTTCTGGAAGAAGGCGACCGGGTCAGCGGGGAAGATCAGATAGAAGAGTGTCGAAATGACAAAGGCGTAAATCCAGATTTTGATTCGCCGCGAGAGTTCGTTGATGTGGTCCCATAATGGAAGAACTTTGTCAGGCTCAACATTTTCGGACAAGGATCAGTTCTTCGTCTCCCCAACTCTTAGGTCGGTCATGTTATTGGGTAGCTGATGAATCCTGTCTAGTGTTTCCGATACCATTCGCAGAAACATTCCCACCGGTAGAACTCTGGGCGTAAGTATCGTTGCGCGGCTTTCCGTTATGGGGAATTTTACTTTTGTGCCAATCTCACGATTTCATCGGAGATTTCTTGGCGAGTCTTTCCTTGAGTGCTGATTCCTAGCTTCTGTGCAGTATCGATAAGCGAGTCCGGAGTTGTAGTAGCTGTCGAAGGACTAGATATTGGCTGTACCAGACCTTTTGATGCGTCATCGAACTCCTTTCGAGCTTTGCCGATTGATCTCGCTAGTTCTGGAATCTTCTGCGGTCCCCAGATTAGAATGACTGCAAGCACGCCTAAGATCAGGAGGATCTGAAAGGGATCACCGAGTGCCATATGATTTCCTTGTTAATGGGAAAACGGTTCCCAGTTTTAACTGTTTACCATAATCATTACCAAATGCTCGAGAGTGCCCCCCGAAGCCTTATGCGTCGCCCGGATTTTCTAGTTGGGAAGGTTGTCGACTGCTGAAGGTCGTTGTCTGTCTGCGTCGGGTTCCGGACACGGCAGCTCGCATCAGGATAGCCGCTGACGGAAAGTCGATTGATACCTCTGATGCAGAGTTCGTAATCAACCCTTACGAAGAATATGCTCTCGAGGAGGCTGTCCAGCTCAAGGAGAAGCATGGCGGCGAAGTCACCGTCGTTACGTTGGGTCCTGAAAAGACGACCCAGGTAATAATGAAGGCACTCGCTCTCGGTGCTGACAAGGCAGTTCATCTCAAATGTGACAGAATCCCTGATGATCCCGGCTCAGCCGCGAAGGTTCTGGCCAACGAGTTGAAAGCTACGGAGTTTGATGTCCTCCTTTTCGGAAAGAAAGGCGTAGATGACGACAACCAACAGGTTGGCCCGATGATCGCTGAATTGTTGGGGGTTCCCTGTGTAACCCAGATCGTCAAGCTGGAGATATCAGACGGAAAGGCAGTTGCGCATAGAGAAGTGGAAGGAGGCTCGATAACTGTCGAGACGACCCTCCCGGCAGCTTTCACTGCAGAAAAGGATCTGACTGTCCCGCGCTATGCATCACTTCGGGAACTTGTAGCTGCAAGAAAGAAACCGATAGTCGTGAAAGACGTTCAACTACCTCCCTCACGACTTGAAATTGTCTCGATTCAGTATCCTCCGCCTCACCCTCCAGGAAAGATTGTTGGCAAGGGAGTCGACGCGGTCCCATCACTCGTTAAGCTCTTGCATGAAGAAGCCAAGGTGATCTAACCTTTTGACAGGAGAGGTCTTAGTTCTAGCGGAATCGTCAGGGGCAACGTTCCGCAAGTCTAGCTTCGAAGCGGTCACCGCAGGGAGAACACTAGCGGATCTTCTCAACGTGAGAGAGCACGTGCTGGCAATTGGAATTAGTCTGAACGATCGCGTTGGAGAGTTGGGAAAGTACGGAGCCGACAATGTCGTTTTGGCAGAGGACCCTTCCTTGGCTCTGTATCAACCCGACTACTATCGACAAGTGGCTCTGGAAGCTGTCAAGCGAGTTAACCCGAGCATAATTCTGGCTGCAGCAACATCCACAGGAAAAGATCTAGCGCCACGGCTGGCAATTCACCTAGATACCGCCGTTACGAGCGAGTGCGTTCAGTTAGAGCTGGAAGCTGGAAAGATCATAGCAACTCGACCTGCATACGCTGGCAAAGTTTTGCTCAAAGCAAGAATCAACAGCTCGCCCGGCATCGCTACTCTACGACCAAATGTTTTCACAGCCAAAGAAGTTACTCCGTCTAGGAAACCAGTAATCGAGCGAATCGAGTTCAAGCGACCGGACTCAAGGATGGCTGTGAAGGAGTTCGCAACTCAAGGAGTCAAGAAACTAGATCTGACCGAAGCGAGCGTCATCATTTCAGGTGGTCGCGGGATGGGTGGACCACAGAATTACAATATTCTCGAAGAACTGGCAAATGTCATGGGAGGAGTAGTCGGAGCATCGAGAGCTTCGGTAGACGCTGGTTGGAGGCCTCATTCTGACCAAGTTGGGCAGACAGGAAGAACGGTCTCTCCGACTCTTTACATTGCATGTGGGATTTCAGGCGCGATTCAGCACCGTGTCGGAATGATCAATTCGAAAGTGATCGTCGCGATCAATAAGGATCCTGATGCACCGATCTTCGGATTTGCGGACTATGGCATAGTGGGAGACGTGTTTGAGGTTGTCCCAGCGCTTACTCGAGAAATGAAAGCGTTCTATGGAAAGACTTGAGACTTCGCGTTCTCATTCCATGTGGGCCTTGAGAAACTGGCCTATTTCTTGGCTTAACGGGCTCCTGGACACGTCTATGACTGGCATCTCGATGTTGCCAGCTTTCACGTTGTGACTAAAGTCGGCCATTGGTGCGAAGCTGATGGATGCAATGTAGAGCTCGCCCTTTGCATATTCTTCAGGCATTTCCGGGGGAGGGATTGGTTGAGAGACGAAGACGACTCCTTCGCACCAGTTGAGGAGGATGGGTTGCCCCATTTTCATGATAATGGCAAGGGAGTTTACTAGCTGTTGCGCGTTGTCGTATTTTACGAGTTCGCGGACAACGACTCGTTTCAGGGGTTCATGAGCTATTTCGACCATTGACGATTCAACTTCACGGTCCGGCGTCTGCGAGTGGCCCTATTTGTTGGTTAAGAGGATTTGGGATACCTAGCCGAGCTTGAAGGTGATTCCCTTCCCGCCCGATGGATACTTCCAATTGATTGCGCCCGCACCTATCTTGTGACACACTATGAGACAGGCGCCCGTCTCCATGCATCCTTCTGTATTGTAGTTGAGCTGCTCCTTCCACGTGTAGACTTCGGCCGGACAGATGTAGAGGCATGGTTTCGCTTCACAGTTATTGCATTTTTCGGTATCGACTACAATGAATGGTTCGGCGTCCTTCGAGAAGCTTACGAGCGCGAGCCTCTTGTCAAGTGTCAATGTTTCCTCCGCTGGCATTGTTAGAATGTCCTCGCACCGCCGATTAGGTCGCGTATTAACGTGAAGGTCGAAACTCGTCCCTTAGTCTGGAGTCTCAATTCCTTGGAGATCTTTTTCTTTCCAGAACCATCGACTCGGTATATTGCCTCGGCGGCTGCGCATACAAGTTCAGGATAAGTGGTGTATAGTCGTCGGTTCCTGAGGTAGGCTGGAACACGGTGAAAAGTGTACATGTCTTTGAGCGCCGGGTCCTCGTGCAGTCTTCTCTCGAATGCTTTCAGCGAGTTGGCCGAATAGTCTTTCTTCTTTCGGGCTTCCAGAACGGTTTGGGCCGCCGCGACTCCTGCCTGAATGGCCATGTCTACTCCTCGGAAGGTGTAGCCGTTGTTCAGGAGGTGACCTGCCGCATCTCCCGCAACAACCATCCCATCAGTGTATGGGCGGCTGAGCATTTTTGGTCCTGCCTCTGGGATCATATGCGCGTCGTACTCGATCGTTTTTCCTCCCTTGATGAAGCGCTGCACCTTTGGGTGTTCCCGAAGTCTGTCAATGAAGCCGTATGATTGAGCCTTTTGCGTGGAGACATCATCTCCCCCAACGACCATGCCGAGGGCAAGGCTGTCTTTATTTGTGTAGAGGAACCCTCCGCCGCGGAGTCCTCCAGAGCACGCTCCGAGGAAGACGTGGGCAGCTCCCTGACCCGGGTCAAGTCCTAATCTTTCCTCGATCTTCTCGCTCGGCAGCTCGATGACGTCCTTGACTCCCATTGAGATCTGACTGGGCTCTAGCATTGTTGTGAGGCCTGCTCTACGGGCAAGCCCTGTAGTCGTTCCATCGCAAGCGATCACGACATCAGTTGGAATCTTGTCTTGGCCAGCGACGATTCCTTTTACTCGGCCATGGTCGATAATCAGATCATCGACTCTACTGTCGGTAATGAGAGAGGCTCCGGACTTCTCCGCTTGTTCGGCCAGCCATTTGTCGAACCTTGCGCGCTTTGCTGTGAAACTGCCTTCTGGATCTTTAGATTCGAATTCAATGGAGAACGCATTGTCCGAAGTCATGAATGTGATTCCCTCCTTTCGGACGAACCGCTCGATGGGAGCTTCCTTCCATGAATCTCCTAGGAGTTTCTTGAGAGCGTACGAGTATATTCTACCGCCAAAGACGTTTTTCGATCCAGGAAAAGTCCCTCGCTCTACCAGCAGAACCTGAACCCCCTCGCGGGCAAGGGTAAGAGCTGCTGCGCTGCCTGCGGGGCCCGCTCCGACTACGGCGACCTCAAAGCCTTCGAGTGACAAGATTGTTCTTTCGGGGCTCGATGGAAGGTTATTTCAGTTTGAGTCTATGCTTTCCAGAAATGGCTTTCTTACTAATTGTACGAGTGTATGATGGTTAGCAAGACGGGAATCGATTGAATGAATAACTGTTCTCTACTGATCTCTTTCCTTCTCCCATCTCTGCCTTAGAATCTCCTGAATCAGCTCCACAGCGCGTTTGATCTGTCTTTGCATAGCCATCGGATCATACCCGACAGGAGGCTTAGTGTCAAGATATCGTCTGTACATGTCGAAGTCGAGAAACTTCTTGCTCGTCTCGAAAATGTTCATCAACGCGGGACTGTCCATTGCTTCCAAATCGGAACGACGGCAATGGTAGAAACCATTCTCTCGAGCGAAAGTAATTTTTTCGTTTCCAACCGAGTCATTGTAAACGTCCTCCCAGAGGTTCCGATCCACCTCACTCTCGACAACTGTGCCGTTCTCCACTCTTGACTTGTAGGCTTCGAATAGTAGGTTCGCTTGAGTCTCAGGAATCTCCAGGGCCTTAGAGACTTGCTGAAAGGAAAGTCCCTTCTTCCTTAGATAGTAGCAAGCTTCTTCGAGGTACGGCAATGCCTCCGTATCTACGCCATCCACCACTACCGCTCCTCGAACGATGACGACAAGCTCAGATGAATAATAAGTTGAACTAGTCATAGATTAGGCTAAGGCGAAGATGCTCGGTCAGGAAAGAAACGTCACGCGGCCATTTTCGGCAGGCTGCTCTTGAAGTATCTTCTACATTTACGACACTGTAACCTGCCCTCTGAGATGGGCTTGAGGGAAATCTCGCAGAAGGGACACACGTCAAGCTTAGCCAAGTTGCTTGCTCCCTCTAGGTCCTCCAACTTGGAACGGACGCTTCCAGCTAAAGAGTTGGCCTGCCTCGACCTGTAGAACGCAATGACAACTATCCCCACGATCATAGTCGATATACCTGCGGCTATTTCTGGCCAAGTGGACGCCAAGACGTTCGACACGTATGTCTGCATGAACGGGTTATGGGTATACTCCAGATATAGCCAAACAGCAAGCAGTAGGTTAGCAACTGACTGTATTACCAACAAAGGACCGTATTTTGAGCCAAGAACTGCGGGTAGTTTTGCTGATCGCATTTTAGCTTACCTCGGGATAATGGACCACGATACCTAGGGATATTTCGCTAGTTCTGAAAATTAAGGCTACCTGAAAAATGTAGTCTCCACTTGAGAGTCGTTGCGGACAGCGACCTCCTATTCGTCGAGAGAGACTCTTTGACGGGTCCTTGTTTGGCCGGCGGCTAGTGGTAAGCTTCGTATTCAGTGCCCAGAAGGCTCACGGCTATCTTCTGGACCATTATCTCGTCTGTGCCTTCGTAAATTCTGCAGACCCTAGTGTCGACCAGGTGTCTGGGAGCCCTGGTCTCGAAGCTGTAGCCACTGGAGCCAAGAATCTGCACCGTCCGGTCCGCTGCGTCAAATGAGACGTTTGACGCGAAGTACTTCGCCTTAGCGATCATCACGTCTGCGTAGTCTCGCAAGTCCTTGTCCTCCGGATCAGAGTCGCTCTTCTGTTTCAAAAGTGCCGACTTGTACACCAGGTTCTTCGCGGCTTCAAGATTGGTCGACATTTCCCCAATGTGCCGTTGTACGAGCTGGTGTTTGGCAATCGGTTTTCCATGCTGGATGCGTTGTTTCGAGAACGCAACTGCTTCGTTGATGCAGTCCTCGATGACTCCGAGGCATCCTGCCGCAACACTGAGCCGCCCACTCATCAGTCCCGAATAAGCGATGCTCAAGCCCTTTCCAGCGGGTCCCATGAGGTTCTCTTTCGGGACCTTGCAATTGTCGAGGAAGATTGAACCCGTGTCAGAGGTGGGCATTCCAAGCTTGTGCTTCTGTTGCTGGCTAGAGTATCCTTCGAAATCCTTCTCGACGATGAATGAGCACATTCCCTCCTTCCTGCCCTTCGGGTAGGCAAAGATGACTGCTACGTCTGCTATGCTACCGTTGGATATCCAGGCCTTACTTCCATTCAAAATGAAATAATTCCCCTTCTCCTCAAACGTGGTGCGAAGGGACGTGGGGTCGCTCCCCGCAGTCGGTTCCGTCAGTCCGAAGCACATCACCTTCTCGCCTCGCGTGGCAGGGGGAAGGTAGCGTTGCTTCTGCTCCTCGTTGGCCCACTTCTGAATCGTCACCTGTCCGAGAGAAACGTGCCCGGAGAGGAACGTTCGAACTCCCGTTCCTTCTTGACCAATCCTTTCTAGAGCCAGGGCGTATGTTAGGACGTCTGCTCCTTGACCCTCGCCATATCGCCTCGAGATAGGGAGCCCCAGAAGTTGCGCTTTCCTGAATATTGGAGCTAGACGATCGTTGAACCTTCCGGCCAGATAGGCTTCGTCCTCCAGCGGACGAAGTTCTCTGCAAGCCCTGTCGACCTCGTCGAGCACGAATCTTTGTTCATCGGATACATCGAAATTCATATGCGAAAGATCCGCGAAACCAGAATCAACAACAGTCTTCATGCGAAAAATTCCTCTCTAACTAGAGTTTCAGGCCTCACGTTTTCTGGAAAAGTTATATCATCGGGTTCTTAGCCATTTGCCCGAGGCCAATAGTTGCCTATCCAAGTTGAGGAAGAAGACATCCCCTTCTTCGCTGAAGTAATAGCGGGCGGACGAATCACTATACCCGAAGAAATCAGGAAAATCTTCGGCGTCAAGGATGGAGACCATGTCATGTGCCGCGTAAGGCTCGTAAAACGGGCCGAAGACGTAAAGTAGAAATTTCAGACTTCTCTCCTCCGATTTCGTCCTCATTGTTCTGACAATCTTAAATAACCTCAAAGCACTCGATCCATTCTGGCACCCCAGTTGACACTGGACGTCTCCGATCCAACCGAGGTCGTAGACGGCTTTCGAAACAAGTCGATTCTCGTCATCGGGGATCTTATTGTCGACCGGTACGTTCACTCTCAAGGCCGAAAGCTCTCCCGCGAGGCCCCCGTGCCCGTAGCCGACTTCCTCTCCGAGGAGCTCCTCCTTGGAGGAGCTGCCAACCTAACCAACAATCTGGTCGCCCTAGGCGCTAAAGTCAAGGTGCTCGGGGTCGTCGGAAAAGACGAGGCGGGACGCTGGATTGAAGAAGAGCTTCGCCGCAAAGGAGTAGACGTCTCAGGTGTCGTGGTCAACGACAGGCCCACGAGCCTAAAGACCCGATTCATCCTGAACCATCGGCAGTACCTTAGAATCGACAAGGAGTATCGGTCGGACGTCGAGCCTCACATTACGAGACAGTTTCTGCAACCCTTGAAGAATATGGTCAACGGGGCTGACTGTGTCGTGTTTTCCGACTATGACAAGGGAGTCATAACGCCCGAGCTGATAAGCAACGTAGTAGAGGAATGTCGGGTACAGAACAAGAAGGTCTTGGCCCAGCCGAAGGTACGCCACTATCTGGACTACATCGGTGTCACGATGGTCAAATCCAACGCCCGTGAGGGAAGCGTCGCCACCGGAGTCTCAATGGTGAACGATACTTCGCTCCGGAACATGGGGCACAATCTCATGACCCGGCTCGAATGCGAGAGTCTTCTCTTGACTAGGAGTGAGCATGGAATGATCCTGTTCGAGAAGAAGAACATCACCAGCTTCCCAGCATTCAAAGGCCCGAAACCGGGATTCAACGCGGTGGGAGTACGCGACTGTCAGACCGCGGTCCTCGCAATGTCAATGGCTACGGGGGCTTCCGTCCGCGAAGCCGTCCTCCTCGCAGGTCTCGCCGCAGCCCAACAGGCCGACAAGATCGGCACCGTAGTAGTGGATCTGAACGATCTTCGATCTCAAGCTAGCACAACTCTTGAGCTTGCAGAGCATGTAGTTCAGGTCCCGGTTCACTAGTGATGGAACAAGCCCAGATCCCCATTGGCATGCTCCTGCAGAAAGCTGTGAACATCAGGACCCACATTCTAGAGATGCTCGCAGAGGCTAAGTCAGGTCATCCCGGAGGAAGTCTCTCAGCAGTCGAAATTCTAGTATCGCTCTACTTCTACAAGATGCGACACGATCCCAAACAGCCGGACTGGCCTGACAGAGACAGGTTTGTTCTCTCCAAGGGTCACGCTGCCCCTGTCCTATTCTCTACACTAGCAGAAGCCGGTTACATTCCGATCAGCGAGCTAAAGACGCTGCGAAAACTGAACAGCAGACTGCAGGGGCATCCCGATAATAGGGTACCGGGAGTCGAATTTCCAGGCGGCTCTTTAGGAATTGGTTTGTCGGCAGCGATTGGCATGGCACTTGCTGGCAAGATCGACAAGAAGGACTATCGTGTTTACGCGCTGTTGGGAGATGGGGAACTGGACGAGGGCGAGACATGGGAAGCAGCCATGGCAGCTCCGAAATTCAAATTGGGCAACCTGACCGCGATCATTGATCG
>Ga0307479_10005676_pt1 | contig 11419 bp, 9 predicted proteins | sample atmos_gasesECM4C_FD_203743 | JGI IMG/M metagenome (GOLD analysis project Ga0307479, IMG submission 203743) | Hardwood forest soil microbial communities from Morgan-Monroe State Forest, Indiana, United States - atmos_gasesECM4C_515 | ecosystem: Environmental > Terrestrial > Soil > Temperate... | reverse complement strand
AACTGCCTGCAAATGTTTCTGGGATAGATGCAGGTAGATCAGAGTGTGTTCCAGGCGGGAGTGTCCAAGCCAGACCTGGATGGTGCGCAAGTCGGCTCCGGCGTCCAGCAGATGGGTAGCGCAACTGTGGCGCAGACTGTGGGGGGACAAGCGTTTGCGGATGCCGGCTTGCTGGGCTGCCTGGTGACAAGCCAGCCAGACGATGTTGGCGGTGATGGGGACGTCGGCGCGCTTGCCAGCGATGGTGCCGGGAAACAGATAGGTCTTGGGCTTCCTCCAGCGCCAGTACAGGCGCAGGGTTTCCAGCAGTCTGGGACTCAAGGGCACGTCGCGGTCGCGGCGGCCCTTACCGTGAATGCGGATCATCATGCGCTGACTGTCGATGTCACTGACCTGGAGACGGCAAAGTTCGGACCGTCGCACGGCGGTGGAATACAGGGTCATGAGCAGGGTGCGGTGATAGAGATTGCGTGCTGCATCAATGAGCCGGGTCACTTCCTCAGGGCTGAGCACGATGGGCAGCCGCCGGGGAGATTTGGGAAAGGGAATGTGCTCGGTCAGAAAATGTCGGCGTAGAGTTTTGACAAACAGGAAGCGGATTGCGGATACATACTGGCTGACGCTAGCCGTCGACAATTTTTTGCTTTGAAACAGATACGCCTGGTATTGGCGGATGTGTTCCGGCCCCAGCTTGTTCGGTGACCGGTGGAAATACGCTGCGAAGTCGCGGACGATCCGGATGTAGGTTTTTGCGGTACGATGGGAATAGTCACGTCGCTGGAGTTCCTCCAGCATTTTTTGGCGAAGTTGGGTCATAGAGACCTCCTATTTCTGTGACCCAACTTATCTCAACTCTTTCCCTCTCCCTATCTGCCGAAGTACAAACACGCGGTAGCGTCCGCCGCGCCAGCGGCTTCGTCCAAATCTCGATAGCGCTCCTCGAGGCCGAAAAAGGCGAAGCAAAAGCGCAAGCTTGTGAGAAGGCCTGTTTACGTCACCCTGCCTCACCCGCTATACTTTCCGCGCTGGAAGGTCACGCCACCCTCCCCTGAGGTCAGGAGAAGCACATTGATCGAGAGATTCGCTCTTTTTGCGGAAGTGCCGACTGATGACTGCGAAGCAATTCTCTTTGCAGCCCGCGAAAAGAACTTCTCGCGTGAAGAGATCATTTTCTCGAAGGGCGATCCTGTTCGCGAGGTGATCATGTTGCTCTCAGGCTGCGTCAAGGTTGTGCAGACGGGACTCTATGGCAACGAGATAATCCCGCGCTCGCATGGAGCCGGGGAAATTATCGGGTCTTTGTTGCTGCGCCAAAACAACCATCAGTGTTCCACGGCGCAGGCAGTTCAACCCTCCACAGCCTTGGTGTGGGAGGCGACAGCTTTCGAAAAGTTTGTGGCCCGTGTGCCGGCATTTCGCCGAAATATCATCCGCGCTCTTGAGGAACGTCTGCGGGAGCTGGAGCAGCGGTCAAGGGAGCTGGAGCGGCGGTTAAGGGAAGCGCAGAAACTTCTTCGACTGTCGGACCGCCTTGGACGATCCAACGGACACCTGGGGTATGCGCGAACATTCTGGACAGTTTTTTTATGGGCAGCTATTGGCCTACTGCTCTTGGTTGTTTGGGAAACTCTCAAGCACTGACTCCGTTGTCAATTGGTGAAAAATCCCGGTTCACTCATTACCGTGAGTCAAAAAGTTTTCCTTTAGCTCACTTGAACTCATAACCCCTGGCAGCGTTGTCCAAGCGACAATCCGAAACCGTCACAAGGCTCCAATACTCCTCTACGGAATCACCTCAAAAACCACCCCGAAGTTCGGTGTACCGCTCGGTAGGCCCGTGCCGTAGAGGTTGCCTTGTTTGTCCATTACCAGCGTTAAGAAGGATGGATAGACTGCGTCGCCGGCGGTCGGCGTAAATCTGTGAAGGATCTTTTCCGTCCAAGTTCCACTGGCAGTCGGCTTAAGCTCAAAGACCGTTCCGCGATGAGCGCCGCCGCCCTCATTGGTCGTGCCATAGAGATTGCCGGACGCATCCATCGTGAGTCCCGATTCTGGATAAGCACCGTCACTTCCTCCGGTGAAGGCGTGCAAAATCTTCTCCGTCCAGATTCCATTCGAACCGGGCGCCAGTTCGAAGACATTCCACGTCGAGGTCCCGAAGAGGTTGCCGTTAGCATCGCGCAGAATTTGACTCCCGAGCCCGGCAGAGCCATCGACTCCGCCAGTAAAAGTGTGCAATATCCTCTCAGTCCAGCTTCCGGTTGCCCCGCGCACTAGTTCGAAAACGATCCCGAAATCGTGGGGACCATTCGAAGCCTGTCCGTACAGATTTCCGGAAGAGTCTACGGAGAGCTGATCTCCGTACTGCGCGGTTCCGTCATTTCCACCTGAAAAGGTATGCAGGATCTTCTCGGTCCACGTGCCATTGGACCCAGCTACGAGTTCAAAAATGCTGCCGTAGATGGCATAGTGATAACCGAAGAGATTTCCCGCGCCGTCGATAGTCAGGCGGGATTGGAGTGACACCAAGTCCATTCCTCCGGCAAAGCTGTAAAGAATCTTCTCGTTCCATGTTCCGCCGGACCCGGGTGAAAGTTCAAAAATACCGCCTTCGTTGCCGGCCCCACCCACGAAACATATCCCATACAAATTGCCCTTTGCATCAAAGACCAGGTTCGAAACGGGAAAGCTCACGTCCCCGCTCGCAGTGCCGAAGGAGTACACCACAGTCTTGGTCCATGTGCCCCCGCTGCTGGGACTCAGTTCGAAGACCGTACCACCATAGTTGGCTCCGCCACCCTCTGTGACACCGTACAGGTTCCCACTGGTATCTAAGACGAGACCGCCCACAGGAATGATTCCATCGGTCCCTCCGCTAAACCTATAAATAATTTTCTCTGTCTGGGCTTGAGTTGGCAGGGTCAGAAGCACACTTAAGACCGTTGTCGCAGTTACAAACTGAAGGAAAAGCTTAAGCACTGTTGATTGCATGCAATTCACTCGCAGATGTATTGATAGGGGAACGGGACCGGCGTCGGAGTCTATCAGAAGCAGGGCCAACGTACAACGGCGTAGAGAATCAGAGATTAAAGTGCGACGTCTGGACAGAAACGGGGAGAAAGGCGGGGGCCTCAGAAACGTCGTCATTAGTGGTTGGTGAAAAATCGCCATCACACTCATGTACTTTGGTCTTGGACCTAGGTGCCCGACCCATGGGTACCGGAATCGGGGGGACTCACGCCCGCAAACACCACAAGAAGCACGACCCCGATGCCGACCGCCCAACCAAGAATTGTTTTCAAAGTGGCTTTTGGTTTCTGACTTGAAACCGGGTCGGGCGCTGGCTTTCGAGCACTGCGCAGTGCAGTTCGCAGGTCGAACGTTGATTTTGGCGAAGTATGCTGTCGTGACCCCTCATCCGACCGCTGCATTCTCCGCCTTGCATTTCGCTGCCCGCGATGTTCTCGCTCCCACTGCCGCTTATGTTCTGGATTTTTGTAAGGCATTTGGTTTGCTCCTTCCGGGTGCTGCACGACCCTGATCGTCCGGTTTTAGTTTTCTGGAGAGGAAGTTCGTGATCCTTTGCATTGTGCTGGGTTTCGCCTGTCCGCCATGTCGGATTAACCGGACTGTGTCGCGACCTAATCCCGTCCCGGCTCTTATCTGCCGCTCCGAGTACCGCGTCAGTTGCCGAAGGGTCTCAGCGCCCGCCTTCACCCGTCCGTTCCCATATAGCTTGCACTTGCACTCGACCTCATGGTCCACGGGTCCCTGTTCGCAGCATGGGTGGAAGCCTTCGGACCAGCCGGAGTGGCTGACAGAGAAGTTCTATATCACAAAGATTCAGCCGGTTCTCGCGTCAATGTCAGCGTCCGCTATCGCTCGAACAATCTCGGTCTCGCGCTGGTACGCTGGTCGCATCCGAGAGGGCTATCGTCCGCATCAAAGGCACTGGAAGGCGCTGGCAACCCTCGCCGGTTTTCCCGAAGGACCTGCCTAGTCGGGACATTCTTTACAGATTCCCCGTAATCTGTAAGACTTTGGAGTGGAACTCCAATCCGTCGTCATCCTCGACTTTGGCGCGCAGTACACGCAACTCATCGCGCGCCGCATCCGCGAACAGAATGTTTTCTCCGTCGTCCTACCGTGCACGGCGAAGCTCGCTGAGATCATTAGCTACGCACCTGTGGGCATCGTGCTCTCAGGCGCGCCTTGGTCGGTCTACGATAAGGACGCTCCGCCCGCCGACGTGCACGTGTTCGACATGGGCGTGCCAGTACTAGGCATTTGCTATGGGTTGCAGTTCATGGTGCATACGTTGGGCGGCAAGGTGCGCCCGGCGGACAAGCGCGAGTACGGTCGCGCCGAAATCGACATTGTTTCCGATTCCGTGTTGTTTCAAGGTCTCGCCAAGAAGCTCGCCGTGTGGATGTCGCACGGCGACGAGGCGCTGGAACTGCCTCCCGGCTTCGAGTTGATGGCGAAAACGCATTACGCCGTTGCAGGCATTCAAAATGTCGCGAAGCGGTGGTATGCGGTGCAGTTCCATCCCGAGGTACACCACACCCCACAGGGCACGCAGATCCTGAAGAATTTTATCTTCGAGATCTGCGGTGCGAAGCCCACCTGGACCGCGCAGCACTTCATCACCTCGACCATCGAGCAAATCAAGCAGCAGATCGGGACCGGAAGGGCTATCTGCGCGCTTTCCGGAGGGGTGGATTCGTCAGTCGCCGCGGTCCTTGTCGATCGCGCTCTGCGCGATGCGAAAGGCAAGTCGCGCCTGACCTGCGTATTCGTGAATAATGGCGTGCTGCGCAAGAATGAATTCGAAAAAGTGCAAGCCACCTTGCGCGACAAGCTGGGCTTGCACCTCGATGCCGTCGACGCCACCGATCGGTTCCTTGGCAAACTTGCGGGCGTCAGCGATCCGGAGAAGAAGCGCAAGGTCATCGGCAATGAGTTCATCAAGGTCTTTGAGAAAGAAGCCCGCCGCATCGAGAAAACTGAAGGCAAGGTGAAGTGGCTGGTGCAGGGAACGCTGTATCCCGACGTAATCGAATCGCGTTCGGTGCGCGGACCGTCGCAGGTGATCAAATCGCACCATAATGTCGGCGGGCTGCCAGAGAAGATGAAGCTCAAGCTGATCGAGCCTCTCAAGGATCTTTTCAAAGATGAGGTCAGACGCATCGGCCGAGATCTGGGCATGCCGGACGAAATCCTGCGGCGTCAGCCGTTCCCGGGACCGGGGCTCGCCGTCCGCGTCTTGGGCGAGGTCACGCCCGAGCGCCTTCACCTGCTGCGCGAATGCGATGACATCGTGGTCAGCGAGATCAAAGAAGCCGGCCTCTACACGAAGATCTGGCAATCGTTCGCGGTGCTGCTGCCCGTGATGTCGGTCGGGGTGATGGGTGATATGCGGACGTACGCGTACACATGCGCGGTCCGCGCTGTCAGCTCGGAAGACGGCATGACCGCCGACTGGGTTCCGCTGCCGCACGAAGTGCTCAAGACCATCTCCACCCGCATCGTAAACGAGGTTAAAGGAGTTAACCGCGTCGTATATGACGTCACCTCGAAGCCACCCGGCACGATTGAGTGGGAGTGAGAGAAGGCCGCTATTTACCACTGCCAACGGCTGTTTCGGCGGGCATGTCAACGGCTGTTCCGGCGGTGTCATCTTCGAGTCCCGAAGCATTCGGGGTAGTTTCTTCGACTCCGGAAACGAAGAAGTGATGATCAGATGCTAAGCGCAAGTAGGTTGAGATTTCCTTCCGAGCTTCTGCAATTGTTGTGTAATACGCACGGAATGCAGCTGAGACCTTGTCGGCTGCAAATTTGTTCGGAGGTATCGGAATCTCGATCTCGAGGAAGCGCCCACCCACGTCCTCCCTATTGGTCTGCATGAAAACTATTCGCTTCCACTGGTCGCGCACAATGTTTAGCGTCATCGCCCAGATCAAATAAAACTGGCCGAATGGAGCCTCAGCCCCAGCGCGGAGAATTATTATCTCCCTTGTCATCACGACTTGTTCTTGTCCGGGCATTAGCAGACAGAAGTCACCAATGTTTTTTGAGGTTCGTTCGGGACAAGCCAAATCGTAAGCTCTCAACCCTGAGGAGGGCCCCTTCCAATATTGTCTGGCGACCGAGAACGGTACCCGATTAGTGGGATTGATATTTATCAATCCGGCCCGGAGGTCCGAGACCTTTATATAAGGAACCTCTCCAACTCGTTCATCATGCGATGGGGAGCCATGCCCGCTTCTTACTTCAACCATGCCCTCCTTGATCAACTCGCCCAACGAGGCAGAGGTGAATCCGGCAAATTTCTCGGTCAACATTGCCGACCGAAAACGTTCATGAAATCGCCGATCGTGGTAGATGGGCACTGCCAATCGCATGCTCACCTCTTCAACGGGCACAAATCTTAGCGTCTCCGTCTCAAGTCCGGCACGCAGACTTTGCATGTCCAGCAGCAATTGATCGTCCACTGCATCCACGAGTTCATTGGTTTCCGGGTCTGCGACCTGTATTCGCTTACCTGACGTCGCATCTATCTTTGGTAACAGGCGACCGCCCTTAGTCAGTCCACACGTCGGAGCTGTTGAAACCATGATGTTGTCATTAGAGAACCAGGAAGGTTGATGAATGGCCATCTATTGCTTCCCACCTTTCTTTGTCTCTGTTGCTGCTTCGCCCTCACCAACTTTTTCAAAAATATAGAAGTTCGTTTTCGCCCGGCAGAACTCCTCGAATGCTTCCATAGCAATATTCAACATTCCCCGTAACTCCAACCTGTCTTTCATCCACGAAGGCAGCCAGCGATAGGAATGGCTAAAGAAATATGTTTCAGGAAGAACAATTCCGATCCTGCCGCCGACACGCAGAAGTTTGTGTGCAAGCTCAAGGTAAACCAGTCCAATCTCCAGGTCGGCGTAGTCCTGTGATCCACCCATTGCGGCGAAGTTCGAAATTGCGTATCCAGCTGCCTTACAGTCTGTACCCTTAACTTTGAGACTTTCACCAAAAGGTGGATTTGTCACAACAACCGTGAACTGTGCGTGAATGTATGGAGCCTCGGGCCTACCTAGTTCTTGAGAAAGTTTGGGAAATTTATGAGTCCATTGATTCAATCTGACGGCATCGCCGAGCAGCACGTGAGTAGATCCATCCCGCATTGCCACCATAACGGCCCGCGTCAGTTTTATTCCAATGTCGTCTTTGTCTACACCGTAAAGGTTATCATTTGCCCACTTTATGAGATTCCACGATTCATCTTCCGAAGGAAACTCGTTTGACGCTACTTGCCTGAGAGCTTCCACAAGAAAGCCACCAGTACCACACGCTGGATCGATGACCTTATCTTGCGAAGTGATTTCAAGAGCCATCACGGCCGGTCGAATTATTCGCAAGGGGGTTAGATATTGTCCCTCTCCACTCTTTAGCGCAGAGGTTCGAAAGATCTGAAAAGCCTTTGATAGGAGGTCAATGTTGTCTCCAAAGATCCTGTAAGGCGCAAGTTCGGCAACGACGGCGAAAACGGTCTCATCGCTGAGCAGAATTTCATCCCAGTCGTTTGGATGGAAGATTCGAGTTCGCTGCTGATTGAAGTAATCTTGAAACTGTTCCCGTATTACCTTTGCTGTAACAGCGATTTTTGTCAGTTTATCGCCGTAGATTCTGAAGGCTACTGGCTTCTCCCGATTCACGGAGCGACTTGCAAATGCGTCACTCTCAAGCTTTACCAGGAGAATATGTATAAGTTCCCTGAGTTGATCGTCCCTCCGGTTCACGTGGGAATCACCAACGACCGTTGTCGCAACCAAACGTCGAAGGGCTCCCGTCAGCTCCGCTTCTGTTGGAGACCGTAGGGTATTCCACGTTGGAGGAGTATCTGGAGGGTGAGTGAGATCGTCGCTGGGGTGCGGTAAGGCGGCGGCTTCTACGAAGACCCAATCGGCTTGATGTCGCTTGTAAACTGCTAGACTTTGGCTACCGTTAGTCCAGTAGCCCATTTTTGCCATGGGTTCATTGCTAAGATAGCGAAGCAACTGAGCCCTGCCTTTATCAATATCAGGGGCTTTGAATTCGAAGATGACTTGAAGTGCGTGCCACTGACCACTCTCGTCCGCGAAAGCAACGAGATCGGCGAATCCGCAGATTACATATTTTTGTCCGCGCTCTCGTTTCGTAAGGTCGTGTGGAGTGTCTGGCACTGGCCATTCTGGCTTCCAGCGGAGTTGATCTTCCGACCATCCTAGCTTTCTAAGTTCCGCAATCACGCGCTGCCGGACCTTTTCTTCCGGCGCGCTGAGGTCTCGACGCCTCCCAGTTGTTCCGTTTGCGGAAATCCCGTTTTTGGCGGATGCGGTTGGCATTTTCGGGAATCTCCTGATGTGAATTGACCTAAATCATTACAAACACTACTATCTAATATTGACAGGTGTCAAATGTGGGAAGCTCGCGCAAGGGTAGCTATTGTAAATCAGAGATTCCCACTGACTTCCCACAAGTGAGGGTTCTCAGAACCTGGTTCGGTGATTCAATTCACTAGTGGCAGTGATCGGGTTTCAGACCTTTAACCGAACGGAAGGACTAGAATTCGTCTCCGTACGGACAGGTTCCGAAGCGGGAATTCATGCGCAGAGGAATCAATCAGCACACGCTGGAGAAGATTTGTAGGCGAGAACACGTGCGGGCTATCAAATTGCTGAGGTGTTTGAAGGTACTCGAAGAATATGAATTGGCACAAGAGAACTTCGGCTGAGCGATTGAGCAATGTCGCCGCCGGGACCTGTTAGGGACGTTCCAGGTTAAAGTCAAGTTCCAAAGTTGCGCACATGCCACCGGGCGTACAATAGTTCCCGTTTCTCAAAGTCGACAGGGAAATCCCAGCTACTACCCATGATACGGAAGGTAGGGAGGCAAAGTGACGCTGAAGGTGCCTACCTCTCTTAAGAACTTCTTGCTAGATTTGCTCGATAAGAGAGCTAACGAACCAGCACTGCAAGGTTCCGTAAATGTCAAAACTATCACCGAACTCATTTTAGGGACAATCGTTCCATGCATCGCTCTGGTGAACAGTTTTACGCCGCTGCCGGCAACCGTGATGCGCTCGTAATTCATAGATTCCTCCAATGCAAAGACTTTTTTTAACTTCGGATGCGAGATGTCCGGATTCTCTTTCATGACAGTGAGCGCTCCTCCAGCCATTCGACGTAGAGCAGGCGCTCCGCGAAGAACCATGCGCCATCGATCTTCACGACAGTGTCGAGGTAACGAAGCGCAGCGATCATAAGCCGTCGCTTTCCACCATCGACAGTGAGATGGTGGGCCAGACAGTAAGCTTCGCACGTGCCTCTGTCTGCTGTCAGGCTGAGAATCGTACTCTGTCCAACGAAGTGCATCGTGGCATCGTACTTGTTCAGATCTGCGAAAACGGGAGCAAGCGCTTCGCGGGAGTGTAGCTCCTGTGAGGGCTTGAGATCTCTTGCGTTCATGAACACGACAAAGTGAGTATCTGCGGTAAAAAGAGACATCTGGCCTTTCGCATCACGCCGATCGGCACAATGTGCATAGGCCTCAATCAGCTCGCGTATAGCGAGTCGGTCCGCGGCTTCGTTCGGAGAGATACTGATGTCCTTGCCCATGAATTCATCCTCTTATTCGTTTCCTTCGGGCAAGAGCGGTCACTCAAGGATGGCCTTTGGCTCGAGAAACGCCTCAATGCCGTACTTGCCATATTCGCGGCCGACGCCGGAGTATTTAAATCCGCCCCACGGCGCATCTGGATCGTCCGTCATGTTGTTGATCACGACGCGACCGGCCCGCAGCTGAGAGGCCACACGACGTGCGCGCTGGAGGTCAGTTCCGAGGACGGCGGCGTGGAGCCCGTATTTGGAGTCGTTGGCAATCCGGATTGCTTCGTCCTCTGAGTCGTAGGCGATCACGCTGAGCACGGGGCCGAAAATCTCTTCCTGGGCAATCGTCATGTCGTTCTTCACATTGACGAACACAGTGGGCTTCACGAAGTAACCTGCTTCGAGACCTTTCGGATGACCTTCTCCGCCGACTAGGACTTCGGCGCCTTCTTCAATGCCTTTGCGGATGTAGGATTCCACTCGCTCATACTGTTTTTGCGACACCATTGGCCCAACGGCAATCTTGGGATCAGCCGGATTGCCGACCGTAAAAGCGGGCATCGCATCCCGTATGGCCCTCTTCACCTCGTCGAGCCGGCTCTTAGGGACGAGAAGACGCGTTCCGGCAGCGCAAGCCTGACCACTGTTCATAAATGCCAAGATAAGAGCCGATGGGATGGCCTTATCGAGCGCAGCGTCATCCAGCAGGACTGTGGGCGACTTCCCACCGAGTTCAAGCGTCACACGCTTCATCGTCGCGGCGCCATCGCGCATGATCGACTGGCCGACGGCAACCGAACCCGTGAAAGATATTTTCGCCACGTCAGGATTGCGTACCATCTCAGCGCCGACGACGGTGCCGAGGCCGGTCACCACGTTGAAGACGCCGCTGGGGAGCCCGGCCGCATTCAGAGCCTCAACCATTGCTCGGGTCTGCAGCGAGCTCATTTCACTCGGTTTGATTACGACCGTACAACCAGCCGCTACGGCCGATGCGAGCTTGAGGCAAATGAACAGCGCGTTCGCGTTCCAGGCTGTAATCAGACCGGCAACGCCGACTGGCTCCAGTGTCACCGTCGTCTTGCCCCAGCTTTCTTTCAACGGCAGCTCTTGAAGCGCCTTCTCGGCCGCTGCGAAGGCGTTGGCACCCGACTCGACAAGAAGCCGGGCGAACTGGGCGACCCCGCCGTACTCTTCAATCATGACGGCTGTTAAATCATCGATGCGGGCCGAGACTGCCTCATGGAAGTGGCGCAAGTAACGCAGCCGTTCTTCCTTCGTCGACCGGCCGTAACTGACGAATGCACGCTTGGCCGCGGCAATCGCACGCCGCGTATCTTCCTCGTCTCCCAGCGTGACGCGAGCAATTACTTGCCCATTGGTCGGTTTGACAACGTCCATGACCTGCCGGCCATGGGATTCAACGAACGCTCCGTCAATGTAGTGCGTTGTGATTGTCTTAATCGCTTCTCTCTCCACGGTTGCTGGCATCGCGTTTCTCCTCATAGAGTGAATTGGTAGTCAGAACGAAGTAACGACGACGCGCGTGAGCGAGCCGTCCTTTAGCGCCGCGTAACCTTCGTTCACGTCGCGCAGCGAGATTGTTTTCGAAACAAGATCATCCAAGTTCATCCGGCCTTGCAGGTACAGCTCTGCGTACATCGGGATGTCGCGCTTGGCAGTGGTTGAGCCGAAGTTCACGCCTTGGACGCGCTTCTCCCCCCCGATCGCGCTAAAGATGTTCACCCCGAACTCGACATCGGGTGTCGCCACCC
>Ga0307479_10005675_pt1 | contig 11420 bp, 12 predicted proteins | sample atmos_gasesECM4C_FD_203743 | JGI IMG/M metagenome (GOLD analysis project Ga0307479, IMG submission 203743) | Hardwood forest soil microbial communities from Morgan-Monroe State Forest, Indiana, United States - atmos_gasesECM4C_515 | ecosystem: Environmental > Terrestrial > Soil > Temperate... | reverse complement strand
CCACATGGAGCCAAGGAATCGCTACGGGTACGGAGAGAATCTTGCGGCAACTCTCCCAGCAAGGCAGGGATTCAATTTCCAAATTTGGCGGCACGTATCACATGACAGCAGCAGGCAAAACGAGCTGGTTTGAATTTGCTAAGATGATTCTCGGAGAAGCTTCTCGAATGCCGCGGGGCATTCCCTGGTTTGAGACAGCTACTAAAGGGCAACCGCTGGTCACGCGTTGCGTCACCGCGATAACAACGGAAGAGTACCCTACGCCAGCCCGTCGTCCTTCCTATTCTGTTCTCTCGAACTCCCGGCTAAAACAAGACTTTGGCTTTGAATTGCCCGCCTGGTCCTTGCAACTGCGAGCGGTGTTTGCTGAAGGCCGGCGCTACGGCTGACTTGTCCAGAGCGCAGTTTCGCGGGGTGCGGATTTCAACACGCGAACTATTTCGAGCTCATAGCCATGGAGGCCGAGGGCGGGCCGAGATATGTGCAATAGTCAGCCACACGGTCTGTGGGTCCATCGCGCCGGCCGAGTAGCGCAATCCATCGCTGGTAGTTTCCAGGCATCAGGACCTCAGGAGGTTCGGTTGGACCACTCGGCCGCTTAAGTCCCCTTCGGGGAAGCTCCGCGACATGCCCTGTCTTGAAGTGCAAAGTACAACCCTTTCATGTCCTTTTTTTCCCACAACATAGCTGTCGTAATGCAACTCCGACAGCACTTGGAGAACCTTTTCACTTTCTTCGGTTCCCCAGCCATGGATTTCGACCAAGAGAATGGGCCTGACCGCCGCGAGTGTACGACGAGCACCTTCAAGTACAGTCAATTCTGCGCCTTCTACGTCGATTTTGATGAAGTCAGGCGCTCTTCCCAACCCTGCAACGTAGTCATCTAGCCGACAGGTCGGCACCTTGATAGACACTCGGTTCCCTTCCACCGCATAGCCGGCAACGGATGGTGTCGCACTGAACTGCTCCCCTGCCCCGTATATCAACTCGAGTGACCCTTTGCAGTCCGAGAGCGCCGAAGGTTCCAGTATCACGTTTTGAAGCCGGTTCAGATGAACGTTCTTCTCCAGAATCGCAAAGTTGCCTGGAAAGGGCTCGAATGCCGCAACGAGCCCGCTGGGGCCAACCCAGTTCGCCAGAGAGATAGTGTAGTAGCCGAGGTTGGCTCCTACATCTATACAGCAATCACCCGCATTCACCAGCCGACGGATGCTTTGCATGGCTTCCGGTTCGTAAAGGCCCAGAGCATAGGCGAGACTGCCCTGCCAGTGTAGCCACATCCGGAATCGGTGTGGCGGAAGACCGGCAGGAGAGAGCGTCATTGCCTCTGAATTTAGGCTGAATAGCAACTTGAGCAGTGGCCGCTGAAAATGAGACATGAGCCACCGCCTTACGGCGAGAGGCTGAAGCGCAAAGGCCTGCAACACGAAATCGCGGACCCCCGTTTGAAATAACTTGCTCATGGACAGGATGGCCCTCTTTGCATCATCGTTTCGACAAGACGCTTCGTCGCCATCCTAGCCGATGACGAATCGTTCGAATAACTCTTAGGCAGACTCCCACTCATGGCGAGGATGAAAAAACTGTCAGCATCTGCTCCGTCTTTGCGGCAATGTTGCAGGCTCATTTGCCGCCGTAAGATTCTTGGCTCCTGCAGACCTTGAACTGGCACGGCATATTTAAAACGCCGCTCCACTCATCCCGAGGGTGCTGGTGGACCTCCGTCTCGATGATCATTTCTGGTGTGCAATCCCATTGATCTACAACATCCCCGTGTTCTCGTAAACTCACTAGCCACGAATAAGGGCCGGGCCTGAGCGGCAATGTTGGAAACGTATGGCAAAACTCGTGCGTGCCCACCTCGAGCACCACGCCGTCCGTTGCCCAGCCCCACATCAATTGCCGTTCGCCATTGTAAAGCACAATGCCATGGTTGCCATTCTGGATCGGGGCGAGAACCTCCACTTGAAAACGAATGGTCACGGCGCCCATAGTCGTGAGGAAATTCGACGAGCCCGATTCCGTACCATCAATCTGCCATCGGACAAATCTCGCTTTGGTTGGGGTTCCAGTTGATCTCTGATTTTCCTTCCGCCGTCCGGAGCTGAGGGCAGCTTCGTACTCTCCCAGGATCGCGGCTGTTGGACCGCTCCTGTAAATCTCGCCGCCATCGAGCCAGAGAACGCGCTTGCAGAGACGCCGGATCTGATTCATTTGGTGACTCACAAAAAGAATCGTGCGGCCGCTGCCGGATACTTCTTCCATTTTCCCGAGACATTTTTTTTGGAATTCGAGGTCACCGACGGCAAGCACTTCATCCACCAACAAGATGTCGGGTTCAAGGTGAGCCGCGACAGCAAAGGCGAGGCGCATCTGCATCCCTGTGCTGTAATGTTTCAAAGGTGTATCGATGAAGCGCTCCACTCCGGAAAACGCGACGATGGTGTCAAATTTTCTTTCAATCTCCCTCCTGCTCATGCCCAGGATGGCGCCACTCAGATACATATTCTCTCGGCCGGTCAGTTCGGGATGGAAACCAGTTCCTACCTCGAGTAACGTCCTCACACTGCCGTAAACTTCGGCGCTGCCTGTTGTCGGACGCGTGATACGGGAGAGAATCTTGAGGAGCGTCGTTTTTCCTGAGCCGTTGCGACCGATAATGCCAATCACTTCCCCATGTTCCACTTGAAGAGAGACATCTCTAATGGCCCACATGAGCTCCGATTCGGCTGGCCGAAGAAATTTCAACGGCGATCGGACTACCCTCGTCAGAACATCCCGCAAGGCGAGATACCGCTCTCGCTCGCCGACGCGATATTGCTTGCCCAACCCTTCAGCGCGAATGACAATGGGACTCATCGCTCAGACGACATCAGCAATCGTTGTCTCCATTCTTTGAAAATACACGAGTCCAGCGCAAAAAATCACGGCGACGATCCCAATGGATGCGAACAACAAGCCGCCGGGCGGCTCACCGTGGCCGGTCAGAGCCCAGCGAAATCCTTCAATCACTCCAGTCATCGGATTCAAACCGAAGAGCCACCGCCAGCGCTCCGGAACAAGGCTGCTCGGATAGGCTACGGGCGAAGCAAACATCCAAATCTGAACCAGGAAAGGAATCACATAACGAACGTCGCGATAAATCGCGTTCAGTGCAGAAAGCCACAGGCCGACACCCAACGCCGTGGCGATGGCCAATAACACAAAACCCGGTATCAGCAGCACGGTCCACGCGAAATCAATGCGGTAATAGAGCATCAGGACGATGAACATCAGGAAAGAAATGCCAAGATCCAGCAGACCCGAGAGAACCGCAGAAAGGGGCAGAATCACACGTGGGAAAAAGACTTTTGTTACCACCCGCTGGTTCTCGATGATGGTATTGGTGGCGTTTTGCAGGGCGCCAGAAAAATAGGTCCAGGGCAGTAGGGCGGTGTAAAAAAAAATAGGATATGGAAGGCCTTCCGAGGGGATGCGTGCAAGTTTTCCGAAGAAGAGACTGAAGGTAACCATGGTCATGAAGGGCTGAATAATCGCCCATGCCGCCCCTATGGCGGTCTGCTTGTAGCGGATTTTGATATCCCGCCAAACAAGAAAATAAAGCAAGCTCTTATAATTCCATACTTCACGGAGGTTCAGGTCCAGGAAGCCTTGCGGAGGAGCAATCCGGTAAAAAGATTTTTGCAATGGAACAGCAAATGCGGGGAGCGGCGCCCCCACAGCGGAGGCGCTATCCACTGTAGCAACCTGAGGTGCGTTTTCAGACTTTTCCGTCATAGTGATTTTCTCACGGCTGGCACGGGCCCAGACCAACGGCAAGTCTGAGGAACCGATTGTGCGGCTAGCTTGCGGCGGCCGCGACCAGATCAACGCACCACTCCTCAATCAAGCGGCGCACTCCTTCTTCTACCCCGACCTTGGGGGTCCAATTGAGCTGCTCGCGCAGCTTTCGAATGTCGCTGATATAGACCTTCTGGTCGCCGAAACGGCTTTGGTCAAAGCTAACCGAGGGCGGCCGGCCCGATCTCTTTAGAAGCAACTCATGAAACTCCACCCACACTGAAATGGTATTGGCCGGCCCTCCGCCGACGTTGTAAACCTGGCCTGCCGTACGGCTGATGTTCTGTACGGCCATCAACATGAGGTCGACAAGGTCGTCCACGTACAGAATGTCGCGAACCTGCTTGCCGTCACCGTAGATCGTTAGGTGTCCCCCTCGCATTGTAGTCAGCGCGAAATGAGCCACCCAACCCTGATCTTCGTTGCCGAACTGCCTTGGGCCGTAAATGCAGGACATCCGGAGGACAACCGTGGGCAGGCCGTAGATGCGGTGGTAGTCTCGCATGTACTGATCGGCCGCTCCCTTCGAACATCCGTATGGAGAATGGAAGTCGAGAGGGCAGGATTCCGGTACTCCATAGGGAAGATCCTCAAAGACGTACCGGGTCTCTCGCTCAGCTATGCGCACGTGTTCGATTTCGCCATACACCTTGTTGGTGGACGTGTAGAGCACGGTAGGCGAAGGCTTGAGCTGTCGGGCAGCCTCGAGAACGTTGAAAGTTCCCAACGCGTTGGTCGTGAAATCATCCCGAGGATCGGTCAGTGAAGTTGTCACCGCAACTTGGGCGGCCAAGTGGAAAACAGCCGAAACGTCCCGCATCGCCTTGCGCACGGCTTCGAAATCGCGGACGTCGCCTTCAACAAAATGGAAATGGCTTCCGCCCATTGATTGAAGCCAATGGAGATTTTGCCGCGCACCCTCCCGGCGAACGCTATCGAGGGCGATGACATCGTGGCCGCCAGAAAGCAGTCGCCTTGATAGATTACTGCCGATGAAGCCTATTCCACCCGTAACGAGAGATCTCAATGCGCGCTTCCCTTATCGCAGACTGCGCAGGATTCCATGCCGAACAGCTTTCAAGACCATCGGCGTACCTCTTAGCGCCGCGCTGCGGTTGGTCTTTCTCAATCTGGAAAATTCTTCGAACAATGCGGAGAAGATTTGGTATCGGTAGTAATACTCCAAATATGTCAGCTGAACTTGCTCCAGGGCCCATCGCCTTGCTGGGGCGAAGAATTGCCCACCTTGCTTCACCAAGTTCGACCGTAACATTTCTTTTCGGCACTCGAAGGTATGCTCCCTTAGAACGAGATCCTGGCCGGCCCGCGCGATCTCTCGCCTCTTGGCCTCGTCAGAAAGATAGCCTTGCACTAGGTCCCCAATTTCGGCCTCATCACGCCACCCGATGAAATGCTCTCCAACTCGAAACCCGAGCTCGGTGAGCTCGGTGGGCATCGGCGTGATAAGCAGAGCACCACCCGCCATGGCCTCGTAGCAGCGCATATTGGCTTCCGGTGGAAATTCATCGCGCGTCACATTCACCACAATTTTCGATTGCTGATAAATCTTGGCCGTCTCCTCCTTGCTGTACCTCCTGCGAAAATCGTTCATCCGAAAGCGAGCGGCCAAGTTCGGTACGATGCGATTTCTTCGAGCGTACCAGGCCGGGCCGATGTGGCCCACCCATCCCAGATCGAAGCAGCGGTCCGTTTCCTTTCCATTGAAGAGCTGGCCATCAACCGCGTGGGGTAACAGGAAGACGCTGGGGTGTCCTGCTTTCTGAAACGTGGAGACGAACCGGGGTTGCCAGACGAAAACATGGTCGAACAACATCGCCCATCGGAGGCGGGAAGGCATCCAGCTAAAGTTATCGATGTTCAGACACACCGTTGGCAAGGGCGAATGGTGCAAATCACGGGGTAAGCCCGGCGCACCAATACATTGCACCAGGTACGAAATTGTCTCGCCGTGAGTGGTCGCGAACCTCACGAGGTCGCCTACACTCACATCCGGCCGAAACAAGTTCAAATCAAATTCGGCGATCTCGCCGGGCTCAAACGCCTCGACCAGGTATCTCTCTGAGATGTGGCGCTCAATTGAACCATAAATGAACCCGATCCTGGTTGTTCCTGGCAGCATATCGGATTCGCCTAATCGGGAAGCAGCGCGTACCACTTTCGGACTCTGGAATGTTGAAGTCTCGCTCACTTTTCCGACCATGCCGCGTCACCAAGCTGCTCCCGCGCCGTGTGACCCTTCCAGAGTTCGCTGCAGTCAAAGACGGGGCTCGTGGGCTCCTCTCGCACGAGTCCTGCGACTGGTATGCTCCAAAACTCCTGATCTGGCGCCGCAAAAACGTTCACGTCGGCATCATTTCTCACACTTCGTTGCATCGGCCAGCTCGGACATCACCGTCCGTTAATCGAAGCATATAGTCAACCTGTTCCTCTGGCGAACTACTCGCATCCCTGAACAGCGCTCTTTTTTCTCGCAGCAATTGCGCAAGAAGGCCAGCCATGTGAAACAGTACTCCAATGCGGTCCGTCGCAAAGTTCCACCTCAGTTGGCTTATATCCTTCGCCAACCCTGCCGTCGAGACCAACCAAGTGCGAAATGCGTATCGCGCGGGGAGCAGTTTTGTCGCAAGCAACAGTCGCCCCTTCAGTACCCCGCGAAAAGTGAAGCGCGCTCCTTCCAGCGATCGCACCGAACTGCCTACACGATGCCAGCAAATCGCATTTGGAACGTACACCGTCTTCCACCGGTGCACCCACGCTCGCCAGCAAATCTCGACGTCTTCGTACCCAAGCGGTAGCCGGTCGTCAAATCCACCCAGCTTCTCGAAGAGCGTCCTGCGCACCATCATGCATGCGGCGGAGGCCATGAATACCCGTGACGTCTCAGTCTTTTCCTGCTGATAAAAGTATAACCCAGGCACTAATTCCGCAGAAGAATCTCGCCTAGCTGGGACATTCGTCAGGCGCGCCGCCAGATGTTCGCAAACAGTCCCGTCCCAGTTGAACTGCATCCCGTCGGTAGCAAAGACCTCCTCGTCCCTCTCTAGCGGTTCGACCAACGCAGCCACAAATCCAGGGTCGAATCGCATATCATTGTTCACGAAAAGCAGCAGATCACCCCTGGCAATCGTGGCGCCTCGGTTCAGCGCTGGCGCGAGGCCAAGATTTTCTTCGAGTGGAAGCCAGTGGACTCTAAGCCTTCTCGCCACCTCAGCGGAGTCGTCCGACGATCGATTATCAACAACGATGATTTCCAGCAATTCAAGAGACTGCGACGCAAGACTAGGCAAGCAAACGCGAAGATGCTCTGCCCCATTCCAATTGACAATGATCACGGACACTGTAGGTTTCTCAGCCATGACTCAGCACGTCGCGCATCTGAAGTTCTAACACGTTGATACCGATCAGCGATAAAATGCGGTTTTCTCCGCCGTTCGTGCGGTCGAGTCGTCATCCACAAACAGGATTTCCACATTCAACGTGGACATGTCCTGTTCGAGCTTGGCCAGCCCGAGTTTTTGTACCAATTTCACTGAGAGAGTCTACATCACAGCCATAGGCTGTAAATTGGATTCCCAGCGACGAGTGTGGCCGCAGTGTGTTGTGCACCGCTCGCCACGTCTCGATCATGATCTGTGCCTCCTTCAACGAGTATAGGATCTCTCTCTTCAAGCAGTCATCTCGGAGCTTCCCGTTGAAGCTTTCACAGTAGCCGTTTTCCCACAGACCCCCGGCTCGGGCCTTTGCCACAACGGTTACCTAAAGGTCTAATTATGCCTTCTTCAACGGACTTTAGCGTCGTCCTTTTCTGTGCCAAGCTGCGGTTGTGGAAGCGGCAAGGCGATCTTCTAGCATGGTTTCCGCTTGTTGAACGCAGACATTCTTGAAGCTGATCTATTTAGGTTTTGTAAAGCAATCCATGCTTTCAGGGAAAACCGAATGTGCCGGAATATATCTAAATCCGTTGGAACTCACCAGGCTTGTGAGCCGAGGATAATCAACGACCGTTGGATGAAACTCAATAATGATAGCGTCCGTGCATGCCAGCCACTCCGTAGGGCCGTCGAATAGTTCTTGTTCACCACCTTCAATATCGATCTTAATCAAAGCAAACCTTGTCACCGCAAACTTCTGGATAATTGTGCCCACGCTAATCATAGGCACCAACGATCCGTTTTCCGACACTCTTCCCAGGTTGGAGAGTTCGCTAAATTCGAATCGAGCCACAGCTTCCTTTGGTCCGATGGCCGCTTCCAAAACTTCGCCTGCGATCCCGTTCAGTTCGAGGTTCTTGCGCACGATTGCAGCATTATTTGGATCCGGCTCTACTGCGATCACTCGCGTAAACGAATAATTTTTGGCGAGCCATAGGCTCGCCATTCCTATGTTTGCTCCGAGATCTAGAAGGACACCGGACGAATCCTCAAAAGGCAGGCGATAGGCTTCTTCAAGCCATATTTCCCGAATGCTGTGAAGATCTCCCTTATTCAGACGGTAGCGAATCTTGATGTCCCCGCAAAGACGGACCTCTCGCACGCGGTTGCGCTGGCCCCCCGGAACTAGGCCAATAAATCTTGAGAGCGCAAAATCCATGCTTAGCCGAAAACGAGACCGCGTATTGGCAGCGAGCCTCACACTCCCTCGCAAGTCACTGACGAAGGTTTTCAAAACGGTCATGAATCTACGCGGTGGCATCTGCCCCACTCCTTAACGAGCAGTTTGGTCTCAAGGTCTTTGTTGCCAGCGCTTCGCTAGGAACATATACCAGTTTGAAAGAAGTAGATATCCATGGCAATTGGGATAAAATGTCAGAAAAGTGGACGAGTCGCTCATGTGGGAAGGAATATCACATGCGAGGATTGAGAGGCAATGCAACGCGGTCCAAAACGGCGTATCGGGTTACCGGTAGGGAATGGCCTTTCTCGCGTCGTCGCCCTGTTTGCGATACTTGTCTCCCTTCCATCCCCACGGCACGGTACTGGGCATTTTCCCTATCTGGAATAGAGGAATAGAGTACCGAGCGAGGTTTGAAATGCAACTGGATGGCGTTCCGCTCAGAGTAATCACCTCGTTATCTTGCGATACTCGTCTGTGTACGACGTTTTCGCCGGGTGGGTCTACAATCGAGTGGACATCCAGCAAGCCAAGATAGTTTGGGCGCGTGAAATTCCCGGTGTAGACCTCAACCCGCTCTTTAACTATTTTCGTGGGCGTCATGTCTGGCTGGTTGAACCCGATGCTTACTTTTACGCATTGCGCCCTATTCGGGGAACTCTTGCCTCCCAGAAGATAATTTGACTCAGCGACAGTTATGTTCCGGTTTGGATCTTTGGTTTCTGGCAGGGCATTGCGGCCGTAGCTGCAATGTCCAACGGCTTGCGATTCCGTGCCGTTAATCCGCACAATATGGCGTGAGCGAGTCTTTCTACAGTCCATGATTAGACATGTCTGAATCCCGATACCGGACTCTCATCATTTGTTCGCACCCCGTTCAGTACATGTCCCCTGTGCTTCGGCGGATGGCACGACACCCGCAGATCGATCTGCGGGTCGCCTACTGTTCCCTGCGAGGCGCTCACTCCGACTATGACCCCGATTTTGCAACGGTCGTTCACTGGGATGTTCCTCTTCTGGACGGCTACAATTGGGTGGATATTCCCAACATTGGTACGGGCAACGAATCGTTTCTCGGCCTTTGTAATCCTGACCTCTGGCGACTCATTCGGCGGGGCAGCTTTGATGCGGTCCTTTGCTACACCGGTTACCTAAAGGCATCCTTCTGGATCGCCTTCCTCGCCTCCCGTCTCAGCGGTTCCGTTTTTCTCTTTGGAACGGATGCCAACAGCCTGTCTCCCCGTGATTCCCGGTCCTGGAAAGTTACTTTAAAGAAGTTTCTATGGCCCCGTCTATTCTCTCTGGCAGATCAAATCATCGTGCCTTCTTCAAGGACCCGAGAGCTCATGCGGTCACTCGGATTTGCTGAGGACCGCATCACTTTAACCCCCTATTGCGTTGACAATGATTGGTGGACTGCGCAAGCCGCGCAAGTTGACCGTGTCGCTATGCGCTCCGCTTGGGGAATCGAGCCAGACTTTAGCGTCGTCCTTTTCTGTGCCAAGCTGCAGTCGTGGAAGCGGCCAGGCGATCTTCTGGAAGCATTTGCCGCAGCAGGAATCCCCCGTGCTGTCCTGGTTTTCGCCGGCGAGGGGCCGCTCCGCCAAACGCTTTTCCAAAGGGCTCTGGACTTGGGAATAGCCGATCGCGTTCGTTTCCTGGGTTTCGTAAATCAATCGGCCTTGCCGGCTGTGTACAAGGCATCGGACTTGATGGTTCTGCCTTCTGAGTACGAACCCTTCGCGGTCGTCGTAAACGAAGCCTCATGCTGCGGATGTCCCGTTGCCGCGAGTGACCGTGTTGGCGCCACCGCCGACCTCATAGCTCCCGTTAATCCTGATTTCGTCTTTCTCTGCGGCGATGTTCCTGCTCTTACCGAACTACTGCGAAGAGCGCTTTCCGATCCAAGTGAATTGGCCCGCCGTGGCCAGGACTCTCTTCGAAGGATGCAGTCCTGGTCTGCTCGAGAGAATATCAGCGGGCTTTTGGAAGCCGTGGAGCGAGCTCTTTCGCGAGCCAGAGCAAAGAGAGCCGTTGCGTACAATTCGTGACAGCCTTTTCTTTTTCAGGGCCGAGATATCGTTCTCGAATGCTAAGATCGATCCACCATGGCCAAGAAAGATTCAGCTGAGATCGCAAAGGTTTGTTCCCTAAAGAGGGGGCGCTACTTTCCCCGGGCTCGCACATGAAAATCGGGGCGTTGAAAGATTCTTTCGATTTCCACAATAGCGGCCGCAATCTGCTCCCGGTGGCCCTCATCGCCTTAGCAGCGTACGCGTGTGCAAACTTTATCATCGAAGACGATCTTGTTGGCTTGTACTATGTGGGACTGGTTGTGCTTGGCCTTGTGGCACTTGTAGCGATCCTTAAGGATTGGAGAAAAGGAGTTTACGCTTTCGTGGCGTGGATCGCGGTCGAAGACTTAATCCGAAAGTATCTCGGCAATAACATGACTATATACTTCGCCAAGGATTTCCTTGCCCTTGCGCTTTATCTCTCTTTCTTCATAGCGCGCAAGTCCACTTTGACGAAGCTCTACCGCCCCCCTTTCTTGGGTACACTCTTACTGTTCTTTTGGTATTGCTTCATGCAGGCTTTCAATCCCGCGTCAACCAGCATTTTTTATGGGCTGATGGGATTGAAGCTCTGTTTTCTCTACGCGCCTCTTCTTTTCGTGGGCTATGCCCTCGTCGATTCCGAAATGGACCTTCGCCGCTTTTTCTTCTTTAACTCTGGCCTCATTCTCGTCGTGGCGGGATTTGGACTCGCACAGTCCATTTTAGGACCTACTTTCCTAAACCCACGAGTAATCCAGGAAGACATCCGCGGCTTGAGCACACTATATCGTTACTCCCCCATTTCGGGCTTGATCGCTTACCGCCCCACATCGTTCTTCGTCAGCGCAGGCCGGTTCCAAAATTTCCTAGTGCTCTCATGGGTTCTCGCAC
>Ga0307479_10005674_pt1 | contig 11424 bp, 6 predicted proteins | sample atmos_gasesECM4C_FD_203743 | JGI IMG/M metagenome (GOLD analysis project Ga0307479, IMG submission 203743) | Hardwood forest soil microbial communities from Morgan-Monroe State Forest, Indiana, United States - atmos_gasesECM4C_515 | ecosystem: Environmental > Terrestrial > Soil > Temperate... | reverse complement strand
TCTCGCGGAAACGATGGTGTTAGTGCTGGCGGGCGGCGCTTTGGGCGTCCTTTCCGCGATCTGGGGAGTTTCGCTGTTGCGAGCCTTTGGTCCTCCTGATCTGCCACGCCTCGAGGAGGTCCATGTCAATCCGCAGGTAATGATTTTTGCTTTCGGCATTTCGCTCTTTGCCGGCGCAATATTCGGGCTAATCCCTGCGCTGCGAATTGCAGAAGGCGGGTTCAGCGCACTAAAAGGATCCGCGCGGAATTCGGCGCCGGCCGTGCATAGACGAATCCGTAGTTCTTTGGTTGTTGCCGAAATTGCAGTATCGCTCGCGTTGCTGGTCGGTGCCGGATTGCTTATCAAAAGTTTCTGGCTGCTCATTCATGTCGATCCGGGTTTCCAGACTCAGCGCGTTTTAACCGCGCAGCTCAGCCTGAACGGCCTTTTGTACAACGATCCTGCGCATCGCGTGCGTTTCTGGCAGGAACTTGAGGAGCGATTGACAGATTTCCCGGGGGTCGAAGCAGTCGGTGCAACATCTGAGTTGCCCTTGACTGGCCAGCACAGCGATGGCCCATTCAAAATCCCGGGGCATAGGTATGGGCCGAGTGAATTCGACGACGCGTACTACCGCCAAGTGACCCCGGGTTATCTCGCAGCGATGCGCATTCCCTTGCTTGCCGGAAGATGGCTCGATCAAAATGACACCGCAAAGAGTCCCGGAACGTTGCTGGTCAATCAGGCCTTTGCGAAACGATTCTTTCCTTGGCAGGATGCACTTGGGAAGCACCTGGAACTGTTGGGAGATAACCAGCCGGAGCGCGAAATCGTCGGCATCGTCGGAAACATCAGCCATAGAGGGCTGAGTGAGCCGCAAGAACCCGAGATGTATGTGGCCTATGCACAGTATGCTCCCCCAACGATGAATCTGGTGGTGCGCGCCGTCGCTGATCCTGACACCCTGGCTGCCGCCTTGGATAGGACTGTTAGGGTGATTGATAAAGACGAAACGCTTTCCGCAATCAGGCCCTTAGACGACATTGTTGCCTCCTCAGTCTCACAGCCGCGGTTTTCGTCGCTACTGCTCAGCCTGTTTGCTGGCCTGGCGGTTACGCTGGCCGCGATTGGGATCTACGGCGTTATGGCGTATTCGGTGTCTCAGCGCACGAACGAGATCGGCATTCGCATAGCGCTTGGGGCAAAACAGGGCGATGTGCTGAAGATGGTAATTCGGCAGGGAATGGAGCTGGCCGCGGCGGGTGTGCTCATAGGAATCGCTGGCTCCCTCGTTTTCGGTCGTTTCCTGGGCAGCATGCTTTACCACGTGAAATCCGGAGATCTACCAACCCTTGTGTTGGCTTCGATTGTGCTACTGGGTGCGTCTTTGCTGGCAAATTACATTCCGGCGCGACGAGCGACGCGAGTCGATCCGCTGGTGGCACTGCGGTATGAGTAGGAGATTTTGATGGCGAAGCTTTGGCAGAACTTGCGCTTCAGCTTGCGAATGCTGGCAAAGAATCCCGGCTTTACTGCCGTTGCCGTTCTTACGTTGGCCCTGGGTATAGGAGCCACCTCCGCGATTTTCAGTGTTGTTTACGCCGCACTCCTTTCGCCTTTGCCTTATCCGAACCCTGACCAGCTGGTTTTGCTGTGGTCGAAAATCAACGGACACAGGAACCCTGTTTCTGCGGGCGATTACTTGGATTGGAAGCGTCAGAACAGCGTTTTCCAGGACATTGTTGCCTGGACAGGCGGGAGCTTTAGCCTATCTGTCTCCGGCCACCCGGAGGCCGTCCAAGCAAGGATCACCTCGCCGGGTTTCTTCCATATGCAAGGGATACCGCTATTCCTTGGGCGAGATTTTCTCCCACAGGAAGATCAGGCAGGCAAGGATCATGTCCTGATCATGACTCACCGGCTTTGGCAGCAGCGCTTTGGAAGTGACACCCACATCATCGGTCAGCAAGTGCGATTGAATGGTGAACCTTACAGCGTCGTCGGGGTGTTGGCTGCGGGAATGCCCGATCGGTTCGAATCACACCTGTTTGTTCCATTGAGCTTTAAGCCTAATCAGATCACTCACGATGTTCGTGGACTATCAGTGATGGGGCGTCTGAAGCCCGGAGTAACACTGCAACAAGCCAACGCCGACATGAATTCCGTTGCGCTGCACATCGCCGAAATTTTTCCCGTCTCAAATAAGGGCTGGGGCGCAAGCGTTGAAACGCTGAGGAACGCCTTCACTAGCCGCGACACGATTCATGACCTTTGGCTGCTGCTAGGGGCGGTTGGCTTTGTGTTGCTGATCGCTTGCGTGAACGTGGCCAACTTGCTGCTTGCGCGAGGCACGGTTCGCCAAAAAGAAGTGTCGGTTCGAGCGTCTCTTGGCGCAACGCGTTGGCATCTGTTCTGCCAATTCTTGTCAGAAAGCCTGGTGTTGGCATTTATCGGCGGCGCGCTAGGTGTGGGGCTCGCAATAGCGATGTTACGAGTCATCGTAATCCTTCTGCCGCCTTTTTCGATACCCACCGAGGCCGACGTGCGCATGAATCTGCCGGTGTTGTTGTTCAGCATGGCAGCAACTTTGCTCGCCGGCGTACTGTGCGGCTGTGCTCCCGCCTGGCAGGGTTCGCGATGGAATCCGATGGAGAGACTGAAAGAGGGCGGGCGCTCGGATTCCGGCGGTGGCGGGAAGGCATTGCGTCGGAGTCTGGTGGTAATTGAATTTGCTCTGGCGCTGACGCTTCTTGCTGGCGCAGGCCTTGCGATTCGCAGCTTCTGGAAATTGACGCGCGTGGATCTCGGCTTTCGACAGGATCATGTCCTTACCTTCGGCTTGAGTCTCCGCAACGATCGCTTTGCGCATCCTGAGCAGACCGCAGTTTTCTATCGGCAGTTACTCGAGAAGATAGAAACTCTCCCAGGTGTTTCCTCAGCTGCGGTTTCAACCGGACTGCCGGTTCTCGGCACGGAATTCGGTCCTAAATTCAGCATTGCCGGACAACCTGCCGGCGACCCTTCCGCGCGGCCTAGCGCAGGGTTCTCGATGGTGACCCCCGAATATTTTCGCACCTTGGGAATACAGATCGCGAGCGGGCGCAGCTTCAACGAACAAGACGGCTCAGGTGGACTGCCTGTCGCCATCGTGAATGAGACCTTCGTGAGGAAATATCTGGCCAATGTTGATCCGCTAAGACAGCGAGTTGTCGTTGGACAGTTGATCCCTGCCGCGCCTCGCCCCGGCCCACCGATTGAATGGCAGATTGTCGGCGTCTCGCGGGATGTCCGCAACAACGGCGTTCGCCGCGAGGGCTTCCCAGAAATCAGCGTTCCTTTCTGGCAGAGCCCCTGGCCATCCGCTCGCATTGAGGTCCGCACCAGCGGCGACCCCGCGAGCATGGCGAATAGCATTTCCGCGGTGGTTCAATCCGTGGATTCTGATCTGCCCTTGGACCAGGTAAGAACAATGGACCAGGTTGTAAATGCATCGTTGGCGGACGATCGCTTTGCCACCGTGCTTTTCGCCGCCTTTGCTGGCGTGGCATTGCTGCTGGCAATGATCGGTATTTATGGCGTCATGTCTTTCGCCGTTGCGCAGCGAACACAGGAAATTGGATTACGCATGGCAGTGGGTGCCGGGTCCAGTCAGGTGCTTCTTTTGGTGCTGAAGGAAGGCATGCTGCTTGCGCTTGGCGGACTGGTTTTGGGTCTCGGTGGAACTTACTTTGTGGGCCCTGCCATGAGGTCTGTTTTGTATGAGGTCAGCACGATCGATTTCGTATCCGTCGGAGCTATGGCTGTCCTGCTCTTGGTGGCGGCGATTCTCGCGTGCTATCTCCCCGCGCGGCGAGCCACACGCATCGATCCGATGGCCGCATTGCGCTGCGAATAACTTTCAGTTTTTGAATGCTCGACGCAAGATGGAAGGCAGGAGAGAAAATGACGTCAGCGAACAACAACGTTTTGATCAAAATGGAAGGCGTCAAGAAAGTCTTTTTGACGGATGAGGTGGAGACGCATGCGCTGGAGGAGATTCATCTGGAAATTCAGAGAGGACAGTACGTGTCCATATCCGGGCCATCCGGCTGCGGCAAATCCACTCTATTGTCGATACTGGGACTGCTGGATTCTCCCAGTGAAGGGAACTATCTGCTGAACGGACAGCCGGTGGCAAATTTGACTTCCAGTGAACGCACCCGCATTCGCAACCGCGAAATTGGGTTCATTTTTCAGGCGTTCAATTTGATTGGCGATCTGACCGTTTATGAAAATGTTGAACTGCCGCTTACTTATCGAGGCACGGGTTCAGCAGAACGCAAACAGAAAGTTGAGCACGCATTGCAGCGCGTTGGCATGGCTCATCGTGTGCGGCATTACCCATCGCAACTTTCCGGCGGGCAGCAACAGCGCGTCGCTGTGGCGCGAGCTTTGGTCGGCGACCCTTTGATTTTGATGGCCGACGAGCCCACGGGAAATCTGGATTCAAAAAACGGCGAAGCGGTGATGGAGCTGTTGCGCGATTTGCACCGCAATGGATCGACCATTTGCATGGTGACGCATGACGAGCGCTACGCGCATTTTGCCGAGCGAACCATCCGCCTGTTTGACGGCCGCATCGTCGAAGAGACCCAGGAAGCCGGAGTCGGGGTCTGATTTCAAGGAGGAATACAAACATGCATTCCTTTCTTCAAGATGTTCGCTACGGTCTCCGCATGTTGGCCAAGAATCCGGGAGTAACTCTCGTGGCGATTTTCACCCTGGGACTCGGGATCGGTGCGAACACGGCTACGTTCAGTCTCTCGAATACCTTTCTGCGCAAACCGGTTTCGTTTCCAGAAGCGGACCGCCTGGTAATGGTTCTGAATCGTGCCCCGGGCCAGCAAGGCCAGGACTGGAGCGGCGTATCTCCGGCTGATTTCCTAGAGTGGAAAAAGGCAGCCCACTCTTTCGCAGCTCTAGCCGGCTATGAATGGAGAGACGCGAACATCACGGGTGCCGGCGAGCCTATTAAAGTGCAGGGTTTTCGCGTCACGCAAGATTTCTTCGACGTACTGGGCATTCGCGCCGCATTGGGCCGCGGCTTCGTTGCAGGCGAAGATGTCCCGGGCCAAGACTCGCGGGTGGTTCTGAGCCACGGCCTGTGGACCCGCCAATTCGCCAGTGATCCGCGAATTGTCGGAAAAACGGTGAAGCTGGACGGCCATCCCTGCGAAGTTGTAGGGGTTATGAAGCAGGAGGCGAATTTTCCCGCAAGCGCGGATATCTGGATTCCGATGGCGTTCAGTCCGGATGAAAAACAAGACCGCAAATCCCATAACGTATACCCGATGGCGCGGCTGAAACCCGGAGTAACCCTGAAACAAGCTCAGGCGGAAATGAACGCGATCCAGCAACGGTTGATACCCTTGTACGCACTTGCGGAGACTGGATGGGGCGTCACGGTTCAGGATTTGGGTGAGTTCGTTGCAGGCTATGGGCGGAACTATATGCTCCTTATGCTCGGAGCGGTGGCGTTTGTACTTCTCATCGCGTGCGCCAACGTCACCAATCTTCTGCTGGTGCGCAGCACGGCCCGGCAGAACGAGTTAGCCATTCGGCGGGCGCTCGGAGGGAGCCGGGCGCGAGTCATCCGCCAGTTACTCATCGAAAGTCTGCTTCTGGGTCTGGGGGGCAGCGTCGCAGGGTTGTTGCTGGGTGCGTGGGGGATCTCTTTGCTCCGCGCCAACATGCCCCCGGAGGTGTCCCGCTACATTCCTGGCTGGAACCAGGTGGGCCTGGACCGCGAGGTATTTCTCTACACTTTGGGCGTGGCTTGTGCGGCGGGGATTATTGCAGGGTTGGTTCCGGCGTTCCAGGGATCGGACAGCGACTCTTCTGAAATATTGCGTGCTGGCCAGCGCGCCGGCAGCTGCCGTTCTCGTACGCGCTTGCGGAACGCCTTCATCGTGGCAGAAATCTCTCTTTCCCTAGTGTTGCTTGTGGGTGCAGTGTTGATGTCCAAAGGAGTGCGAGCGCTTTTTGCGTCGAACTTCAAGTCGGACCCACAATCGGTCCTTACCATGCGCGTGTCTCTTCCGGAATCGAAATACGCGACCTCCCGCCAGCGTGCCGTTTTCTACGACCGTCTTTTAGAGCGAATACGAGAACTCCATGAGGTAGACTCCGCCACGGTCGCCGGAGTAATTCCGTACGGCTACAACGACGACACTCCGGCGTTCAGCATCGAAGGCCAACCGAAACAATTGGGGGAGTTGCGCACTGCCGAACGGAACTCCACTGGCCCAGACTATTTCCGGCTGTTGCATGTGCGCTTGGTGCAAGGCCGTGAATTTAATGATAGGGATACCGCAGACTCGCCGCGTGTCGCAATCGTTAGTGAAAGCCTGGCGCATCGTTACTGGCCGGGAAGTAGCGCGCTCGGTCGCCATCTAAAGATCGGAGAGGACGACTCAAAGGATCCTTGGGCTACGGTGGTCGGAGTCGTGGCGGACTTAGACTACAGCCCGTGGGAGCGTGATCTCGTGCGTGCGGTCTACTTCCCCTATCGTCAGGATCCGCAGGCCGGTTCTTATGTGGCGATTCGGACCTCCGCTGATTTCCGTTCTGTCATTTCCGCAGTTAAGGCAGGTTTGTCCAGCATCGATCCCGATCAGCCGGTTTACGACGTCCTCCCGTACGAGCGCGTCATTTCCGATCAGATCCTGGGACTAGCGTATGTCGCTGTGGTGATGGGAGTGTTGGGCCTGATGGCGCTCGTCATGTCCGCTATCGGCGTTTCTGGCGTCATGGCGTACTCTGTCACGCAACGAATTCAGGAAATTGGTCTGCGCATGGCCCTGGGTGCGCGACCAGGCGACGTGCTTCGTCTCTTTCTTGGCGGCGGTTTGAAACTTTTGGCTATCGGCACGGCGATCGGTCTTCCGGCCGCCTTTGCGCTTGCCCGGTTGCTTTCGAGTTTGCTGTACGGCGTGCGCGCTGCGGACTTTTTCAGCTACGCGTCCGGCGCGATCGTTCTCGCTGTTGTGGTTGTACTTGGCTGTTACATTCCTGCGCGCCGCGCTACGCGTGTGGATCCCATGCGTGCGCTGCGCTATGAGTGATTGCGAGGACCATATTGTGGAACCTTTAATTCGGCTGCGAAATCTGGAAAAATCGTACGATCTCGCTGGCGGAAAATATTTCGTGCTGCGCCGCATCTCTGTGGACATTGAACCAGGGGAGTTTGTGACCGTAATGGGACCCTCGGGGGCAGGGAAGTCCACGCTGCTGAGCATTCTCGGAATGCTGGACGGTGCATGGTCCGGCGAATATTTTTTCCTCGACCAGCCGGTACACAAACTCAGCGTCAAACAGCGCAACGAGCTGCACAAGCACAACATCGGCTTCGTCTTCCAGAGCTATCACCTGATCGACAATCTGACGGTCTACGAAAATCTTGAAATTCCCCTATCCTATAGGAACATTCCGCACAAAGAGCGCTCCAGCCTGGTTTGCGACGCATTGGATCGTTTCAATATTGTTGGGAAGAAGGGTCTGTTCCCGAATCAGCTCTCCGGCGGACAGCAACAACTGGTCGGAGTGGCGCGCGCGGTAATCCAAAGACCGAAACTCATTCTTGCTGACGAGCCCACAGGGAATCTCCACTCCGCACAAGGCGAAGAAATCATGCAGCTTTTCAAGAAACTGAACGAAGAAGGAACGACAATCATTCAAGTCACGCATTCCGAGAAAAATGCGACATACGGAAATCGCATCGTCCACATGGGCGATGGCTGGGTCGTCGGAGACAACGCAACGGCAACTACCCGCAGCGCGTGACTGTATTCCGGAAAGTTTTCGCCATTTGAACGAAGCCCAACCGGACCCCAGGCATCGCCGCCGAGGTTCGAAAGGGCAGCGCCTCGCTCCCGAATCAAAGTAAAATGACGCGACTCCCATATTCTCATGAAAACTGACAGCACGCATCGCTATAGGGTTCTGCTGGCGGACGACCAGCCAGACATTCGCGATGCGCTGCGCCTTCTGCTAAAAAACGAAGGGTACGAAACGCAACCCGCGTCTTCGCCCGCCGAAGCTCTTGCCGCAATCGAAAATCGCGAATTCGATGCTGTATTGATGGATCTTAACTACACGCGAGATACCACCTCCGGGCAAGAAGGACTGGACCTCCTCAGCCGAATCCAGATTGTCGACAGTAGTCTCCCCGTCGTGGTTATGACTGCCTGGAGCAGTATAGAAGTGGCGGTTGAAGCAATGCGTCGTGGCGCACGCGACTTCCTGCAGAAGCCCTGGGAAAACGCACGGCTCTTGAGCATTCTGCGAACTCAAATCGATCTTCGGCAAGCTCTGCGTCACGCTTCTCGTCTTGAAGCGGAGAATCGTCTGCTTCGCGCCGAATCTCGTCCTACTCTGATCGCCGAATCTGCGACCATGCAGCCGGTACTTGAGCTGATTGCGCGCATCGGACCTTCCGACGCCAACGTTCTTATCACCGGAGAGCATGGCACTGGCAAGGAAGTCGTCGCGCAAACCCTGCATGCGTTATCGTCCAGTGCCAGCAAAGCCATGGTCACGGTCAACGCCGGAGGCCTTTCCGAAGGGATCTTCGAAAGCGAACTTTTTGGCCACGTAAAAGGCGCCTTCACTGATGCCCGCTCTGACCGTATCGGTCGCTTCGAGCTTGCTGAGGGCAGCACGCTTTTTCTCGACGAGATCGCGAATGTTCCTCTGCATCTGCAAGCCAAGCTCCTGCGCGTCTTGGAAACGGGCGAATTGGAGCGCGTCGGATCCTCGCACACTCGCCGCGTCAGTGTGCGTGTGATCGCTGCCACCAATGCCGACGTAAACGCCGAAGCGGAGGCTGGGCGTTTTCGTCAGGACTTGCTTTTTCGCCTGAACACCATTGAGATTCATCTTCCGCCTCTACGTGAACGTCGCGACGATGTTCAGCCGCTTGCGGTTCACTTTCTCCGTGGCTACGCCCAGCGTTATCGTAAGAATCTCGCTGGATTCGAGCCCGCAGCAATGGAGGCGCTGCAAGAACATCCGTGGCCTGGCAACGTGCGCGAACTGGACCACGCCATCGAGCGCGGCGTACTGCTTTCCACGGGCCCGCTGGTTCGGAGTTCTGATCTCGGCCTGCGATCAAATCCATCGAGTGGTACCGCGCGCCTCGAAGACATGAGTCTTGAAGAAGTCGAACGCCATCTTATCCAGCGCACACTGGGTCGTCACGGAGGCAACGTGAGCCAGGCGGCCAAGGCTCTTGGTTTGAGCAGAAGCGCCATGTACCGCCGCCTACAAAAGCACGGTCTCGAATGAAGCCGCTTACCTACGAGCATCGCATCCAGCTATTGGCGCTGGCAGCGGGCTTGCCAGGATCGCTAATCGCGATCCTTTTGCTTTGCTTCGGCGATTATTCTTCGCAAACTGCCTGGACGCTTACGGTTCTCATCATTATTTTCTGGCTGGGCTTTGCATTTTCCCTACGGCATCGCGTCGTTTTTTCCTTGCAAATTCTTTCCAATCTCCTTGCCGCCATGCGCGAAGAAGACTTTTCCATCCGGGCTCGCGGCGCCCGCAGTGACGATGCTCTCGGCGAAGTCATGATCGAAGTGAACGCGCTGAGCGAAACCCTGCGCGAACAGCGCTTGGGCGCTTTGGAAGCCGCGGCGCTTCTCCGTACCGTCATCGAAGAAATTGACGTTGCCATCTTTACCTTTGACAACTCTCACACGCTGAAACTCGTTAATCGCGCAGGAGAGCGTCTCTTGGCTCGTCCTGCCGAAAGGCTTCTTGGCTTCACAGCAGCCGAACTCGGTCTCGCCGGCTGCCTGGAAGGAGAGTCGGCACGCACTGCGGAACTGAGTTTTCCAGGTGGTGTTGGCCGCTGGGGTTTGCGCCGTGGCTCGTTTCGTCAAGACGGCCTGCCTCACGACCTGATCGTGCTGAGTGACCTGAGCCGCACCCTGCGGGAAGAAGAGCGGCAAGCCTGGCAGCGTCTGATCCGCGTCCTCGGCCATGAACTGAACAATTCCCTCGCGCCCATTCAGTCCGTCGCGCAGAGCATGGAAAGCAACCTGAAACGGGTGCAAATCGATGAGCTATCTTCAGCGAGAACAGACACTGTTCTGGACGACCTTCGCCAGGGGCTCGCCATCATTCGATCGCGTACCGAAGCTCTCAGCCGCTTCATGGCTGCTTATGCGCGGCTGGCAAGATTGCCGCAGCCAACGTTGGCACCAGTGAACCTCGGCGAATTGGTTCGCCGCGTCGCTGAACTCGAGACGGGCGTGCGAGTGCAGGTGGTCGAAGGCCCAGCAGTGACGATCTCTGCTGACCGGGATCAACTCGAGCAACTACTGATCAATTTGATCCGTAATGCCGCCGAAGCCGTGCGCGAAACCGGCGGAGAAGTTCTAGTCAAGTGGTTGCTCGAGCGGTCGCGAGTTCAGCTTTCGATTTTTGACGATGGACCCGGACTGTCGAACACCACGAATCTATTCGTCCCATTTTTTACAACCAAGCCCGGAGGCTCGGGAATCGGTCTGGTTCTGTGTCGGCAGATCGCGGAAGCCCATGGCGGCTCACTGACGCTCGAAAACAGGCAGGAGTGCCGTGGCTGCGAAGCTCGGTTCATAATGAATGTTTCGTGATTCCGCTGCCCGCTCCGATTCTAAGGGGGCATCGAACGCATGGCGCAAAGGGAGACGATTCGATAGAATCCGCGGCTGCAGTCGTTTCGCATAGTGCTTCGCATTTTGGCGCAACCTAAAAAATGACTGAAGGCATGTCCAGTAGCGAAGTCTCACAGCTGGGTACTGTTCCCACTACGGAGATCGATATCCTGTGGTTGACTGCGGGACTTGGGTGCGATGGAGACACAATCGCGGTGACGGCCGCGACGCAGCCCAGCATAGAGGATATTATTCGCGGGGCCTATCCCTGGATTCCAAAAGTACATTTTCATAATCCGTTTCTGGCATACGACAACGGAGATGATTTCGTGCGGCATTTTCGCGACGCGGCAGAAGGGAAGCGAGGGCCATTCATTTTAGTAATGGAAGGATCGATTCCGAACGAACAAAACAAAGCGGAAGGGTACTGGGCAAGCTTTGGCACAGATGACGTGACCGGACAGCCGATTACGACTTGTGACTGGATTGACAGATTGGCGCCAAGAGCGTGGGCGGTGGTAGCGGCCGGAACGTGCGCGACCTATGGAGGGATTCATGCGATCGAAGGAAATCCGACCGGCGCGATGGGACTGCCGGATTATCTTGGATGGAAATGGGTCTCGAAGGCCAACATACCGATCGTATGCGTGCCAGGCTGCCCGGTCCAGCCGGATAATTTTATGGAGGTGCTGCTGTATTTGTTAACGATGGCGGCAGGAAGAGCGCCAATGATTCCGCTTGATGAAGCGCTGCGGCCGACGTG
>Ga0307479_10005673_pt1 | contig 11426 bp, 7 predicted proteins | sample atmos_gasesECM4C_FD_203743 | JGI IMG/M metagenome (GOLD analysis project Ga0307479, IMG submission 203743) | Hardwood forest soil microbial communities from Morgan-Monroe State Forest, Indiana, United States - atmos_gasesECM4C_515 | ecosystem: Environmental > Terrestrial > Soil > Temperate... | reverse complement strand
TATCCGAAGGTTCGAGTACAGGTCGACCAAATCGCCGAGGGCGTCGACCTGGCGTTCAAGGTCGGAGAACAACTCAAAGATTCGTCGCTCGTCGCGCGCAGAATCCTGACCTACCGTCACCAACTCGTAGCGAGCCCGAGCTATCTGTCAAAGTGCAAGCGGCCTCAAAAGCCTCAAGACTTGCTTGAACATCGGCTACTGGCTTTCTCGTTTTGGACTCCTACAAAGACCTGGAACTTCGTTCGCGCGAACGGGAAGAAAAAGGAAACCCTGGTGTTTCAGCCTTTCCTTGCGATGAACGACTATGCTGGACTTGCGACTGCGTTGCTTGCGGGCACCGGAATTGGAGACCTTCCCCCGCTGGTTCAGCCTGAGTTGTTGCGCGACAGACGCCTTGTCGAGGTCATGCCGAAATGGCATTTCACCGTCTTTAATCTCTGGGTGGTCCATGTCGGCAATCGCTACCTCACACGGCCTGTGCGAGTGTTCAAGGAATTCGCGGCCCAAATGGCGCCGACGCTCTTCCCCTCACTTCCGGCCTGAGGACTGATCCGCCGCCCTGTTGCCGGTCCTTCATTCCTTATCGTCCCACCGGACGTAGATCAGAGCAGCACGCACATGGCTTGGCAGCCAAACATCGACGCCAGCCAGGCGATTGATCCAGCGAGGCTCAAGTTCAGCAACAGAATCTCTCGTCACCTTATCCAGCAAGGCCTTGAACATCAGGAACTCGTTGTCGGGACCGATCGTCTTGGCAATCTCAGCATCGAAGGCCCTTTCATTCAAGCCGTTGTGAATTCGCTTGACCGTCTGGTGCACGTCGTTCGTGTATTCCTTGGTGATCTCAACATCCTTCCGAGTCCCGGTATCGGTCAGGTGGCCGCCGATAAAATTGTCGAATTCGTAGGCGAGGATTTCGTCGAACATCTTCAAATATAGGCGAAAGTTGGTTGACAAATCGAAGTCCTGAAACGGTACGTATCCGGACGTCACCGAATCGACAGCCATCAAGAATTTCGCCTCCGGAACATAGATGAACAGATCGCCTTCGTTGGAGTGGTAGTTATGCCGCGTGAGTTCCACGGTCTTGCCGCCGAGCTTGATCGTCTTCGATGCCTTGAACGTCTCCGTTGGAATCAGGCGATTCGGATCGTTCATTTCCTTCAGAAAGTCACTGACGGTATCGAGAGCGATAATCTGCAAGCCCGGAATATTCTTAAACGCGATGGAACCACCAATATGATCTTTGTGAATGTGGGAATAGACCAGCATCTTGATGGGCTTGTTCGTGACTTTAGCGACGGCTTCTGGAATGTGTTTGCCGTAGCTGGCAGGCGCGTCGAAAACGATGACGCCAGCGTCGGTCACAAGAAAGGCGGATTGCCAACCGTTGTCAGAAAGTGCGTAGACACCGTTTCCTAAGTCCTTCATCCCATATCCGACCGCAGGATCGATGTTCCAGTATTTCGCCCTCACCGCGGGCAGTACGGGAACGTGTTCGCGCAACGCTTCGGGTGAATCGGTTCCAGCGAATGATGAAGGTTGTTTGGGGGCAGGCTTCGACTCCTGGGCCAATGAGACTTGACTATTCAGTGCGACAGCGAACATGAAGGGAAGTGCTAACTTTCTCATTTCTGGTTCTCCTTGTGCGACCCGAGCGCACACTATGGGAACGGCCGGGCTCGCACTAGATGGCAAAGCCGGAAATTAGATTTCCATATTTGGAATAATTTCGATGAGAGAGTGCGAAGCGAGGGTCATCAGATGCAGAACTATAAATTTCTGAACCATATCGTTTTTTGGAACATCTTCTTCGCCATCATTTGCATTCCCACTGCCGGCAAGCTGATTGACGTCATGGGTATTCCCCTCTCGATTTCCATCTACTACTTTCCTTTTGTCTATATTTTTGGCGATATTCTGACCGAAGTTTATGGATACGCAGTGGCCCGGCGGGTCTTGTGGTACTGCATCGTCGCGCAGGTTTTGACCATCGCAGTTTTTGAATTTGTAATTTCGTATCCACCCTCCGCGATTATGACAAACAATCAATCGTATGTGGATGTGCTATCCGCGGCCCCTCGATTGGTTTTGTTTGGCACCCTTGCCATGTTCGCTGGCGACATCGCCAACAATTATGTCCTGGCAAGAATGAAGGTGTGGACTGACGGACGTTATATATCGGCGCGTTTCGTGACCTCAACCCTCTGCGGACAAATGGTGAATACGGCCGTCTTCTACATCTTCGGTCTGTGGAGGATGATACCGAATCGCGTATTAACAAAAAGCATTGTCGTTGCAAGCCTAACAAAAGTCAGTGTCGAGCTTCTGTTGCTTCCGGTAACACTCAAAGTATCCTTGTGGCTCAAAAGAATCGAAAATGTAGATTACTTCGACGAAGGAACGAACTTCAATCCATTGAAATTCTGAAGAGAAGCGCGTTTAGTCGGCTAACAGCGGACAGGCGACGGTAGCTACCAGAGAAGCTTGAGCCCAAACTGCACTTGCCGCGAAGTTGTGGAGGTGCTGGTGACGGCTCCGGCCGTGCCGGACAAGCCGGAGGGAGTGAAAACGATCAAGTTCGGCGTATTGAAGTTGGCGCGGTTCAGCAAGTTGAAGATTTCCGCCCGGAATTGCAGGCTCAGACGCTCGCGTAAGACCGTATCCTTCAAGGCTGAAAAATCCCAAGTAGCCAGGCCGGGACCGATGAGCGTGTCTCTTCCCAGATCGCCATAGAATCCGCTGTTCGGCGGAGGCGCGAGAAAAGCGGCGGGATTAAACCATTGAGCGGGGTTCCCCAGGATGACAGGCCCCGTGAAAGCGGGATTGCGGAACGGGCGAACGGGATTGCGGGTGTCGCCATTGTTGGAAGGGTTGTAGCTGAGTTGAGGAGTGAACGGGAAGCCGGATTGCGCGGTAAGGATGCCGGCGACGGACCAGCCGCTGACCAGCCGATCGGGGAAACCAGTCATGCCGGACGCCAGTTTGTGGCCGTGCCCAAAGGGCAAAGCATAGAGGACGTTAACGACGCCGATGTGCCGCACATCGAAAGTCCCCAAGCCTTTGTCTGCGTGCAAATTGAAAGGGTTGGAAACGAGCCCCGGGGCATTGCCCGCGGTGGTTTGATTTAAAGAGTCGCCATCATCGAGGACTTTCGAAAAAGTGTACACGCCGCGAAAAGTGAGCCCCTGGCTGAAGCGTCGTTGCGCCTCCACTTGTAGCGCGTGGTAGGAGCTGTCGCCGCGCGAGAACCACGTCCACGTGTTGGCAAGGGCCGGATTTGCTCGCGGCGTACTAGGGGAGATAAATGGAATAAAGAAAGTGCCCGCGGGAACGGGCGAGCCTGCTAACGGGGAGGGAAAATTCATTGGAAAGACCGCGGGGCAGGGCGAAGCGGGACAGATGGTGGGGACGGGCTCGTTGGCGTCGACGCCAACCAATTCATGATAGCCGTGAGAGCCGACGTAACCGATGGTGAAAGCCGTGTTGGGGGAAAGTTCGCGCTCGACGCGCAAGGACCAGGAAATCAGCGTCGGCGTTTGCATATCAGGCTGAACGCCGCCAGGTACAAGTTTGGCAGTGCCAGGTACGGACGTGATGGGAAACGTGCCATTTTTAACAGCCAGAGAAGGGATGCTGTAGGTCGGGTTGAACGGCGCGTTTTGATCGGCGCGGTAGCCCAGGGCGTCCTGGAGGTCGTTGTACATCCCGAAACCAGCGCGGAGGACAGTCTTTGGTCCGAGGGGACTCCAGGCAGCGCCGATGCGCGGTTGCGGCAGGAACTTGGCGTTGTTCACGGAGAAAAGAGAATCACCAATGTGCGGCTGCGTGGAAATTACGCCGTTCGTAAAAGTGTAGTTTGCAGAGCGGCCATGCGCTTCATTCCAACCGGTGGAGAATTCGTCGCGAAATCCGAAGGACAGAGTCAGTTTTGGGCTGAGGCGGAACACATCTTCGGCGTACCAAGCGCCAAAAAGGGAGCGCCAGTTCATTTCTGTTGGCGTAGGATCGAAAAGGAAGGTCGAAATGTTGCCCTGCAAGAAAGTTTGCAGGCTGGTGAAAGTGGCTTGGCCGAATTGGCTTAGAGCGATGGTTTCGTTCGATTGAAAACGCTGGAACCAGGCGCCGAAGCTAAGTTGATGGCGCCCACGCGTCATTGTCACACGGTCTTCGAAGGTGTAGAGGTTGCGATGGATTCTCAGGTTGCTGCCGTTGTTGCTACCCGCCAGGCCAATGGAGGCTTGCGGATTGGACGCCGCGCTGCCCCCGACCACCACCGCGCCGACAGGATGCCCAGGCAGGAAGCCTGGCACATTGGCCGCGGGCGTGCCGGGAGTGGGCTCTCCGGCGAAGAAATAGCCTGCGCGAGAAAAGCCCACGCGAGCGGTATTCAGCAGAGCTGGGGAGAAAATGTGGGTTTCTTCGATGCTGAGCACCTGTTCGCGCAAGGAAACGATGTCCGCGCTGAAGGGATCGAGCGGCGTGGCGGTGAAGTCGTCGCCATCGTCGGTGGTGTAGATGCCAGCCAGGGAATCCTTCTGAGAAAAGATGTGATCCAGCCGCAGGGTGCCAAAATCTTCGCGAACCGTCTGCGGCGGGCTGCTAAAAGCTTCCGCGATACCGCCAAAGTCCGAGGCGGCAGGACCTGCCACGGGCCAGAGATTCAGGAGCGGTTGGACGCCAAGGGCGACTCCTACATTGACGAGAGGGGTTGACGCTGTGCAGGGATTTGGCTTTGGCGCGACTACCTGGCAAGGCAGGAAGCCGTTGCGTGCGTTACTATCGGGAACGAAAGCCGCTGAAGTTTGGTGGAGGTTCTGACGAAAGCCCTCGTAGTTTCCGAACAAGAATGTCTTATCCGCGCGCAACGGGCCGCCAAGCGATGCGCCAAACTGATTGCGCTGGAATGGCGGTGCTGAGCGCTGGTCGAAGAAATTGGGAGCGTCGAGGACATTGTTGCGCAGGAACTCGAAGGCCGTTCCATGCAACTGGTTGGAGCCGGAACGCGTGGCGATGAGCACCTGCGCGCCCGGGTGCTTGCCAAATTCCGCGCTATAGGAATCGCGCTGCACGTTGAACTCGCGCACGGCATCCACGCCGAGCAGCATGCCGCTGGTTCCGCCGGGCTGCATGTTATTTTCGGCCGCGCCGGTGAATTCCACGCCGTTGAGGAGAAAAAGGTTCTGCTGCGGGCGGTTACCGTCAACTGCAAAATTGTTTGCCGTAGTGGAATTGGAGATCCCCGTCCCGCCGGTCTTTTGCGAAGTGAAATTCACGACCCCCGGATTCAAGGGGAGGAGCAGATCAAAGCTGCGGCCGTTCAGGGGAAGCTCGTTCACCTGCTGTTCTCCAACGAGGCCGGAGATGTCTTTGGTCGTGGCGGCTACCACCGGAGCATCGCCGGTAACGGTGATTTCCGAACTGACCGTTCCGACCTGCAAATGAAAATCGATGCTTGCTTCCTGGCCGAGAGCGAGTTCAACCCCTTTGCGAACGGAATCCTCGAAACCCGCTTTGGCGACCTTGATTTCATACCGTCCCACAGGAAGGGACAGAATTTCGTAGCGACCTGCGTCTTTCGTGGAAACGCTGCGGACGGCTCCCGTTTCGAGATCCTTTGCGGATACGGTAGCGGACACCACGGGAGCGCCGGAAGGATCAAGCACGATTCCGGTGATGCTCGAGGATGCCTGGGCGTGAACCAGGGAGGGGAGAGCGACGGCAAGGAGCAGCAGCCCCAACAAGCGGTACGCCGAGGGAGCCCGGAGATACGCTTGGAATCTCTTTTTTAGAACAGCGGCGAAGCAGATGTACGGTTTCATGGCCCGATAATTCAATACGTTTCGTATCGTGATGTCAATTCGACTTAATTCGAATAGCAAGTCATTGAAAATAGGCCGTTTCTTCCGGAAGGAATCGCATGGCGAGGAAAGACGGCTCCGCGCCGGGGCCATCCAGGCAGCTATTGAATTTCGCTGATTTGCATGTTGGCGTCGATGGCGAAATTCGGGTAGCGGATGGGAGATCCCTCGGGGGCGGGGGCGTGGCGGGCGGTGACGCCGAAATCGTTTCCCGAACATTCGACCAAGTACGTATATCCTTCGCGCCGGGTGTGCGGCACGGGAAGGGCGCTCGAGGAAATCAATTCTTCTAGAGAAACACAGCTTCCATTCAGGGCGATGTAACCACGCTCCGCCTGGGCGATTTGCAGCAAATCGGTGCGCACGGCGGTGAGCGCGATGGCCTGGGTCGGCGCGGTGCCTTTATCCGTGACGGGCATGGCGCGGAAGGAGTAGCGGTAAACGCCAAAGACCAGGGCAGCAGCGAAGAGAATTACAAGAAGGGCTTTCATAGGGCCATTTTCGGCGGCGCCGGAAGGTGGCGCAAGGCAATCCGGACGGACGTGCGGAAGCAGGCAAGGCCTGGTTTTTCCGGCAAGTCCCGCCGGCTGCGCGGCCTATCTGCGGCTTCCGGGGACACGCAGCGCCAGCTGTTGCCCAGGCAGTCATGTAGAGAGTGGACAAAGGACGCGGGTTTGAAATTGACACTTTAGCAGCCCTCCAGTAACAACGATAGATAAGGCAAATGCCCCTGAGGAGAGTCCTAGATGACGAAGACGAAGCCGCGGTGTGGGCTCGCGATGGCCGTGATCCTTTCTTTGCTGGTGGCCTTGCCGGCCGACACTTGGGCCGGCCCGCAAGCGGCGGGACAGCGCGCCGGGGAAGTCTCGCGGACGATTCCGGCGGTGAACATTGCCCGCGGCAGCAAAACCATTGCTGCAGCGGCAAAGACACCCGTGAACTGGCAAGACCTGGTGAACACGCAGGTAAATGCGCGCGCACGCATCGCGCTGGATGACGGCTCGGTCCTCAACGTGGGCTCCGATTCGTCCATCCGGGTGGTTAAGCACGACGCCGGCGCACAGCAAACGGAGTTGGAGCTGACCTACGGCAAGCTGAGAACGCAAGCGCAGAAAATCGCCAAGCCGGACGGAAAATTCGAAGTGCGCACGCCGGCGGGGGTCGCCGGGGTGGTGGGCACCGATTTCTTCGTGGAATACAGAAACAACACGATGAACGTGATGGCGTTCGAAGGGTTGGTCAAAGTTTGCAATCTGGCTGGCGTTTGCGTATTGGTCAAGGCCGGGCAAATGACCAGCGTGCGCAGCGGAGAAAACTCCGGGCCTTTGCCGCCGGTGCAAGCGACTCTGGACGTGCTAATGGCGGCGGGCAAAGATACCGATCTGAGCGGACCCACGGCTGCGGTCGCCACTGGGGCGCATCTGGGCGTTTGGGGAACGACGGCAATCGTTGTGGGAGCGGTTGGAGCGGGGCTGGGCGTAGGGTTAACACGCAGCGGGACCCCGCGGCCGGGCTGCAAGATCAACCCAGCGACGGGGCAGTGCGGATGATTCGAGTTCTAGGCGTAAGTTGTAATTCTCAAATAAGAAAAGAAAACTGAATTTTTTCGAGCTGAGTGAAGCTTCCGACTTCCCACCCATGGGCCTTTCCCTCTGAGAAGGCAGGCCATGCAACGATTCTGCGCCCCAAGCCGTCGAAGAAGTGTTACTTGGATGGCATGGTTTATCGGCTTCGTCGTTTGGAGCGCTCCCTCCAATAGCGTAGACTGAAGTGTTCGCGGTCTCTTCTGACAGTGAGTGAGGCGCCTTGATCAAATCTTATCGTAGGGTAGTGATTCCCGCCGTTGTGCTCTTGTGTCTGTCCGTTTGTTCCGGTCCGCTCTTTGCGAAAGAAACGCACGCGGCTGCGCCGGATGCCCCGGCCAAACGCTCTCCGTTGCTCGGGGCATTGCAAGCGGAACTGGACCGTTCGATGAAGACGCTGAGCGCGCAAGATCCTCCCGCCTACTACATCGGCTACACGGTGACGGATACGCAGCGTGTGGACGTGTCCGGGTCGAACGGCGCGCTGCTAAACAGCGGGGAAGACCGCAATCGCTGGCTGGAGGTCACCGTACGAACGGGAGACTACAAGCTGGACGACACACACAAGATTGGCGACCGGCAGATGGCTGGCGGAGGTCCGGGGATGGCCGTGCCTGTGGACGACGACGCGGAAGTCGTGCGCCGGGCGATTTGGCTGGAGACTGACAAGGAGTACCGCGCCGCTGCGGAAGCGCTGATCAAAATCAGGACGGGAAAAGAAGTGAAAGTGGAGACGGCGGAAGGCCGGGCGCCCGACTTTTCCCGCGAAGAACCGCACATGTATATCGGACCGCTGGTTTCCATCGCAGTGGATCGCAAGCCCTTGGAGGCGAGAGTTCGGGCCTATACCAAAGCATTCCGGGAATCCGCCGCGATTATCAATTCCATCGTGACGTTCAGCGCGCAGGCGCAAAACGTCATGCAATTGACCAGCGAAGGCGTGCAACTCCAATTCGGGCAGATTCGCTACCGGCTGGAGCTGTTCATTCAGGGGAAAGCCCCGGATGGCATGGATATCGACCGGTATTACAACTTTGACTGGGTGGACACGAAAGACGAGCCCGACGATAAGGCGGTGTATGCGGCGGAAGCGACCATGCGCAAGGAGCTGGAAGGACTGGTAGCCGCGCCTATCAACGATCCATCGGTTGGACCAGCTTTGCTTACGGGACGCGCCGCGGCCGTCTTTTTCCATGAAGTGTTCGGGCATCGCGCCGAAGGCCACCGGCAAAAAGACGTGAACGAGGGACAAACTTTTTCGAAGAAGGTGGGGGAACAAATCCTGCCGGATTTTCTGAGCATCACCGACGACACTACGATGAAGAAGCTCGGAGGGGAGGACTTGCTGGGCTACTACCAGTTCGACGACGAAGGAGTGCCGGCGCAGCGCGTCACGCTGGTCGATCACGGGGTGCTAAAGGGCTTTGAGATGTCGCGGTCGCCGCTGGTGGGTTTTCCGCATTCCAACGGGCATGGCCGGAGGCAACTCGGGGCCACGCCGGTTTCGCGGCAGGGCAACCTGATCGTGCAGAGCAGCAAGACGCTGACGAATGCCCAGTTGCGGGCAAAATTGATCGAGCTGATCAAATCGCAGGGGAAACCGTACGGACTGCTGATTGACGACATCGCGGGCGGATTTACCTTTACGGGTCGCGGGCAGCCGCAGGCCTTCCAGGTTCTGCCGCTGGTGGTCTACAGAGTTTTTCCCGATGGCCGGCCGGATGAACTGGTGCGCGGCGTGGACATTGTAGGAACGCCGCTGGCGGCGCTGACGAAGATTGTGGCCACGGGCGATACGCCGGAAGTGTTTAACGGCTATTGCGGTGCGGAATCGGGGTCTGTACCCGTGTCAGCCGCGTCGCCGGCGATCCTCACCTCGGAATTGGAAGTGCAGAAGAAAGAAAGCTCGACGGACCGGCCGCCGATCCTGCCGCCGCCCGCTCACGACGCCGTCAAGACGGGAGGCCAGCAGTGAAGCGCACGCCAGGAATCATTGGAATGGCTTTTGTTTTGGCGGCGCTGAGTTGTGCGTCGCCCTCGCGGGCCGCGGCAGCACAGCAGGATAACGACCACACCCTTCAGGCCATGCGGGATGAGATGGCCCGCGCCAAGTCGCGGCTGGAATTGACTATTCCCAACACCGAGCAGCCGGTGCGTCCGTATTACGTCGAATACCGCTTGCTCGATCTGGACGTGCGGGAAGTGGTTGCCGAATTTGGCGCGCTGCTTTCCAGCACGCACCGGCGCAACCGCTTCATGAATGTGGCAGCGCGCGTGGGCGGCTACAAACTGGACAGCTCAAACTTTGTGAGCGACGACGCTTTCCGCGGTTTCATCGGCCCCACGGGCTCGGTGGGCATCGACCGCGATTACGATTCGCTGCGTCAGGACTTGTGGATTGCCACTGACCAAGCCTTCAAGGAGGCGGTGGACACGTATTCGAGAAAGAAGGGGTACCTGAGCAGCCTGGCGCGGCAATCGGACATCGATGATTTCTCGAGGGCGGAGCCTGTGCAGCTGATCGAGCCGCTGGAGACGCCCGATTGGACCAGCCGCAACTGGGACCAGGAAGCGCGTGACGCCTCCGCAGTGATGCGGGCGTTTTCTGAGATTCACGAATCACGCGTCTCGTATTACCTGGTGTACGCCACGGAATACCTGCTGACCAGCGAAGGCACGGAAGTTCGCCAGAACCACCGGTTTGCCGCCATCGAAGCGGGCATGAGCGCGGTCGCCGACGAAGGCGTTCCCGTGAATCATTACTATGCAACTTATGCCGCGCGCCCTTCCGAATTGCCGAACGTCGATGGTGTGCGCAAGGGCTTGAACGTGGCGTGCACCGAGTTAATGGACCTGCGCGCGGCACCGCCCGCACAAGACTACACCGGCCCGGTGCTTTTCGAGGCGCGCGCGGCCAGCGCGCTCCTGGCGCAGGTCCTGGGGCCAGCCGTCAACGGCGCGAGGCCTCCCATTTCCTTTAGCCCGGTGCTCGAGCAGATGTTGACTGGGCTGGGAGGAAAGAGCGACTGGGTGGGGCGAGTAGGCTCGCGGGTTTTGCCGGCCAATGTCACGCTCGTGGACGACCCGGGCGCAAAGGAATTCGGCAGCGCAACGCTCGTCGGCGGATACGGTGTAGATGACGAAGGCGTCCAGGGCCAGAAAGTCACGCTGGTGGAGAACGGTGTCTTGAAAGGCGAGCTAATGTCGCGCCGCCCCGGGCCGGATTTCCAGCAGTCCAATGGCCACGGCCGCGCGGGTTTTTTGAACGATGCCAAGCCCACAATGAGCAATTTGATTTTTTCCTCGAGCGAAACACTTTCTTCCGCTGACCTGAAGAAAAAGTTTCTGGATCAGTGCCGCGCCGAAAAAGGCTCGGAACGGGACCATTCTTGCTTGATCGTGCGCCAAATGGACAATCCGGCGCTGAGCCTGCTGCACCAGGAAGACTTCTCGGAATTGCTGGCCAGCTTTGGCGGTGGCGCGGGAACGGGCGACCGCCTTCCGCTGGTGGTGTATCGCGTCGATCCCGACAGCGGCAAGGAAGAGATGATCCGCGGAGCGCGCATCATCGGGCTAAACACGCGCACGCTGCGCAGCATAGCCGGCATTGGAAATGACAATTTTGTGGACAACTACATGCAAAGCCAAGCCAACGGCTTCGCGGGCACGGCGCTGGGGGCCTTCGGCTCCGCGCAACTCGGTTTGCCTGCTTCCGTGGTCGCCCCTTCGCTGCTCTTTGAAGAGGTGGAAGTGCACGGCGAACGCGGCGAAGCCAAGCGCCTCCCGCTTCTGCCGCCTCCGCCTATGACCGCAGCGCGATAGACGATCGCATTCATCGGGCTTCGTCGCGAACCCGTGCGTGCCAGGAAAAAACCAAATCTAGGGTAGTCTAGACCGCTATGGAAATCGTTGCTCCCATCCAGGAAGCGCGGGAGAAGAGGCGCGCCGCGCTGCTGAGCGTGGGTTCCGCAACGCTTCTGGT
>Ga0307479_10005672_pt1 | contig 11430 bp, 10 predicted proteins | sample atmos_gasesECM4C_FD_203743 | JGI IMG/M metagenome (GOLD analysis project Ga0307479, IMG submission 203743) | Hardwood forest soil microbial communities from Morgan-Monroe State Forest, Indiana, United States - atmos_gasesECM4C_515 | ecosystem: Environmental > Terrestrial > Soil > Temperate... | reverse complement strand
GGCGAAAAGCAGTGCGGCTGCCAGTAATCGCATGGTACCTCCTTCGATCTTGGCATCGCGTCATCACTGGAATGGACGGACGCGCCTAGCTCCAGGTTTCACCTTCGGCGCGATGTTTTTATCGATTTCACCCTCGGTTCGGCTCCGCCTCGGCGCGAGCGGGAATCTGCTGTTGATTTGTCGCTGCGTACTGGGGTAGGAATGAATGCCGTGAATCCATTAGAAACAATAGTAGATCTCCGCAGCGACACCGTAACGCGCCCCACTGCTGCCATGCGCCGCGCCATGGCCGAAGCCGAAGTTGGCGACGACGTTTACGGCGAAGACCCGACGATAAATCGTCTTCAGGCGCGGGCCGCGGAAATCTTCGAGCGCGAAGCCGCGCTTTTTGTTCCCACCGGTTCGATGGGCAATCTGCTCGCCATCAAGTCATGGACGCAGCCTACGAACGAAGTCATCTGCGAGCAGCGCGCACACGTGAATCTCTACGAGCTTGCGTCCATGTCCGCCATCGCAGGCTGCATGCCGCGCACCACGCCCGCGCCCGACGGAATCCTTACCTGGGAGATGATCGAGCCGCTGATCCGCCCGAAGATTTATTACGACTCGCAGACGGCTCTCGTGTGCCTCGAAAACACGCACAACATGCACGGCGGCACGATCTACCCGACAAAAATAGCCGAAGATGTCTGCGACCACGCGCACGCCGCCGGGCTGCACGTGCATCTCGACGGCGCGCGCATTTTCAACGCCGCCGTGGCGCTCAAGCGCACCGTCGCCGAGCTCACTCGCAAATTCGACTCGATCATGTTTTGTCTTTCGAAGGGACTCGGCGCCCCGGTGGGCTCGATGCTGGTCGGCTCGCGCGAGTTCATCGCCAAGGCTCACACGGGCCGCAAGCTTCTCGGCGGCGGAATGAGACAGGCCGGGGTACTGGCGGCGGCAGGCCTCATCGCGCTCGAGGAAACGCCAAAAATCCTCGACCGCGACCACGAGAACGCAAAGCATCTCGCCGCAGGCCTCGCGCAAATAAAGGGCCTCGCGCTCGACCCCAAGAAAGTGGTCACGAATATTCTGATCTTCGACGTTCGCGCCACCGGCCGAACCGCCGACGACATCTGCACCGATCTTGCCAAGCGCAAGGTACTCTGCGGCTCAACCGACAAATTCTCGGTCCGCATGGTCACTCACTACGATGTGGACCGCGCCGCGATCGACCGCGCCCTCGCCACCGTCGCCGGGGTCATTCACGCCCCGGCGCGTCGTTTACAAGGGGCTTAAGGAGCCGCATGAGCATACGTTTACTTGGCACCATTTGCGTCGACACCGCCATTGCGGGAATACTAGTCGCAGGTGGAATTATGACCATGCAGGCAATGAACTCGGCAACTGCCGCAGCCGTGTCATCCGCTGCGGCGTCCGCTGCCACTCCAGATGACGCGCGCCGCTTCATAGAAGCAGCCGAAGCGCGACTGCTCGACCTAAACGTCAAGGCCTCGCGTGCTGAATGGGTGCATGAAACCTTCATCACCGACGACACGGAGATTCTCTCCGCTGAGGCGGACGAAATCCTTAAGGCCGCCACCTCCGATCTCGCCGCGCAGTCGCGCCGCTTCGACGACGTCAAGCTCCCTGACGACGTGGCCCGCAAGTTTACGCTGCTCAAGCACGCCGTGGATATCCCCGCGCCCAAGACCCCGGCCGAGCAAACCGAGCTTTCGCAAATCCTGGCCTCACTCCAAAGCGACTACGGAAAAGGGAAGTGGTGTCCCGAGGGCGAAAACATCCTTGCTTCCAGCCGCAATCCCGACGAGCTTCGCCGCGCGTGGCTTGGCTGGCACGCCGTCGGTTCGCCGATGCGCAAACGCTACGAACGACTGGTCATTCTCGCGAACGAAGGCGCGCGCGAAATGGGCTTTGCGGACGTCGGCGCTATGTGGCGGTCGGGCTACGATATGTCCCCCGAGGCTTTCGCCGCCGAGCTCGACCGCCTCTGGCAGCAGGTGCGTCCGCTTTACGTTTCGCTCCACGCCTACACCCGCACGCAGCTCGCTAAGAAGTACGGTCACGCCGTCGTTAGCGAAAGTGGGCCGATTCCCGCGGATCTCCTCGGCAATATGTGGGCACAGCAATGGGACAACATCTACCCCCTCGTGGCGCCGCCGAATGCCGATCCCGGCTACGACCTTACGGAAATCCTGAAGTCAAAAAAAACCGATGCGCGCGCCATGGTTCGCTACGGCGAGCGCTTCTTCATGTCCCTGGGCTTTCCCGCACTTCCGCCCACGTTCTGGGAGCGCTCGCTGTTCACCAAGCCCGCTGATCGCGACGTCGTCTGCCACGCCAGCGCCTGGGACGTCGACTACGTTGATGACCTCCGCATCAAGATGTGCATCGAGATCAAGGCCGAAGATTTCTCCACGATTCACCACGAGCTGGGCCACAATTTCTACCAGCGTGCGTACAACACGCAGCCCTTCTTCTTCCGCGATAGCGCCAACGATGGCTTCCACGAAGCAATCGGCGACACCATCGCGCTCTCCGTGACGCCCGAATACTTGAAGCAAATCGGCTTTATCGAAAATGTTCCGCCGGCTTCGGCGGATCTCGGCTTGCTAATGCGCAAGGCGCTCGAAAAAGTCGCCTTTCTCCCTTTCGGCCTGCTGATCGACAAATGGCGCTGGGGAGCGTTCTCGGGAAAGGTTGCTCCGGCTGACTATAACAAAGCGTGGTGGGAGCTTCGCCGGCAGTATCAGGGTATCGAGGCTCCCGTAGCCCGCAGCGAAGCGGACTTCGATCCCGGCGCGAAGTATCACGTCGCGTCGAACACGCCGTACGCGCGCTACTTTCTTGCTGCGATTCTTCAGTTCCAGTTTCACCGCGCCATCTGCCGCCAGGCCGGTTACGCCGGCCCGCTCCATCGCTGCTCGATTTACAACAACAAGGAAGTTGGCGCGCGCTTGAACAAAATGCTGGCGATGGGAAAAAGCAGACCGTGGCCCGAAGAGCTGGAAGCCCTCACCGGCGAAAAGCAAATGGACGCCACCGCGATACTCGACTATTTCGCCCCGCTCAAAAAGTGGCTCGACGAGCAAAACAAAGCCAGCGGCGCCAAAATCGACTGGTAGCGTTCGGAACCACACAGGGAGACGGAGGCACACAGTTCCCGCGAGCGCGAGCCGCTCTCTTTCTGTGCCTAGCGCCAGGGCCAAACGTGTTCCAGCACGGAGCCATTCTCCGCTGAGTCTTTTGTGTAGCCTGAATCGTCGGTTGCATACTGGGGATTCTGAAATTAGGGACGGCGAGCGATCTAGGCGGTGCGATGGATCCTGTCGCGAGGAGATCGTGGATACACCTGACGAGCATCTACGGCGCGTCATTCCTTGTCTGTGGTGTCGGAGCGATCGCGGTCATCATTCTGAATGTTCGTGGGCACGGTGGGCAAACGCGGCGATGAGCTTGCCGTGACCTCGCTTTAAGTATCGGTTCCGCATCGGTGTTTTCTCTGTTCAGCTGGGGGCTTCCCCGGAGGTGGAGTGGAACCGGATAATTGCGAGGTTCGTGAAATGCTTTTGGAAACGGAACGCACGGTCTTGCGAAATTGGCTGGAATCCGACGTGAGCTGCTACATGGCTCTCGCGAAAGACGTGGGTTACAACTGCTTCTCCGTGCCGGGCCACTTTCTGGTGCACACCACGGAAGAGGCGAAACGAAAAATCGACGACAGAATCAATCTTTTCAACGAGCGCAAGCTTGGGAAATTTCCGATCTTTCTGAGAGAAACGGGAGAATTCATAGGCACCTGCGGTCTGGAACCGTACGAACTCTCCGGCCAGAAGGAGATAGAGTTGGGCTATCGTCTTTGCCTCAAGCACTGGGGGAAAGGATATGCGGCGGAAGCCGCTGTAGCCGTGCTGCGGTATGGATTCGAGGATCTGAACTTAAAAAAGATTATCGCCTTTGCAGTTCCGCAGAATAAAGCGTCTCTCAGGATTCTTGAAAGACTTGGGTTTCAATATCTGAACGATTTTGTTGATGCCGATTTGCCGCACCGGCTTTATGAAATGCGCTTTAGTTCTCGAGGTAATACTGAACGGAGGTGACGACGCGGACGGTCTTGATGATGCTGCTGTCGGCGCTGGAACCCGCGAAGCTGATTTCACCGGGTTCGGAGGTGTCACTGCCGGCGTTGGCCGGGAGTATAGCGAAGACGCCCTGATTCGCCTGGCGGATGGAGCCGACCTTGCTGCCTGAATCGGAGGCGAAGCGATCGGCGGCTGCGCGAGCATTGCGGGTTGCTTCGGTGATCATATCCGGCTTGACGGAATTCAATCCCGTAAATTTGTACATCAATTGCTGGCCGCGGCTGTTGTCGAGCACTACGCCCTGGCGGAGAAGCAGCATGGTTTTCTGCGAAGCGGCCGCGATCTGGTCGACTCGGGGCGTGCGCACCGTGATTTCCTGATCGACGATATAGCGGTGAGGCGCCCGGTTGGCGCCTCCGAATTCATTGGCCTGCGTGTCGACTACCCGGATCACTCCCAGTTCGATTTCCGAGGATTGGATACCCTGCTCGCTGAGAAACTGTAGCACCGTTTTCTTGTCGGCCTCGGTTTTTGCGTAGAGCGAAGAGAGGTCGTCTCCGGCATCCTTATAGCCCAGGGGCCAAATCGCGAGATCCGACTTCACTTCGCGCTCGGCAAGGCCCCTCACGGACACGTAACGGTCACTGAGCCGGGTAGCCTTGATCTGCGCACCTAGCGTCCAGCCTCCGGCGAGGAGTCCGAACGCGAGGAGCAATCCTAGCAACGCCATTCCCCCGCGGTGAGCTGAGTGGGTAGCATCCATTTGTTTGCGTGCCTCCTGAATCGTTCGTGCGTGGACCTGCGGTCCGGCACCGTGAAGGTCATGCGACTTGCCATTTCACAGGCATTGATTGCAGGGAGTTTGCGCGATGGCCCGCTGTTCGGGACACGTTGCGCGGTGGACACGCTGTGGCAAACAGCCCATACCAACTTTTCTGACTTAGGGTTTGGACGGGTCGTGACTGGCGTTCGGAGTGAGCTTGCGGATAACGAACTCTTGCAGGAGATTCGCCGCGGCGGTTGAGCCGATCCCGATGAAGGCGTTTTCGAAGGTGAGTGCAGCTCCCCGATTCTTCGGCGGGTAGTAGAGGTTTGAAATGCCGCCCGCGGCGATGCCTCCGAGGATATTCGAGTAATTTGCCTGCCAGTTTCCGTTGTCGCCCTTGCAGATAACGGCATTCGCGACGGCGTAGAGAATCCGTGACTTGGTGCTGCCGGTTCCCTTATAGAAATAGCGCGGGTCTTGTTTCAAAAGCGACGGCAGGATGGCGCTCCCGATGAAGGTGCCGATGGCCAGATCAGCGTAGGAGGCGCCATAGCGCTTTCCGTAACCTTCAGCGCCCTGCCCGTATCCACTAAAAGTGTTTTCCGCCTGCTGAATTCCCGCGATGGCCCCGGTCAAAACGAAGGTGACCGGATCGATTGTGGTCCTCCAGGCAAGCTCGAACTTCTGCTTGGTGTCGAGAGGAGCGGCGTTCGGGATGTAGCTAACGTAGAAATTGGGAATGACGCCGAAGACCCGCTGCTTTTCTTCCAGCTTGATTTCAGCTTCGGCCACCTCGACGCGCGGGGCGACCACCTGCACCTCAGTCGTTTCGGTTGCCACAGGCAAGGCAATCTGCGGGACGATGTTGACCTCTCCCGGATGCAGCGTTCCCGAAAATATTTGCGTGGCGAAGCCCGCCGCTGTGACCGTGAGTTGGAAGGGGCCCGGGGCGATGTTGGCAAAGGAGAATTGGCCGCCGGTGTCGGCTATCACATCCTGGCTGAGGGATTTGCCTTCACGCGTAAGAGCCACGCGGGCTGAGGCGATGGCCGCGCCGCTGGGGTCGACAATGGTTCCGCTAATGCTTCCTGTCGGCTGTTGAGCGGGCTGCTGAGCTTGCGCTGAGGACGCGAAGCCGCACAAAAGGACGCCCAAGCTCAGGCAGAATACGTTTCGCGGACGCAGAAAGAGAGTCCTGAGGGTTCGGCCGGAAGATGTCCTGCGTTCGGCTCTTTTCGTAGAACTCTCCGTTCCTATTCTATAGCCTTCCACGTTTCTGCCAGCAAGGTTTGACTGCCTTTGTTCGGTTGAGGTTGTCCAGCCGGGGGATCGGCGGCAACTACCGGAGAAAGAGGCGAGGCGCGAAAAACTTAATCCAGAACGCTGCCTACCATGCGCGGGAGATGCCGCCAGATCTGAGCCGAGTGTGAGGCGCGCGCGTCGCGACCGAAGTGAAGGCTCAGGCTGAGGCCGGAGAGATGGAGCGAACGAAGCCCGCCCGGTGAGGGTTGCACGTTCTGGATGTGAAGCGCGCTCTGGAAGGCATCCAGTTGGACGCGTCCACTCCAGAGCTGCGCGAGCGCGAAAGTCGATTGGCTGAAAAACGGGGTCTTCATTTCGTCCATCTGGACAACGCTTTGGGTGTCCTGATGAGGCGCGTTCAAACCGAGGGAGAGTTGGCTGAACCGGAACGGTTGCGTTCCGGGATCGGGGTATAAGCGGAGGGGGGTGTTGAGCAAGTGAGTTGAAATCGCCTGGTGCGGTGCCACAGCTGGCGCAACTGGTTGGTGCTCCAGGTTGACTTGGGCGGCGTGGTTTTGTGCTTGAGCGCAGGGGATCGTCGGGATGGCTGCAGCAAGAGCTGCAGCCAGGGTTAACGAAAAAACATAACGGCGGAACATGGGACTGTCCCTCAAAACCGGCAACCCCAAGAGCGTCACCCTCGATTGACCGAACTATGAGCTAGATCCGCGGCGATGTATGTCCGGTCTTGCATGTATTTGAAAACCAGAATTCGCTCCAGATAGACGCCGCTCTCGGGGGAATTGTGTATAGAATGCGCGGCCATGGCGCAGAAACCGGAATCGAGCGCAAGTACGGCAGAAACACAAGCGGGGTCGCGAACGCTCCGTTACGCCTGGTACGTGGTTGGCGTGCTGATGCTGGTCTATGTTTTCTCGTTCCTTGACCGGCAAATCTTCAGCTTGATTGTTGGGCCGCTGCGGCGCGACTTGCACATCAGCGACACGCAGGTGAGCTTGCTGCAGGGCTTCAGTTTCGCCGTGTTTTACACTTTCTTCGGGATTCCTATTGGGCGGCTGGCCGACGTTTACAACCGGCGGACGATCATCGTGGCGGGCCTGGTGTTGTGGAGCGCGTTCACGGCGGGGTGCGGGCTTGCGGGAACTTTCACCGCGTTGCTTCTATTGCGGATGGGAGTGGGTGTTGGAGAAGCGGCGCTTTCGCCGGCCGCTTATTCGCTGATTACCGATTATTTTCCGGCGCGACGGCTGGCAACGGCAATCAGCGTGTATTCGATGGGGATTTACATCGGGTCGGGATTGTCGTTCCTGTTGGGCGGCATTGCGGTGCGCTATGCGGCAACGCAGGAGATGTGGACGCTGCCGATTGTGGGAGCGATACGTCCGTGGCAGCTTATTTTCTTTATCGTGGGACTGCCGGGATTGCTGCTTGTGCCGCTGCTGTTTACGGTTCGCGAGCCCGAAGCGCGCCGGGCGACGGCGGGAGCGGCTGCCGTGCCGATGCGGCAGGTGTTCGAATACATCGGGAGAAACCGGGCGGCGTTCTTGCTGCACAATATCGGATTCGGATTGTTGGCGCTTTCGTCGTATTCGGCCGGCGCATGGCTGCCGGAATTCTACCGGCGGCACTTTCATTGGGATGTGGGAAAGACGGGAATGGTTTATGGCGGAATCATTGCGGTCTGCGGCTGCCTGGGGATTACCGGGGCGGGAAGGCTTGCGGATTACCTGCGTTCGCGTGGGCGCGCGAATGCCAACTTGCTGGTTGGAGCGGCAATCGGGGTCGCGGCTGTGCCGATTAATTGCTTGCTGTACCTGGCGCCATCGGCTGCTTGGGCCACGGTTTGGCTGATTCCGGGCGCGGCGCTGACAGCGGCGCCCTTTGGGATCGCCCCGGCAGCGATTCAGCAAATGATGCCGCCGCAGATGCGCGGGCAGGCTTCGGCGGTGTATTTGTTCATGGTGAATATCATTGGACTTGGAGTGGGGCCCACGGCGGTGGCGTTTTTCACGCAGTATGTCTTCGGACGCGACGCGGCGGTGCCCTATTCGCTTGCGATCGTCACGTCGGCGTCATGCGCGCTGGGAGCAATGCTGCTGTACTGCGGGCGAAACTCATTTCTGGCGAGTCTGGAATGCTTGCGCGTGTGGAGATGGGAAGGGAACTCGTGACCGGCCGAGGAAAGGGGGTGAGCATCGTGGCGTCTCTAAAGTATCTGGCGGGCGGACTGGTGGTAGCGACGATGTTGCACCTTACGGTGTTCTTATTCCTTCATTGAGACCGGCACCAATCGCGGATTCCATAAACGCACAGACGACTCGAGGTACGCCGTTCGTGCGGCCGCCCCCGCCATCGAGAATGTTTATGGGGACTAGGGCGAGAAAGAGTGTCGCAAGTCCAATAAACAAAAAGAGTTGAAGCCGGTGCTCCTGCGCCATCTCTAATTCGGCCTCTTGGCCCAATCCTGGCAGCCTTGGGCCTTTTTCTCGAGGTTGTCCCACGGTTGCTTATATTGCGAGGTTTGGATGCCTCCGCGCCAGGCGCAAGGCAATTTTCCAAGAGTGATACAAGTCGGGGAGCATAGTCGGCGCGATCCCGAGGAATCGTCCGGGATTGAGGGCCTCATCTGGTATAATAGGGGTGCGATGGGGCGCTGAGATGGCGCGCCCTCTTGGAGGATCCAGGAATGGTTCAACTATCACCGGTGGCAGTGACGAAGGTAAAAGAGATATTGTCGCAACAGACGCCCGCGCCGGCAGGGCTGCGTGTTGCGGTGGTGGGCGGAGGCTGTTCGGGCTTCAGCTACCACATGGCTTTCGAGAACCAGGTGAATGAGGCCAGCGACAACGTGTACGAGTTCGACGGCCTCAAAGTCCTGGTGGATCAGATGAGCGAGATGTACCTGGACGGGATTTCGATCGACTACATCGAGTCGATCGAAGGTTCGGGGTTCAAGTTCAACAACCCGAACGTGAAGTCCACCTGCGGGTGCGGCAGCTCGTTTTCGGTCTAAAGGCGGTCTGTAGCGGACTCTTCCTCTACCTTTTCGGTGATTTTTCTTCGGCTCTCTGGCGCGCTCCCGGGACTTCCGGTTCCGGGAGCGTTTTTGTTTTTGTCGTGCGCAGCGCGTCCGCCGCGTCTGCGTCGCTTTCTCATCGATTGGATTGTCCCCGAGATTTGAAAAGCTGGCTAGCTCCCCGTATGCTAGGGCCTCTGATGAAAATCGCTCTCGGTCAATTCAATCCTACGGTCGGAGATTTCGAAGGCAATTCCGCGCGCATCCTGGAAATGGCGGGCGAAGCAAAATCGCGTGGCGCGGAGATTGCGGTGTTCTCCGAGCTGTGTCTTTGCGGGTATCCGCCGCAGGATTTAACGGAGCGGCCGTCGTTCGCCGCGCGCAATCAAAAAGAGCTGATGCGACTCGCGAAGGCGATCCCGCTGGCTTCGCTGGTGGGCTACGTCGGGAAAGCGCAGGACGATACCGGCAAGCCCGTCGCTAATTCCGCAGCGCTGATCGCCGACGGGAAAATTCTTTTCGAGCAACGGAAAATGCTGCTGCCCACCTACGATGTCTTCGACGAGCAGCGCTACTTCCAGCCCGCGCATACGCAGCACGTGTTTCCGCTGAACGTGGAAAAACTCGGAATTACGATCTGCGAAGATTGCTGGAACGACAAAGCGTTCTGGCCGCAGCGGTTGTACGACCGCGATCCGGTGGCTGAGCTGGTGGGGAAAGGAAGCACGCTGCTGCTGAATATTTCTTCTTCGCCCTACGCGATCGACAAGCGCTCGCTGCGTCACGACATGCTGCAGGCGATTGCTAAGGAGCATCACGTGCCGTTCGTGTACGTGAACCAAGTTGGCGGCAACGACAGCCTGATTTTCGACGGCTCGAGCGTTGCGTTTATGCCGGATGGCAGACTGGCGGCACGAGCGAAATCGTTCGAGGAAGATCTCGTGCTGTTCGACACGGTGACGGGCGAGGGCGAAATTCGCGCGCAGTCGGACGACGAACTGGAGGGAGCTTACCGTGCGCTGGTGATTGGAACGCGCGACTACGTGCGCAAGTGCGGCTTCCGAAAGGTGGTGATTGGGTTGAGCGGCGGCGTGGACTCGGCGCTGGTGGCGACGATCGCGGCGGACGCCTTGGGCGCGGAGAATGTTTTGGGCGTGGGCATGCCGGGGCCCTATTCGTCGGAAGGAAGCCTGCGTGACGCGCGGCGGCTGGCCGAAAACCTTGGAATGCGATTCCAGGTTCTCGCTATCGGCGAGATTTTCGATGGCTATCTGGAAACCCTGGCGCCGAGTTTCGCGGGGACAGATGTGGACGTCACGGAGGAAAATCTTCAGGCGCGAATTCGCGGGAATTTGCTGATGGCGCTATCGAACAAATTTAATTCGCTGGTGCTGAGCACGGGCAACAAGTCCGAGATGGCCGTGGGATACTGCACGTTGTACGGCGACATGGCCGGCGGCCTCGCGGTAATTTCGGATGTGCCGAAGACGATGGTGTGGGAGCTTTCGAGATTCGCGAACCGCAAGCGTGAACGGATCCCGCGGGAAACGATTTGTAAGGCGCCATCGGCGGAACTGCGCCCGAATCAAACCGACCAGGACACGCTGCCGCCTTATGACGTGCTGGATCGGATTTTGAAGGCCTACGTCGAAGATCTGCGCAGCCCGGAAGAAATCTCGGGGCACTACGGATTTTCGATCGATCTGGTTCGCTCGGTTGCGCGCCGCGTGGATCAAAATGAATACAAACGCAAGCAGGCGCCGCCGGGACTAAAGGTGACGTCGAAGGCATTTAGCGTCGGACGTCGTTTTCCTCTGGCGCAAAAGTTCACCTGACGGCGACAGATGAGGCTAGGGTTTATGAGTCTATTTTGCGCGACACGCGAAGAATGGGTATCATCGAAGTGGCTTCTTATCGGAGGTTCACTTCGTATGTCTCAGATACGATTGGCAGCCATGGCAACGGCGCTTTTTCTGCTGCCGCTCGAAGGCCAGGCGCAAAGTGCGCCGTCACCAGCGAGCACCCCAACCGCGGTGGCTTCCGCTCCGTCGGCTTCCGCAACGACGCCGGAGCAGGAGCGGCTGCTGAAATCGTCTGAAGCTTTTATCCGGAAGTTGTTCGCGTGGGGGCCTGATTTTAAGGTGAAACTCGGTCCGCTGTCTCCCTCGTCTGCGCCGGATTTCTATACGCTTCCGCTCGAGGTGACGCTGAATGGGCAAACCGACCGTGGAACTTTTTTTGTAAGCAAAGACGGCAAGACATTTTTGCGTGGCGACATGTTCAACACGTCGGCCGACCCG
>Ga0307479_10005671_pt1 | contig 11431 bp, 8 predicted proteins | sample atmos_gasesECM4C_FD_203743 | JGI IMG/M metagenome (GOLD analysis project Ga0307479, IMG submission 203743) | Hardwood forest soil microbial communities from Morgan-Monroe State Forest, Indiana, United States - atmos_gasesECM4C_515 | ecosystem: Environmental > Terrestrial > Soil > Temperate... | reverse complement strand
AATGCGATAGTGCGACGCGCCGAGGCTTTGGTAAGAATGCCGCGGAGGCGGCAACAGCGATGGATTTGTGACATGCAGGATGCGTGCATCCAGCGTGTACACGTTGATGTCTTCCAAGGCAGGCGCGAATGACGCCTCCGGAGACAGGCTTATGTTCTGAGTAATCGGCCGGCCCTCCTGGCTTGCCAGTTCATACTGTGCCGTCTGCGCAGTGGTGCGCTCTTCTTCTCCGGCAACATTGCTGGCTTGCGCGAACGCCGAGAGCGCATGGACCGTGTCCTGCCGCTGCCGATACAAATTCGCCGCTGCCATCATGTAATCGTAGTCGTCACTGTATTCATCAGCCGGGCCGAGATTGGCCAGAGCTTGTTCTGCCTTGTTGGTTTCTCCCTCGGCCAGGTAAGTATTGACTAGGCCGAGGCCCACGGTGCGGGGATTGGCTCCCACCAGCCGCGCTTTGTCGAAATAGGTTTCGGCAAGATTGAAGTCGTGCATCGCCAGAAAAATGTTGGCCGCTTCCGCGATATCTTCGCCTGTGACTTGCGATGAGTCCGCCCGCGCTTCCGCAAAACCGAGCGCGATCTGGCGGCGGGCGTCATCGAAGTGCCCCTGCCGCATGAAAACTTGCGCCACCGCCAGCCGCACGCCCAGCCGGTCTCCGTTAGGAATATCCAAAGCCCGCGAGAACCGCTGCATGGCAGCCTCACGGTCGCCTGTCATCAGTAGAGCACCGCCCGTGGCCATCAAGACGTCGACACTATTGTTGCCATACTGCTCCGCTAACTGGATGTCATGCAGCATCTCTTGACGATTCCCTTGCTGTGCGTGAACCTGCGCTTTTAGGGCGTAGACATTCGGATTAGTGGGAGCGAGCTTCTGTGCTACTTCGATTGCTTCAATTGCCTGCGGGTAGCGGCGCAGGCGGTAAAGCGTGTCCGCATAGGCTAGTTCAATCGCAACGTCGTTCGGCGCCTCCTGCAATGCGATGCGGTACTCCGGCTCGGCGTGCGTAAAGTCCTGTTCCTGCCGGAAAGCCTCAGCTCTGGCCAGGTGCCAGGCGTGTGATTTACCTAGCAGCTTCTGTGCGGCTTCCAGCTGCGTGAGCGCCGCTTTAGGCCGGTGCAGCTGCAGATCGGCATAGGCCAGGCCTAGATGGGCTTCGCCGTAATCAGCCTGTAGATGTAGGGCAGTCTTAAAATCCGCAGCGGCTTTTGCTGCTTGCTTCAGATCGTTCAATACGAATCCGCGGTTTACATATCCGGTGGCCATTTTCGGATCACGTTCAAGCGCCCGGGTGAAGTCGCTGAGCGCCTCGCGAGTCTGTCCGTTGTGGGCATGAATGTTGCCCGCAATCAAAGCCAGATCTTTGTCATCCGGAAGGATCGGGTCGTACTTGGTGACCAGCGCCATGTCTTCGTCGTAACGCCCCAGATAGAAAAGGTCGTAGGCCAGGTAAACCACGCCTTCGCGATCATGCGGAAGCTTCTGCAGCACGGCGTAACCGAGTTTCGCCGCTTCCGCATAGTCGCCTGTCAACGTGAGATAACGCTCACGTTCGCGGCTGACCTGCGGACTGTCATTCATCTTGCCTTTAGCGCGATCAAGCCAGCGTTTGGCCAAGTCGAAGTTGTGAGCCTCGAGGGCAGCGTTCGCGCCGCCAGCCACAATCAACGGATTAGTTGGCATGTGCTGATAAGCGTTCTCGTAATTGGTTTCGGCTGAGCGGAAGTTTCGTTCCGCCGTATACAAGTCGCCCAGAGCAAGGTGCGGTGTGAAATCTTTCGGATGCGCGTTGACTGCGCTTGTGAAGTATTCCTCGGCCAGCTTTGCATCGCCTCTATCTCGCGCAAGGTAACCAAGCGCCGACAAAGCCGTGCGATTGTTTGGATCTAGCTCGAGAACCTTCTTGAATGTATCCTGCGCGCCGTCCTTCTGGCCGATCTTCCATTGCAGGCTGCCATAGTTCAGCAACGAGTTGACGTTGGAAGGCGCCAGCGAGAGCGCTTCCTTCAAATCCTTGTCTGCTGCGCCTGTATTGCCCATCCCAGCTTCGATGGCGGCGCGAAGCCGCAGCACCTCAGGTCGAGAAGACATCGGAAGGTTCACCTGATTGATCAGCGCGAATGCCTTATCGAGCTGCTGCTTGGCCGCGGCCTGGTCCTCCTGCCGAAGCGCGAGTTCGTACAAATTAAGGCGCAACTCGATCTGATAAAGCGGTCCCTCCGGGACGCTCTGCGGCAGGTTTTTCAACGCCAGATTGTAGTCGGCGGTGGCCTCCTCAAAACGATTCTCGGACTCGGCGATTGCGCCGGAAATAGCGTGCAGCCGGTAGTTGTTGGGATCGATCCGCCGCGCCTCCTCAAGGAAGGGGGCTGCACCGTCCGTCTGCCCCAGCGTCACCAATGCCTGCGCCGCGCTTAGGTTGAGTCCGAGATTCCCCTTTGCGCTTTTTGCTAGGCGGATGTAGAGGTTGGCCGCATCTTGCGGTCGTCCAGCCAGTTGATACGTGTATGCCAGATCGGCTTGCACATCAATCGACTTTCCCGGAATCGCTTGCAGGGCAGAGATCGCCTGATCGTACTGGCCCTGATCACGATATTGCGCCGCCACCGCGCGCAACACTTCAGGATCCCGGGGCGCGCGTTTCTTCGCCCGCTCAAGATAATGACTCGCCTGCTCCGGCTGACCCAGATGCTGGTAAGCATGGGCTAGCAGCAGGTCGGTATGCGCGGAGGGTTGAATAGAGTCAGCACGCTGCAACGGTTCGATAGCGCGGTTCGGATCGGTATTCAGCAACAGTTCGCCCGCTAGCTGCAGGCTGTTCGCATCTTTGGGATTTGCCTCCACCACCCGGTTCAGCAATTCTTCAGCCTCAGACGTGCGGCCCATCCTGGCATACGTTTGCGCCAGACCAGCCATCCCACGCACAGATTTAGGTTGGAGTTTCAGCCCGCGATCGTAGGCATCAACCGCAGCCGGGTACCGGTCGGCAAGCCGCTCGCAATAACCTAGCAGGAACCAGAGTTCGGCATTTTGCGGCGCCGCTTTGGCGGCGCGCTCGGCAAACGAGACGGCCGCGGCGTAATCCCTTCGCTGTAGCGCGTCCTGCGCCGCCCGCGCCTGCCGCGCTACTTCAATGCTCGATCCCCAACCCAGTTCCGGGCTCGCCTGATCGGAATTGCCTTGTGACGTATCTGCGACCGAGTTCTTCGGATTTTGGCCGCTTGGCGTAGAGGTGCCACCCTGGCCGTTGATCTCGTACGTTTGACACAGGGCGCACCCGAGAAGAACAACAATGCAAAAGCTCGCGAGCGGAAGTCGGCTTTTCACAATGTCACCAAATTTAGTCAAGTATTAGGCGTAGCTCCCGCTTACCACTATTTCCGCGGTTCAAATCAGATGCCATAGTTCGGGCTAAGGCTGCCTTCCGAACGAGGCAAACTACGGAAGCCAAAACGCAAAAACAGGAGTAAACCCTGAGGCGGCTTTCCGAATCCAAATCTTTCGCTACGGACACGCGTACCCTTGGGGGCACAATCGTGAGCAGCGCGCAGAATTATTCTCGTCCCATTCCTATTCTTGCGATTCTTCTGGTGGCGCTGGCAGTTCACGGCCCGCTGCTGCTGATGCAGCTTCCCGCCGGATCGTTCGACGCGAACTTCCACATGTTTTTCGCCTCGCACTACATTCATCACTGGTTTAATCCCTGGAACGAAAAGTGGTTCGGAGGCTTCTCGCAAACTACTTATCCTCCCCTGACGCACCAGTGGATCGCGCTGTTCTCGAGTGTGGTCGGTCTGAAGATGGGTTACATGCTGGTGCAGTTGATCGCCGTTCTGCTGTTGCCGGTTGGAGTGTTTCGCTTCGCCAGAATCTGGGTGGAAGATCGCGCCGCCAGCTACGCCGCCCTAGGCAGCGTCTTTCTGGGCGCGCTGGCATTTCTGGTCTATCAGGCTGGACAGTTGGCGACCGTCGCTTCTGCAGCGCTGTATTTGAATGCGCTGCCTTACTTTTACGAATGGATGACAGAGGCATCGGGCCGGTCTCTCGTCAAAGGAATCGCCGTCAGTTTGGCGGCCGCCGCCGCGCACCACGTGACGTTGATATTCGGCTTAGTGCTCTTCGCTGGCCCGGTTCTGTGGATCGCAGTGGTCGATGCACGCGACGAGCGAGTGTCAGGCTCGGTCGCTGGCGTCTTGTCGCGGGCTGCCGTATTTGGAGTTCTGATCGCTGCGGGCGTTGCCGTCGTGCTCGCGCCCTATTGGCTGGCGCTCATTCAACATCCCATTCACCAAATGCCAATCCCGCACGACAGCCGCGCTAATTTCCTGTTGAACTCCACCACCGCAATCAACTATTTCGTAATTCCGTATGGCGCGTTAATCCTTGCCTTGCCTTTCATCCTGTTGCGCGGAGCTTCGTCCCGCCGTCTCAGACCTTTACTCTTCGGTTTCTGGCTCACCTTGATTTTTGGACTTGGCGGCACGACGCCGTTGCCGAAATGGCTGCTGGGCCGGGCCTATGAGATTTTGACCTTCGAGCGATTCACCTTCTGGGCTACGCTCATGGCCATGCCCATCGTCGGTTTTCTCGCGGTTGAGTTGCTCGATCGCTTCCGGGCAAAAGCTGCGGTGGGCCTCGCTTTAGCATCGGTCGGCACCATTGGCGCTGCGTTGTGGTGGCTCTCCGCGAATCCCTACCGGCCCATGGGCACGGCCACAAATGTGGATCCCGTGATCGCCTTCCTGAATCGCGATGGGCACGATGCATTCCGCTACCTCACCCTGGGTTTTGGCAGTGACCTCTCCAAAGTTTCAACCTACACCAGTGCGGGCACCGTCGACGGCGACTATAACTCAGCCCGTCTTTTGCCCGAGATGACGCACTACGGTTCGGCACAGCTCACCAACGCCAAATTCTATGGTTCGGCCGGAATGGCCTCTCTGCGCAGCATGTTGGCGCACGCCAACCGCTACGGCTTGAAATATATTTTCGTGCACGATCCCTACTACGAGCCACTGTTGAATTTTGTGGGATGGCGAAAAATCGAAACTTTCAACAACGGGGAAATCACGGCCTGGTCGAAAGAGGACGTGCCGCCCGCTCACCGGATTGAGTCCGACGCGATCCCCACACCGTGGCAAGGACTTCTGTGGGGAATCCTGCCGATGGGAGTCAGCTTCCTCGCGATTTTCCTTGAGTTGCTGCTGCCCGAGGGACGCCGCGTCCCCATACCGGTCGGAGTTCCCGTTCGTGTTGAACCTTCTGAACAACACTATGTCGCCTGAGGCGTCGGAATGAAAATTATTCTGCCAATCATCCTCGTAGTAGCAACCGCCGCATTAATGGTGATCGCCGTCGTTGGGGCGGGACACGCTGGCGGCACGGTCGGCATTGCCGCCGGTTCCGCCGTGAGCGGCTTAACTCCGAAAGCCGGCACACCGCAGCAGGCTCTCGCCAATCTACTGGTGGATTTGCGCCGCCGCAATTGGGACCGCGCATTCTCCGCCTTGGCGAAAAACAGCGTCGCCGATGAGGATACATTCGTGCAGGATTGGCTCGGCTCCCATGGCAGCCTGCGTTCGCTGTCGAATCTCGAAGGCTTCGAGACGCGGCCTCTACACGCCACTAATGACGAAGCGCAAATGCGCGCCCATCTCCACTGGACCACTCCAGTCGGGCCCATTGCGGATGTGCGCGATTTTCATATCGTCCGCGAAGGCGACATCTGGAAGGTTGTGTGGCCCAAGGCGCAGGGGCTCAATGTCCCTGCTCAAGTGGTTCCAGTCACTTATTTGCGATGGGATTTGGTCACCGCCAATGCAAGTGACGAGTGGGGAGCAAAGAATATCGACGCCCCGCACGTGCGCATCACCTCGATGAACGCGGTAGAGTCTGCGGAAGGTGTGGTGGTGATGGGAGAAGTGGTGAACGAAGATACGGTCCCGGCCTTCGTGAACGTGAACGCCACCTTGGTCGACGGAGCCGGCAATCCCATCGACGAAGAAACCAGTTTCGACAAGATCGCGCACGTTTTGCTGCCGAAGCAGGTGACGCCTTATCGCATCGATTTCCCGAATCTCAATATCAAGGACGTCAAAAACGTCCGCATGGACGTGAAAGCGAGCCTGGTTCCAGCCTCGGCTGATCCCGTCATCGGAGTGATGAACCAGAAAGTGGACTCCGACGTTCAGGGGAAAAGCGTTCTCCACGGAGATCTGCTCAATGAGAGCGGCCAGACCGTGAATATTCCGCACGTGATCGCGAGTTTTTACGATAACAACGGCAAAGTTGTGTGGGTCTCTGACGGCTACGTGGACCGGGCGCTGCTGCCGCAATCGTCCGAGCCGTTTGCGGTGGAAATTCCGCGGTCCATAGCGCCCAGGGTGCAGAGCTTTCACGTGGTGGTCAACCAGTACAGTTTGGGAAGGTCCTAATAAATGTATCGACTACTTCCAACTGGCGTGGCGATCTGCGCCGCGATGTGCCTGGCATTCTCAGCCGTGGGGGTGTGCACAGCACAAGATATTCGCGTCCCTCAGACCTCAACTGCCGGAGAAGAAGCCACCATTTCGACCACAGGCACTGGCAAAGCTACTTTTTATCTGGTAGGCCCGGCGGTTTCGCGCAAAAGCGATCTGATTCTTGGCGAGGAAATTCATCTACCAGCTCAAGACTTGCGCAACGCGGGCGGCTACCTGGCAGTCGTCTGCTCCGACACCTGCCGCAGCGCGGCTTTCTACGTGTCAGCCGCTAAACCGGCAATTCTGACATTCCTAGTGCATCCTTCACGCGTTCCAGTGTCGCGGCCCGATGCGGTCAGCGGAGTCGCTATTCCCTTTGATAAATTTCATAATCTGGTGCTCGCTCCCGAGACGGTGAACTTTCAATCGACTGCGGGAACCTCATCCTTGTTTTCCCGTCAGGCTCGCACACAAGATGGAATTGCCTGGTTTCGCACCGCCTCAGGCAAGTCTGCCGGAACCGTGCAGGTGGTAGCTTCATTAGATGACATCGCCGCGAAACGGGCCGTACAGCAGGTCGCTTCCGACCCCTGCAATCTCCGCATCAAAGGTCAGCGCACGGCCAACGGCATTGTGGTGGAGACCGAACCGGTCCACGATTGCGCCGGCAACGTAGTCCCCGACGGCACCATCGTTACCTTCACCGCCACGGAAGACAATAACCGGAGCACGGTGGACGCTCCCATCAAGAAAGGCATAGCCCGCGCTCAAATCGAGGGCACCGGCCCGGCCTCAATCTCAGTGGCCTCCGGCGTTGTAATGGGAAATGAACTCCGGATCGGAGCGAAACCATGAACGCCGCGCTGAAAAACCGGCGTGGTTGGTGCGCCGCTGCCTGCGCCTTCTCGTTAACGTTCTCGTTCATTCTTCATGCCGCCGACACACCCGTGCTAGTGCAACTCGATGCTAAGAAGGCCGGCCCGCGCACGGTTGAGAGCCTCACCGGACGGGGCATTCTTCGCGACTATCGCCTCGCATGGACCAGCATGGCACAAGCTCTTCAGTTCAACACCGCCGATCCGCTGGAGGGTCCATTTGCCGGAGAAGCAAAACAGCAACTTCTGCAGACTGTGACGCAGCAACAGCACTCCGGCCTCACTCAGCGTTATCTCGATCAGCATCACCGGCTGGAAGCGGTGTTCTATGCGCCCGAAGGCGACGTCATGGAACTGCACGACACCGCGGAGTATCAACTGCAGCTTGCGGATGGCGGCAAAGTGATCCACGATGAACATGTAGTCATGCACTTCGTCGTGCTCATGACTCCAGCCGCGGATCGCTGGGTCATCCGGCACTTGCAGGCAGTGCCGCAGTTTTGAACGGCGAAGCACAGAGGTGAATGTTTTCGCTCCTTACCCCTGGAACTTCGCCAGCAGAGCGCTTCCTGCGCCATCCCAATGCCAACCGCCTCCCCGCCCAAAGCATCTTAATTCTTGCCCAGAAAGACAAAGAAATGGAGGTGGCAGTTTGTCGAAGGCATTGCTCAGTGTTTCCCTGATGTTTTTCGTGCTCGCGGGCGGGTGTACACACGCCCATCGTTCTATGCTGCAAAACGGACAGGCTCCCGCCCTGTCTCCCAAACTGCTCGCTGTCTATATGCCATGGTTCGGAGACCACTCTCACATGGATGTGGGCTACTCGAGCCAGGATCCCGCCGTCCTTCGCAAGCAGATTCTGCACGCCCGGGGTATGGGAATCTCCGGCTTCATCGTCGACTGGTACGGCGAGAGCCGCCCTTATTCCGATCACAACTTTGCTCTTCTCCAGGAAGCGGCAAGCGAGAACCATTTCCAGGTCGCGCTTCTCTACAACGAGTCGGAAGATGGCGATGCGGAAGCGACCAATGATGCCTTTGCCGCCTTCGATAAAGCCTACCGTTCTTACATTGGCCCCGATGCCAGGTATCGTGACGCGTATCTGACTTACGATGGGCGCCCCATGATCTTCATTTTTCCCAAGAGCAAACGCGTCAACTGGGATCGAGTCCGCCAACATTGCAACAACTGGGAAAGACCGCCGCTCTTGATCTACAAAGACGAACCCCCGTCCGAATTCGCGAAAGATTTCGCCGGCTCCTACGCCTGGGTGCAGCCCGGCCCCGGCGGATGGGCCGCCGATGGCAGCAACTGGGGCGAGCACTATCTGGAATATTTTTACAAGACGATGAAGAACAAGCATCCCGACAAAATCACAGTCGGAGGAGCCTGGCCCGGCTTCGACGACTCCGCCGCGAAGTGGGGACTCAATCGCCACATCCAAAACGGCTGCGGAAAAACTTTGGATGAGACTCTGAACTTTTATCAGCGTTATTTCGATGCCTCGCATCCACTGCCATTCCTCTTGATTGAGACCTGGAATGATTACGAGGAAGGAACCGCAATCGAACAGCGCACCGCCACCAACTGTGGCGGCCTTGCCAACAACTCCTCAGACCAAGCGGCTATCCACTAAACCGCGCGTCCGGCCCTTCTGCCCAACAACCGTATCGCCAGTTTTCACATCAAAGAAATACCTGGCGAACGATCTTGTAACAGACTCAGCTATGGATCGCATCAAAAATTCGACCGGATCGTTTACTCTTCTCTCCCAGCTCCTGTTGGCGAGCGAAAGCGATCAAAACTCCGAAGAAATCACCCGTACCGTCGCCTCTTACGGCCGGGAAGAGTTTGGCGGGCTTTGGGGTCTCGCGACCGCCCATCATGTGATCTTGCGGACCTTTCCCCGCTTGCAGCGCGTCTTGACGTCCGTGGGCAATGACAAGGCCGACTGGATCGAGCGGGCAATCGCAAAAGAGCAGGCGCGTGTCGATCACGCCTTATCTCTTCTGTCTCCGATCTGCGAGGCACTGGAAGATATTGGAGATGTTTTTGTCATCAAGTCCCTGGACCACTGGCCTGACTTGGGAAATGATCTCGATCTCTACTCCAACGGAGAAGGCGCGGGCGTCGTTGCCATCATGCAGCAACGTTTCAAGGCAAAAGTTGCGGAGCGTAGCTGGGGCGACCGCTTGGCGAATAAGTGGAATTTCGTAGTTCCCGGTTTGCCCGAACTCGTAGAGGTGCACGTCGGAAGGTTGGGCCAGACCGGCGAGCAGGTCGCGATCACGAATTCTCTAGTCTCGCGAGGTGCGGCCGCACAATTCGGTTCATACACCTTCCGCGTGCCGGCGCCCGAGGAAAAGCTGATTATCAGCACACTCCAGCGCATGTATCGTCACTTCTATCTGCGCCTGTGCGATATCGTCGATACCGCCCAAATGGTGAGGTCGGACGTCATCGACTATGACTATCTTCACTCCCTGGCCCGTTCAGCTGGGTTGTGGGACGGCCTGGCGACCTATCTCGTAATAGTGTCGGGCTATATCAAGCCTTATTGCGGCGAAGGTATTCCCTTGCCATCGCTGGTCACCAGAGCCGCGCGTTTTGGCAGTGAGCGCACTTATTTCAGGCGTAAGTTTCTGCGCATCCCTCTTTTCCCGCAGGCGGCGAAGCTCTACGCCTCGGAATGGGAGCGCCTGCTGCTCAATGGAGAACTTAGCAACACGTTACGTTTGAGCCTCCTTCCAGGCCTGGCCGCAGCTGCCGCCCTGGAACTGAAGCTAACGGGCAGCGACAAGGGTATTTGGTAATCCCGTGATGACCCACGGGATGCTCAGGGGTTCACGGTATTGCGGCTACCGTGCCGAGACTCCTATGGTGGAATGAGAAAGCGTCGGCTAAACGAGTCAATATCTATTCGTGTCGGTAGCTGCCGAGCATAGGCACGAGCATGCTCTAAGAAAGTTTTTGATATTCTGATGAAGAGGAGTGCCGCTTGGTTCGAATTCTTGTAGTCGACGACAACCCGGCAGTCCGGCACTACCTTCGTGCCCTCCTTGAGCAGCAGAGCACCTGGCAGGTTTGCGACGAGGCTCGCACCGGAACGGAAGCCCTGCAACGGGTTGAGAAGAATCCGCCCGACATGATCCTGCTCGACTTCCAGATGCCAGATCTCAACGGTCTGGACGTGGCTCGGCAAATCACGAAAGCGTTTCCTGATATTCCCATCCTGATGGTCACGATTCATCTATCCAAGCAACTGGCTGACGAGGCCCGCAGAGCCGGAATCAGGGGAGCCTGCGCCAAATCCGATGTCGGTTCGATTGTCGAAGCCGTGGATGCTCTCCTGCACGCCGGAACTTATTTTCCAGTCAACAATTCGCTCCAGAATTGAGAAAGTTCAAGGAAAGCTCCGAAAACCGAAAATACAGGATTCCCTGTATACGAAGCGGGATACTAAGAATGTTAGGTTCTAACTGGTCTGGGATCTTTTCTGTCCGCCTGGTGTGTGTGCACTGCGCAGCAACAGCATAAGTTTCAAAACAGAGCCAGCCGGAGAGTCGTACTGAGAGCCGCGTATCAGGCTGCCTCTGGGAGCCGAAAAAACCTTATGGCAGTCCGCATACTACTGGTCGATGATCATCCTGTTGTAAGGCAGGGTTTGCGGACTCTTTTGGAAGGCCGGACGGGTTGGGAAGTTGTTGGGGAAGCGTCGGACGGGCTTGAAGCGTTGGACAAGATTGAAAGTCTGCACCCGAACGTTGTCGTGCTCGATGTCACTATGCCTCGCATGAACGGTTTGGAAGCGTGCCGTCTGATTCATCAGAAGCCCAAGGTTTCTGGTCTTGAGGTTCTTTTCGTTACCCAGCATGATTCGCCGCAGATGATGCGTGAAGCTCTGGATGCAGGGGCCAGAGGGTATGTGGTGAAGTCGAATGCTGCACGTGATTTGTTGGAAGCGGTCGAGGCCGTAAGCCAGCATCGGGTGTTTACCGCGCTGGCGCGAAGCCCGCAGGCAGCGTCGTCGTATTAAAAGTTTGGAAGTCGGATCAGGTTCACGTAGCATTATCTGTTAACCGGCACTGTGGA
>Ga0307479_10005670_pt1 | contig 11434 bp, 15 predicted proteins | sample atmos_gasesECM4C_FD_203743 | JGI IMG/M metagenome (GOLD analysis project Ga0307479, IMG submission 203743) | Hardwood forest soil microbial communities from Morgan-Monroe State Forest, Indiana, United States - atmos_gasesECM4C_515 | ecosystem: Environmental > Terrestrial > Soil > Temperate... | reverse complement strand
CCTCCCGCTCGACATCGCCGTCGACCTCGCCGCCTCGCTCGACCCCGACGAGGTGGTGCGGCGGCTGCTCCGGCGCACCATCGCCGCGGTGGACGCCGACCGCGGCTCGGTGTCGTGGATCGACGGCGAGGAGATGGTCGTGGTCGACAGCCAGGACCCCTCGGCCCCGCCCCTGCCGGTGGGCAGCCGCTGGCGCGTCGACCTGCAGCCCCACACCGTCCGCGCCGTGACCACGCGGCAGCCGGTGATCAGCGGAGCGCCCGACCTCAGCACCGTGGTCGGCCCGATGCGCGAGGCGCTGGCCGGCATCCGCCACACCCTGAGCCTGCCGCTCGAGTCGGCGGGCGGGGTGATCGCCCTGCTGGCGGTGAGCCGTCGCCGCGACCAGCCCTTCGACGAGGTCGACGTCGCCTCGGTGCGGGGCATCGGCAACATCGCGGTGCTCGCCCTGCACAACGCGCGGCTCTACGCCCAGGCGCAGGAGGCGGCGCGCGCCAAGGCGGCGTTCCTCAACCTCGCCGCCCACGAGCTGCGCACGCCGTTGACGGTGGTGTCGGGGTACATCTCGATGCTCCGCGAGGGCGCCTTCGGCGAGCCCGACGAGCGCTGGCGCCACCCCCTCGCCGTGGTCGCCGCCAAGTGCGACGAGCTGGCCGACCTCGTCGAGAACCTGCTGACCACGGCGCGGCTGGAGCACGGCGACGCCGAGACGCTGCGCGAGCACGTCGACCTGCGCGACGCGGCGCGGGCGGCGATCGAGCGGGCAGCGCCGCGCGTCGAGCTGCTGGACGGACACATCGAGTCGTCGCTGCCGGACAGACCGGTGACGGCGCTGGCCCATCCCATGCACGTCGCTCGAATTCTGGACAACCTCGTCAACAACGCGCTGAGCTACAGCGACGGAACGCCGTGGGTGTCGCTGGCGGTGCGCGACGGCGGCGACGCGGACGCCGTGGCCATCGCCGTCGAGGACCACGGCGAGGGCGTGCCAGAGGCGATGCGCGAGCGCATCTTCGAGCGCTTCGTCCGGGTCGAGTCGGCGGGCGCCGAACACCGCACCGGCACCGGCCTAGGGCTGGCCATCTCCCGCGAGCTCGCCCTGCAGGGTGGCGGGTCGCTGCGCCTGGAGTGGTCGGAGCTGGGCCGGGGCAGCCGCTTCGTGCTGCGCCTGCCGCGCGGCTGACCCCGCCCACCGCGATGTGGGAGGATCGGCAACCATGCCCAACCCACTGCGGCTGCTGCGCGACCGCGCCGGCGACTTCCTGACCAACCTCGAGGCCGGGCCGCCCTGGCCGCAGAAGGCCGTGCCGCTGCTCCGCAACCGGGGCAAGGCGCTGCTCCACGGTTGCTGCGGCAACCCCGGGCAGCCAGGGTGTTGACAGGGCTCAGGTGACGCCGGTCGGGCGTCGGGGTCGGGGCACCACCACGGTGACGGGTCGTCCCATCACCACTGACGGTCTGGGGCGTCGCCGACTAAAAGATCTGCCGGCTGGAAAACAGAACTTGCCGGCAGGACCCACAGGTCGCTGCCGGCAAATCCCCGGATGGCGCGAATAGCGCGATTGTGCGCTAGCTGGCCTTTCCGATCTTGAAGACGCGGGTGCCGCAGGTCGGGCACGTGCCCGAGGTGGCGGGCTTGCCGTTCTTCATGGTGACGGCCTCGGGATCCTTGATCTCGATGCTGGCCTTGCACTTCACGCAATATCCGGTTACTGCCATGTCCTCTCCTGGTATGGCGGGCTGTTTCGGCGGAGGGAGCGCCTCTTCCTGGCCCGGGATTGAAACCACGCTCCGAGCGTGCTGCGGGGCAGCCTAGCACCCTTCCCACGCTCACAGGGCACTTTTTCACGCTCAGAGGATCTCAGGACAGGGGGATCGACCCGCGATCGGCGGCGGTCATGCCCCCCTGCATGCGCATCAGGATGGTCGCCACCTCCAGCTTGAAGCGGTCGGGGGGATGGTCGTAGCGCAGCCCGGTGAGGTGGTGGATGCGGCCGATCCGGTAGCGCACGGTGTTGGTGTGGACCCCCAGCATCGCCGCCGCCGTCTCGGTGTGGCCGCTGCCCTCGTGGAGGGCGTCGAGGGTGTCCAGCAGCGGGGCGCGCTGCATCTCCGGCAGGTGGAGGATGGGTCCCAGGGTGCGCTCCAGGAAGTCGGCGCGGTCCTCCGCCCGGCTGCCGCGGAGGATCTGGTAGACGACCAGGTCGCCCGCCTCGGCGACGTGGGGACGGCGGAAGACGGTGATGGCCAGGGGCAGCAGCTCGCTGGCGCGGCGGTAGGCGGCGTGGATGGCGCGCGGCCCCCCCACCGGCGCCGACACCACCGCGGTGACGCGATGCTGCCGCGCCACCCGCTGGGTGGCCTCGACGACCTCGTCCCAGCTCACCGAGCCCGAGAGCACCACCAGCACGATGTGCGGCGCGACGTCGGCGCTGACCACCACCTCGGCAGCGTTGCCGATCGAGGGCAGCAGCGCAGCGACGGCGGTGCGCAGCAGCGAGCGGTCCTGCTCGCTGCGAATCGTGGTCAGCAGCACGAGCCCGTGGGGACGGCGCAGGTCGAAGCCGAAGGTGCGCGCCCTGATGACCATGTCGTCGTCATCGGCGAAGCTGCCGCCGAGGAGGTCCTCGAACACCTGCGACCGCGTCCTTTCCCTTGCCTTCAAGCGGTTTTCCTGGATGCGGTCGTAGCCCGCGGTGATCGCGTCCTCGACGTCGTCGATGATGTCGAAGAGGACGCCGGCCAGGTCGCCGAGGACGGCGATGGCCTCGGCGCCGAACTCTCCGCGCTCGGCGACCTGGACGGCGTGCGACCAGCCCACGCTGCGGGCGATGCGCACGCTGGTGAGCAGGCTCTCCAGCGGGATCCCCTGTTCTGCTCGCTGGCTACCGATCATGCCCATGACCACGCGGTCGCCGGTGGTCAGGTTGCGCTTGCCTTCGCGCCAGAGCCGCAGCACCATCTGCACGGCGCGGCGGATGGTCTGCTCCACGCCGTCGACCAGGGTGGGGTCGGCGCCCGCTCGGTACTCGGGCACGTCGCGGCGCACCTGGGAGAGCACGCTGTCGACGATGGCGTCGAGCTGCTCCTCCAGTCCCTCGACGACCGCGATGGCGACGTGCCGGGGGATCTCGCGCTCGCGCTCGGGGCGCGGCGGACCGGGGTCAGGCACGCCGTCAAGCGTCGCTGTGGCGGGGCACACATGGCCTGTTGCCAGCGCCAGTGATATTTAGAGTTGAGACCTAATGGCTTTGGCCGCGGTGACGGCCCCGCCTCCCCGTCAGGGTGGCGGCACGCCGGTTGCCGCCCTCTGCGGGCGCTGCTACCATGACGGCCGTGACGCACCCGAGCGGTACCCCGATCGCCATTATCACGCCAGCCTGGAGGCTGGCGGCGCGGCTCACCGCATAGCGGCGCGTCCCACGGCCGCATCCCCCGACCCCACCCGCGTGGTGGTCTACGACACCACGCTGCGCGACGGGGCGCAGGGTCCCGGTGTGTCGTTCTCCGCCGACGACAAGCTCAAGATCGCCCACCGTCTCGACGCCCTCGGCGTCGACTACGTCGAGGCCGGCTGGCCGGGCAGCAATCCCAAGGACACCGAGGTGTTCGAGGCGCTGAAGCACCAGCCGCTGCGCAGGGCGAGACTGGTCGCCTTCGGGGCGACGCGGCGCAGCGGGGTCACCGCCGACCAGGACGAGAACCTGCGCGACCTGCTGCAGAGCGGCGCGCCCGCGGTTGCCCTGGTGGGCAAGTCGAGCGCCTGGCAGGTCAAGGAGGTGCTGCGCGTCTCCCGCGACGAGAACCTGGCGATGATCGCCGAGTCCGTCGCCTACATGAAGTCGCAGGGACGCGAGGTGATCTTCGACGCCGAGCACTACTTCGACGGCTTCGCCGCCGATCCCGACTACGCGCTCGCCGCGTGCACCGCGGCAGCCAGGGCCGGCGCCGGCTGGGTGGTCTGCTGCGACACCAACGGGGGGCGCCTGCCCCACGAGGTGGCCCACGCCGTCGACGCCCTGCGCGAGCACCTGAGCGGCCTGGACGGCGAGGCGAGCGGCGTGCGCGTCGGCGTGCACTGCCACAACGACTGCGACCTCGCCGTCGCCAACACGCTGGCCGGCGTGGAGTCGGGCGCGGGCATGGTGCAGGGCACCATCAACGGGCTGGGCGAGCGCTGCGGCAACGCCAACCTCTGCAGCGTCGTCCCCAACCTGACCATCAAGCTGGGCCTCACAGCGCTCGACCCGGACGGGATGCGCAAGCTCACCGAGACGTCGCAGCTGGTCGCCGAGCTGGCCAACATGGTGCCATCCCCGCAGCTGCCCTTCGTCGGCGACGGCGCCTTCGCCCACAAGGGCGGGCAGCACGTCGCCGCGGTGATGCGCCACAAGGACGCCTACCAGCACATCGATCCCGAGCTGGTCGGCAACCAGGCGCACGTGCTGGTCAGCGAGCTGAGCGGCCGCGGCAACGTGCTGATGAAGGCGCGCGAGTTCGGCATCGACATCGACAAGGAGGACCCGGCGACCCGCAAGCTGGTCCGCCACCTCAAGGAGCTGGAGCACCAGGGACTCTCCTTCGAGGGCGCCGACGCCTCCTTCGAGCTGGTGCTGCGGCGCATGCGCGACAGCTACGCGTCGCCCTTCACGGTGCTCGACTTCATCGCATTGAGCGAACGCCGCGGCGGCGGCGGGCAGGTGCTCAGCGAGGCGACCATCAAGGTGCGCGTCGGCGACGTCGTCGAGCACACCGCCGCCGAGGGCGACGGTCCGGTCAACGCGCTCGACCTGGCCCTGCGCAAGGCGCTGGTGCCGCGCTTCCCGCAGCTGCAGCACGTCCGCCTGCACGACTACAAGGTGCGCATCCTCGACGGCGCCGCCGGGACCTACGCGACCACGCGCGTGCTCATCGAGTCGGGCGACGAACGCGACGGTCGGCGATGGAGCACGGTGGGCTGCAGCGCCAACATCATCGAGGCGTCGTGGTCGGCGCTCGCCGACTCCATGGAGTACGCGCTGCTCAAACTGGCGGACTAGTCGAAGACACTCGTCCTGTTGCCGTGCACCAGCACGCGATCTTCGAGGTGCGCGCGCACCGCGCGGGCGAGCACGATGCGCTCCAGGTCTTTCCCTTTGCGGATCAGGTCGTCGACGGAGTCGCGATGGGAGATGCGCACCGTGTCCTGCTCGATGATCGGCCCGGCGTCGAGCTGGTCGGTGACGTAGTGCGCCGTGGCTCCGATGATCTTCACCCCGCGCTCGAACGCCTGCATGTAGGGATTGGCGCCGGCGAACGCGGGCAGGAAGGAGTGGTGGATGTTGATCACCTCGCCGAATCCGGCGAGGAAGGCCGGCGAGAGGATCTGCATGTACTTGGCCAGGACCACGGTGTCGATGCGGTGCTCGCGGAGCAGGTCGAGCTGGAACTGCTCGTGCGCCTCCATGCCGCGCACCACCGGCACGTGGTGGAAGGGAATGTCGAAGCGCGAACACAGATCGGCGAGCACCTCATGGTTGCTCATCACCAGGGGGATCCGGCAGCGCAGCTCGCCGGCGCGCTGGCGCAGGATGAGGTCGCCGAGGCAGTGGTCCTGCGTGGTCACCCAGATGGCGACGCGGCGCACCACGTCGGAGAAGTGCAGCCGCCAGGTCGCGCCGATCTGCTCGGCCAGGGGCGTGAAGGCGTCGGCGATGCGCTCGCGCCCCACCTCGAAGCCGTCGAGCTCCCACTCCATGCGCATCAGGAACAGGCCGGTGGCGCGGTCGATGTGGTGGTCGGCGTGGACCACGTTGCCGTTGCGCTCGGCGACGAACTGCGCGGTCCGCGCCACCAGGCCGTGCTGGTCGGGACAGCGGATCAGCAGGATCGCCGTGGGCGCGTGGACGACGCTGGACATGGAGCGGACGATGATAGGGAGAATGGCGCCGCCACCGTGACCACGCCGCAGCGGCCGCACTCCCCACTCCCCGCCGCCTTCCTCGACGCGCTGCGCGACGAGGAGGAGGTGCTGGTCACCTCGCGCAACCCGACCAACGGCAAGCAGGGGACGGTGCCGATGTGGTTCGCCGTCGGTCCCACCGGAGTCGTCTATCTGTTCACTCTGGCCTACTCGCGCAAGGCGGAACGCTGGCGCGTCGACCCCTGGGTGCGACTCACCGCACCGCGCACCGGCGCCGTCGCCGAGGGTGTGGTCCTCGTGGTCAGCACGGACGAGCTGGCGGCGGTGGAACCGCTGGCGGTCGAGGCGTGGGGCATGGCCGGCGCACCCACTCCCGAAGCGCTGCGCCGGCTCATCGCCGATGGCAGCCACCTGCTCCTGCGCGTCGAGGCCGCGCCGGCGCTCAGCCCACGATGAGGTCGAGGCGCCGCGGGGCCACGCCGGCGTCGCTGTCGACCGGCTCGAAGCGCACGGCCACCTGGCCTGGCCGCTCCGCGCGGATCACGAAGCCGGTGCCGTCGGGGGCGGGCAGGTGGGTCGTGCCCTGGAGGATCTCGGCGCGTTCGTCGATGCCGACGACGCCGTGCATCCCCTCGATGTCGTAGGTCCAGCCACGCTGTCCCGCGGGTGGCACGTGCACCCAGAGCTCGTCGCCGGCGCCGAGCCGGTGGGCGAGGTCACCGTCCAGGATCACCGTGACGCCGCGGCCGGTCTCCGGCACGTCGCGAAGGTTGCTGCTGACGTTGATCCGGGCGTCCTCCCGGCTGCGCAGCTTGCGCTCGGCCTGCTCGTCGCGCGTGCTCATGTCGTCGCCTCCTTTGCGCCTCCGTGACCCCGGGGGCAACCAGCTTGACAGGCTGAGCGGGACGGCGCCAGCATGGGTGACGCCGCCGCGGCGCAGCGGTCCACAGCGAGGAGGTCGGAGATGCACGACATCGACCTGATCGACGAGGACGACGAGATCACCGCCACGGTCGAGGCCGACCGCGACTTCCGCATCACCGACGTGGTGGTCTGCCCCAACTGCGGTCGGCCCGAGGCGCAGTGGCGCGAGGCGGACGGCGAGGGCTTCGGCCTTGCCGGCCAGACCTACTGCTGCCGCGGCTGCGCCGAGGAGATCGGCTGCACGTGCGGCTGAGCGCGGCGCCGCCAGTGCGCCGTTGAGCAGCGCCGCGCTGGCCCGCTCCGTCGCGGTGCTCGGGCTCGTCGACGTGGAGATGCTGGCGCTGTTCCACATCTCGCCCGCGGAGCTGCAGGAGTGGAAACGCTCGGGGGTTCCCGTCGACCATGCAGGCGACGTCACCGCGGTCGAGGACGTCACCAAGCGGCTCGCGGTGTGGCTCGAGGGCGACCGCCTGCGCAGCTTCGTGCGCCAGCCGCGCGCCGAGTTCGGCGGGCGGCCGCTGCTCCAGGTGCTCGCTGAGGAGGGTCCGCGGCCGGTGCACGCCGCGCTGGACCGGCTGCTCAGCTCCGGCCTGCTCCCGTAGCATCCGCGCGTGCCCGACTTGATTGATGACTCACGCGGCTTCGCCGCCGTCGAGCGCGCCCACCTGCGCGAGAAGTACCTGCCCGACTTCGAGTGGACGCGCTACGACACGCCGTCGCCGCGCAACCGGCTGCGAGTCCCGCTGGCGGAGGCGCGCGTCGGGTTGGTCGACACCAGCGGTGCACACGTCGTGGGCTCGCCGCCCGTCGGGTCGAGCGGACGCGCGGCGTCGATGTCGATCGACGCGGAGATCACCTTCACCCATCCCGGTTTCGACGTGGAGCGCGCGCTGCGCGACCCCGACACCGTGCATCCCACCGGTGCTCTTCACCGGTTGGCTGCGCGCGGCGTCATCGGCGAGGTGGCGCCGACCGTGGTGTCGGTGATGGGCGGCGTGCTCATCGCCCAGCGGCTGCTCGACCGCGGGGTTCCGGCCACGGTGGCGGCGATGGTCGAGCAGCAGGTCGACCTGGCCCTGCTCGTCCCGGTGTGACCGGTCTGCCAGCAGTCGGTCGGACTGCTCCAGCGCGGCCTCGACGAGGCCGGCGTCGCCACCGTGTCGATCACCCAGGTGCCGGAGATCACCGAGATGGTCAGGCCGTCGCTGTCCTGCTTCGTCGCCATGCCGTTCGGGCTGACCCTCGGCGACGTCGGTGACAGCGCGACGCACGAAGCGGTGCTCACCGCGGTGCTGCACGAGGCCGAGCGCGACCATCCCGCGGGGACGGTCGTGCCCCTCCCCTTCCGTTGGGATCGGGACGACCTGCGCGCCCGCCAGCTGCGCAAGGAGGCGCTGTAGTCAGCTCACCACCCCCGCGCGCGCTTTCGGGGGGACTCCCCCACGCCAGCATTCGCCAGCGTTCCCCCTGGGGTGGCGCAGGGGCGGTGAGCCTTGCCGATGAAACCTACGCGGTGGCCGGCGCCGGTACCAGGCCGAGCTGCTCGAGCAGCTGCAGCCGGTCGAAGATGAGGTACTGCGAGGCGACGGCGTCGCCACGCCGCTTGACGATGCTGACGTACTCACCGGTCACCGGCCGGTGGGTCGGCGGGATGTCACCCATCGGCGTATGGAAGACGCCGTCGTGGGTGCCGGCGAACGTCCCCTCCTCGACGTAGCTGTCGCCGCTGTAGAGGACCTCGCGCACCGTGGTGTGTGCGTCGGGAAAGGCCTCCCACCACGATTGGAGGAAGTCGCACACCTCCTGGCGACCGTTGAAGGTCATGTCGCCCGGCGCGGTGAGCACCGCGTCGGTGGTGCACAACGCTTCACAGGCGGCGCGGTCGTGCGCGTTGAAGGCGTCGTCGGACTGCTGCTGGAGCTCCTGGATCGTGGCCATGTCTGTACCCCCAGAACTGCCGGTGTCCCCAACCGGCAGCGGGAGGCTAGCACCGGCGCGGCCGCGACACAAGCCCCGGGTTTTGGGCTGGGCATAATTGCCATGTGGCAATCCAACACGTGGGCGGCGTGGCGGCGCCGGTCCGCGTCGTCGAGGTGACCGCGGAGCACGACACCGACGGTCCTCCGGAGATCCCCTGGCACCTCGCGCCGGAGCCCGGGAACGTCGCCATGCAGCTGCGCAGCACCGCACGCCGGGTGATGATCGGCGCCGGGCTGGCACGCCGCACAGAATTGGTCGAGGCCGTCAAAAACCTGCCCGGCCTGCCCGGTCTCGCGACCAGCCCGGCGGGAGGCACGTTCATCGTCGGCGGCGACAACTGGCTCGGGCTGTGCGCCATCGGCACCGTGCCCGACACGCGTCGCGCCCCACTCGACTGGATCATGGACGCGCTGCGCGCCTGGTTCGACGCGGCGCTGTCCCCACTCGGCGTCGAGGTGCAGGTCGGCAAGGTGGAGAACGCGTGGTGTCCCGGGTTCAGCGACATCGCGGTCGGCGGCCGCAAGCTCGCCGGGCTCGGCTTCCGGGTGACCAAGGGGATGGTGGTGATGCGCGGCGTCCTGCCGGCGCAGCCCGTCAGCGACGACGACCTGCGCCTGCTCCAGGCGGTCCACGGGCTCATCGACCTGCGCGTCGATCCGCACACCCTGACCTCGCTCGCCGAGGCCACCGGCGATCCCAGCTGGACGGTGTCTCGTGCCATCGCCGAGTTCCGTGAGGTGTCGAGCGGCGGCGGGAGCTGATCGGGCCGGCAGCCCGTTTGGCTAGACTCCCCCGCCATGCGCGTCGCCGTCCCACGCGAGATCGTGCCGGGCGAGCGGCGGGTCGCACTCGTCCCCAAGTCGGTCGCCCCGCTGACCGGCGCGGGCCACGAGGTGCTGGTCGAGACCTCGGCCGGCGCCGCCGCGGCCTTTCCCGACGAGGCGTACACCGCCGCCGGGGCGACGATCGTCGCCACCGCTGCGGACCTCTACAAGGCCGCCGAGGTGGTGCTCAAGGTTCGCCGTCCTGAGTCGAGCGAGGTCGCCCTGCTCAACGAGGGCGCCATCCTGGTCGCCTTCCTCGACCCGGCGCGCAGCCTCGACGTCATCACCGAGCTGCGCACGCGCAGGGTCAGCAGCTTCGCCATGGAGCTGATGCCCCGCATCACCCGCGCCCAGGACATGGACGCGCTCAGCGCCATGAGCACCGTCGCCGGGTACCACGCCACGCTGATGGCGGCCGTCCGTCTCCCCCGCTTCTTCCCGCTGCTGATGACCGCGGCGGGCACCATCACGCCCGCGCGTGTGCTGGTGCTCGGTGCCGGAGTCGCCGGACTGCAGGCGATCGCCACCGCCAAGCGACTCGGTGCGGTGGTCGAGGGGTTCGACATCCGTCCCGCGGTGCGCGACCAGGTCGAGTCGCTGGGCGCGACCTTCGTCGAGATCGACCTCGGCGACTCGCAGACGGAGACCGCGGGCGGCTACGCCACGCAGCTCGCCGCCGAGCACGAGGAACGCGAGCGCGAGGTCATCGCCAGGCACGTCAAGGACGCGGACGTGGTCATCACCACGGCGCTCATCCCCAACCGGCCCGCGCCCCGGCTGATGACCCGCGACATGGTGCTGGCCATGAAGCCCGGCTCCGTGGTCATCGACCTTGCTGCCGAGTCCGGCGGAAACTGCGAGGCCACCGTGCCCGGCGAGGAGGTGACCGTCGGCGGCGCCCTGATCGTGGGGCCGCTGAACGTGCCCAGCAGCATGCCGGCGCACGCCTCGCAGCTCTACTCGCACAACGTGATGCGCTTCGCCCTGACCCTGCTCAAGGAGGGCGGCCTCGACTTCGAGGACCAGATCGTCGCCGACACCTGCGTCACCCACGCCGGCGAGGTGCGCAGCAAGGTGGTCGCCGAGCTGCTCGGAGCCGCCGCCGGGGCGCAGCCCGCATGAGGCTGCTGGCCGACGTGGGGGTCAGCAACGCGACTCTCGCCGAGGGGCTCTTCGTCTTCGCCCTGGCCGCGTTCCTCGGCTTCGTGCTGATCAGCAAGGTGCCGGCGACGCTGCACACGCCGCTGATGTCGGGCACCAACGCCATCCACGGCATCGTCTTGGTGGGCGCGCTGGTCATCGCGGCCGCGGCGCACGACACCGCCGGCGACGTCATCGCCGTCGTCGCGGTCTTCCTCGGCACCATGAACGTGGTCGGCGGCTTCGTCGTCACCGATCGCATGCTGGAGATGTTCAAGAAGCGCACCGGCCCGGCGCCGGGCGGCGACGGCAAGGCGGACAAGCCGAAGTGACCGTCACCCCGCTCGGCACCATCGGCTACATGTTCGCCTCGCTGGCGTTCATCTTCGGCATCCGCCAGCTGGGCTCGCCGGCGACCGCGCGCAACGGCAACCGCGTCGCCGCGGCGGGCATGCTGCTGGGGCTCGTCGTCACCGAGCTGCTCCTCGGCGCCCACAACTACGGCTTCATCATCCCCACCATGCTGGTCGCCGCGGTGGTGGGCGCGTACGTGTCGCGCTCGGTGCGCATGACGGCGATGCCGCAGATGGTGGCGATGTTCAACGGCATGGGCGCGGGCGCGGCGATGTTCGTCGGCGCCGGCGACTTCCGCGACCTCACCGCA
>Ga0307479_10005669_pt1 | contig 11435 bp, 8 predicted proteins | sample atmos_gasesECM4C_FD_203743 | JGI IMG/M metagenome (GOLD analysis project Ga0307479, IMG submission 203743) | Hardwood forest soil microbial communities from Morgan-Monroe State Forest, Indiana, United States - atmos_gasesECM4C_515 | ecosystem: Environmental > Terrestrial > Soil > Temperate... | reverse complement strand
GCGACCGGGAGATGGAAATCAGCGTGGTGTCAAAGATGGGGATAGCCAAAATTAAGGCGGGAACGAGCCACGAGGCGGGGAAACGCGCCCCGTCGTTGCGGATCTTCAAGCCCAGCGCAGCCATCAGGAAGCCGAGAAACATGGCCCCGCCATCACCCATGAAGATTCGTGCGGGATTGAAATTCCAACGCAGAAAACCGAGGGCAGCGCCGAGGACGGCGGCAGCGAGCGTGCGGACCATCGTTTGCCCGTTCATGCTGGCCGCCAGGGCGAAGAAAAGTGCCGCCACAGCTGCGATACCCGCGCAGAGGCCGTCCATGTGGTCGAGGATGCTGAAAGCGGCTGTAATGCCAACCACCCAGAGGATGGTGAGGCAGATGTCGAGGATGACCCCGAGCATTCCAGGGACAAACTCGGAGAAGAATTTGGCGCGGATCCCGGAAACCAACAGAAATATCGCAGCGGCAGGCATGCCGATAAAGAGTTTCACCTGGTGGTGGAGCAGGCCGGCATCGTCGAGCAGACCTACGACCGCCAACAATGTGGCGCCGGCGAGTATGCCGGCAATTTGCTGCCGCAGGGGACCGTGAATCGTGAGAAGTATGGAGAGCACAAAGGCGAGATAGATTGCGACGCCACCCAAAAGCGGGACAGGACGGATATGGACTTTTCGCGGGCCGGGATGGTCCACGAAGCCGTATCGCAAGGCAAGATGGCGAATAGGGACGATGAGGGCAAGAGAGGCAAAAAGTGAGACGGAAAAGGCGATCAGATCTGAGGAAATAGCCATCGCTCAATGCGCTTCGGTTATCGCGCGGTCAGCATCTTTTCGAGGGCTTCACGCACTTCTTCTTTTTGCTTGCTTGCGAAATACCAATCCATAGTTTTGCGCAGGCCTTCGCGGAAAGGCGTCTTCGGTTCCCAGCCAAGGAGCTTGCGGGCCAGCTTATTATCGGCGACGCGATTGGCGGGGCCGGTAGGCATGTCGGGACGGAGACGGATCTTTGGGTCGTAGCCGACGTATTCGGCCACCATGCGCACGGCGTCTAACACTCGGACGCGCTCCATGGTGCCGAGGTTGACGGGCGTTCCATCGCTGATTTTTTCTGCGGCGAGTATGGTGCCGCTGACGATGTCGTCCACATAGGTCCAGTTTCGGATTTGCGTGCCATCGCCCCACACTTCGAAGGGGTCCTGGCGGACGAATCCGCGGGCAATCATGGCGATGACGGCGTGATTTTCAACGCCGCGAGGGCCGTATACGGTGAAATACCTGCAGGACGCCGTGCTCATCTTATATTCGCGGTGATAGGCCTGAAGCGTCATTTCAGCCATCAACTTCGCCCAGCCGTACATGTTGTCGGCGTCGTGTGGGGGCTTGACGTCCTCTTCACGGAGATAGATTTCCTTGGAGGTGTCGGTCTGCATGTGATTGGGGTATACGCAGCCGGAAGACGCGTAGACGACGCGCGGGACCCCTGCGCGCAGAGCCTCCCAGAAAATGAGGCCATCAAGAAAGAGGTTCGAGGCCGGGCCAGCTTGGTGGAGGTCCACGTAGCCGCGGCCGCCGTGATCGGCGGCAAGATGGAATACGGCATCAACACCCTTCATGGCCGTGCGGGTCACGCCCGGCTCGCGAAGGTCGGCTTTCAGGAACGTCACACGGCCCGCCTTGACGTGCGGCTCGATATTGCTGAGCCTTCCGCTGGTCAGATCGTCAACGACATGCACATGGGCGCCGCGCTCAACCAGTGTATCGGCCAAATGCGATCCGATAAAAGAGGCGCCCCCTGTTATCAGAACTTTCTTACGATCCCAGATGATCCCCTCCTTTTTCTTGGCTGGTCGCATCCTCCACGATAGCGGTGAAACGCTCCAGCTCGGTTACTCTAGCATATTTTTCCGCCGTGGCCCGAGCCTGCCGCGCCATTTGGGCAAGTCTCGCAGGATCGTCGCGCAATCCGCGAATGGCCGCGGCGATGGCGGCGGGGTCGTCAGGATCCGCGGCAACGCCACAGCCTGAATCGGCGACGACGCGCGCCGCGTCACTTTCCGCGTCTGCGACCGCAAGCACCGGGCGCCCAGCGGCCAGGGTCGAGTAAAGCTTGCTCGGGACAACCACCCCTTCCAGGCCACGCCTGACCGTGACCACATGAAGATCGCCCGCCAGCATTACATGCGGCAGCTCTTCGACGGGGCGAAATGGCAAGAAACGAACGTTGGGTGAATCGCCTGCCAAGGCCTTTACGGAAGCAAGATTCGCTCCACCCCCCACGAACACAAAACCGATGTTCCCATCGCGCAGAATCTCCGCCGCTTTGAGGAGCGCGCCCCAGGCTCCATAAAAGCCCAGATTGCCGGCGTGAAGAACCACGAAAGAGAAGCCGCACCGAATTTCCCGCAAGGTCCTCGCAGTGGCGGGGTCGTTCACGTCGGGCGTGGATGCGGGAGGAGAAGCGCCATCGCGGACGACCACCACCTTCTCCGGCGCGATGCCCTTTGCAAGGATGCGTTTGCGCATGTCGTCGCCTAGGACAATTACACGGGCAGCCTGTTTGAGTGTGCGGCGATGCATTCTTTCCCAGAGTTCGATCGACTTGCCCGGGCGGACAATGTCGCCACCCACGGCCATCTCCGGATATAGGTCGCGAATGTTGTAAACGAATGGGCGACCGACCATGCGGGCGACAAAGGCGCCCGCGATGCCCGCGATGGGAGGATCGGTCATGGCCAGGACGACGTCCGGGCGAATCGCCATAGCTCGCGGGACAGCGAGAGCCAAGTAAGAGAGATAATTCGAGACGCGGCGGCGCATCTGGTGGCGCGGAAAAGCCGTGGAGCCGACGCGCTCGACGGTGATGCCATCGAGCTTCTCGCGCCGCAGAAGCGCATAGGGATAATGCATGGTGGGATCATAGGAGGGGCGCCCGGCTACCACGGTCACCTGATGGCGTCGCGCCAGGACTTCGACTACCTGGGCGGCCATTTTAGCGGTGGCGGAAGTATCGGGCGGATAGTATTCGTTCAAGAGAAGAATGTGCATGCGAATCTAGTGCTTACGGGTTGCAACTTGCCGGCTGTGTTCGTCGCGTGTAAGGGCCTCGGATTTCCTTTCAAGAATTAGATTTCCCATCACGAGGACGTCCATATGCGTACGGCGAAAACATTCGAGCGCTTCTTCGGGGCGGCATACGATGGGCTCATTGTCGTTGAACGACGTATTCAACAGGGCGGGAACACCCGTGAGGTCGCCGAAGGCGCGCAGAAGCTTCCAGTAAAGCGGGTTAGCAGTGCGGCTGACGGTTTGCAGGCGCGCGGTGCTGTCCACATGCGTGGGCGCAGGAATCACGGCGGCTTTCTCCGGGCGCACCGGGAAGGCAAAGGTCATAAAAGGCGAGGGATGATTCTTCTCGAAGAACTCACCAGTCGCTTCCTCGACAATCGAAGGCGCAAAGGGGCGAAATGATTCGCGATGTTTGACGCGCTGGTTGAGGATGTCCTTCATTTCCGGGCGTCGCGGATCGGCAAGAATACTGCGATTGCCGAGCGCGCGCGGGCCCCATTCCGTCGGTCCCTGAAACCACCCGACGATTTTTCCAGCGGCAATAAGACGAGCTGTTCTTTCGAGGAGCGCCCGCTCTTCGAGTTCTTCCATTTGCACGCCTTCCTTCACGGGATCGAACTGGCCCACGGCACGGCGAACATCGGCCAGGGAAAATTCGGGCCCCCAATAGGCGTGATCCATTACAAACTCGCGGGGACGGCCCAGGATTTCGTGATGCACGGCGAAAGCGGCGCCTACGGATAGCCCGGCGTCGCCCGCCGCTGGCTGGACATAGGCACGCTCGAACGGCGTGGAACCGAAGATTTTGCCATTCGCCAGGCAATTGAAGGCCACGCCGCCGGCAAGACAAAGCGCCTTTAGCCCGGTCTTTTTGGCCAGGCCATTCCATTGGGCGACGAGAACTTCCTCGAGCGCGGCTTGCATGCTGGCAGCGAGGTTTCTGTGGCGCTGCTCGAGCGGCTCATCCGCTTTGCGGGCAGGGCCCAGGCGCTCTTCGAGATAGCTAGAGAAGAGCCGGCCGAGAACCGGCGTGCGCCCGGCCTCGCGCCAAGTCATCTCGGGACCCTGGCTTTGATGCGTGAAATATTTGAGATCGAGCCGGAACGATAGCGGGCCGTCGGCTCGGACGATACGGCGAAATTCGTCGAGATATTCGGGCTGGCCATAGGCCGCAAGACCCATGACCTTGTATTCATCGCCGAACTTCCAGAAGCCGATATATTGTGTGAGCGCCGTATAAAACATGCCGAGCGAGTGCGGGAAGACTGTCTCGCCGAGGATTTTCATGCGGGGGCCTTCGCCCACGGCCCACATTGCGCTTGCAAAATCTCCGAGACCATCGGCGGAGAGCACGGCCGCGCTCTCGAAGGGCGAAACAAAATAGGTGCTGGCAAGATGGGCGGTGTGGTGCTCGATGCGGTGGAAGGTGCCGCGGATATTCTCGGGGGCGGTTCCAAAGGCGGCGGCCAGGTCTTCGCGGATGCCCGCAAAGCGGGTCATGACGCGGGCGCGTTCCAGGGCAAAGCGCGGCATACGGATGGCGTAGCGGAGCTTTGTTCCCAGGCGTGCCCAGGGATCGCGCGGAATGGCAATATGCTCGACTTCTTCGAGCTTTACGCCCGCGCGGTCCAGGCAGAACTGAATGGCGCGCGAAGGCAGCCCGGCGGCATATTTGACGCGGTTGAGGCGCTCTTCTTCCACGGCCGCGATCAGGTGGCCATCCACAACGATGGCCGCCGAAGCGTTGGCGTGATAGGCGTTAATCCCCAGGATTACCATCGGTTCTTCCGGCACCACCTTCACGGGTCCATAGAAACTTTCTCATGATTTGGCCGGGATGCGAAGCCGGGCGTGGCGTTCAGGCGGCGGAAACGGCAGCGGCATCGCCCGGGCGCCCGGCGCCAGCTACGCCGTCGGCGCGGAGGTTGCGCTTCGCCCATTCGTTCAGGACGTAGAGACTCCAAGGGCGCGACCACGTGGTGCGTCCATCGAGAAAGTCTTTCCATACTGCCAGCGCAAAGGCCCCATCGAGTTGCGATGCAAGCGCAGGCGACCAATCCGCCAAACCCGCTGCCACGCGCGGGGCCAGCGCTCCCCGCAGCCATTTGGCCCATGGAAACGTGAAGGTGCGCTTCGGCTTGGCGACGATCTCCGGCGGCAGGAGGTCGCCCATGGCTTCCGTTAACAGCGATTTCGGGCCTCGTGAGCCGCGCTTGGCGGATTCCGGAAGCGAAAGGACGTATTCCACGAGGGATGAATCGAGAAAAGGAACGCGGACCTCGAGCGAGTGCCGCATGCTCATTGTGTCCGTATCGCGCAGCAGCGTGCTAACGAGATAAGAGCGCAATTCCAGCCAGGAGACCGCGGTGAAGCGATCCGAGGATTGCGCTTCGCGCGCGGAGTCCGAAAGCCAGTGCCACCAGGGGTGAGAAGTCCACGCCGAGGAAGCGTCGGGGAAGTGGGAAGCTGCGTTTCGTGGAGTGAAGAGCGCGCGCGTAAAAAAGTAAGGATGCGGGAGAGAACCTGGGTCGAGCCACGCCGCGAGGGCTTTTCGGGAGGCATCTGGCGAAGACTGGATGGAGCGCAATCTCTCGAATGGCAGCGCAAGCAAAGCGCGTATCGGTTTAGGCAAAAAACGGGCCCAGGCGGAAAGGCGCGCGATATGGGAGGTGGTGCGAAACGACGGATAGCCGCCGAAAAGTTCGTCGCTGCCAAGTCCCGAAAGGGCTACTTTCAACCCTGCCTGGCGCGCCGCCCAGGAGACAAAGAAGGTGTTGATTCCGTCCATGCTGGGCTGGTCGAACGCGCACATGGCTTCTTCAAGGCGAGCGAGCATTTCACGATCCGAAATGACCAACTCGCTATGCACCGTGCCGAAACGCTCGGCCGTGCGACGAGCCTGCTCCGCTTCGCTGAATTCGGCGTCGGGAAACGCGACCGTAAAAGTGTGGACGCCCGACAGGGCGCGGCTGGCGAGCGCCGCAATAACGGTGGAGTCCAGGCCGCTGCTCAAGAACACGCCCAACGGGACGTCGGAAACAAGATGGCTTCCGACGGCACTCTCGAGGAGCGAATGAACTTGGCGCGCAGACGGGTCGGCAGTATCTTGAGCCGGGCTCCTCGCGCTCGCGCCTTGGCGCGCGATGTGCGCGAAATTCCAATATGGCCGCGGTTCGGGAAATCCAATCGGGCCGCCGGTAGCTATGGTCATGCAATAACCCGGCGGGAGTGAGGATACGCCGTCAACCAGAGTGGAGGGTTCGCCCACCGATCCGAATAGAAGATAGGAGGGAAGCGCCGCTGCAGAAAGGCGTGCCGGAACGCGCCCACTGGCAAGAAGCGCGCGGACCTCGGAAGCGAAAAGCAGAGCACCCCCAGCATAAACGTAATAAAGCGGCTTAATTCCGAGGCGATCTCGCGCGATGAACACGCGAGCGGGCGGGGCCGCCAGCCCCTGAGGCATTTCGGCAATCGCGAAAGCAAACATGCCATGGAGGCGTTCGGCACACGATTCACCCCAGGCTTCGTACGCATGAACAATGACTTCAGTGTCGGAGCGAGTGCGGAAGTGATGGCCGCAGGCCTCGAGTTCCCGGCGAAGCTCGCGGAAATTATAGATTTCGCCGTTGAACACCACTGCGAGTGTCCCAGCCTCATTCCAAATGGGCTGACTGCCGCCGGGGAGGTCAATAATGCTGAGGCGCCGCGAGCCGAGAGCGACGGGAGGTGCGAAAAGAGTTCCTTCCTCGTCGGGGCCGCGATGAATGATGGCGGCCATCATGCGATGCAAAATGGGCTCGCTGGTATCTTTGGATTCGATTCCGATGATGCCGCAGATTCCGCACATGAATATCAGACTGCGGGACCGAGAAAAGCGTGCCAGGTTGCCCGGAATAAGCGATGAACTTCCGCCAGGGAAACCGCCTCGCCAGTCCGTTCCGCCTCGATATTGTAACCAGCGGCCCCGCATTCGATTTGTTCAAAAGTTTGCATGGCTGCCCACAACCAGTTGTTCGTAGAAGCCTTCCATTTGTCCGGCTAGAACGTTCCAATCAAGCCGCTCCACCACCTGTCTGCATCCTTCCTTGAACCGGGCATACAGGGTCTTGTCGCGAATCAGTTGTCGAAGAGCGTCCGCGAGCGCGTGCTTTTCCCGGCTAATCACTAAGCCCGCCTGGCCCTCGACGAGTGAACGGATGCCGCAAGAATCCGTGATGATGACGGGGACACCGCAAGCTATTGCTTCCGCTGCTACATTCGCGAAGTTTTCGTAGCGAGATGGAAGCGCGAAAATGTCCGCATCGGCCAGCAAGGCCCTTTTTGCATCGTCATACACAGGCCCCGTGAAAAGGACGCGCGGCGCGACTCCGCATGCTTCCGCGTGCTTTTCGAGCAAGGCACGGTATCCTGTTTCGCCCTCCGGGCCTGCGATTGCCAACCGGCCGGATTCCGGGCAGGCTTCGGCGAAGGCTTCGATAAGGATGTCCGCCCCCTTCCGTGGAATCAGCCGGCTCAGGAACAAAATCAAGGGCTCATTCGGCGGGATACCCCATTGAGCACGGAACGCGCCACGCGCCGGCAGCGTGGCATAGGAACGGGCATCCACTCCGTTATAGCGAAGCGCCAATTTGCCCCGAGGCACACCATCTTCCAGGAGTTCCTGATACTCCATTTCGGATGTGGCGACAATGCCAGCCGCATTTTGCCAGTAGGCGTGCCCCATGGTGCTATGCCATATGCGCTTCAACAGAAAGCCGCGATCAATCGGACGGAACATGCCCATGGGCTCGATCACGTAGGGGATTCCTTGCGCCCTGCAGAAACAACTTACAGACGGGCCGAGCAGATCGTAGAGGCCATAAAAATGCACGATCTCAAATTCCTTCAAGGAGTTCCGAGAAAAGGTTAGCACACGTGGATTTACTGTAAGGGCTCGATAATGACCAAATGTTGAAAGATAAACTATGCGCACACCCTCCCGCTGAGATTGCCAACCCCACTTCGAGCGGCTGAATTCGGGGCCGTAACCTGCCCCCCTGCCAAGTCCGAGGTCCGCCGTCAGCACCGTCACTTGATGCCCGCGTTGCGCCAGACTGCCAGCCAGCGCGCGCACCTTCACAACTGTTCCACCGCGGTCCTGGAAGGGAAAGTAGGACTGGACTGTTTTTAGGACGCGCATTCTCTTGGGGGTTTCATGGCGCAAAAGAAAAATGGCCCGGTCGGGAAGCGGGGTCCGAAGATGGGAGCGCCGGCATTTGTCATGCGGAGCGGCATTCTTCGAGGATACTCTCCAAGTTTCTCTTGAATTGATTAAATTGGTAGCTGCTTTCGACGCGGGAACGTGCTTGGCTTCCGATGTCCTTGCGCACTTGTTCGTCGCACATGAGCATTTCGACAATTTGACCGAGGCGTGCTTCGTCTCCGTGCTCGACAAGAAATCCTGTTGCACCGTCTTCGATGATGTCCGGTGTTCCGCCGTGGTTTCCGCCGATCACGGGTTTGCCGAAGGCCATCGCTTCAAGAAACACGATGCCGAATCCCTCTCCCTTGCTCGGAAGCACGAATGCATCGCTATTGGCATAGCAGGCCCAAAGGTCGTGGCTCGACGTGTCCAGCATACCGGCAAAATGCACTCGCGCGGCGACACCGGAGTCTCGCGCCAGCTTTTCAAGGCGCGCGCGATCATCGCCGTCGCCGACGACTAAATATTGCAAATCCGGAACGCGGGCTTGAATCGTGGTAAGGGCGCGGATCATGGTATCCACTCCCTTGTATCCTTCCGCCGCAGCCAATCGCGCAACGCTCAGCAGGACACGTCCCTTGGGAAACCACGCAGGCGCGGGGAAGGATGCTCCACTTTCCGCTTTCAGTTGGACCGAGGGATCGAGCGCCCAGGGTAGCAGGCGAATCGCTTCGGGGGCGACGCCTTGCATGTCCGTGAGGCGCGCGGCCGTAAACTTTGAGATCGCCACGAGCGTGTTCGCGGACTTCACAGCTTTTCGGCGAATCCAGGGCAGCGGCTCCCACACTTCGATGCCGTGACCCACAACAATCATTCCGGCGCCTCCGAATCGCTTTGCCAGCCACCCTACGGGAGCCAGGTTTGCGTGCGCGACAAAAATTAGCCGTGGCTTCATCGTGCCTGCTCTGAGGGCGGAGAGCACAAATCGAGGCTTCGAACGATGGAATCCGCGATATTCAAAAGGCAGCCCGTCAACTTCATCTTTGTGGAGTCCACCCGGATCGTTCAAGCTGAGGAATCTGTAATTCAAACCTTTGCGACGCGCCATTCCCGCTATGACGGCAGCCATATGGCGGCTGGCGCGCTGAATCCCCCCGAGAGCCTGCATCTCCGGAAAAAGACCCAGGCACATCATGTCATTACTCACAATAGGTCCTAATATGCGGCGGCACTCTGTTCTGGGTTGTTACGCATCGCCTCCGGTCCTCGTGTTCTCTGCCTTTTGCTTTTGCGAGAAGACCAGGTCGAGGCGTGCTTTCATTTCCACTGCATGGCGCGCCCAACCATAGTTCCTGGCGCTCTGGGCCGCGCTCTCTCCCATTCGTCGGCGCAGATCGGGTTCATTGCAGAGCCGACCGAGGAGATTCGCGAGCGCGCCCGAGTCCTCGAGATTTTCCAGAATAAATCCGTCAACGCCCTCCGTGATGATTTCACTGACTCCCGCCTTGCGGCTCACGATCACGGGGAGTCCGCAGGCCATGCCTTCAAGGGGAGGGAGCGAGAAGGCGTCTTCGAGCGATGGCCCGGCGTATGCATCGGCCGCCGCATAATACATTTCCACGTCAGGACGCACCGGCAGGAAAATCATTTTGGAAGCGAGCCCGGTTCGCCGCAGCGTTTCCCGGAAAGGTCCAATATCGTCTTGCCCTGCTATCAATAAACGGATACGCGGGTTCGCAAGCCTTTCCACCGCCGAGAGGAGACAGGCAAGGCCTTTATTCTTCCAATCGTTGCCGATAAGCAAAATCGCGAACTCGCTCTCGTCGAGTTCCAAACTCTGCCGAGCGCGGGCGCGCAAGCTGGCGCGCACTTCAGGCTTAAATCGCTCCAAATCCGTGCCATTGTATACCACTGGAAGAGTGTCGGCCCGGCCGTACCAATCCTTTAAATCGTCCGCCACTTTCCGGGACACGGGTACCAAGGCTGTTTTGCTCTTTCGGTACACGAGATGCTCCAATCCAATTAGGAGTCGATAATACAGCCAACGGTGGATCAAGCGAGGCCAGGAACGGACCGGATTCCGACGCAACACCATCTGAGGCTTTACCATCCGGTAGAACTCCGCGAAAACGATGTGGACGGAGATGATGTCCGCCCCCAGGCAGTTGACCCCTGGCGAGTAAAGAAGATCGTAACGGCTGTTCCGGAAATGCGTGTCCCACCAGCGCGCGAGATCGTTGGCGAAGAACCACCAAATGTAACGAAAAAGCTGAGGTCCGGGAACGCCGGGAATGCGATGCCAGCGAATTCGTGAGAGATCAACGCCTTCGACGCGCGCGCTGTAAAGGTCGAATTCGTAATCGCCAGACAGCCGCTCCAATTGTTCAGCGATGCATCGCTCCGTTCCGTGTTGCTTATCCAGGAAGGGCGATACGACGGCGATTCGCTTGGCTCTACACATTCGTTAATCTCGAGCACCGATTGGCGGCGCTCCGCCCGCGCATCTTCCCGCAACGGGATAGATACCTGGAGCAACGACAGAGAGAAAAAATAGCGCGAAACCGACTGTGATGAGAATGGGCTGATAATGCAGATGTCTTGAAACCGATCCAAGCACGCGCTGCCTCCCGTGCGAACACCTTCGGACATATGCGTTAACGACTTGCCGCGCCCTGGACTCGTCCGAAGCCGCTCTGCAAAACCTAAACATTTCTTCGGCAAAGCACTTGATACTGGGTGCCCAAAGGAAGACCGGATATGGCCCTTTCAATTCCCCGAAGTAATTTCAGGGAACGCGGAAACACAAAAAGAAAATCCGTACGGAGGACTTCAAATCCCGCTTCCGACAACAATCGTCGCGCCCGGCTTGGCGAGATCGTGATGGCATCCTCATCGAAAGCGCACTTTGACATCACGTAATGCGTTGCCGGGTTCCAAGGATTGTTCTCCCAGAAAGAAAATAACGCGTTAGGCCTAAGCGCCCCGCGGATAACTTCCAAATTAGCCAGTCGTTCGGCTGGAGCGATGTGATGAAAAACTCCGTTGCAATAAGCCAATTCCAATTCGCTCGAAGGTATAAACGAATTAAGAGTGCAATACGCGAGAGCATTCCCACCACGCGAAGTTTGAGCTTTTTCGATTGACTTCGCCGAAGCATCGATCCCCAAAACTCGTTCCAGGTTCAATATC
>Ga0307479_10005668_pt1 | contig 11436 bp, 5 predicted proteins | sample atmos_gasesECM4C_FD_203743 | JGI IMG/M metagenome (GOLD analysis project Ga0307479, IMG submission 203743) | Hardwood forest soil microbial communities from Morgan-Monroe State Forest, Indiana, United States - atmos_gasesECM4C_515 | ecosystem: Environmental > Terrestrial > Soil > Temperate... | reverse complement strand
CGGTGAGCCGGCGGATTTCGCGGTAGGGGAGGCCGCGCTTCAGGTACTCGACGATGACCCAACGATCGGCCATGGCCTGGATCTCCGCCGGCGTGCACAGATCCCGCAGGAAAGCGCGGCATTCCTCCGGGGTCTTGAGCGCGACCATCGCGGCGCATAGTGAACGCTCGGCGAGGGCCTCCTGGCGCGCAGTGAATTTCTCGTGTGTCTTCACGACGTTATCTGTACCAATGTACTAGTACATTGGTACATTAGCACGTTGACGGACCCATGGCTACTGGCGCGGAAGCATCCCTGTCAGTGGCCACCGACCGCAGGATGAGCGCCTGGTGATATGTGGATCGAGCGAAGCGAGCAGCGATGGCGCCGCCTTAAATGCGGGCGCGACCGCGTGTTCGCACCGACTCGCATGGTGCCGGGTTGAGTCCCGGATCACCCGCGCGGCGGATTGCACTGCTTTGCAACGGGTCGGGCGCGCTGTCCCTCGAGATGGGGGAGGGCGACTTCAGGCAGGCGAGCTGCGCGAATTCCGCTTACCGCGCTTGGTCCTGGCATTGTTCTGGTGCAGCCAGGCTTCGATCTCCGACTTGGGCAACGGCCGGGCGTGCAGGTAGCCCTGGGACTCGTCACAGCCCTCGCGTATGAGGTAGTCGAGCTGGGACTGCTGCTCGACACCTTCGGCGACGGTCGTCATGTCGAAAGCGCGTGCCAGGCCGATGATCGTAGCGACGAGGGTGCAGCTCTTGCGGTCCGAGGGCAACAGGCGCGTGAACCCCTGATCAATCTTGAGCGTGTCCACTGGCAGCGTCGAGAGGCGCGCCAGAGACGAGAAGCCCGTTCCGAAGTCATCGATGGCAACGCGCACGCCCGCGGCGCGCAGCAGCCGCAAGGCGTGCACGCAGGCAGAGGAGTCGCCAGCTAACGCGCCTTCCGTGATCTCGATGTCGATTCCCCAGGCAGAATCTCCGGCGAAGTCGCCGATGATTTCGAGAATCTCCCGGGCGGCATTGGGGCGCCGAAGCTCGGGAGGCGAGATGTTGACCGCGATTCTCAGCGGAGCAAAACCCTTGCGGCGCCACTCGCGGCAGTCAGCGGCCGCCTGCTTCAGTACCCAGGCGCTGGTCGCACCCATCAGCCCCGCTGACTGGAGCAGCGGCAGGAAAGTCCCCGGCGGCACCAGGCCGTTCTCCGGGTCCTGCCAGCGCAATAAAGCCTCGACGCCCGCAACCTTGCCGGTCTGCAACGCGATCTTGGGCTGGTAATAGAGCACGAACTGTTGATTGTCGACGGCCGCCCGCAACCGATGCTCGAGGCCGACACGACGCGCGAGCTCCGAGTTCATTTCGATGCGGTGATGCAGGTAGCGCTCGCCCAGGGCCTTCGCTTCCTTGAGGGCGGCTTCCGCGTTCTGGACCAGCTGGTTGGGCTCCTGACCGTCCTCGGGGAAGCACGCGAGCCCGCTCTTGACGCGCACGACGATCTCGCGCCCGGCGACGTCGAAGGGTCGGTCAAACACGCGGCTCAGGTCGTCGTGCAGGGCGCGCGACGCCTGGCCGGCGCGGCCCGGCAGCGTGTGCATGCACACGAAGGTGCCACCGCCCAGGTGCGCCAGCTGCTCGGTGTCGGGGAAATGCTGCTTCAGCCGGTCGGCGACACACTGGAGCAGGCGATCGCCCGTGTGCCGCCCGAAGGAATCGTTGATGACACTCAGGTGGTCGATGTCGAACACGGTCACCGCGAGCCGCGGCAGGTTGCTCGCACCGCGGGTCAGCAGGCGGCTGAGGCGCTCACAAAAGAGCGTGCGCTTGGCGAGGCCGGTCAGCGGCTCGAAGTAGGAGAGAAAGCGCACCTCGTCCTGCTTGCCGAGATACTGAATGGCGAACGACAGGTTCGAAGTGACCTCCTCGAGTAACAGCAGCTCGTCCCGGTCGATGGCGCCGGCCCTACGGCGGCCGCAGAGGAAGGAGCCGACGGGCGTGCCGTCGACAAGCAGCGGCAGGCAGGCGAAGGAGCGGACGCCGGCGGCGAGCAGCTCTTCGCGACGGAAAATGACGTGGGCAAAGGTTTCGATGTCCTCGACCAGGACGGCCTCGCCCGTGCGGATGACGCGGCCCATGAGGCTCGTGTCGCGCCCCTCCTGGTCGGCGACCGGAAATTCCTGCCCCGGGTTCGCCATGAACTCGTAGCCCTCCCAGCCGACGCGGCGCGCCATGCGCGTCGCCGGATCGATCAGCGCCACCATCGCGACCTCGTAGCCGCCGAGGCGGCGCGCGAGGCGGCAGGTCTCGGTCATCACCTCCTCGCGGTTCTGAATGCGTACCAGTGCCGAGTTGATTCCCGACAACATCTTCAGCACACCGGTGAGGCGCGCGACCTGCCGCGCGGCCTGCTGGCTCGAACGGCGCAGCGCCGACTCCTCGAGCGCACGCTTCACCGCCGGTCCGAGGCGCTTGGGGTTGCTCTTCAGCACATAGTCGATGGCGCCGCGCTTGAGCGCCTCGATGGCCCGCTCCTCGCCGATGGTGCCGGAAAGAAAGATAAAGGGGATGTCCGGCGCCTCGGCACGCGCGAGCTCGAGCGCCGACATGCCGTCGAATCCCGGCAGGCTGAAATCCGACAGGATGAGGTCGGGGAGCCCCGCGTGCAGGGCGGCGCGCATCTGCGCCTCGTTCACGACGCACTGGTAACTGCACGCGTAGCCGGCCTGCTTGAGACGCCAGACCGCAAGCTCGACGTCCGAGGGCGAATCCTCGATGAGCAGCACGCGCAGCTCACCCGCTGCACCTTCCTGCATCAGCTGATCTTTGCTGGGTTCTTCCATGCGACGTTCCACAGCCTACGTCTATTAAACGCTCCGCACCCGGGACCGCCGCGGGATCCGTGTCACACTCTCCCGACCGTTAATGTCAAATGTGAACAGCGGGGCGCGCGACTTCACGCTTCGCACGGGGTGTCCTGCGCCGGGAGGCTGAAGTAGAAGGTGGCGCCCTCTCCAGCGCGGCTGTCCGCCCAGACCTTGCCGCCGTGCCGCGCGATGATCCGTTGCACGACGGAAAGTCCGATGCCCGTACCTTCGAAGGCTTCCTGGGAGTGCAGGCGCTGAAACACACCGAACAGACGCTCGGCGTGTTGCATATCGAAGCCGACGCCGTTATCGCGCACGTAGTAGACGAGCGTCTCGCCCTGGCGGAGTGCGCCGACCTCCACCCGGGCCGTGCCGCGTGGCGCGGTGAACTTGAAGGCATTCGACAGGAGGTTGGCGAGCACCTGCTCGAGCAGCGCCGGATCGCCGCAGCAGTCGGGGAGATCCCCGATCTCAAGGGTGAGCTGCCGGCCGCCGAGCCGGTCCTTGAGCCGCTCCGCCACCTGCAGCGCGAGCTCCCGCAGCGGCACGCGCAGCCGCTCGAGGGGCTGGCGGCTGAAGCGCGAGAAATGCAGCAGGTCGTCGATGAGGCGTGTCATGCGGCGCGCACCCGCCCAGATACGCTCGAGCATCGCCTGGCCGCCCTGCGGAACTCCCGCGCTGAACTCGGCGCGGAACATCTCGCAGAATCCCTCGACCGCTCGCAATGGCTCGCGCAGGTCGTGCGAGACCGAATAGGAGAAGGATTCGAGCTCCTGGTTGGCGAGCTCGAGCTCCCGCGTGCGCTCGCGGACCCGCAGCTCGAGCTCCTCGTTCATCTGCCGCAGTTCCGCGAGCAGCCGGGCGGTCGCCAGGGCGCTGGCCGCCGTGCGGGCCAGGACCTCGAGCGCCTTGATCTGTCCTGCGCTGATGCGCCCGCCGGGTCGTTCGGAGCTGAACCCCAGCACGCCGAAGAACCGCCCGCCGGCGACGATCGGCAGGGCGACGGCAATGCGTGCGCCGAACGGATGCGAGTGAAGGGCACGTGGCTCGCCCTGTGAGCTCGGCGCCTCGAGCTCCGCTCGCGCCTCGGCGAGCCAGCGCTCGAGCGGCTCGCCGCCCGAGAGCCCCTCGGGGTTCGCGGGCTTGGCGCTCGGAGCCGCGGCGCGCGCAACGCGCAGCGCCCCGCCCTCCGCCGGAACCAGCAGATACACCGCGCCCGCGCCGCTTTGCCGGCAGGCGGCCGCCACGGTCCGCTCGACGATCTCATCGTGCTCGAGACCCTGGCTGATGGCGCGGGCGAGATCGTAGATGGAGATCGACTCGCGCAGCTGGATGTTCTCCAGACGCAGGCTTCGCATCTGCAGGGCGCGGGTCAGCGTGGCGAGGATGCTGTTGAGCTTGAAAGGCTTCAGCACATAGTCGAGCGCACCCGCCTTGAGCGCCTCGACGGCGGTCGCGATGGTGCCGTGACCGGTCATGACGATGCAGGCGAGCTCGTGGTCGATCTCGTGACAGGCGCGCAGCAGCGTGATTCCGTCCATCTGCGGCATCATCAGATCGGTGAGCAGCAGGTCGAATGGTTGCTCGCGCAGCGCCGCGACCGCCTCCAGCGCCGAGCTGAACCCGCAGGTCACATAGCCCGCTTCCTCGAGCGTATCGCACAGGGCGCGCATCTGGGCCGCCTCGTCGTCGACGATGAGCAGTCGAGCGCGAGCCGGGGCGTTCATGTGGGACCGGCCAGGATCGCCACCGGGGTACGCGCGGCCGAGGACAGCTCGGTGAGCGCCGCGCGCACCTCGACCAGGCGCGGCGGCTTGCTCAGCACCCGGTCGACGTGCGGCGGGATGTCGTTCTCCGCGAGCAGCCGCTTGCCCCAGCCGGTGAGGAGGATCACCGGGGTTTGCGCCGCGGCCTCCTTCACCGAGGCGGCGACCTTGCGCCCGTCGACGTAGGGCATGCCGAGGTCGGTGATCACGACGGAGAACGGCGTGCCGCCGGTGAGCGCGGCGCGGAACGCATCGATTCCCTTCTGTCCGCCGTCGGCCGCCGTCACCGCATGGCCGTCCTGCTCGAGGATGTCGCGCAACGACTTGATGAGCAGCGGATCGTCATCGACCAGCAGGATGCGCAGGCGCTGTGCGGGCTGCAGCATGCGCACATTGCGTACCGCTTCGAACGTGAGCGCGTCGGCTGCGGCAAAGACGAGCCGCACCGTAGTCCCCTGACCCACGGCGCTGTCGATCTCGAGCTCGGCGCTATGACGCTGCACCATGCCGTAGACCATCGCGAGGCCGAGGCCGGTGCCGCGCTCGCCTTTGGTCGTATAGAAGGGCTCGAGGCAGCGGCGCCGCGTCTCGTCGTCCATGCCGATTCCGGTGTCGGCGACCTCCACACACACCTGCCGCGTGGCATCGGCGCCGCTGCCGCCGCCGGCGAGCATCCGCGTGCGCAGCGTGAGGGTCCCGCCCTCGGGCATGGCATCCACCGCATTGAAGATGAGGTTGGTCAGGGCGTCGCGAATCTCGACCTCCGAGCCCATGATGTCCGGCAGGTCCGGGGCGAGCTCGGTCTGCAGCTGAATGACCAGGCCGCGCTGCTGCGGCTGATCACTCCAGCGCGCGCGCGTCAGATTGATCACCTGCTCGATGAGGTGATTGCAGCGCACCCGCGCCAGCACCAGCTCCGCCTCGCGCGGCCGGTAGAACTCGCGCATGCGGGCCACGGTCTCCGCGACGTCCTCGATGGCGGTCTGAATGGTGGCCAGGTAGCCGCGCGCCCGCTCGCTCAGCCCGGGCTCCCGCTCCAGCAGCGACTCGGTGTAGAGCGCCACCGGCGAGATGGCGTTGTTGATGTCGTGGGCGATGCCGCTCGCCATCTGCCCGAGCGCGCGCAGCCGTTCCTGCTGCATGATCGCCTGTTGCGACTGGCGCAGGTCGTCGTAGGCCCGCTGCAGTGCGCTATAGAGCTGCGCCTGGTGCGAGGCGAGAGCCACGTGCTCGCTCAGCTGCCTCAGGAACTCGCAATCGGCGCTGCTGAAGGAGTCGGCTGCGCGGCGCGCGGCCACCAGCACGCCGAACACGCGCTTTTCCACCAGCAGCGGGGCGATCACCAGCGCGTGCAGCCCCGCGCGGGCGAAGCGCTGCGGGAACGGAAAGCGGATCGTGCGGGTGTCAGGCTCGTACACCAGTTCTCCGGCCACGCAGCGCGCGAGCCCGTTCGCGTCGATCGCCACCTGCTCGCCCTCCGCCAGCGTGAGCGCCGGGGCGAACGCGGCGCTTCCCGCTCCGATGACCGACACGGTGAGCGCCTCGGCGCTCGGCTCGAACACGCACATGCAGCCGAAATCGAGCGGCAGGTCCCCCTCGAGGGTGCGGATCACTACCCGGAACACGCTCGGCAGGTCGTGGCGCTCGCCCGTGGCGCGGGTGATGCGGTGCAGGAGGCCGAGCCGGCTCAGCTGGGTCTGCAGCTTGGTCTGATCGCCCTGGATGCGCGTCAACATGTGATTGAAGGCATCGGTGAGCTGCCCGAACTCGTGGCCGTCGGGTCGCTCCGCGCGCACCGCATAGTCGCGTTGCTCGGATATCCGCTGCGCGGTGGCTGCGAGCGTGAGGATCGGCCCGGAAACCACCCGCTGCATGCGCTGGGAGATGAGATACGCCGCGACGCAGGAGATGAGCAGAAACGCCGCGCCGATGGCGAGCAGCAGCTCGACGTTCCGGGAAATCTCCCCGAGATCCGCCTCGAGATACAGGGTGCCCATGCGGCGCTCACCCTGCACGACGGGCTGCACGCCGAGCAGCAGGCCGTCTTCGAAGCGGTAGCCGTCCTGGAGCGGCGCGGCCGCCCGCGGCTCGCCGGCGCCGTCGGGGTAGGAGGCGATCAGCCGACCGTCGTTGAGGTAGAGCCGGGCGGCGCGCACATGCGGTTGCGCCTTGAAGGCGGACAGCGCCTCGCGCGCGTCGTCCGGATTGTCGAACGCGAGCGCCGCGGTGCTGTTGGCCGCAATCGCCTTGCCGAGGATCTCGAGATTGCGCAGCGTGAGTTGCCGGAAGGTCAGGTACTGGTACGCGAAGAAGGCGCCCGAGGTGATGACCATCACCGCGCCGCAGGTGAGCAGAATCACCATCATCAGCGTGCGTCGAATGGGCCGTGCAACGGCGGTCATGAGTCTAACTCCCTGCTCCGACGATCTCGGCGGGGCGCAACAGCTTGGAGCTGATGGTGAGATTGCCGGCCCTCGCGGCCTGCAGGTCGATGCGCAATCGAATGCGGTTGTCGCGCTTCACCAGGTCGATGATCACGCCGCGCACCGCAGGGTTGTCGGCGTCGGTCACCGTCAGGGTGCTCTTGCCCTTGAGTGCGCTCAGGATCGCATCGAGATGACCGATCTCGGCGGCCGGGATGAACAGGATCTGACAATCGCCGATCGCGGCGGCGCTCGGGTAGCGCTCGACGGCGAGCGGGTGGCGGTTGATGTTTTCGCCGCGCAGCACCTCGTCGAGGCTCGCGCCGAAGGGGTCCTTGCCCACCACGCCAATGACGAACGGCGCGTTGTCGCGCGGCAGCGCCGCCGCCGGCCATTCGACGAACTGAGCGAAGTTGAAGAGGAACACGGCCTTCAGCTGGTACTCGGACACCGGCGCGGCTGCCGCGGCCACGCCGCACGCGAACAGCGCCACCGCCAGGACGCGCCTGAGCGCGTGCGTCGCGCTGTGGATCATTCGCCCCATGTGATCCTGGCGTACACGCTGCGGATGACCTGCTCACGTGCGGGCGAGGGAAAACCGTACTCGGTGTGATACTCGTGCAGCAGGTTCTGCCCCGAGAGCGAGAGCTCGAGCCTGCGGCTGACACGCCAGGCGAGGCGCGCGTTGAGCCCGAAGTAGCTCGGAACGGTGCCGAGCACCGGTCCCCCGGTCGGACCATTGTTGATCCGCAGCGTATCCACCCAGCGCAACGCGGCGTCGAGCGTCAGGTTGCCGGGCAGATCCATGCTCGAGCGCAGCGCGACCTGCTGCTGGGGATCGGCGGTCTCGTTGGTCGCGCCAGTGGCATCGCTCTCACCGGGCCGCGCGCGCAGGTGCTCACGCAGCAGGTCGTAGCCGAGATGCAGCCGCCACCACTCGAGCAGCTGATACGAGGCACTGAGCTCGGCCCCGTAGGTGTGGCCCTCGAGGTTGTTCTGGAAGTACACCGGGTACGGAAACGGGTAGACGGGCGTCGTGGCGGTCGAGGTGATGCTGCGCAGTTCCGAGTAGGCGTTGTAGAAGGTCGAGACGGAGCTCGTCAGCTTCGGGGTCCACTCGGCGCGATAGCCGGCCTCGTAGGCGACGAGCGTCTCGGAGACGAAGTCGGGATTGCCCTGGAGATAGGCGGCCGGAAATTGAAACGGCGGCGGCGGGTTGACGAGCCCGGTCGGCACCAGGAGGTCGCGGTCGTAGCGCGACGGCGTGCGGACCGCGCGCGAGACCGCCGACCAGATCATCTGCGCGGGGTCGGGCTGCCACTGCAGGCGGACGCTGGGCTCGGCCTCGTAACCCGTGTAGTCGTTGTGCTCGAGCTTCGAGCCCGCAGTGAGAGTGACCGTCCGGGCGAGCGCGATCTCATCCTGCAGGAAGGCGCTATAGAGCACCTGGTCGAGCACGGGGGGCGTGAAGCGCACGACGGAGATGTCGTGGTCCGCCTCGTGTGTCGCGCGGTAGCCCAGGCCCCAGGAGAGCTTTTGCCGGGCGCCCCAGGCGAAGTGATCCTGGAAATCCAGGTCGTAGGTGTCGAGAGCGTCGGTGAGCGCCGCTGCCGGAAAGCCGGTGTAGTAGGGCGGTGCCGGCGGGCTCGCGGCGAAGGGTTGCGAGAGGTAAGTGTGATCGTAGTAGGCCTGCACACTCATCGAGCCGCCGTCCCCCCGAGTGCGGGTCCAGCGGCCGAGGACATTGCCGCCCGAGAGGCGCGCGTCCGGCGTGCCGGCGATGGTCTCGCTGCCGCTGTAGAGGTCGCCCTGTACGGTGAGCCGGTCCGTGGGGGAGGCCTCCGAGTCCAGACGGAATCCCCCGCGCGCCATGCGCCAGGCGTCGTCCGCGTTCGCGCCGCTGCTGGTCACCTCGGAGCCCTGGCCGGTGTACTGGCCGTAGACGCGCAGGTACACCTCGGGCGCGAGCTGCGCGCCGTAGCGCGCACCGGCTTGCTCCTCGAGCTGGTTGCCGGCGGCGAACGAGGCATACGGCCCCTGAGTGTCGCGCGCCGGTTTGGTGATGATGTTGATGACGCCGTTCACCGCGTTGGCGCCCCACAGTGTGCCGCCGGGCCCGCTGATGACTTCGATGCGATCGACGTCTTTCAGCAGGTAGTCCTGGACGTTCCACAGAACGCCGCCGTAGAGCGGCGTGTAGACCGCACGGCCGTCGATCAGAACCAGGAGCTTGTTGGCGAGGTTGGCGTTGAATCCGCGGGAGCTGATGGCCCAGTCGTGCGCATTGATCTGCGCCACTTCGAGGTTGTCGGCGAGGCGCAGCGCTTCAGGCAGCGTGGTGGCGCCCGAGCGGCGGATGTCTTCCGCCGTGATGACCTGGATGGAGGCGGGCGCCTGCAGGAGTCTCTGCGGCTCCTTGGCGACCGAGGTTACCTCGACGTTCATGAGGTCCTCGACGCTCAGCCGCTTGAGCTCGCCGGCCGCGGACGTGTCGCTCGATGCGGCTGCCCTCGCCGGGGCGTGTGCCAGCGCGATCAGCCCTGACACCAGCAAACTCGCCATCACGGCGGGCCTTACCCCGGGCGTCCCGCCCGCCTTCATGGCGTAGCTACCGGGTGCTCGCCGCCTGCCGCTCGTGGACATGGGAACTCCTCCGCTCAAATCGCCTGCGGATTCCCCCAGCCTGGGTGACCGTGTTGGCACCGCAGCGCTGGTGGATGCTTGCTCCCGATATCCGCCCGGTAAGCTAAGGCTCGGCGAGGGGAACTGCCGCGGATTACGTCACATACGATCGCGGGGCCGTGACGCGGCGGAGCGAAGTGTGATCGACGTCTCGCGTCCGGCCGTGGACTAGCGCGGCTCGGCGGGCACCGCTGGGCGCTCCGCGGGGTTCTCGACTGCGCCCCCGTTTGAAGGCGAACCCAGCGTGAAAAAGAAGGTGGCTCCCTTGTTGATCGCGCTGTCGGCCCATATCCGGCCACCATGTCTTTTAAGGATGCGCTGCACGGTCGCCAGTCCGACCCCGGTTCCCTCGAAGTCCGCGAGGTGGTGCAGGCGCTGGAAAACGCCGAAGAGCCTGTCGGCATATGCCATGTCAAAGCCGGCGCCGTTATCGCGAATGAAGTAGACGGGTGCGCCTTGTTGTTCTTCGACCCCGAATTCGATGCGCGCGGTCGCTCGCTTGCTCGTGAACTTCCAGGCATTGCCCAGCAGATTTTCCAGGGCGACACGGAGCAGACCAGGATCGGCCGCAGCCCGGACCCCATCAGCAACCACGAGATCCACCCGCCGATTGGGATTCGCGTTGCCGAGCTGCCGCGCGACCTCGCGTACCAGGTCAGACAGATCGAGTGACTGCCGGGTCAGCTCGCCACGGGTGATGCGTGAGAGCTTCAGCAGATCCTCGATCAGTTGCGCCATTCGAGTGCCGGACTCATGGATGAAGTGCAGATATTTCTGCCCATCCGGATCCAGCTGCCCGAGCTTGCTCTCGCGCAGGATCTCCGCCATGCCATTGATGCCACGCAGAGGCGCGCGCAGGTCGTGGGCCACCGAGTACGTGAAAGCGTCGAGCTCGCGATTCGCGCTCTCCAGCTGGCTTATCCATTCGCGTCGCTTCAAGGCGAGCTGCACGTGGGTGCGCACGCGGGCGAGGAGCTCCGCCGCCGAGAATGGTTTGGTCAGATAGTCGTCGGAGCCGGCATCGAGGCCCTCGATCGCTGCCTCCTGGCCCGCGCGGGCCGACACCAGGATCACAGGTAGCGATGCGGTGCGTGGATCCGCACGCAGCGCGCGCACCAGCTCAATCCCGTTGAGACCGGGCATCATGACATCGCTGACGATGATGTCCGGCAATTCGGTCTGCGCGGCGGCGAGACCTTTGAGGCCATCGTTGGCTGTCGCCACCTCGTAGGCCGGTGCGAGAAGCGAGCCGATGTACTCACGCAGGTCGGCGTTGTCATCGATGATGAGCACGCGCGGACGGGTCGCAGGTCGCTCGGCGTCCGCCAGCTGCCTGACCGTGCCGGTCAGATCAGTGAGGCGCAGCCAGCGTGCGGCGTCGGCGACGTGCGCGGCCGCCTCGCGACTGACGTGGGCCGCTTCTGCCTGCTGGGCGACGGCTTCGGCGGGTAGATGTGCGAATCCCTTCTGCAGCTGCACCCGGAAGGTTGTGCCGGTGCCGACGGCGCTGGTCACGCTCACGCTCCCCCCGTGGAGCTCGACCAGCTCGCGAACCAGGGCAAGACCGATGCCGGTTCCTTCGTAGGCGCGGCCCGTGACTCCGGTCACACGATGGAAGCGCTCGAAAATGCGGGGAAGCTCGACCTCCGGGATACCGATGCCGGTGTCACCGACCTCGAGTGTCACGGAAGCCGGCTCATCCCGCAGGCGGACGGCGATT
>Ga0307479_10005667_pt1 | contig 11436 bp, 6 predicted proteins | sample atmos_gasesECM4C_FD_203743 | JGI IMG/M metagenome (GOLD analysis project Ga0307479, IMG submission 203743) | Hardwood forest soil microbial communities from Morgan-Monroe State Forest, Indiana, United States - atmos_gasesECM4C_515 | ecosystem: Environmental > Terrestrial > Soil > Temperate... | reverse complement strand
AGTCCAGACCGTGCGCGAGGAATAATCGCCGGTCCACAGCAGAATCATGGCGATGAGCGAGCCGGGCAGTCCGGCCGCTACGGCCAGGAACAGAATGCGGTGTTCGTAGCTGAGCGGCTTCATTCCAAGCCGTGTTTTTGCAAACGGCGGTACATCGCGCTGCGGCTCAGGCCCAAAGCTTTTGCCGCCTGGCTGACGTTGCCATCATGGCGCGCCAGCGTGCGCTGAATCAAGTGATGCTCCACTTCGTCGAGGCTCATCTCCTCCAGGCGCGCTCCGCTGCCTGGCGCCGCGGCGCGCAAACCGAGATCGCCGGCGCGCACCAGCGGCCCGGTCGCCAGCAGCACGCCGCGCTCGATCGCGTGATCCAGCTCGCGCACGTTGCCCGGCCAGGGATGTTCGTGCAGGACCTGCGCGGCGACGGGATCGAATCCACTGATGGTTTTGCGGTAGCGCTGCGCATAGCCGCGCAGAAAATGCTGCGCGAGCAAATCGATGTCTTCCTTGCGTTCGCGCAATGGCGGCAAGTGAATTTCGATGGTGTTCAGCCGGAAAAGCAGGTCCTGGCGAAATCGCCCGGCAGCAGCCTCCGCGGTTACATCCACGTTGGTGGCGGCAATCACGCGCACATCCACGCGCCGCGTGCTGGAAGAGCCGACGCGCTCGAGCTCGCCGGTCTCCAGAACGCGCAGCAGTTTGGCTTGCAGCTTCAGCGGTACGTTCGCAATTTCATCGAGAAACAATGTTCCGTTGTCGGCCAGCTCGAAGCGGCCGACGCGATCCACGCGCGCGTCGGTGAACGCGCCTTTCACGTGTCCGAACAATTCGCTCTCGAAGACGCCTTCGGAAAGGCCGCCGGCATTCACCGTCACCATCGGCGTGTTCGTGCGCGGAGACAACGCGTGCAGCGTTTGCGCAATAACTTCTTTCCCGGTCCCGTGCTCTCCGGTGATAAGCACGTTCGCGTCGGACGGCCCGATGCGGCCGATGATGTCGAGCACCGGCCGCATCGCCGCCGATTCGGCAATCATGGTCGGCCGCGATTCCGCCCGCAGCAAACGGTTTTCCGCTTCGAGCCGCGACGCTTGGCGCAGCGCCTGCCGCAAATCGATCTGCGTGCGCAGCACGGTAATCAACCGGTTGTTTTCCCACGGCTTGGGAATAAAATCGCGTGCGCCGCGCCGCATCGCTTCCACCGCAACTTCCACGCTGCTCCACGCCGTCATCACAATTATGGGAAGCGTGCTGTCCATCATCTGAATCCGCGGCAGCAGGTCCAGCCCTTCCTGGCCCGAGGTGGTGTCGCGCGCATAATTCAAGTCCATCAGAACAGCATCAAACTCGCGTGCCTCGAGAGCAGCCAAAGCCTCGCTGGGCGAAGCCGCGCCGTGGATTTCGTAGCCTTCTCGCCGCAGCAGCAGGCGCAGCGCGTCGCGTATATCCGATTGGTCGTCCGCGACCAGCACGCGATGGGGATGTGAATTCGTCGGTTTCATTCCGCTCGCAGTCTAAACTCTATTCTATAGTCCTTCGCACGCGCCGCAAGTGCGGCGGCCGCCGAGCCAGGGCGATTCTTCGTAACGCGGGAACAGGCGAACGGCATTGCGGAGGTGTTGCCGGAGCGTCCTCATGGGATTGCCTCCGCTACCTTTACAAACGAGAAAGGAGGCAAGGCGTTTCCGGGCTATCCGTCGCGGCGGCACGGGGAACGCGTGGTGGCGGGCTCGGATTTTAAGTCGCCTAGAAACTTGGCGGCGATTCGGGGTTATTCGTAACGAAGCGCGACGAGCGGGTCGACGCGAGTGGCGCGCCAGGCCGGCAAGCTGCAGGCGATCAACGCGACTACAGCCAACGCCCCCGCGGCTGCCGCGAGCGACGTTGGATCGTAGGGCCGCACGGAGAAGAGCAGGCTGCCCAGCACCCAAGTCAGGCCGAGCGACAGCACTAGCCCCGCCCCTAACCCGGCAAGCATCAGCGACATCCCTTGTCCGACCACAAGTCCGAGAACATCGGCGCGGGAAGCACCGAGCGCCATGCGCAAGCCGATTTCCTGCTGGCGTTGGGTCACCATGTACGCGGTCACGCCGTAGATGCCAAGTGCCGCAAGGAGTATGGCGCCTCCCGCAAATGCGGCCAGCAGCGTCAGAGTCAGGCGGCGGCGTGCTAAGGAATCGGCCATAAGCTCCTGCATGGTCAGCACGTGGTCAACGGGTTGCTCGGCGTCCAGCGCGAGCACGGTTTTCTGGACAGCGGGCGCCAGGCTCATCGGGTTAGCAGCGGCGCGGATGGCGAGTCCCATGAAATTTGTCGGTCTTTGCGCCTCGGGCCAGTAAAGTTGAACGCGGGAACGTGCTTCGAGCGTGCGGTAGCGGACGTGGTGGACGACGCCGACGATGGTCATCCACGGCGCGGTCGATTCCATGCCGCCACGCTTAACGCGCTTGCCGACGGGGTCCTCGTTAGGCCAGTAGGTGCGGGCCATGGTTTCGTCGATAATTGCGGCAGGCGCAGCAGGGTCGCTGTCGCGGGCGTCGAAGTAGCGTCCAGAAATAAGCGATATGCCCATAGCCTGGAAGAAGCCCGGCGTCACGACGCGCCAGTCGGCTTCCGGCGAGGCGTCTTGCGGGGCGACAGCGCGGGAATCCACCGTGGTCGTTCCGGAATTGCCCGTGCCGCTCAAGGGCAAAATGGAAACCGCACCGGCGGTCTGGACGCCGGGCAAATGCTGAACGCGATCTACGAGTTCGCGGAAAAACGCCCCTGCCTGTTCAGGCTTTGGATATTTTGCGCTGGGGAGCGCAACTTGCAAGGTCAGCACGCCCTCAGAACGGAACCCCGGGTCCACTTGGAGAAGCTTGACGAAACTGCGCAGCAGCAGGCCTGAACCCGCAAGAAGGAGAACCGCCAGCGCTGCTTCCGCGGCGACGAAAATGCGCCGCAGTCGATGAGAGGTGCGGCCTTCAGTGCCGGTGCGTCCGCCTTCTTTCAGGATTTGATACTGGACGCCGCGGCTTGCTTCCAGCGCGGGAGCCAGGCCAAACAGGATTCCCGTCCCGACGGCAACCCCAAAAGTAAACAGCAGCGCGCCGACATCGATTCTGGTGGAGACCACACGAGGCAGCGCAGTGGTGCTGAGTGTCACGATCGCGCTTAGAAGAAGAGGAGTGAGGAGCAGGCCGAGCAAGCCGCCCAAGAGGGAAAGAAGCAAACTTTCGGTGAGCAGTTGCCGGACAATCCTGCGCATTCCGGCGCCCAGCGCCACGCGGACGGCAATCTCTTTCTGCCGCGCCGTGCTGCGCACCAGGAGCAGGCCTGCGACATTGGCGCAGACCAGCAACAGCACGAATCCCACCGCGCCCATAAGAACCCAGAGCGATGTCTTGACGTCGCCGACGGTTTCTTCGAGCAGCGGGTGCAGGATGAGGGCAAAGCCAAACCGTTGGTATGGATATTCCCGGTTCTGTTCGATGATGGACTTGGAGACCGTCTCCATATCGCTGCGAGCCTGCGCAAGCGAGAGTCCGGGTTTGATCCGGGCGAGAACTTCGTAGCCATGATTGCCGCGATTATTCGGCGCGAAATCCGTCGGCACGAAAGCCTGCGGCGTCCACAGGTCGGAAGGAGATGGGTAATCAAAGCCCTGCGGCATGACGCCGATCACCTTGCAGTTTCGGCCGTCAATCGCTACATCTTTGCCAACTATTTGGGGGTCGGCGCCAAAGACACGCTGCCACAACCCATAGCCAAGGACGACAACGCGATCGTGCCCGCGTTCCCCTTCATCGGGCGAAAACGTGCGGCCGAGGTGCGGGTTTACGCCGAGGAGAGTAAAGAAGCTCGGCGAAACGGTTGCACCGGTGAGGCTCTGCGGATTGCCGCTAACACCGAGGCTGAACGTTCCTGGGCTGATCACGGAGAGATCGGAAAAGCTGCGGTTTTGTTGCTGGACGTCGCGAAACTCAGGCGCCGAGAACCAGTTCTGATCGTTGGGCAGCCCGATACTCGTGAAATGCGTCCAGATCTTCACCAGGCTGTTGGGGCTCGGATACGGCAGGGGCTTGAGCAAAACGGTGTTGACCACGCTGAAGATGGCGGTGTTCGCGCCAATGCCAAGCGCAAGGGTCAACACCGCCACCAGGGTAAACCCCGGATTTCTCAGCAGCATGCGAATGGCGTAGCGCAAGTCTTGCAGAAGAGTAGTCATGCGATTCCTCCGCACCGTTATAAACGCGGGAAGGACTCGAGTTGTTCCAGCCATCCGAGCGTTCGGGGCTTGCCTTATCCGACGCGGGCAGCGGCTTTATCCTCACTGACCACCCAGCCGTCCTTGAGCTGGATGATGCGATGACCGTACATGGCATTGCGCTCGGAATGCGTGACCTGAATGATGGTGGTGCCGGCGTCGTTGAGGCGCTTGAAGAGCTGCATGATTTCGTCGCCCTGCGCGGAGTGCAGGTTGCCGGTAGGCTCGTCGGCGAGGATGAGCTTGGGATTCTGGATGACCGCGCGCGCGACGCCGACCAATTGCTGCTGGCCGCCGGAAAGCTGGTTGGGGAAGAGATCTTTTTTGCCGACGATATTGAAGCGGTCGAGAATGTCGCAGACCAGGCTGACGCGCTCTTTGTGCGGCACATTCTTGTAGGAGAGCGGGATTTCGAGGTTCTCGAAGACGGTGAGATTGTCGATCAGGTGGTAGCTTTGAAAGACGAATCCGATATTGGCTTTGTGCAGCTCGTTGCGCTTCTTGACGTTGAGTTTGTGGACCGGCTGATCAAGGAAATAGTATTCACCGTTCCAGGCGCTATCGAGCATGCCGATGATGCTAAGCAAAGTGGATTTTCCCGCCCCGGACGGGCCCATGAAGGTGACAAATTCGCCGGGCTGAATATCCAGGGTGATGCGGCGCAGGACGAAAAACTTGCTGCCGCCAGCCTCGAAGACCTTCTCGAGATTTCGCATCTGAATCAAAGGTTCCACAAACTCTCCTTGTCGCTCGAATGGTCTTGCTCTAGTGTACCTGCCATCCAGGCATCTCTCTACTCATAGCGCAGCGCAATCATCGGGTCGACGCGTGTGGCGGAACGCGCGGGCAGCCAGCACGCCACGACTGCTACACCAATCAGAAACGTGGAGACCAGCACAAAAGTCAACGGGTCGCCTGGCTTCACTCCGTATAGCATGCCGGCCAGGAGGCGCGTCAAGCCAAACGCGCCGGCAAGTCCGATGAGCATGCCGAAGAAGGTCATGCGCAGTCCTTGGCGCAAGACTAAGCCGAAAACGTCGCTACGCTGTGCCCCGAGCGCCATGCGAATGCCCAATTCTTGCGTGCGCTGCGCCACCAGGAAGGCCATCACTCCGGCAACACCGATCGCCGCGAGCAGCACGGACAGTCCGGCAAAGATGCCAATCAGCGTCAAACTGAAGCGGCGCTGCGCGAGAGATTCGCCGAGCACCTGCTCCATGGTGCGAATCTGCGAGACAGGCTGCTCTGGATTTACGGCGCGAACTTGCGCCTTGATGCCGGCGAGAACGCTGAGCGGATCGCCGCTGGTGGCGCGCACGACCAAATAATTGAAGAGCGAGGGAAACTGCGGATAAGGCCAGTAAATCATGGAGCCGACCGGTTCTTGCGGGCCATTGGGTTTTACATCGCCGACGACGCCAACAACTTCGCCGGTCAGCGGCGGTCCCCAATCGAGCATGGTTACGTGGCTGCCAACGGGATCTTGTCCCGGCCAGAATTTGTCGGCCATGGTTTGGTTGATGAGCATAGCTTTGGGCGCGGCTGCGGAATCGCGTTCGGAAAATTCGCGGCCATGCAGCAGCGGAATCTGCATGGTGCGGAGATAAGCCGCATCGATGACGCGAATATCCGCGGAGGGCGCGTCTTCCGGTTTAACCGGCGGACGGCCCACGATGGCAAAGTCGGTGCCGACACCGCCGGCGATGGGCAGGGAATTGACTACGCTGGCGAAATGCACCCCGGGCACAGTGCGCACTTTTTCGAGAATCGCGCTCAGCGTCTGCGCGCTGCGGGTGTCCGCAGCGGATTCGGTGGCTTCCGGTAGGAAAAGTTGCAGCGTAAGGACATTTCTCGGATTGAAGCCGAGAGGGACGCGGAGCAGGCGGACGAAGCTGTTGGTCAACAAGCCAGCGCCGGCCAGCAGGACGAGGGCCAGGGCGATTTCTGAAATGACGAGCGCGCTGCGCAAACGAAGTTGCGCGGCGCTGAGAGAGGTGCGGCGCGATTCGCGAAGGGAGTTTTGCAGGTCAACCTTAAAGGCCTGCAGTGCGGGCGCAACGCCGAAGAGAACGCCGGTCAGTGCCGTCACCAGCAACGTAAATCCAAGAACGCGCCAATCGATGGAGACATCCTGCAGTCGCGGAACATCCCCTGGGCTCAGTTGAATGATGGCGCGCAGCGCAAAGTTCGCGACCAGCAAGCCGAGACCGGAGCCGATGAGGGCAAGCACGATACTTTCGGTGAGCAGTTGGCCGAGGATACGGCCCTTGCCCGCGCCGAGCGCGATGCGTACGCCGATTTCCTTGCTACGTCCGGCCGCGCGGGCGAGCAGAAGATTCGCAACGTTGGCGCAAGCGATCAGAAGAACGAAACCAACAGCACAGAATAGAAGAAGGATGGGAAGTCTTACAGGAGCGACGAGGCGTTCCTGGAAAGGCGATGGGTACGCTGTCCAGTTCGGGTCCACGCCTTTGTTTTCTTCGTCAATCGCTTTGGCGAGTGTTTGCGTTTCGCTGCGCGCTTGCGCGAGCGTGGCCAGCGGCTTTATTCGGCTGATTACGGTATAAAGATGAGCGCGCCTGTTGGTCAACAGCGTATCGTCGAGAGCGAGTGGCGTCCACAGCGCGGAGCCTTCAGGAAAACGGAAACTGGCCGGCATCACTCCAACGATACGACTCGGAGTGCCATTGATTTTGCAAGTCTTGCCGATGATGTGGGGGTCAGAGCCGAAGCGGCGCTTCCAAAGTCCATTGCTTAACACGGCGACGTCGCCGTTGCCGGGACGATTTTCTTCGGGCAAGAAGGTTCGGCCGAGTTGGGGCGAAACTCCGAGCGCAGCAAAGAACTCCGCTGAAACACGATAGCCGTCGACGTTCTCCGGCTCGCCCTCGCCGCTCAGCGTAAATAGCCAGGAGCGATACGCACCCAACTTTTCCAGGGTGCGCGTGTTTTTCGCAATGTCGGCGAAATTTGCATAGGTGAATTCCGGCGAAGCCCAATCGGAATGGCGCTCTTCCAGCTTGATCAGGCGTTCCGGCTGCGCGAAGGGAAGCGGCTTCAGGAGAACGGCATTCACGACACTGAAGATGGCGGTGGTGGCACCCATGCCAAGGGCCAGAGTCAGCAGCGCGACGCTGGTGAACCCTTTATTTTTTGCAAGCGCGCGAAGCGCGTAGCGAAAATCCCGCCATATATCCTTCACACCAGCTCCACGTACAGCGACTATCGCCGACAACTAGCTCATTCGTAGCGCAAGGCCCTCAGCGGATCGAGGCGCGCGGCTCGGCGGGCGGGGAGATAGCACGCCAGGGCGGCAACGCCCGCGAGCAACAGGGGCAAACCTATGAAGGAAAATGGGTCCGTGGCCGTAACGCCGAACAGGAGCGCGGCTAGCGCGCGGGCCAGCGCGAAGGCGATGGGCAGGCCGACGGCCAGTCCGAGCGCGGTCAGAGTCATGCCGCTGCGCAGCACCATGCGTAAAATGTCCTTGGTTTGCGCGCCGAGGGACATGCGAATGCCGATCTCGTGTGCGCGCTCACTCACCGAGTAGGACATCACACCAAAAACGCCTACGGACGCGAGCACCAGGGCAATCACGCCGAGGACCGCCATCATGGCCGCGACATACGCGATGCCGACAATTGATTCGGTGATTACTTTATCCATGGACTTAATGTTGTAAAGCGGCAGATCCGGATCTACGGCGGCGATGTGCGCGCGGGTTGTGGAGACGAACTGCAAGGGGTCGCCCGGAGTGCGAAGCATAAGCGTAGTGAAGTACGGCGGCGCTTGACGGAACGAGCGATAAATCGTGGGGAACTCTTCTTTGACGATCCACATGTAGTGGACGTCGTTCACAACACCCACGACCGTCATCCACGAATGGTCGGAGGCCGAATTTCCGACCTTGATATGTTTGCCGAGTGGATTTTCGCCGGGGAGGTAGCGGCGGGCCAGGCTCTCGCTGATGACCACAACAGGAGTAGCCTCCGCGCCATCCGAATCGGTCAGCAAGCGGCCATCGCGAAGCGCAATGTTCAGTGCTCCAAAATAATTGGGCGTTATGGTTTCCACGATGGCCTCGACGTGTTCACCGCGCTGGGCGGGCGGATGGCCTTCGATTGAGAAAGCACTTGTCGGAACGCCGCCTCCATTCGAGTACGGAACATGGCTGACCAGCGAAGCGGACTGCACGCCAGGAGCGGAGCTTAGGCGCTCGAGCACTTGTTCATGAAAAGCGAGGCGAGCGGCGGGTTTCGCGTACTGGGTCTCCGGAAGCGTCAGATTCATCGTCAAAAGTGTTTGCGGTGAGTAATTCTCATTGACATGCAGCAGGCCCTGGAAGTTCTTGACCAACAGGCCGGCGCCAACAAGCAACACCAATGCCAAAGAGATTTCCGCGACTACAAACGCGCCGCGTAAACGTCCGTGCGCCCGGCTGACGGAACCGCGGGCACTTTCCTTCAGGGATTCACTAACGCTGGTCCGCGAGGAAAGGAGCGACGGAGCGATTCCAGAAATGATGCCGCTGGCAATGGCAATAGCCAGCGTAAAGAGGAACGCGTTGGTGTCCATGCCAATGGTTTTCCAGCCGGCGATAAACTTGGCAACATCGGCCGGCATGTGCGAAAGAATCATAGAGAGATCCCATTGCGCCATGAGCAATCCAAGTGCCGCGCCCCCGAGGGAAAGTAAAATGCTTTCGATCAGCAATTGGCGAACAATGCGCCAGCGAGTGCCACCGAGCGCGGTGCGCACGGCGAATTCATTGGCACGTCCGGTTATGCGCGCGAACTGCACGTTCGCGACATCGGCGCAGGCGATCAGCAAAACGAACACGACGGCCCCGAGAAGCAACAGCGTGTAGTCTTTGGTCAGGCTGCCAGTGGCGAAGTCGCGCAGCAGCATGGGACGAAGCTGCCACCCTTTGTTGGTGTCCGGGTAGAGCTCAGCTTGGCGTTGCGCGATACCTTGTATTTCGGCCGCGGCTTGCTTGTAGGAGACGCCACGTTTCAAGTGCCCGAGAACAAACAGCCAGCGGTCAGCGCGGCTCAAACGCGCTTTGACGTCGAGAGCCAGCGGAGTCCATACTTCGGCGGGTAGCGGAAAATCGAACCCCTTGGCCATGACGCCGACGACGGTATAAGCCTTGCCGTCTACCTTGATATTTTTTCCGACAATGAGCGGGTCGGACGCGTAGCGCTGCTCCCACAGTGCGTGACCCAGAATAATTTCTTGCTCCCTGCCGGGGACTTCCTCTTCGGGAAGAAAGGCTCGGCCGAGTTGTGGTCGCACGCCAAGCATGGAGAAAAAGCCTGCCGAGACTTGAAAATCCTGGACTTTCTGAGCTTCGCGGTCGCCGGTGAGGTTCATCTCACGCCAGGCGTATATGGCGAATTGATCAAACGAATGCGCCTGCTGCCGCCAATCAAAATAGGTGGCGGGGGCGATGGGGGTCATGTCGATGTTTTGCTCCGGGCGCATGTCCACCAGAGCTACGATGCGATCGGCATTTTCCACGGGAACCGGATGCAACAAGAACGCTTCGGCGACGCTGAACATTGCGGTGTTGGCGCCGAGGCCGAGTGCCAGCGCGACGATGGAGACCAGCGTCGCAAGGCGATGCTTCGCCAGCATGCGCAAGCCAAATTGCACGTCTTGAAAAATGGAGATCATAAAAGCTCCTATTCGTAGCGCAAAGCAACCAGCGGGTCGACCCGCGTCGCGCGGCGCGCTGGAATCACACTGGCGACTACTACAACGGCACACGTTCCCAGAACCGCTAGCGCGAGAGCCGTGGGATCCTCCGGAGCAAGACCAAAAAAGAAGGAACGCAGCAACCGTGCGCCAACAATTCCGAGCGGCAGTCCCAACACGACGCCTGCTACGCTCAGCATTAGGCTCTCGCGCGCGATAATCCATAGAACCTGCCGAGGGCTCGCGCCGAGGGCCATGCGCACTCCGAACTCAGCACTTCTTCGGCTCACCCGATAGGCGAGGGTGCCGTACAATCCTGTAGCAACGAGTAGCGCGGCGAGCAATCCAAAGAACAGCGCCAGGCGAGCAAACAAGTGTTCCTGGGAAAAGGACGCCTCGAATTGCGCTTGTTGCGTCATCGGCTGTAGTGCCGCCAAGTCCGGGCCCATATCTTGAATCACGCGCTGTACCAACGGTAGGAAAGTCGCGGGATTTCCTGCAGTGCGCAACTCCACTTGCATGCCACCGAGATCGGGTATCTGCAGGTAGGGGAAGTACGCCATGGCGGCGTCTCCCTCCCGCACCCGGGTGTATTTGCTATTTTGCGCCACACCGACGATCGTGTATTGGTCACCGTGCTCCCCATCGATCCCCAGGTGATGGCCCAGGGCCTGGCGCCCGGGCAAATAGCGATCGGCGAATGTTTGATTAACAATTACAACCTTCATGGAACGCGCGGAATCGGCGCCTGTAAAATCGCGGCCCTGCAAGAGCGGCGTCCCCATCACGTGAAAGAAATCCGGACCCACCGCGTTCCAGCGCACCAGGCTATCCAATACTTTCTCGCGTGCTTGCACGCCGTCCAGAAACGCAATCGTGTTGTTGCTGGCGCCTGCGCCCGGCCGGACTTGTACGAGGGTCGCGGCTTCGACTCCGGGCAAGACGCGCAGCCGGTCCATAAGCGTCTGATAGAAGCGAATGACCTCTGGGTCGGTGCGGAGGTTCTGCGGCGGAGTAATGCCGAAGACGAGCAGCCCTTTGGCGCTCAGGCCCAAGCTGGCACTTTCCAGGTTTCGCAGACTGCGTACTGCCAGGCCGGCGCCAACCAGAAGCGCGAGACACATCGCCATCTGTATGGCTACGACAACTTGGCCCGCGCGGAATCCCGTGTGGTCCTGCGTCGTGTTGCTTCCGGAGGTTCGCAAAGATACCCAAAGCGGCACACGGCCCAAGCTCCAAAACGGGACCAGTCCGAAGATTAAAGCCGTTCCTTGGGAAATCGCGACAGAGAAGAACAGCACGCCATAATCGGGAGCCAGACTGACGTCCAATCTTGCCCACTGCGCCAGCGCATCACTGGCCCACACTGCCAGTAACCAGCCGCCGGTTGCTCCAGCCGCTACTAAAAGGAGTCCCTCCGTCAATAGCTGGCGAAAGAGCCGTACTTGCCCTGCGCCGAGAGCAGAGCGGAGGCTGAACTCACGCTGTCGCGCGGA
>Ga0307479_10005665_pt1 | contig 11437 bp, 13 predicted proteins | sample atmos_gasesECM4C_FD_203743 | JGI IMG/M metagenome (GOLD analysis project Ga0307479, IMG submission 203743) | Hardwood forest soil microbial communities from Morgan-Monroe State Forest, Indiana, United States - atmos_gasesECM4C_515 | ecosystem: Environmental > Terrestrial > Soil > Temperate... | reverse complement strand
TTTCTAATTCCGATATTCGCGCCCATTTCAAGCCCCGAACCGTTTTTGCAGCTTCGGCTACCGCGTTTTCCGCAGCCTTCGCAAAACTCTCTTTCGATACGCCCACCACATCGATAACTTTCTGAATCATCACGTTCTCCTCTCGGAATCGAGAGGATGATACGCCGCCTCGATCATCTCGGGGTTACAATCGCACGGAGGTGGCCCGACATGGACCAGAAATGCGAGACGTGCGAATCGTTATCAACATCCCACGTTGAAGCTGTAACCCGCCAACTCCAGCACGCGATGGCGCTGCATTGGGCCTTGAGGCTTGGCGGGGAGACGCGAGAGGTAATCCTCGGCTTGAGTGATGCTCAAGAGAAGACGCTGGATGCGTGGGTAAGTTTGTCTGGACACTTGGGCCAGCATGCGCTCGATAAGAAGGCAGCTTAACGGGCTGCGTGGCGGCGGTAGTCTCAGCCAGATAGGCGCGAAGGCACCCCAACCATTCGTCTAGAGGGGACCTATTCAAGTAGGCTGTTGGCCTGTGCAATGAAGCGGCCTAGAGTCTTTCGCCAAAAGCAGTTGCTCTGAGCGGAGGGCTGCTAAGGAAATGCGCTGTTTGGGACGCGCCTCAGCCGATCTGGGGCGCTTCTGTTTTGTGGTCCCAGCCCACCGCCTGCGCCGCCTGAGGTGTGCCACCATGGTTCGCAAGGCCTTCCAATGTACGGATTGTGGCAGTCTTGAGGGATACCACTCGCATCCCCGCAACGCCATTGAAAAATACATCCTGCCGGTGCTGGGATTGCGTCCGGTGCGCTGCGCGGACTGCTACCGGCGGTCCTACGAGCCATTCTTTGTGATCGTGCGCGAGCACTCCGAGTCTGAGGTAAGACGCCGCTCTGCCGCCTGAGTGAAAGCGTGGAAATTAAGTCAACATAAAGGTGCGTCAGCCCTCCTGTACCTGCTTTTGGCTCAAGGCGAAGGAGATCCCGACCCAAAAAGGCCGAGCAGTATAGGCGCTGGCGAGTTGCGCAAGCTGCAACACCCAAATAACGCTGGACAAGGGCGGAACTGATTCTGCAGACGGACAGCGGCACCCACGCACGTCCCAGCCGGTCGCAATTCCCGCACTCGAAGATTCCTTCAATAAACCATTTTCTCGGCTTTAGACGGGAGCAAACCACATCCCGCTCCCGAGCTTGACCACGGCCAGGGACTCCATTTGGGACTCCAATTGGTCCAAGAATGAAACCTTCGAGCAAGAATGAGAAGGGCTTATGCGATTGGAGCACCTTCTGTGTTCGTTAATAAGAATAGACTTGGCCGATACCCAGAATTTCGGGACCAGGGGGTCGGAGGTTCAAATCCTCTCTCCCCGACCATTCATTTCAACAACTTAAGTCCCGTTTTAACCATAGATTGCGAAACCAGGCGGTCACGCGTTCAACTTCCAGGATTTCGACTACTTGCAAAATGGGGGCTCCAATTGGCCCGTTCACAATTGGTTTTTGCTGCATCGTTGGAAGTCCTAATTTCCCGTTTGACTGCCACTCGGGAGAGATCAGTCATTTTTTATAATCCAACTTATCAGTCAGGATTTCCGCCCGGCATACCAGCATTGGAATCCGATCTGCCGGGCGAGAAAATTCTAGGCGGCTATCTTTCGCCGTAATCGTGCTCACATGACTTTTCTCCTTACTCTTTTTGTGAAACAGAAATGCTTGCGGCTTTGACTTAGTTACTGGGGACCAATATTGGAGCGCCTTTATCCTTCACCATGACCAGGACGAACTTCGCCGGTTTGGTTTTGCTTGCGTTCCGGCCGACAACGTGAACATCATCGGGGCCTTCATAGAAGGTCTGACCGGGAGTCAAAGTCACCTCTTTCCCGCCTCGCACTTGCATCACGATCGAGCCTTCCAGCACATAAATAAACGCATTTGCGTTGTGACGATGTACTGGGTCCATACTGCCCGGCGGATAATCCACGATCATCATCAGACCTTCTTTGCCAGGAAGGTTCGTCAGGTCTTTCGCAAAAAGCTCCGTTACCTTTGCATCCTGCGCCAGCAGCGTGCCCGACATGAGGCATGCCAGTGCCAAAACCAGCTTTTGGAATGTCATAAGTCATCCTTTCGATTGAGCGACGCGTCGGTACGTCGTGTATTTTGTTCGGTACTTGCCAGTTACGCCACCCGCGGAATTTGTGCCGCAGGTTGGGCGAGCCAGGCTTCGAAACGCGTCTCGCCGAGTCTGGCGTTATTGCCCGGAAGTAGAGTTCTCTCGCTGAGTTTCGCGCCGGAGTAAAGCGCTTTTGGGTCAGCGACGACTTCTTGGGGATCTTTCAGTGAGGCCAAGCGCCGCCGAACTAGATCATCTATGCGAAATTGTTCCGGGCCTCCAATTTCGACGATACCGTTTACCGGCGAGCCAATTGCGATCTTGGCCACCGCACCTGCCACATCTTCGGCTGCCATCGGCTGGAAGAGCACAGGTGGCAAATGGGCCTTGCCATCGACGATGGAAATGTCGGCAAGGCCTTTGAGGAACTCGAAGAACTGCGTCGCATGGACGATGGTGTAGGGGATTGATGATTCTGTGATCAATTTCTCCTGAGCAATCTTGGCCCGGAAATAACCACTTTCGGCCAGGCGCTCAGTTCCGACCACAGACAACGCGACGTGGTGCCGTACGCCTGCGGTGGCTTCGTAACTGAGGAGCTTGCGGGTTGATGTCTCAAAGAAGTTCAGCACGGCCGCGTCTTCCCAGGAGGGAGAGTTTGATACGTCCACGACTACCGAGGAATCCTTTAGGACTTCAGCTAGTCCTTCGCCCGTCAGAGTGTTGACGCCCGTGTTGGGTGCTGCGGGTACAGCCTCATGCCCGTGCTCACGCAGCTTGTTGACAAGCTTTGATCCAATGAGTCCGGTACCACCTATCACTACGATTTTCATAATTGTCTCCTTCATTCTTGACCGCATTTGGAAGGCATCGGTCTGTTGCATTTGCTAAGACAGAGCCGATTGGAAGTTTGTGACAACCTGATCTTGTTTTGGATAAACGCGCCGGATCGCTCAGGGATTCTCATGGACTACGATCCGTCGCTATTCATCGAACGGAGCGTTCATCAACAAATCGACCGTTGACACAGCTTTGTAGCCGGGCACGAATCGCTCGCCGAAGTCGCGCAGGAAGTTGTCGTAGCTCGTCTCCGGCTTAGCCGTGACGAGCCGGCAGCACGCCTCGGCAAATTGTTGCTTCATCCTCAGTCGGGGGAAAGCGCTGAGGATGCGCTCGACATCGGCTGGCGGAAGTGCCTTAACGCCGAAGCCACCGTAATCGAGCCCGATGCCCATCGTGCCGACCGCCACTTCCGGCTCCTTGTGAAGCGCCAGCGATGGCGTCGAGTTAAGTGCAACCAGGTCCCAGATCAGTTGTGCTCGGCGATCCGATAGACCCTTGCCTTTGATAAACGACAGTGCGGCATCGGCACCATTCACTTCGAACCGGTTTGGTCCTGACACACTGGCAGTGAGGCCGATGTCGTGGAGTATCGTGCCGATGGCCACCACTTCCCGGTCGTAGTCAATTCCCTTTATGCGGCCAATCGCTTCAGCAAACAGCCACGAACGCATCGCGTGATTGAAGAGATACGGTTCGGAAAGTTGTCGCGAGTGCTCAATCACAGCCGTGATGAGCGGACTATCGGGTACGCTTACACCGACAATTAGTCGAGTCTGCGACGCGTCCCGATTGAGGGACGTCTTCGCTGGCGCAACTGTCTCTTGCTGGTACATGACCGTTTCACTATTCATCGGAGTTCTCCTCTGCTTCACGCTGTTCTTGCCGTGATGGTTGTGAATCGCCCGGCGAATTCGAGCGCCTTCTCGGCGACCTCCCGCCAACCGGCATCGATTGTCAGCGAGTGCCCGCGTCCCGGCATCTTCACGATCTCGGTCACGCCCTGGTTGCGCTTCTCCTTTTCGTAGGCCGCGTTCGCGATCGCCCACGGCACCGTATGGTCCGAGTCGGCCGAGATAATGAGCATCGGGCCCCGATCCGGGTTCATCGAGTCGACTTGCGCCTCTGACCACGGATTCAAGTTCGCGGACGCCGCCTGGAAGAGTGGCTCACCGGCGCCGGGGACGGAATAGCCGAGGTACAACTCCTTCGCCTCGTCCTCACCGACCGCATTCGCGAAGCTGTAGCGGAACTGCTCGTAGCTGAGCGGGACTGCGCGGTTCCAGTTCGCGGGGTTGCGCAGGGCAACGCTGGCCGTGCGCAGCGCCGGGATCGGCAGCGGGAGCACGCCGCGAAACGGAGCAGGGCTGATCGCGACCGACGCGGCGGCGAGGCCCCGCCCCGCGAGAATCATGGTAAGCAGACCGCCAAAGGAGTGGCCCATGATCACGGGCTTTCGATTCAGGCGGCGAATGATTGCCTCCTCGTAGTCGGCGATCTCGCGGATCCCCTTGCCCGCGAACACCTCAGGATGCTCTCTGGCCTCGGTGACCGTCTCGGGATCGTCGGGCCAGCCCGGTGTCAACGCCACGTAGCCAGCCTCCTCGAACAGCGTCACCCAGCGATCCCAGCTCGAGGGCAGCAGCCAGAGCCCGTGAACGAAGACAATGGGTGTGGCGCCCGAGGTATTCGCGCGCTGGACCTGCGCTGCCTCGTGGTCTGTAATGGTCAACCCTTCAGTCAACTCCCCGCCCTGGGGAGCGTTACCGCTCGAATTGAGTGATGCCGCGATTGCCTCGTGTTTCATAAAATTTTCCTTTCATGATTGGCCAACGTATTTCAGGGTCACCGACCTCTGGTACTCGCTATGACAGAACAGAAAGAGACTTTGTGACATAACGCCTGCTCGTCCTGGATAGGGCGCCGAATATTGCAAATAAAATTTAGGAGGTGCCATTCCGCTGTGTTTGTATAGCTTCACAAGATGGATCAGTCAGCCGTAAGTGATTTCGAATTCCCGATGGCTGTTCGAATCATGAGCCCATTCATCCTTCACGTGATCATTTGTGCAGACACGTTGTTGCGTTTTCTTAACCGTTTATGTGGCAAGACGTTTTTCGATACGCCGGTCCGGAATCAGCCAGATCAGTGCAGCCAACACAAAGATCGCCTGAGCGACCCAGGTTGCACGTGACGTGGCAAGGATCGCCACGACACACAGCACTGATGATAGCTTTCCCTTCCAATCGCGCCCGACTGCCTTTTTGAGAATTGAATCGTGCCCTTGGGCGCGAATGATGGCCTGCTGAAGCACGAGGTAGGCGATCGCGGCCATCAACAACACCGCCCCATAAAGCGCGGTAGGTGCAGCGGTGAAATGGTTCTGCCCCATCCATCCGGTGGCGAACGGGAATAGCGAGAGCCAGAACAACAGGTACAAGTTGGCCCACATCATTGCCCCTGTCACCGCCGTAGCCGCGTGCAACATGTGATGGTGATTGTTCCAGTAGATGCCCACGTAAATGAAACTCAAGATATAGCTGAGGAACGTCGGTACGAGCGGCACCAAGTCTTCCAGACGGTCGCCGTGCGGGACCTTCATCTCTAAGACCATGATCGTGATGATGATCGCGATCACTCCATCGCTGAATGCCTCTAAGCGTCCCTTCGTCATCTGTCCCTCCCGTATCTGAGAGTTAACGCGAAATCTGACGCGAACAGGAGGCTTTGGCAGTGATCCCCAGGCTAGGCGTTAGATCGGTTGTTCAAATGAGAGGCTATCGAATCAATGGAAGCCACTCGATCCGCGCGATTCTTCCCTGACTTCAGCGTTAGGGGAGGTAGCTAAGTTCTTTGATTTCTTATGCAGCAGCCCGCCGGATTGGGCCCCCTTGTGCGACCTCCGCACACGTAGCCGCACATTGACGGCACGCTTGAGCACACTTCTTCATCGTTTCGCCGTCGTATTTTCCGCACTCTGATGCACAGGCTCTGCATAGATCCGAACAGATACCGCACACCCGGTGAGCGAACTCAGAGCTTCCCGTAAGCAAGGCTACGCAGGTTCGGCACAATTCAAGACATTCGTTACAGAGCCGGATGCAGTCCCTCATCATGATCGGATCTTCGTTCAGGGATTCAGCGCGGCATTGAGAGCACCAGCGTAAGCACTGCAAACACTCTTCTACGCATCGCTCGATGGTTTGATTTGAAGTCGTCATTTGGTCCTCCATTCTTTCTCGACTCTTGTGTATTCACAAAGCGGAGTCACACCTCGTCCTTTCTTATGACAGGACACACTTGCCAAGTGTGACAAAGGCAAGGCTCGCAAAGAAAGGCCGGCCAGGTTGTCACAAATCCGGGTCGTGGTTGGTCTCTCGTACATCAGCCGCGATGAATCAGCCATGAACAAGTTTGACTCGACATCCCCTCCGATGGGAAAGGCGTATCGAGTGAACGAAATATTGAAAGGGAGCACGTAGTGTCGATCAAAATGAGCAACGACCAGAAAGTTCCCGACTGATGACGCATACTACGAGGCGGTTGCTAGTCAAGAGGAGATATATCTCGAGGAGACGGAGGAAGAACTACGCGCGATTTTTGCCTCGGAGGATCCATCTCCGCACAATGCAAGGGCTGAATATTGGCGGAAGAAACGCGAACAACTAGAACTTGGCTGGAGGACAGAGATCGATGACCGCCGAAAATAACGATCCTCGCAGTGGCCGAAACTCTCGAAGAGCAGCTAGACCACGCCGCCGAAGAACTGATCACCGGCGATTCGGATGATCTTCCACTCAGCGAAGAGGCCTTAATTAGAGATACTTAGGACGAACTGAGGGCCTAAAAGGCTTGCCGCCAGTACACGGCGCTTTTCGCAAAAATTCATAATCGCTCCGATCTGCCTGGGATACACTACGACAATCCCCCATGGCAGAAGAGTCGCTACAACGGACTCCTCAGACCCTTCGTTGTGAGCTAGAGGCCGGCGAGTACCACGAGGGCCTTTCGGCGTTATCGGCGGGCCTGGCAGCTTTTGCTGGCTGGATGCTCTCTCGCTTGACTGAGCCTCCGCGGGTGAGATGGGTAAACCTTCTTGGCGCTGTGGGTATCCTCGCTCTCGTCTTTTCCGTGGTATCACCATACGATGATGCATTTCAGCAAGAGTTGATTCGCCCAGGAACTCTCGCCCTAAAAGTGTCCGCGCACACGAGAGTTGCACCGCGGCGATCGCCGGCAGATTTGTCCATCGCCGCGTTTGTAGACACAGGAGATCCCATCCAGATTCCCAGGACAGGTTACTCGTTTCTGATGGATCAGCCTCTTGGGTTCGACACGCATTTCCACGCTCCAATGCCGATCCATTCCCCGCCAGCTGCTTCCTGATCTGCCGTTGTTCGTTCTTCACGTTCAGTCGCCAAAGGGCAGATCTGACTGTCGATTCATGTGAAGGAGGGAAAAATGGCAACTTCGAATGCAAGTAGCAATGAACCAACGAACGCCACCGAGCTAACCGAGACTCCTCCGCCCCTTCGTCCCGACGCAGAAGCCGGCGAACACGACGACGGCCTTTCAGCTTTTGCCCCCGTGCGTCCGCGCCTGTTCGGAATCGCTTACCGCATGCTCGGAAGTGCAGCGGAAGCCGAAGATATCGTCCAGGACGTTTGGCTACGATGGCAGTCTATGAATCGGAGTACCGTTGAGAACCCGCCCGCATACCTGGCGACGACAACCACACGACTGTGCATTAATCTGGCCCAGTCCGCCCACGCGCGCCACGAAACCTATATCGGGACATGGCTTCCCGAACCGGTGGATACCAGCAGCGATCCCACAATCGGCGCGGAGCGCGGTGAAGCACTGAAACTCGCGGTCCTGATCCTCCTGGAAAAACTCTCGCCCACAGAGCGGGCCGCATATGTTCTGCGCGAGGCGTTCGATTACCCGTACCGCCAGATCGCAGACATTCTGCAGATGGAGGAAGCAAACGTCCGCCAACTCGTCTCCCGCGCCCGTAAACATATCGAGGATGGCCGCCACGCGTCCGTCAGTGCGAACGAGCAGCGGCGCTTTCTCGAGGCGTTTATCGCTGCCGCGCAGAAGGGAGATATGGCTGGACTCGAAGGTCTCTTTGCAGAGGATGTTGTCTCTTACTCAGATGGCGGTGGGCTTGTGCGCGCAGCGGGAGTCCCGGTTTCTGGCCGCAACCGTGTGGCGACGTTCATCGCCGCCATCTCCAAATGGTGCTGGAAGGGCGTGACGCTAACCTGGGTGCAGACAAATGGACAGTCAGCCGTTCTCGTATTGCGCGATGGCGTTCCGTTTGGGCTTACTATTGATGCCTCCGCGCAGGGCATCAATCAGATTATGTGGTTCCTGAGACCAAGCAAGCTCGCTGCAATTTCAAAATCACGGCAAAGATTAAGCGACAACACGGCCGGACCGGCAGCGGCCTAGCGACACCAAAGACTGTGATTCCACTGACGACACGGTGCATTAGTGATCAGACGCTGAGAACATACATGGAGTTCAAATGCAATCTGAAATTAAGGTAGGGCAACGTTTCAACTTCAATATATTGTCCGACAACCGTGCGCCAGAGCGGCTGGCGGTAGTAACTCGCGTACTCTCTAATAGAGAGGAAGCACTCGGGCCGGAGGTGGAATTCTATTTTGCATATTGGGTGGAGGCTCACGAACTTCCAGAAACTGAGACCCCGACAACTTTGGAGTTTCAGCGTGGAACTGACGGAAACGTATACCTCGACGGACGTCAGGTTAGCATCACTCTGCTGACGTGATCTTCCGCTTAGGAACATCAACCTTCTGTCCCCGCGCTCTCCGTCGCAAGCGAGTCGACAATCCCGATGGAAGAAGTTTCATAAATTCTAGCTTCGCGTTGTTCCTGGCCTTCGGTGTTGGGTTAGTAGCAGGGTGCGGATCTTGCATCGCGAGTTGTCGGCAACTCGGAAAGAACACACTGATCGCGCGGGGCTCCATTTGGGGACTCCAATTCCTTCAAGAGTGAGAGCGGCGAGCAAGAATGAGAAGGGCTTATACGATTGGAGCACCTTCTGTGTTCGTTAATAAGAATGGACTTGGCCAAAGCCCAGAATTTCGGGACCAGGGGGTCGGAGGTTCAAATCCTCTCTCCCCGACCAATCCTTTCAAGGACTTAACTCCAATTCTATGCATACTTTGCGGGACCAGGGGGTCACTCGTCCAACCCCTTGCTTTCTGCGGCCTTGGAGCCATGGGACTCCAATTGCCTACCATTACGAAACCTGAAATACGCTCAAGACTTAAGATTCTGATTTTCTGGGACGAGCGCGACCGTCGAGGAACTGCTGCGTAACGGGCTTCCGCTTTGTACCAGTTCGCTTGAAAAATTTATTTTGCTGAAACTCGATTCATCCCCCTTTTTGTTGGAGCGCTCGTCGATGTACTCTTTTTCAGTCGCTCGAATTATCCGAAGCTTTAATTGACGCTGCTATCTAGGTACGTCAGGGCAGGAATGCTAATGAGCTTTTGGGATCACAAGCGCACTTCGCAGTCTCTCCAGGCCCTCAGCGACGAATCCCTTTGTCGTGAGGCAAAGAAGGGATGCTACGACGCTTATCTAGTCCTGTTCGATCGTTACTGGCGGCAGGTATTCCGATTGGCGCACGCCGTGCTCCACGATGAAGGAGAAGCCGAAGACGTAGCTCAGGCACTGTTCTTGGAAGTTCACCGGAACATGCTGCAGTTTGACGCAGAAAGAGGCTCGTTTCGAACGCTTTTGCTGCGCTACGCTTACACGAGGGCGATCGATCAGAGACGCCGTCTTGAGAGTCGCCGATTTTATTCCACGATAGAGCTTCAGGATCTTCCCTCAAACTCTCTTGTGCCAGCGGAGTGCCTGTCGTCAGGCCTCTCGATTGAGGAAGCTTCCCGCCTCATCGAGCAAGGGATGCAACAGCTGGACGAAAAGCAGTCCCGTACTGTAGAGGCATACTTCTTCCGAGGACTTTCACTCAATGAGATTGCTGTCGAGCTGAATGACTCGCTGGGCAACGTCCGGCATCACTTGTATCGCGGAATCGCGAAAATGCGCAGCTTCATCACGCTGTCGGAACCAAACAAAGAACTCACAAAAGCCAACCCAAAAGCTGATCGCATATTGGAAGGTGACTTGAGCCACCGTAGGGCGCTTCCATCAGAGGTGTGAATTGAAAGATCACGAAAGATTCGAAGAACTCGCATCGCTTGCGCCGCTAGGAGAACTGTCGCAACAGGAGTACGAAGAGTTCCTCGGCCATCTCAACACCTGCAATCACTGTCGCGAAATATACGGCGGCAGCAGTGCCGTCGCTGAGGCGGCGTTTGTCGTGGGAAGCTCCGTCGAGGAAATCCCGGTTCTCGAAGATCAGAGGTATCGACGTGCTCGGCGGGCGATTGCCCGAAGATTGAGCCCTTCACCGGTCTCGCATTTTCGCATCAACTGGGCAAGGCCCCTGGCGGCAATGGCCATGATTGCCGCCTTCGTGATAGGTGCTTACCTCGGTGGCTCGATACCGCGCTCGCGATCCCAAGACTTGGCGGTGCGCATACCCGCAGTTGAGAATTCCAAGGACATGACTGCAAGGGCACCTGCATCACCAACGCCAGTCGTTCCGGCTCTTACTACCTCCTCAGCTACGGACCTGGCTAAGCTGGGACATGAGCTTGAAGTGACTCGCAACGAAAAACACGTTCTCCAGCAGAAGCTCCAAAGCTTCGATCAGAATCTTTCCGCGTTAACAACTCAGGTGGAGAACCTCACCGCGGAGAACAATAAGCGGGCTCGGGAACACGAGCAGACTCGCGTTCAGCTAGCAGAAACGAAGAGCAATCTTGCTCAGGCACAGGCAACAATTCAGTCGGACCAGGCAACAATCGCTGGCCTTCAAATCGAGGCTGCGAATCGGGAAGCGCAGCTCGCTGATTTGAAGAGTAGCGTGGATCGAGAGCGACAAATGCTTTCCGCCGACCGAGAGATTCGCGACATCATGACGGCTCGCGACCTTCACATGGTGGATGTCGTAGACACCGACGGTAAGGGCCACGTCAAGAAGGCTTTTGGACGCGCCTTTTATACGCAGGGCAAGTCTCTCATCTTCTACGCCTACGATTTGCCCGCCAACAAGGTCGCGGATGGCAAGTTTGTCTACGCAGCCTGGGGCAGCAACAGCAACAAGCTCCGTGAACAGAAGCCACTCAAGCTGGGAATCTTCTATTCTGATGATCAAACCCAGCATCGTTGGGTCATGAAGTTCGAAGATCCAAAGGTTCTGCAGGAGATCGACACTGTCTTCGTGACGCTGGAGCCCGAAGGACATCCCTTTACTTCTCCAAGTGGCAAACCCATTCTCGATGCATATTTTGGGACGCCGCCTAATCATCCCTAACGGCCTTTGAGAATTCGTTCAAAAATTCCTGCTGATACGAATACGGATTGGTACAAACTGGGTGCC
>Ga0307479_10005663_pt1 | contig 11440 bp, 13 predicted proteins | sample atmos_gasesECM4C_FD_203743 | JGI IMG/M metagenome (GOLD analysis project Ga0307479, IMG submission 203743) | Hardwood forest soil microbial communities from Morgan-Monroe State Forest, Indiana, United States - atmos_gasesECM4C_515 | ecosystem: Environmental > Terrestrial > Soil > Temperate... | reverse complement strand
AGACGGGGCGGGTACTCAACCCCGCCTGCCAGAACCGCAACACCTGTCACATCGGGCCAATGAAGAAAGCCGGAGAGAACCCCGAACTGATCCTCTGGTGCGCGCTTCGCACTGAATGGCTTCTTTAGGGCACCGCTTCGAGAGAAAAGGCGGTGGTGGAAGCCAACGAAACTCAGTGCTCTCTTCACTCCCGTCCCCTTCATCGTCCGGAACGAGGGCGGCAAAGGTCATGCGATCGCCGGGCCGCTTTCCGGGCCGGGAAGACATCCCCACCACCCACTCGGGCGCTGCATTCGTACGACCGAGCGAGGGTCACTTTGCGGGAGCAAACTCACGCCAAGGGCAAGGCGACATCAACAGTCAGCCAACGACCGCGCTTGGGACTTTTGGCCCGGGGCGGTTCCCTAAGAGAGACCGGGGGCCTCAATCGCCGGCGACAGGCGGCGGGAAAGGCATCGCTCGGTCAGCAGCGGCGAGCTCCCGCAGAGCGATGCCGCTTGCCAGACCTGGCTCCGGTTTGCAAGGCCCGCGCAACTGGCGTAGCAGCCACTCCTTGCATCAGAGGATCAACGACCGGCACAGAGCGCGGTCGCGAGGAACAACGGACGCCCACAGTTGTGGGGTTACACGTCAGAAGCCCAAGAGAGCGCGTTTATCGCATCACAGAAGGTGGACATACACGGCCCAGCAATTTTTGGGCAACGGGGGGCCATAACCAGGAGGCGTAGATGTCTCGGGCGGCTCAAAGTGGTCTCGCCATTGCCGGCGTCCTAACGGTGACTCTGGCTCTCGTCCTTCCCGCGGCGGCGTTCGCCGATCCGAGCGGGTGCCCCAGTGCGCACTCTTCCCAGGCCAACTGCGCCAGCTCCTCCACCACGACGACCACCACGGCACCAGACGCGTCCGGCACAACTGCGGCGACCAACCCCACCCCGGCGGCGCCTAATACGTCGGGCAGCGGAAACTCTCCCTCTACAGCCCCGCCGAGCACTGTGCCGCCCTCCTCTACTCCAGTGGGGAACGGGAACGGCGGTGGCACGACCCCCAATTCGCCGCCGAACCATCCGGCTGTCACCCCGCCAGCGTCTTCTGCCGTGCCGAACGGCAAAGGCGGTGGCGGAGGGAACAACAGCCCCAACTCGACCTCGAACAGCGGGCAAGTCCCGCCGGGGAATAACGGGCACATCCAGATCGATGAGTACTCCCCCGACGGCGGCAAGGGCAACGACCCCCACCCCGGATGTGGCTTCAGCATCAGTTTCTTCGGCTACGACACCAGCACCGTGGCGAACCCCGTCACAGCTCACATCACCGTCACCGCGTGGGCACCTACCAAGGGCGGCACCACCCAGCACTTCACGACCTCGTTTCCGCCCTATGTCCGCACCAGCGGGAGCCAGCTCGATGAGAACTTTCCGACCATGGACGCCTCGCAAGTCATGACCATGTTCGCTGGGGTGGCCCCGAAGAAGCAGGGCTGGCACGTCCGTGTCACGGTGGCGGTTCAACCGCTCGCACAAGGAAGTGACGTCAAGCACCACATGCTCTGGCTCAACTGCCCAGCGACAGGCGGCTCCGGCGGTAGCGGCGGCTCCGGTGGAAGCGGCGGCAGCGGTGGAAGCGGCGGCAGCGGTGGTAGCGGCGGCTCCGGCGGCTCCGGTGGAAGCGGTGGAAGCGGCGGCTCCGGCGGTAGCGGCGGCTCCGGTGGCAGCGGCGGCTCCGGTGGAAGCGGTGGCTCCGGCGGCAGCGGTGGAAGCGGCGGCAGCGGTGGAAGCGGCGGCAGCGGTGGTAGCGGCGGCAGCGGTGGTAGCGGCGGCTCCGGCGGCTCCGGCGGCTCCGGTGGAAGCGGCGGCAGCGGCGGCTCCGGCGGCAGCGGCGGTGGCGGGACTACGGGAGGCGCCGGGGGAAGCGGCGGTAGCGGTGGAACCGGAGTGACGCTGATGGGCGCGGGCACGGGCGCCTCGCCGGCACCGACGTTGAGCGCAGCGGGATCGTCGGCGCTCGTGCCGTCGGGGGCACCTCACACCCCGGTCGTGGCGGCGACGACGGTGCACACGGGCCAACTGTGGGCCGGGTCGCGTCCGTTGGAGCTCGGCGGACTAGCGGCGGGAACCGGGATGATCCTGTGGGGCGGAGTGGTGCGCCGCCGAGTGCGGAGAATGCCGAAAGTCAGCTGACCACGGGGACACGGCAGGGCTGGGACGCTGCGCCGCCGGCGGGACTCGCGTGTGACGGGTCCCGCCGGTGATCGCAGCAGGCTTGCCGCCGATACCGACAGCCGCGACGGCGGGACGCGCGTGCAGCGGCATGGGACCCACCACGACGGCTGCCTCGGACCGACGCACCGGCCCGGAAGCTCAGCTGCTCGGAAACGCCGCCTCTCCGCTCAGCGAGCCGACCACGGCGTCCACGACGCGCTCAACCACGTTCGCCGGCGGCACGCCGGGCAGGTCATGAAGCGCGTGTAGCCGCGACCGGGCCGCCACAGGAAGAAGGGCACGTGCAGCGTCAGGTAGCGCAGCACATCCACCTCGGTGCGCACCCCGCACGACGAACAGGCCACTTCGACCGGTGGCACCAAGCCCATGCCCCCAGGCGGGAACGGCGCCGGAAGATCGATGCCGGGGTGCTCGTCATCGACGGAATCGGAGAAGCGGGTATACAGGGCGTACTTGCCCACGTCCTCCGGCTCCTCCTCGCCGGGCCGGCTGGGGTCTTCGATCCGGGTGGCCGGGGCCCAGAACAGGGCCCGTTTGCCGAGCGGGTCCGGGCCCTCCGGGCTCATGAGTGCCACCGGGCGTCGAGCGTGGCCGCCAGGGCGCGGTAGGCCTCGGCGCCCGCCGAGCTCGGCGCGTGCTGAATGATGCAGCGGCCGCGCTCGGGGGCCTCGGCGAAGCGGATCGACTTGCGCACCGGGGGCTCGAGCACCTCGATGCCGTGGCGCTCCTTGACACCTTGCAGCACGGCACGGCCGTGACGGGTTCGGTCGTCGTACATGGTGGCGATCACGCCGCGCACGCGCAAAGCGGAGTTGGCGAACATCTTCACGTCTTCGATGGTCTCGAGCAGCTGCCCCACCCCTCGGTGGCTGAGCGCCTCGCATTGGAGCGGGATGATCACCTCCTGCGCGGCGGTGAGGCCGTTGATGGTGAGGACGCCGAGCGAGGGCGGGCAGTCCACGAGGATCACGTCGTAGTCGTCGGCCACAGGCTCGAGCGCCCGCGCCAGCACGTGCTCCCTGCCGGTGCGCGTGAGCAGGTGGACTTCGGAACCGGCCAAGTCGATGGTGGCGGGAAGGAGCTCGAGGCCTTCCACACCGGCGACGGGACGGCGAACGTCGGCCACCTTCATCTTGCGCACGAACACGTCGTGCAGTGAGTACTCGAGCGAGTCCGGATCGGCGCCGACCGAGAAGGTGAGACACGCTTGCGGGTCGATGTCGACGAGCAGCACGCGCCGTCCTCGTTCGACGAGCGCGTACCCGAGGGCGTGGACGCTGGTGGTCTTGGCCACACCACCTTTCTGGTTGGCCACGGCGGCCACACGTGCCATGGCCGCAGCCTAGACAGTGGATAACCCGGGCCCAGGGGTCGGACATATCGGACATTTTGTGCTGTACTGTTCGATATGACGCAGGAGCGACGGGGTCCGGGTGGGCAGCTGGAGACCGGGGCGGCCCTGGGACCGGCGTCGCTCCTGTGGCGCTACGCCGGGGACTGGCGATCGATGCTGCCCGGATCGGCCACGGGCGTCCTCCAGCTCATGCACCCGGGCATCGGCGCCGCCATCGCGCAGCACTCGGCCTTCTTCGACGACCCCTTCGACCGCATCTACCGGTCGATCCCCCAGATCTGGGCCACGATCTTCGCCTCCGACGGGGAGCAGCGGGGCCGCCAGCTGCGCGACGTCCATCGCACCATCAAGGGCGTGGACGGCTCGGGCCGCCGGTATCACGCGCTCGACGCCGACACCTTCTGGTGGGCGCACGCCACCTTCTCGTGGGACATCTTCCGCTCGGTGGAGCTGTTCCACCTCCGGCCCCTGCGAGCGGCCGAAGCCGAGCAGCTGTACGCCGAGACCGTCACCTGGTACCGCCGTTACGGCGTGTCGTGCCGGCCCGTTCCTGGCGACTACGGCGCCTTCCGGGCGCGCTTCGCCGAGATCTGTCGCGACACGCTCGAGCTCACCCCGGCCGCGCAGCGGGCACTCTCCTATCGGCTGTCCGACGTGCCCGGCCATCCCCTGGGTCCGGATCCAGTGTCGACCTTGCTCACCCCGCTGGTGGCGCCCGGCGCCGAGCTGCTCGTGGTGGGCTGCCTCCCCGCCGACGTGCGCAATCGTCTCGACGTCTCGTGGGGCCGGGCCGAGCGTGCCCAGTTCCGGGGCCTGTGCGCCGGGATCCGCCAGGTGTTCCGTGTCGTGCCCGGCCCGATCAACCGCCGCACGCTGCGCGACGTCCAGCGGCGGGTGGGGGCGCGCACTCGGCACCGGCGCTACCGGCCGGCAGCGTGATGGGCCCGCCTGCTGGGGGCGTGGGCGCCAACGCTCTGGGGGCGGAACCGCTCGAGGGTCTGCTGGCACGCCTTCCGGCGCGGCCCGCCCCCGGGCTCGACCGAGCGCTCGACGCCACCGCCGCCTGCCTGGCCCGCCACGGCCTGGCCCGCACGTCGATGACCGACGTGGCGCGCGAGATGGGGGTGGCCCGCTCCACGCTCTACCGGCACTTCGGGTCGGTGGAGGAGGCGGCGTGGGCGCTTTTGGCCCGGGAGTCCTACCGGTTCTTCGACCGCTTCGGCGAGGTGGTGGCGAAGGGGTCGGGCCCCGAGTCGGTCGTGGAGCTGGCGGCGCAGTTCGTGCGCTTCGCCTCCATACATCCGGTCATGGCCCGGCTGCTGCACGACGAGCCCGATTTCGTGGGCCGGGTGGCGACCCGGCACATGGCCGCCCTGGTCGACTACGCGGCCGCCGTCGTGACCCCACTCGTGGCCGCGGCCATGGACAACGGCGTGATCCGCCGGCGTGACCCGGTCCGCCTCGCCCAGTGGATGGGCCGGATGGTGGCCATCTGCATCCTCGCCCCGCCGGGCGGCGATCCGAGCGGCGAAGAGCTCGACGACCTTCTCGAGGAGATGGTGATGCCGCTGCTCGTCAGCGTCCCGGGTGAATAGGCAATTCCCGAACAACGCGTCCAGGAAGCTTCACCCGGTACCCGACGTGATGGGTTGTAATGGAAGCAGTCAGTCCGTCGATCGGGTCCGGATCGCAGTAGCAGGGGGGTTCTCCGGGCGTGCGATTGTTCTTCAAGCTGGCCGTGCCCATCGCCGTCCTGGCGGCGCTGGCGGCAGGGCTGCTTCCACCACTTCTCGACCAGAGCGGCCTCAACAACGACGCGCTCAACGCGGCGCGCGCCGCCTCGGCCACGCTCATCAGCTCGCAATCGCTGTCCCAGACCGACGCCCAGTCCGTGGTGCAGAACGCCCTCGCCGGCGACAACGGGGTCCAGCTCGAGTCGGTGAACGTGGATCCCCAGGGGCAGATCACCACCGTCCAGGTCAACGTCAAGGAGCAGGTCCACACCTACATGTCCAACTGGCCCGGGGTTCGCAGCTGGCTCAAGGGGTGGTTCCAGCTCACCTCCAGCCAGACGTCTTCGGTCGGAGGCTAGGAGAACTTCGTGCGGGGCCTCTCCAGCGGGACGCCGTCCACGACGAGGTCGACCTTCTCGTTGTAGAAGCAGGCCAACCCGGCGATCTTCTGGGACTCCGGCAAGGGTGCGCGGTAGATCCACACGTAGTCCTCGTACACCTTGCCGTTCACCTCGACCGACCAGTACGTGGCGTCGCCCTTGTAGGGGCAGTGGGTGACGGTGGACGACGGGCGCAGGAGCTCGGTCCTGACATGGGAGAGCGGCAGGTAGTACCGAGGAGGCAGCCCGGTCTCGAAGAGGATGCGGGGCTGGTCGGAATCCGCCACCTCCACGCCGTCCACGAGGACCTGCACCCGGCGCGAGCTGGCGAGGATGTCGACCCGGCTGTAGGGGTTGCGGGGATGGGTGTAGACGAGCTCGTCCTCCTCCATCCAGTCGTCCATGGCGTCCCAGCGGAGCTTCACCAGGCCGCGCAGCTCGGGAATGGGCGACTCGGCATAGACCAGGGCGGCACCTTCGGCCACGGCGCCGTCCACGACCACGTCGCTGACGGCGGCGTCGCCGCGGCTCGGCGAGTGCTCGGTGGCGCCCGTCTCCTTGAGCTCTGCCCGCACGTCTTCACGAGGCACGTAGTACGTCGGCACCAAGGGCGCCTCCCACACCAGCCACGGAGAAAGGGTGTCGGCCACCACGTGGCCGGCCAGAAAGGCGCGTACCCGCTTGTGGCCCTTCTCGAGGTGGACGCGGCCGCGCCCGGCGTGTCCCGGTCCAGGAGCACCGGAATCGGCGGCGACGGAGTCAGGCACGGAGGTCATCAGCTTCGAATCTAGGGGCTCCGGCGCCGCTTCCGACCGCGTGGTCAACTGAGATCGGGATGGCCACAGAGACAGACGTCGTCATCGTGGGCGGCGGACACAACAGCCTGGTGGCGGCCACCTTGCTGGCCCGGGCCGGCCGGAGCGTCCTGGTCCTGGAACAGGCCGACCACCTGGGCGGCGCGGCGGTGTCGGCGAGGCCGTTCGAAGGGGTGGACGTGACGGTGTCGCCCTACGCGTACCTGGTGTCGCTGTTCCCCGACGAGCTCGCCGCAGAGCTCGGCGTCGACCTGCGGCTCCTGCGCCGGCGTGTCGCCTCGTGCACCCCGGATCGAGACCGGGCGCTCGTGGTGGACAACCTCGATGCACAAGCGACGGCCGACTCGTTCGCGGCCGTGGGCGTGCCGGGTGAATTCGAGAACTGGGCGGTGTGGCAGGCGCTCACCAGACACATCGCCGCCTCCGTCGCCCCGACGCTCCTGGAGCCACTGCGGCCGGCCCAGTTCTTCCGTGACCGCTTGGGCGCCGAGGCGTGGGAGCTGCTCACGTCCCGGCCGCTCGGCGACTCCCTGGACGACGTCTTCGAGTCGGACCTGGTCCGGGGCCTCGTCCTCACGGACGGGCTCATCGGGACGTTCGCCTCTTCTGGCGAAGAGGATCTGCGCCAGAACCGGTGCTTCCTCTATCACGTGATGGGAAACGGCACCGGCGAGTGGTTGGTGCCGGTGGGCGGGATGGGGGCGGTCACCGACGCACTGGTGCGGGCCGCTCGCCGCGCCGGCGCCGTGCTGCACGTCCGGCGACCCCTGGTCTCCATCGAGTCCGACGGGCGGAGAGCCGAGGTGTCGACCCAGGGCGGCGACCACCACCTGTGCGACGTGGTGTTGTGGGGAGCGGCGCCATCTGCGCTCGATCGACTCCTCCACGACGACGCCATGGGGCCGGCCCCGGAGGGTGCACAGGTCAAGGTCAACATGGTGGTACGACGCTTGCCTGCGCTTTCCTCCGGTGTGCGCCCGGAGACGGCCTTCTCGGGGACCTTGCACGTGAACGAGCGCCGGAGCCAACTCGACGCGGCGTGGGAGCAGGCGCGCCGGGGATCGTTCCCCACGCCGGTGCCATGCGAGGTGTACTGCCACTCCCTCACCGACCCGTCGGTCCTCGGACCGGAGCTGCGCAACTCGGGCGCGCAGACGCTCAGCCTGTTCGCCCTGCAGGTCCCCACCCGGCTCTTCACGGGAGCGAACATGACGACGAGAGAGGGCGCCTTGTCGGCGTGCCTCGGGTCCTTCCAGTCGGTGCTGGCCGAGCCCCTGTCGGACTGCCTGCTCTCCACGGACAGCGGCGAGCTCTGCGTCGAGATGCACACCCCGGTCGACCTGGTCGGCGAGCTCGGGCTTCCCGGCGGCAACATCTTCCACGGCGAGCTGCGCTGGCCGTGGGCCGAGACCGAAGACGACGTGGGCGGGTGGGGCGTCGAAACCGCCATCGACAACGTGTTCGTGTGCGGTGCCGGTTCCCGGCGCGGGGGCGGGGTCAGCGGGATCGGAGGGCACAACGCGGCCATGGCGGCGTTGGACCGCCTTCGCCCTCGCCAACGCGCCCGCCAGCGCCATCGCTGACTGCGGGCTGCCACCGTCGTTCACCGTCGTCGCCGGATTCCCGCCGCCAGCGGCGCCGGGAACCAGCTCCTGTCCGACTCAGCCTGGGCGAGAGAGCAGCCAGCCGAATTCGTTTGCGTGGGAACCCCGGGCGCCGGGCGACATCGCGTCGACGACGGTCCAGCGGAGGCCGAGCGCGTCCTCGGCAAAACGAAGCACGTGACCGAACTCGTCCATGTCCCAGACGTGGGCGTGAATGGAACGCCGGCGATGGGTCTCGATCTCCAGAGCCGTCAGCTCCGCTCTCAAGGCGTCCGGGTGGCGACGGTCACCGTTGAAACGGATTTGGGCGACGATCGCCTCGACGACATGGTCGTCCGGCACCTCTCGTACGTCGCGCTGGAACTCGTCGTACAGGTGTTCGACGGTGGTCGGAGGCCGCTCCGAATCGAAGGTCGTGTGCCTGTCGGGCAGGATGAGGACCAACAGCCCGCCCTCTCTGAGCACCCGATGGACGTCGGCGAGCATCTTTAGAGGGTTGGCCAGATGCTCGAGGATGTGGCTGGCGATCACGAAGTCCTGACTGCCGTCCGGGACGGCGGACAGGCGGTCCGTGTCCAAGTTGGAGACGATGTCCGGTCTCGGGAACCCAGGCCCGTCGGCGAGCTCGGGGAACAGCGCCCGGTTCTCCTCCGGCTCCCACCGGTCGACGTAGCGGACGACGACGCCAGTCGGGACGGGGAACGGCGCGTGGCCGGCGCCGAGCTCTATGCCCCGGCCCTGCAGCGCAGCGGCGAACCGCCGCCGGACGGCGAGCGCATCACGGCGGATCCCGAGTGCACCGAGCCCCGCCCTCCACACCCGCCGAGGCACGTAAGAGGCACGGTCCCGGGCGGACATCGATTCAGGCTACGTCACGTACGTGCCGCGTCGACGTGGCAACCCATCGTCGAACCCGAAGGTTCGTCAAACCTCGACGGCATTTCCGTCGGCAAACACGTCATGCAATGGATTGCCACATCCGCAGCAGACCTTTGCGGGCATAGGAGTTGCCCGGCCACATTCCTCGCAGTAGATGTTGCGACGATGGGCTCGTTCGGCTCTGAAGAGGCCTACGAAGTGGCTGTATTGGAAGTGGTCCCGATCGAAAGCGTCCATCGCGGCCTGGTGTCGCTGACTCTTGGCGAACGCCTGCGCATCGTCGACGGTTCGCCAGAAGGCCACGAGATAGCCGTTGACGCCTTCGAACAGACTGAACAGCCGGATGAACCCGGGGGCCTCTGGCAGAGACTGCTTCACCGAGGTCGTGGTGCGCCAGAAGCGATCGGCACCGTTTTCGTCAGCCAGGGTGACGTGGAGGATGAGGACGGCGCCGGCTGCTTCGGGGCCCAGATGGCCGTCGGGCCCCTCTTGGCCGACGACGACTCCGGGAGTGAAGCGGACGCCGGGGATGGCACCCACCATCGCCTTGACGTCGTCGCCAGGGGGAATGCTCTTGACCTGGACCACTTCGAGCTCCTTCCACGTGTGCATGGCCGATACGGCGGGGCCGGACCCAGCCCGACGCCGTCATCGCCGCCGGGCGCACGATTCAGCCGTTGATACTGGTATTACCATGATAAGGTACATGCTGGTGATACCAGTATCAAGGGGTCGTTGATGAGCAGGGCAAGACGCAGCGGCGAGTTGACCACAACCTCCTTCGCCCTGCTCGGGTTGCTGGCCGTGCGGTCCGACGGATGGTCGGCATACGAGCTTGCTCAGCAGATGTCGCGCAGCCTCCACTACGTCTGGCCCCGTGCCGAGCGGAACCTTTACGACGAGGTGAAGCTTCTTGCCGATCGCGGTCTCGCCCGGACGAAAGAGGAGCCAGTGGGCCGGCGGCCACGCACCTTGTACTCGATCACTCCCGCAGGACGTCGGGCTCTCCAGTCGTGGCTTGGCGAGCCCAGCGCCCCGCTGACGCTCGAGTCTGAGGCGCTGGTACGTGTCTTCTTCGGCGAACAAGGAGACCTTGTCGACCTCCTCTCGTCGATTCGGGAGATCCGCCGAGAAGCCGAGGACACCGAGCTGAAAGTCGCCGAGATGGTCCGTACCCTCAGCGAAGACGGAGGACCGTTCCCCGCTCGTCTCCACGTGACCGCACTTATGGGCAAGCTCCTCTTCTCACACCGCGAGGCCATTCGACGCTGGGCTGACTGGGCGGAAGCGGAGGTCACTGCGTGGGGGGGCGCCACGCTTGCTGCTGGTGCGCGAGTGCCAGAAGGGGTCTTCGAGGAGATTGTCACCACCGCGGGGCGGATCGAGCGCAGGCGGACTTCGCAAACTTCGCCCGACACACAGGTACCCAACGCGGCACGAATGCGCTAGGTCCGCCGCCCGACATGTGCCTAGCTGTTACTGCTGCACGAAATCCACAATCGGCATGATCGTAGGCGGCTGCGCCAACTCGATTCCTAATTCGTCCATGATCGGCCCCAGATAGGTCAGAAACTCGTCGAAGGCTTCCTGACTCTCCCAGATGTCGAAGACCTGAAGCTCCCCGTCTTCGCCGAAGCATGAGTGGACCTTCATGGCGGTTTCGGGTGCCCCGGCCTGGCGGAGCCGGTCGCGTCCTTTCGTGTGCTGCTCGACGGTCATGTTCTTGGTGACGATGTAGACGCCAATCATGGGGACGAGGACTCCTCCCGGTCGGTGTGTGGACCATTCGCGGCTAGGCGTCCGGTTGGATCACGAATCTATCCCAGGGTGGCTTTGCCGGCACTCGTCACCGAAGGCGGCGCTCACCTGTCAACACACGACGAGTGACCGACGCCAAATGGCGGTAGTCGCGGAGTGCACACCCCTCTCACCTGAGGATGCGTTCGAGCGTGCCCCCGGCAGGAGTCGAACCCGCAACCTGGTGGGTAGAAGCCACCCGCTCTATCCAGTTGAGCTACGGGGGCCAGATGGTCGCAACGACGACCAGCCCGGGGCCAAGGGTACATCTCGCCGGCACCGAAGCAGCGGAGCCGGGCAGCAGCGTGTGTCATGCTGTGGCACACACGGTGGCCGTAGCTCAGTTGGTTAGAGCGCCAGGTTGTGGCCCTGGAGGTCGGGGGTTCAAGTCCCCTCGGTCACCCCAATCGCGTGGTCGTTCCTCCGCTCCCGGTCGGCGTAGCGTCGCCTACACTCCCCGTGCGCCTCTAGCTCAATGGCAGAGCAACGGACTCTTAATCCGCAGGTTGGGGGTTCGAATCCCCCGGGGCGCACACACTGGGCTTGACCCCTTAGGCCGGACCAGCGTTATGAGAGTTTGGTCGTGAGCTGCCGGGAGGTAGTCCATGCCCAAGCGCTATGCGAGGGAGTTCCGACGGGCCGTATGTGAGCGCCTGGTG
>Ga0307479_10005661_pt1 | contig 11441 bp, 8 predicted proteins | sample atmos_gasesECM4C_FD_203743 | JGI IMG/M metagenome (GOLD analysis project Ga0307479, IMG submission 203743) | Hardwood forest soil microbial communities from Morgan-Monroe State Forest, Indiana, United States - atmos_gasesECM4C_515 | ecosystem: Environmental > Terrestrial > Soil > Temperate... | reverse complement strand
GGTTTTGCATTGAAAACAGATCTCCCACGCGTTCGCCGTTAATTCCACTTTCTCAGACATGATTGCAGTAGAGAAACAGTGGTACTCCGGAGGCGAAGATGAATCCGGCTCAGAAGCAAACCAGCAAAGCAGGACTGGCGTTCGCTATGACCATGGTGGGCTTGACACTCTATTGGGCCTTTACATATTCCGGGCCCTATCGCTACCTGGCAGAGCTGCAGTTGAAATGGTTCCGCGTCTACTACCCGGAACTCACCGCGATGGTGGTGATCCTCGGCCTGCTGGGTGTTTTCCTCGCGATAAAACTTCTCTTTCGGGGAGCGGAACGGCCAGTTCCCGGAACTCCAAGCGCGTCTGCAAATACTTCCGCAACCAATACGGCGGCCCATGAACGGTGGCTGCCGTACCTCCGATACGCGTTTCTATTGGTGCCTTTCGGAATGGGCGGATACATGTACTACAACGGAACGCACGCGGGCAGCTTGCAGCAATTGAACGCGATTGATTTTCTGAGCGGGAATCTGCAGGCGCGCGTCGTGTATACAGAGGTTCGCGGACATCTCAGCGGACCGTACCTCAGCAAAGATCGCTACCGGTATATTCCGATGGCCAGCGAAGAAAACACGACGGGGCCAGTCCAGTTGGTTGTGGGAATCGACGAAAGTCAAATGCAAAAATACATGCACAGGGAAGCCGATGGCACTTTCAGCGTGCGCGGCATCGCAGATAAGGGGCTGGAGGGCGATGTGAAGTACGCTTTTGAGAAGAATGGCATTGCGGTGGCCGATCCCGTGTGGGTGGTGCATGCTGGACGCAATCCTCAGGAAGACAAAATGTTTGGCTTGATCGCGATTGGAATCGGAATTGCTTTTGGGGCTCTGATGTTTGGCCTGGAGAGTTATCGCAAGCGCAAAGGAAATATTGCGCGGCCGCCGCAAGCCGAATCGTGAGTTGAAATGCGGCGCGGGTTATTGAGATGGATTGACGGGCGCGCTCTGAGGTGAGATTTTTGCGGCGACAGTTGACCGCCGCTTCGAAAGCCAGCCGCCAAATCTCCACAGAAGAAGGATCGCGACGAGCGAGCCGTAGAAGACGGGCTTGCGGACGTCAGACTTCACCAGCCAGTAGTAATGAATCACGCCGCAGATGGCCGTGACGTAAATGGCGCGATGGAGCATTTGCCAGCGCTTGCCACCGAGTCGGCGAATCCAACCCGCGGTGGAAGTCAAGGCCAGAGGAATCAGCAAAACAAATCCGAGGAAGCCGACGGTGATAAAGGGCCGCTTATAGACGTCTTTCCACATTCCGGCGAGATCGAAAGACTGATCCGGCCCGAGATACGTTAGGAAGTGCAAGCAAACATAGAAAAACGCGAAGAGGCCGAGCATGCGGCGAAAACGGATAAGGTCGGGGAGATGGAGAAGCTTGCGAAAGGGCGTGATGCAAAGGGTGAAAACGATGAACCGGATGGTCCAATCACCGGTGCCATGTTGAAGAGTTTCGACGGGATTGATGCCGAGGTTGCCCTTGATGAATCGCGAAAGCAAATTGGCGAAGGGAATCAGGCAGATCAGGAAGACAACGACTTTGGTCCACTTGCTGGTAAGGAGTGCGCGCACTCAGGTTTCCAGGCCTAGTGAAATTTCTTCAGGTCCATGCCGTTGTACATGCTGGCGACCTGATCGCTATAGCCGTTGAACATCACGGTGGGACGCGTGAAGATTTCGCCGAGGCGGCGCTCCTTGGCCTGGCTCCAGCGCGGGTGGTCGACATTGGGATTGACGTTGGAGTAGAAGCCGTATTCGTCGGAAGAGTATCGATTCCACGTGGTGGGAGGTTCTTTTTCCTGGAAGCGGATTTTGACCAGGGACTTGATGCTCTTGTAGCCGTATTTCCAGGGAATGACCATGCGGACCGGCGCGCCGTCCTGATTCGGCAGCGTTTCGCCGTACATGCCGACGCAGAGAAGAGTCAGCGGATTCATGGCTTCGTCAAGACGGAGGCCTTCGACATAGGGAAAATCGATGCCGCCATACTTCGCTTGCGGCATTTGACGCGAGTCGTAAAAAGTCTGGAAAGCGACGTAGCGAGCTTTCGGCGTGGGCTCGGCCAGTTTTGCCAGCACGTTGAAGGAGAACCCGATCCACGGCACGACGATGGACCAACGCTCGACGCAACGATGGCGATAGATGCGCTCTTCGAGAGGCGCGAGCTTCAGGATTTCGTCCATAGTGAACTTGCGAGCGGTTTTCACTTCGCCTTCCACGGAAACGGTCCAGGGAGAGGTCTGAAATTTCTGCGCGTTCTTTGCGGGGTCGCTTTTGTCGGTGCCGAATTCGTAGTAATTGTTGTAGTGGGACACGTCGTCGAAAGTACTCAATTTTTCCGTAGTGCTGAACGGGCTCTTAACGAGACCGGTGAATTTGGTCCCGGCGAATGCTTTCACCGAGGGTGACGCCAATTCGAGCAACCCCTTGCCGGCAACGGCGGTCGCTCCCACGATGCCCATGGCGCGCAAAAATTTCCGCCGGTCCAGGTACACCGACCTGGGAGTGACATCGGCATAAGTTAAGTCCTGGGCTTTGCGGATTAACATCCATTTCCTCCCGATCTCTTGGGGCGCTTCGGCTGCACTCTTATTTTACGTCGTTCCACTAAGTTGGATGCGGAAAGTTAGACGAGGGTCCTTCCCGCCGAGACAGACCGAGGATAGGCTGATGCCTGCCCCTCTCAAATCAGAGTCGGATAGCCTTACAAAGTTACAAAGAGAGTCTGGGCACACTCTCGGGTAGTTCCGCCTTGCGGCTGCCCTTGCGCGGTAATCCCTAGAATGGGTTTTTTATCCCGCGCAATTGTGTCATTATCGCGCACCAGTGAACACCGGGCTTTGCCCCCGCAACCGGGCGGATTTCCAGGGCGAAACGCACGGGCGGTGCACCCTACAGAAGAATGGACGTGACCATCGATGGTAAACGTAAGCGTTAAGACGGCGGTGGCGGCGAGCGATCCGGAAGCTAATTACACCGGCCCATTGGCGATTGTGACCAGCTTGTTCTTCATGTGGGGCTTTCTGACCTGCCTGAACGATATTCTCGTCCCCCACCTGAAATCCATTTTCGACCTTAGCTACGCGCGAGTGATGCTGATTCAGTTCGCATTCTTTGGAGCCTATTTCATTTTCTCCATACCTTCCGCCAAGATTATCGACTGGATGGGTTACCAGCGGTCGATGGTGGCCGGCTTGCTCATGATGGGCTTGGGCGCATTCCTCTTTGTTCCGGCGGCGAGTGTCCCGTCGTACCCGCTCTTCCTGGGAGCGCTGATTGTCTTAGCCGCCGGCATCACCTGCTTGCAAGTGGCTGCCAATCCCTACGTAACGGTCCTGGGCAAGCCGCAGACCGCTTCCAGCCGCCTGAATCTCACGCAGGCGTTCAACTCCCTGGGCACATTTCTGGCTCCATTCTTCGGTGGACTGCTGATTCTGAGCGCCGCCCCCAAAGCCATGGACGAGATACGGGCAATGGCGCCGGACGCCTTGCAGGCTTATCGCTTGCACGAAGCGGCCACTGTCAAAACTCCGTACGTGGGCCTCGGCATAGCGTTGGTGCTGCTTGCGATTGCCATCGGCAGTTTCAAGTTGCCCAAAATCGAACATGCCCAACACAAAGTCGGCGAAAAGGTGGACGACTCTATCTGGAAGCATCCTAGCCTTATCTTTGGGGCCATCGCCATTTTTGTATATGTCGGCGCTGAAGTCTCTATTGGAAGTTTTCTAGTGAACTACTTCGGCCAGCCCGAAATTGGCGGATTGACAGAAAAGGTCGCGGCAAATTTTGTAGCCCTCTACTGGCTCGGTGCCATGATCGGTCGGTTCATCGGTTCTGGTCTGCTGCAAAAGGTCAAAACAGGCAAGTTGCTCGGGATTTGCGCCATTTGCGCCGCGGGACTAGTCGCGATTTCGATGCTGACCTCGGGACACTTCGCTATGTGGAGTATCATTTTCGTCGGCTTTTTCAACTCCATCATGTTTCCGAGTATTTTCACGCTCGGTGTGGCAGAGCTCGGACCTCTCACGGGCGATGGCTCTGGAGTCATGATCATGGCCATCGTGGGCGGGGCCATTATTCCTGTAGCACAGGGCTGGATCGCAGACAAGATCGGAATTCATCACGCCTTCTTTTTGCCCGTGATTTGCTACCTCTACATCCTGTTCTTCGCACTCAGCGGATCAAAACCAAACAGCGAGCGCCAAGCGAAAACGTAAGCTGCCGGACTTCAAACGATGGCCATGACACAAATCGACACAGGTACCTGTGTGATTGGCGTTGACGTCGGCGGCACGAAAGTGGCCGCGGGCTTTGTCGATCCGCAGGGAGAAATTCACCAGCACACCAGGGTAGCCATGAATTCGCACGGCTCGGCGGAGGAAGGATTCGCGGCGGTGACGGCGGCGATCGACGAATTGTGGAAGCTCGCGCCGGGAATGGCGAATGCTGCAACGCGGATTGGAATCTGCGCTCCCGGGCCGCTCGATCCCCACACCGGCGTGGTGCTGAATCCTCCCAACGTGCCGTGCTGGCGAAATTTTCCGCTAGCGGCGGAAGTTACCCGGCGCTATGGGGGATCCGTGAAAGTCGAGAATGACGCGAAAGCGGCGGGGCTCGCCGAAGCGCTGTGGGGCGCGGGCCGCGGCTACCGGCATGTTTTCTACACCTGCATCGGCACCGGTATTGGGGCGGGAATCCTGATCGACGGGCGGATCTACCATGGCCGCACCGGGGCGGCCGCCGAAGCCGGGCACGTCACCATTGACTACCATGGGCCTCGCTGCGGTTGCGGGAAGAAAGGCTGCATCGAAGCGCTGGCATCTGGTACGGCGATCGGCAAGAAGGCACGAGCTAAACTTGCAGAAACGGCAAGCCGCAAATCAGCGATGCTCGATTTGGTCGGAGGCGACATCAACGCCGTCACCAGCGAAACCGTCGCCCAGGCTCATGCCGCCGGGGATGCGCTGGCGAATGAAATCCTGCTGGAAACGGTCGAAGTGCTCACCGTCTGGCTGGGGAACATGGTCGACCTGCTGGAACCGGACGTCATCATTATGGGCGGCGGCGTGGCCACCATGCTTAGTCCGTTTTTCGGCGAAATCCGCAAGCGACTGCCGGATTGGTGCCTGAATTCGCGCTGCCTGGAGATTCCCCTGGTGGCCGCGCGCTATGGCGCGCACTCCGGAATCGCGGGCGGAGCGGCGCTCTGCGCCAATCCCCGCGAAATCTAGCGCAGCACTATAAGCCAGAACTATTTCAAGTTGGCCTTCTCCACGAGCGGCAGGTTTTGCGATGATCCGCCAACCATGAACGTGTAGCTTCCGGGGATGAGCTTCCAACCATCCATTGTTTCGTCAAAAACCGACAAGTACAAGGGATCGATGCTCACACTCACTTGCGTGCTCGCGCCCGGCTCCAGGCGCACTTTGCTCCAGCCCACCAGGCGCTTCGGCGGTTCGCCCGAGCCCGATGGGAGGGCGGCATAAACTTCAGCGATTTCCGACCCCGCGCGGCCGCCGGTATTCTTCACGGTAAAGTTGACGGTGGTCTGACTCCCTGGAATTATTTTCAGATCCGAGTAACTGTACGTGGTGTAGGAAAGCCCGTAGCCGAAGGGGAAGAGCGCGGGCTTATTTTCGGCGTCGTACCATTTGTAACCAACCTTCAATCCCTCGTCGTAATGCACTTCGAACGTCGGCTTGGCTTCGCCCGTCTTCATCACAGCGTTACGCCCGCGCTCTTCCGGCGACGGCTTCACCAGTTGCGGATGTGGGAGATCGGCTTCGCTGCGCGGGAAAGTCATAGGCAGTTTGGCGGAAGGGTTCACGTCGCCAAAAAGAATGTTAGCGACGGCGTCCGCACCCTTGCTGCCGGCGTACCACGCCTCGACAACGCCTCTGACGCTTTGGAGCCACGGCATGGTCACAGCGGTGCCGGTTTCCAGGACGACGATGGTATGCGGATTTGCGGCGGCTACTTCCGCGATGAGCGCGTCCTGGTTGTCAGGCAGAGACAAGTTCGGCAAATCCATGTCTTCACTGGTCCATTGATGAGCGAACACGATGGCAACGTCTACTTGCTTTGCCAGGGCGGCGGCAGAGGCGCGGTCCGCGCCGGAATCGAACTGCACGTTTGCGCCAGGAACTTTTGCGGCGATGGTTTTCAACGGCGAAGTCGGAAACCAGATGTGCTCGAGCCACTTGGGAGCGGGACGCCCCGGCGGATCCACTTGGGCAGAACCGCCGCCGGAGATCATGGAAGTATCGGCATTAGGTCCGATGACCGCGATGGAGTGCACGTGCGTGCGATCGAGCGGGAGTACGCCGCCGTCATTTTTCAGCAGGACGGTGGATTGCTCGGCCATGTGGCGCGCTATCTCGAGGCCGCCTGCGACATCCACGACGCTCTTTTTCACCGGGTAGTCGACGATCCCGCTGGCAAATTCGGATCGCAAGATGCGGCGCACGTGATCGTCCAGATCCGCCTGCGGTACTTTGCCGTCCTGCACGGCTTGCTTGAGCTTTTCGCCGAAGAAATCATCCAGAGGCTCTTCATGATCCAATCCGGCTGCCGAGGCTTTCACCGTGCTGTGCGTCCCGCCCCAGTCCGAAATGACGAAGCCTTTAAAATTCCAGGTTTTCTTGAGCACATCCGTCAGCAAGTATTTGTTCTCGCAAGCGAAATCCCCATTAACGGCGTTGTAGGAGCACATCACGGCGGCGGGGTTGGCGATTCCCAGGCCGATCTGAAACGCCAGGAGATCGCTCTCCCGCATGGCGCGCTTGCCAATGACTGCGTTGACTTCGTTGCGGCCGCTTTCCTGATCGTTCAAGGCGTAATGTTTCATGTCGCCTAGGATGTGCTGGGCCTGTTCGCACTTCATGCGGTTGCCGACGAGCGTGCCAGCGAGGATGGGATCTTCGCCCTGATATTCGAAGGTTCGGCCATTGCGGGGCTCGCGCGTCAGGTTGACGCCGCCGCCTAGAGTCATGTTGTAGCCCTGGGCGCGAAGCTCACGGCCGATGAGCGAGCCGTATTCGCAGGCCGCCTGGGGATCCCAACTCGCCGCCGCGGCAACGTTTGAAGGCAGCGCCGTCGAGTAGCGCCCGTTTTGCGCGCTGCTGCGCACGCCATAGGCCGCGTCACTCATCTGGATCATCGGAATGCCCAGCCGCGGCACGCCGAGCGCGAAACCGGCTCCGCCGTTGCCGAGGTGGGCGATGGGACTCGGCGGGGCGGCCCATCCGAGCATGCCGTTGCCGTGGAGTAGGCCGATCTTCTCGTCCAGCGTCATTTCCTTCAGCACCATGTCGGCGCGCACGTCGGGCGACAAGGTTGCGTTGGACCATGGATGCGTCGCGGGCTGTCCTCCGGTCTGAGCGCGCAGAAGATGCCGCCCAAGAATCGGAAAGTACAGGGCGAGGAGAGCAAGCATTACGGCTAGCGTCAAGCGCAAGAAGCGGGGTTGATTCGTTTTCACTGGTGCATCCTCAAAGGACTAAATTTACGCCCGTCATGATACCCCTGTTCATATCAAAACTGTGTGGAATATCGTTTTTTCTGGACATTGTTACCTGCAGTCCAAGCGCAGGGACAAGAGTGCCACAGTCTTGCGCGGATAGCGAAATCGTAACCCTAAAAGCTCGGGACTGGCGCGCGACCTTGCCCTCCGCGTTATACTTGTTGACGGAGGAGTGGGTGAGCGGCTGAAACCGGCGGTCTTGAAAACCGTTAGGCTCGAAAGGGCCTCGGGGGTTCGAATCCCTCCTCCTCCGCCAGAAATATCGTCGCGAGTGTCACAATTCCTTGGGTGCGATCCCGAGTTGGTTTATCGTTAGGCTCATCGGGAGAATCACACGTCCGAACCCTTACCGCGCGCGGATACACTGGAATTAATTATCGTATGTCTTCTTCCCGCATAATCGGCTGGACGGTGGGCATTTGGCTTTTCGTGATCGCCCTCTATACCGTAGTGTCGTTGTCGCTTCCCCGGGGCTCGCAGTCGCTGACCACCTTTGGAGACGCGGTGCAGTGCATCGTGCCGCTATTTGCCAATGCCGGCCTGCTCCTGAACGCGGGAACCCCGCACTGGCGCCGGAATCTCTTCTGGATGCTGATTGCGCTGAGCTGCACGCTATGGATGATCGGGCAATTCCAGTGGACGTATTACGAGGTTTACCTTCATAAACCGCTCCCGCAGATGTATCCGGGAGACATCGTTTTTTTTCTCCGTGGCATTCCCATGATGGCGGCGATGGCGCTGCAGCCCGACCGGAAACGCGGGGAGCTTCATGCCCGGCTGGGGTACCTCGATTTCGCGTTGCTGCTGACCTGGTGGACGTTTATCTATGTTTTTTTCGTCCTTCCGTGGCTCTATGCAACGCCTTCCCTGGCACAGTACAACCACAACTATAATCTCGTCACTAACATTCAATCCACGGTGATCGCCGCCGGATTCATGTTCTTCTGGCTCCGGAGCAAGGGCGCTTGGAAAACGGTATACGCCAATCTCTTTGGCGCCACTGCGGTCTACATGCTCGTTTCGCTGGTGATCGACGTCGGGACCGACACCGGTGACTACTACACCGGAAGTTTGACGGACATACCGCTACTTTCTTCCTTCTTCTGGCTCGCGCTGGCGGGAGTGATCGCGTATGGAAAGGGCTCGCAGCTCGATGCCTTCGTGAGCGATGATTCCCCCGGCGAGGGTGATGATCCCGCGCGCAACGTGAATACGTGGTCCAGCCGTATGGCGATGGCCGCGGTGATCAGCCTGCCTATTCTGGCCATGTATAGCTTGCGCTTCAACCGTGAAGAACCGGCAGTTCGCGATTTCCGCCTGGTAACGGCCGTGGTCGCCTCGTTGCCACTGGCGCTTTTAATTTTCATGCGCGCGCGGCTCGCGGAGGCGGACCGTGCACGCCTGTTACGGCAGTCCGAGCACTCGCTGGAAAACCTGCAGCGCCTCCAAGCCCAAATGGTGCAGTCCGAGAAGCTGGTCTCACTCGGGCAGCTGGCGGCCGGCGCGGCGCATGAAATCAACAATCCCCTCGCGGCCATTCTCGGTTTTTCAGATCTTCTCGCGGATGATGAAACGCTCCCGGCAAAGGCGCGAGCCACGGCGGCCAAGATCCGCGATCAGGCGCGGCGCACGAAGACGCTGGTCGGGAATTTGCTGAGTTTTGCCCGCCAGGTGCCGTCCGAACGCACGCTACTCGATATCAACAGCGTGGTGAACAATGCCGTGCAGCTTCGCGCGCTGGACCTGCGTTCGGCAACCACACGGATCGAATTGCAATTGGAGTCTGTTCTACCCGGCGTGCGCGGAGATGGAAACCAGTTGATGCAGGTTTTCTTCAACATCATCAGCAACGCGGTCGATGCCATGGAGACACACAAAGGAGGAGTTTTGACCATCAAGACCCTCCGCGACAGAGGAAACGTTGTCATCCTGTTCTCCGACACCGGCCCCGGCCTCAAAGATCCGCATCGCGTCTTTGATCCTTTCTACACGACGAAGCCGGTCGGCAAGGGCACGGGCTTGGGTCTCAGCATTTGCTTCGGAATCGTTCAGGAGCACAACGGAAAAATCCTGTGTTACAACCGTCAGGAAGGCGGGGCGGTTTTCCGCGTGGAACTGTCGGCCGTTCTGGCTGCCCTGCCGGCAAAAGAGTTGCAGCAACTGACCACTCCTTCAGCGAACCCGCAGAAGCCCTCTTGAGAAATCATGATTTCTTTGCTCTGCATTTCTCTTCGTTCCGAAGCACCGCAAGACTCGTGTTAGAGTCTCCCTTCTTGAGTTCGAGTCCGGACTGGGAGTCTCGATGACGGAAATCGCAATTCGAACGCAAAAACTGACAAGAACATTTGGGAATCTTACTGCCGTCGACGCCATCGATCTCCAGGTGACGGCAGGCCAGTTCTTCGGTTTTCTCGGTCCGAATGGCGCGGGAAAATCGACGACCATCAAAATCCTGACAGGGTTGCTCGCACCGACTAGCGGAAGCATGGAACTTCTGGGACTGGATTTTGCGGCAAATCCCGTTGAAGTAAAGCGCCAGATCGGCGTCGTACCGGAAGGCATGGGCCTTTTCGAACGCCTGACGGGAGCGGAGTATTTGCAGTTCGTGGGCCGGATGTACGGGCTGGACCGCCCCACCACGCGGCACCGCTCGGACGAATTATTGGAGTTCATGCAGCTTGCGGACCGGCCCAAGACGTTGATCGCGGACTACTCCCACGGCATGCAGAAGAAACTGGCGCTGGCCGCCGCGGTCATTCACGGGCCGCGCATCCTGTTCCTTGACGAACCATTCGAAGGCGTGGATGCGCTAGCGGCCGGCGCGCTAAAGGCGCTGTTGGCGCGCATGACCGAACGCGGCACTACTATTTTTCTGACTTCTCACGTTCTGGAAATTGTCGAGCGCCTCTGCAGCCACGTGGCCATCATTGATAAGGGAAGGCTTGTCGCGCAAGGCTCGCTGGAAGAATTACGCGCTGGCATTTCCGGCGAGGAAAACAGCAAGACCACATTAGAGCAGATTTTCCTTTCCATTGTTGGGCAGGATGGATCCCCGCGTCCCCAACTCGAGGAACTTTCATGGCTGATGTAACACGGCCCGTCAGTATCGTCGAACAAATCCGGCTGGTGGCCGGGCTTCGCTGGCGAATCCTGCGGAACAGCCTGCGCAAGAAGAATAATCGCCTCGATGTGATCGGCTTGATTCTCGCCGGAACTTTCGGCGGCATTCTTGTTGTCGGATTGTGTTTCGCTTTTTACGCCGGAGCCTATGCCTTTATTTCCGAAGGCCGCCCGGGCTGGATCGCCTTGCTGTTCTGGGGGATTTTTGTTTTCTGGCAAATGTTTCCGGTATTTGTCGCGGGCTTCGGAGCAAGTTTCGAGTTTCGCACGCTCTTGCGTTTTCCACTGAGTCTCAGCGCGTTCTACATCATCGGTCTGGCTTACGGTCTGGCGGATTTTGCAGCTCTGGCGTCGCTCTGCTGGCTAACCTCCATGACGGCCGGTGCCACGGTGGCAAAGCCCGGTTTGTTGCCGGCTGTGCTGCTCGTTGTGCTGTTGTTCGTGATGTTCAATGTAACTCTGGAGCGGCTGCTTGGTTCGTGGCTGGAGCGGTTGTTATCGCGGCGGCGGACGCGAGAGATTTTTCTCGCACTTTTTGTGCTCTCCATGGTTTCGCTGCAATTCATTGCTCCGCTCTTCAATCGTTATGGCGCGGTGCTGCGGCCGCTGTCCCTGCGCTTTTTGCCTTACATTGCCTGGTTTCCGCCTTCGCTGGCGGGCCGCGCTCTTGCCGGTGTCGTTCAACTTCAGCCCGCAGCGTTTCTGGTCAGCTCCGCAACGTTCCTGCTCTATTTGGCCGTCTTGAGCGCCCT
>Ga0307479_10005660_pt1 | contig 11442 bp, 15 predicted proteins | sample atmos_gasesECM4C_FD_203743 | JGI IMG/M metagenome (GOLD analysis project Ga0307479, IMG submission 203743) | Hardwood forest soil microbial communities from Morgan-Monroe State Forest, Indiana, United States - atmos_gasesECM4C_515 | ecosystem: Environmental > Terrestrial > Soil > Temperate... | reverse complement strand
GGGACCATGTCGCTGTCCACGAACAGCAGCCAATCGCCCTGGAAGTTCTGCGCGATGGCGTTCCGCTGAAACGCCACCCCCTCGCCCGACAGCACCATCATCGCCGTGTCTGGGGGCTTCTCCATCAAGAGGAACCCGACCAAGAACTTCGAGTCCACCAGGGCGGAGCAGGGGACACCGATCGTCCCCGGAGGGATCACCCCGTCTTCCCCTGCGACAGTCCCTTACCCTTGACCATGATGGGCTTGCCCTTCTGGGCGTTAAAGGGCCGAGGAGCGTCTTTCTCGCCCTGCTTGTCCGTGCCGCCCTCTTCCTCGATGTCGGGCTGGCCCACAGGCGACTTCGCGTTGAACGGCATCGGCGCGTTCGCCTTGCCATCGTGGCTCTGGTAGGTGCTGTGCTTGGCGGCGTGCTCCATCGACTGATCGTGCTCAGCGTTTCCGTGCTGTCCCATCAGCGCTTCCCTCCGAATGGACAGGGTGCGTTCGCCTTCCCGCCCGTGTAGTGCGTGTGCTGGGCCGCTTCTTGCATCGTCTGATCGTGCTGGTCCCAGTTCCCCGGGGTGCCTGTGGGAGCGGGCGTCCACTCATCCCGTGAGGGCTTGGCCTGCCCAGGCTCAGGGACTGCAGCGACTTTGCCAGCTCCCCCGTAGCTTGCGGGGATAACGTCACGACCTTGATCGTTTGCGGTGGCTTTGGGCGGTTGATGTGAATGTGCGGATTTCGCCATCAGGCACCTCCTAGTAGCCGATGAACTCGCAGCGCACGGTAAAACCCGATAGGTTCGTGGTCGATGTCACTTCCACGCCCGTCGTGATGACGTAGACTTTCATCTTGCCGTTCGTGCGGTCGTAGGCGAAGTGATAACCGTTCAACTTATCGTCACCAGAGATGTTCGGCTGAATAATCTCGTTCATCTCCACAGCGCCTGCGGTCAAGGTATCCCCGTTCGTCGAGTACGAGTTGGACATGGTGACATCGCCGATCTTGCCGCGCAGGTTGCCGGCGGACCAGACCTTCTTGCTGGCCCAGGTCGCGGTTCCCATAGATCACCCCTTGCGCCTGAGGAAGATCACGGCTCCGGGGCGTGCCCCCTCATCGGCTATAGACACGCCCCTCTACGTCTACAGGTCGCGATCGAGCGCGATATTGACCGCGATGGTTCCTGACCCTTGGTCGGCTGTGGCCCACCCAATCACGCGGTTCGTGGGCGCCGTTCCCGCAGCCACCCCGACCGCTTCGCCGTCCGTGGTGGCAGAGGCGATGATGGCGGCCCCCTGCTTGTCCGCCGCCGTGGTATCGATCACCGCGGAGTGGATACCGCCCGTCTGGATGACGGTGAAGTTCCCGGTCGTCACGACGCCGAGGAAGATCCCCGCGACGAAGTTCTGGTTGTTCGCTGCGGTCGTGGCCCCCGCATTGGCGAGCTTCGACGTCACGGTGAAGTTCGCGGGATTACCGAGCCAATAGGCTACGGCCCCGTTCGCAGTGGCCACGGACCCGGTGCCAGCGGTGAACTTGACGTACTGATACGACTTCACCGCCGTGGGATCGTAGAAGCGCTCGCCCAATGACGCAGATGGCGGTGCCCCCAAGGGGGACGTGCCCGTCTGCGGGCCTTCGTTGAGCGGTGTGGTGAGGTTCTTGACGAGGAGTGTCGCGAACTTGCTCATGCGGTCCTCCCGTTGAGCGCCCCGAGGCGGCGCCGGTTGGTGCAGACCCAGTTGCCCATGAACCAGACCCGACTCGCCTTCCCGATCTGGTCGGGGATCTGCTGGAACGGGTCTACTTCAAAACGGTCCACCTGCTCAGGGAGCACCCCAAGGTAGAGGTATTTGGGATTCCAGCGCGTTGTTACTCGCCCATGACGGACGGGACAGGTCATTTCTGCCTGTCTCTCTGCATTGCTGCAGAGGCCGGACTATCTCATCCCTTATCGGGGACGGCACATAGTCTCTACACGTTCCCGCAGACGCGGGCTTCGCTCGGTGTTGCCCCAGAGGGGTGTCCACCGAATTCGCCGTCTTTGCGATGGACGCTAGAAGGACTGATGTTTGTACGCGATGAGCCGCTGCCGCAATCGTTCCCTCACTCGATTCTCCTGCGGGCTGTAGCCGCGAGGAAAACCTTTCAGCGAAGGACGCATCAGACTGCGCAACGATAACAGCACGTCGCCCTGTTCCCGCTTCGCAACCATATAGCGCACCGTGGCTCGCAGGAACTTCTCGGCGGCTCGTGCCGTGATCATCCACACAAACAGCGGACGGTGTGTCGGCTTGCGTCTTCGCCTGATGCTCGTGACGCTGCCGCCGAACGTCTGCTGAAGCGCTCGGAGCGGACGAGGATCGGTCCCTTCGACCGCGACCCGAATCACGTAGGTCCCGGGTTTCGGCCGATTCACCGTGAGATTGCCCTCGCCGTCCACGAAGCCCGCTGCGTACTGTGGGCTGATCTGTATTGTCACATCCCGGATTATACATCAAATCCCTTCCGTCGTCCATGGGTCCTGAACTCTAGTTAAGCACGCTAGAGTTGAACCAGACTTCCGCGATCATCTGCTCGTCCCAGATCACGTTCGCGGCGTGGAACTTGAGCGTTTCGAACCCCGCGCCCGCCATGTCGGGATCGGTGAACCGCTGGGACGCCTGCAAAAGGCTATTGTACTTCTGATACAGCGTGCGCGAGGTGATGACCACCTGCGGTGGATCGCTGCCGCCTGACGCCTGGTTGTAGATGTCGAACATGTCTTCCACCGTCAGCGGCTTCGCGGTGTTGTCATACTTCGCCGCCCACCAGGTATAGGTGGTCGGGCTCACCCCGCCGATCGTGCCCGTTGAGCGGAAGATCGACTGCCAGTTCACCACCGACAACGCAGCCTGCGAGGTGGCGAACGTATCGCTCAAGAGCGTCTCCTGCATCGTCTTGACGGCGTTCCGCGCCTTCGTCTCGACGAGGTTGATCATCTGCCACTCCGCCCGATTCCGTCGGAGGTCGTACTCGAACAGCACCACGGCACCCGCGTAGAGCATCCAGAGATACTCAGCGGACGTGATGACGTCCTGCTCAACGAGCGGGATCTTGCCCGCCTTGCCGATCGCCGCCACCGTGGTGTTGGTGCTGTATTCGAGCGGCGCCACCATGCGCTCGCCCCCGCCCACGCCGCGGATGGCCTTGCGGCGTTGAAGTTCGAAGAACAGAGCGTGCTCGTGTTATCGCGCGGCTTGTTATCCGCGCTTCTGCGCGTCACCGCGCAGAGCAGGTCATCTCATCCCTTTCGGGCAGGGCGCTCGTGGAGGCATTACCGACTCCGAAGAGTCTCGGCCTCTGACCGTCACACCGTCTCAAGCGTCACCGCCTGAGCTTGGCTCGGGATTGTCTCAGAGAGAGGTCCCCCGAATTCACCCCGTTTGCGTGCCGTGCTCACCTGGTTTTCTCGAATACGATGGCATCGTCCGCAGAGCGTCACGCCGTTCTCGACATCGTAGCGCATCTCCGCATACACGCGGAGCGCCTTCAGATGATGGGCGTGATTTCTGCGCGAGACATGGCCGCAGTCTTGACAGGTCTCCTTGTCACGAGCCAACACGGCTTTCCGCCAAATCTGATACTCGACGGACAACCGCGCCAGCACAGACTCGGGTGTTTCACCACCGCGCCAAAGATGGCTTTTCTCGCCGCGCTGCCGTTCCGCCAATGCGAGACGCCGTTCCTCTGGCCAGCGGTAGTGCTTCGGACCTGTCTGTTTCCCGCGCGTCCACTCAGGAAATTGTCCCTGCGTGAGCTTATGCAAAAAGCGCGCGGTGTTATTTCTGCGGCTTGCTTCACCGATCTTGCGACGATGCTCTGCCGAAAGTTTCGCGCCGCGGAACATGAGGCTCACCATCTGCTTGAATTCCTCGGTGTGCTTCATGCCCAATGCCGGATGGCGCGTACCCGCAGCAATCTCTCGCGCTGCGCGTTGTTTGGCGGCATCCGACATTCGTTTCCGCGCTTCAGCAGAAAACTTCATGCGTCCAGGGCAACACGGCAGGACCCACGCGGAGTCTTGAAAATATTGTCGATGGCATTATCCTCGACCCAATTTTTCAGGGTCGTGGACAGTAGCTCATCGATTGGTCCCGCCATGCGTCACCTCACTTAGCCTTTGTATTCGATCGGTCCCGTGATCCCTTTCTCGCGCTTGAGGTATTCCCACGTATCGTGCATGCTCTTGAACTTTGGCCGCTGCGGCGCGCCTGCGGCAGCGGTGCCGCCTGGAAGAGAGGCGTCTTTACGCTTGGTGAGCTGCGCGTCGGCGGTCTTCTTGCCCGCCGCGATCAGCTCTTCCCCGTACGTGGCGTAGTAGGCGGCTCGCAAGTCGGCGATGTTGAGGCGGTTCTCGGTCTCCATGATCTTGTCGAGATCGAACGGAAGCCCGTTCTGCTTCGCCCACGCTTCCACGTCCGCCGCTTCCTGCGCCAACTCAGCCTCCGCGGCTTTGTAAGCGGTCCCTTGGGCTACTTCGGTCGTGCGCCCCAGCGCGGTCACCATCTCGCGGTTCTGCGCCGCCAAGCCCTGAAAGACTTTCTGAATGCCCGGAGCGAGCGCTTCGAGGTTCTGCCAATCGACCCCGGCGAGAGGGTCTTGGGGTTTTGCCTCCGGGTTGAGCTTCTCGAGCGCCTGGAGCGTGGTCTGGAGCAGCACGATCGCCCGCTGGCGGTCCTGAGGATTCTCGGATGCCACCATGCGGTTGACTTCGTCCGCCCACGCCAAACGCTGGGTGTGCTGCTCGAGCTCCTGGAGCCGAGCAACATCCTTCTGCCGCACCTCGGTAACGATGCGGTCAATGTGCTTCTGCTGCTCGGGCGGGAGGCTGTCTTTCCAGGCTTTGTAGTCGTCAGGAGCGGGGGCCTGTGCCCCGTCCCCTCCAGGTGCTTGGCCAGGTGCACCTCTGGTCTCGCCGTTCACTGGTGCTTGTTGAGCGGGGTGCACCACCCGCGAGCCTTCGGTCAACGCGGCTTCCGTCGGCTTCGCCCCAACAGAGTTAGGGTCTGCCTGGGTCACCGCCCCGATCGACTCAGCCGTCTGTGCCATAGTTATGCCTGTCGCACTGGCGTTCGCCGTTCAATGGCTGAACTCCTCTTGAAGAACCTGCACCACCCGCCAGGGGCGATTACCCCTTCGACCGCCGTACAGCGACCTCCGTTACGGTACATGGTGCAAAGGCGGCACGCTTCGGTGGGACGAGTGCTGCGATCCACATAGCGGGCCTCAGTCTTACTGACCTTTGCCACGCTTCATCCGCCGTTTAATGGCTTCGTCTCTCGCGGAGCCTTTGTGATACGGCAGATTCTTCTGGCCTGGGTATTCCTTCGCCCAGCGCTTGGCGATCTCGGGGTGCTTCATCCAGAGGAACCGACGCTGCGCCTCGCTCTCAAACGGCATCTACGACACCGGAACCTTGTGCTGCGGTAGATGCGTATCGGTCACGCGCCACGCGCCGTTCGTCTTCTCCAAACGGATGTACCCGCCGTGCGCCACGGTCCCTGGGTCCGCGGCGAGTTCCTTGGAGTGCGCTCGATACATCGCCATGCGATCCTGACCGCTCTCCAGCCACAGCGGAATCATCTGGATGTTGCGCCCGTGCGCCACCACGAGCGTGGTCTGCTTGGCTTCATCGAGCGTGCGACTGAACGTGGCGAGGAAGCGCTTGGCGAACGTTTGGAACGATTCCCCGCCAGCAGGCACGTCATCGGGATGGCGCACGAAGTTGGCGATCTTGTCCGTGACGTCCTTCGTCGCCACCTTGCCCTGCAGCTCGCCGAGATTCCACGTTCGCAGTCCTGGGGTTGTCTTGACTGTCGCGTGATGCGTATCCGCGATCCGTCGTGCGGTCATGGCGGCGGGCTTGAGGTCGCTCGCCACGACGCTATCGATGGGCTCGTCCTTGAGATCCTCTGCCAATCTCGCGGTCTCCGCACGGCCTCGGTGGTCAAGTGCTAGGTCCGCGTGACTGCGAATCCGCTCCCCGTCCCCCGTATCTGAACCACCCTTGTTCCAGGCGGTCGAGCCGTGGCGAACGACGATCACGGCGGGCATCGCTCAGCCTTCTCCTGACGGTGGCGAACCCCGTACTCTTCAGCGGTCTCAGGAGCGCAAGCGACCACGACACACAAGACGACGACTTCGACCGCGAGCATCGCCAACATCCCACAGCCGAACAGCAGAATCCGCATCCAGGCGTCAGCGCTCAAGGTGCGCGCGCAATTGATGCAGCCGTCGTCTCACCGCGTCAGACAATGCGGCGACGTGGTGATGGAGCGGAAGAGGCTGGCTAGGGACGGGGGGCATGGCAGCAGGAGAGGGGGAACTTCCCGCAAGTCCGGTCCCGTCCCCAGCCGGTGATGCCATTCCAGGGGGCAAGCCTGGACGTGGCATCGCCGGCGGGACTTGCTTCAAGTACGACTTGGCGCGCCGCTGAATGTTCGGTCTCGCGTCCGTGGCCATCTTACCCGCCGAGGCGTCCTCGGGTGCCGCCTGAGCCCACCACGGCTTTGGGGTTCACCCCGGGCGACCCGATGGACGGACCACTACTCAACGCTTGTCTGCGTTGCTTCCGTCGCATCCCACGTCGCATGATCCGCATCATTCTCCGCTGGATCGGGCCTTGAGGCTGCGTCTGCGGGGCCAACCCAAGCCCGGACCCAGGCGAGCCGTACCCACCCGATGGACTAGGAGCGCTCCCACCCGGACCCCCAGGCATCTGAGAACCCACGAGCATGGCCATCAACTGGCGGGGATCGATGCTCACTTACCCATCCCTGGATAGCGGCGCTTGACTGCTGCGCGCACTCGGGCTTTCTCAGCGCTCGTTCCATGCTGCGAGACGCGAGCTAGCGCGTTTCGTGCGTGAGAGGCATCTTCGATCGGGAACCGTCTCCCAGGGAGCGCGAACGACTTGCTAGGGATTCTCCTGCGAGCCGCAGCAGTGAGCTTAGCCATGCCTCACCCCGACGTACGTGTCGGCCCTGTAATGGCGCTTTGCAGGAGTTCTGCCAATGACCCGGGCGCTTGCCCAACCACCGAGCCAATGCGTCGAGAGACTTCGGGGACGCCCACGTTCCCAGGACCGCCTGGGGTCTCGCCTGGTAGCCCTGGTGTCATGCCGTTCCCACCGCCTTGGGGAGCGACGGGCTGGAAGAAGCGTTCGGTGTCCGTATTCCCCGTGCGCCTGAAAATCTCCTTGGCGATCTCTTGAGGGTTCAATCCCACCATCTGCAGGGCTTGGCTCGCTGCGGCGACCTCCACAGCCCCTTTCACGCCCTCGATGAACTGGGCCCGTTCCACGGCTTCCTCGCGCACGCCCATGCTCCCCGCCTGCACGTCGATCTCGTGGTCGTCAGCGATCTCCTGAGGCGTGAACCTCGCCCACACGAACCGATCCCCCCGCTGGATGTCCACCACCACCCGATTCCCGTCCGCGATCGGACCCTGCAACCCCGCAGCAACTTCAGGCGACACCGCGGCGATCCGCTCCGCGGTACCGAACTGCTCAACGAGGGCTTTGACCTTCACCGCGATGCGACGATTGAAGTCCTCCCACCCTGTCTGCTCGTCCTGATCGCCCACGTTGGATTGGCTCACCAGAAGGCTGGTCTCCGTGGCCGTGCCAATCCCGGGGTCCGTGAGTCCGCGGCGCATGGCGTTGACTCCGCTGAGTTCGGTGTAGTCCTGGCGCATCGGCACCTCGAACTGCATGAACTCGGGCGGGAACCCCGTCGTATTGGCTTCCTCAGGCATTTGCGCACCCATGTCGATCGGGATGATCGTGCGGTCTTCACCTGACTCCAAGGCGAGGATGTCCTCTTCTTTGGCGCCTTGCACCCCAATGATGTGCTTCGCAGAACGGATCATGCCGGCTTGTTTGGAACGGACGAGATTGAACAATCGCTGCCAGTGGTGCATGTCCTCGATCAACCCGATGGCATCGAGTTTGTCCTGGATGGGATCACCCCACATCGGCTCACACGGATACCCCTCGAACTCGTAGGGGTTCTCGACCGCCATCAACTCTTCGAGCTGGATCTCCTTGGCGAGATAGACGACAAGATTCCGTTCCCGCTCCTGGTAACGGAAGATCGTGGCACGCTTGAACTGTTTGTCCGTCGCATTTCCTTCACCAGGGCCAGGCTGAGAACCCGGACTTCCACCCACAGGGTCCGGCTGGTAGTCATGGTCCAGGGTTTCATCGCCTTTGATCCGCTGAGCCACGTCTTCCTTGACGCGCTTATCGGACTTCGCCCACCGCTTAATCCGTTCCAAGGGCCACGACATCTGCCAGCAGACATACTCGGCGTCCTCCCACGTCAGCGTATCGACCTGCGGGTCAATGTGGACGCGAGCAGGGGACACTCTGCGGACAATGGGATTGTCGTAGAGGATCGTCTCTTTGGGCATCGACTCGGGACGATCACCTTCGTACAGCAGCTCCTGCGTCTCCGTCTTCCAGTCGATCCAGCACCATCCGCGGCCGAACACGTACCGATCCCTGAGTGACGAACGAGCGTGCTCGTGGATACGCGCTTCCCGCCAGACATAGGGGATGTAGGCTTCCCAGACCCGCGCCATCGCTTCCCGGACGCGGAACGGCATCTTGCCTCCACCCCGAGGTCTGAAGCGGAAGATCGGGCGTTCGGCAGCCAACGCTGCCACTTTGAGCTTGCAGAGGCGCTTGAGGTAGTTGAGTTGGACGTTGTCCGCGAGCGGTTGCGGGAGATCGGTCATCGTGGTGCCGCGACGGAAGAAGTCCCCCCGATAGAGCTGAGCGTACATCAGGTCCTTGGTCTTCCAGGTCTTCTCCCAGTACTTGCGAGCCACTTCAATGCGCTGGCGGATCTGCTTGATGTCGGAGGCAGAGAGCTTCTCGCGCTTAGCGGGAGGCACGCCAGAATCCTCTAGGAGCCACCAGGATGCCCCAGGATCGATGCTGTGGGCGCACCCCTAGATCCACCTTGACCCCGGGCCTGCATAGACCGTCTTGCCTGATCTGAGGTCCGCCTCGAACGCATCTCGCGCCTTGGAGCCTGGAGGACCCATCACCATCTCCTTGCTCGTGTGGAAGGCTTTGGGGATCTCGATCACCTTGCGCTCTGCCACCAGATCCCGTTCGAGCTTGATGCCCGCGATCCCATCCTGGAGGATGAACCATCCGCAGCGGTCGCAGGCTTGGTGGTTACGCTCAGCGAGTGGGACTTCACGCTCAGCGCGCATGCCGCAGCGGGGGCAAACATAGAGATACGTCACCGCAGGAACTCCCCGCCAATGTACTTCTTGCGCTTCCGCCGCTCCTCCAGCAACTTGAACGCCGCTTCCGCTGTGAAGTCGCTCGGGGGATTGGGCTTCGGCGGCAGCTTGGGCGCGGGCCTGCTCATCAGCCCATACCGTAACGCGTCTGGAGCGTGGTCCTCGCTGTCGGTGTTCACGTCCTCGGGCTTCGCTTCATCGTGGACGAGTTGCGGGAGCGTTCGTACGAGGTTCGGGCACGTCCCCTCCACGATCTGCAATCGCGCGGTCTGTTCGTCGTTGGGACCGACAAACGGTTTCAGCCACTCGCGCACACGACGCCACCCCATGATGCGGTCATCCGCTGCCTTCATCAATCGCGGCGGGAACTTCCGCTCTTCCCAGACATGGGCATAGGTTTCGGCCGTGCTTTGCCCCCAGACACCGCCTTTGCCAGACTTGTGCCACAGATCGGGCCCCGCGACCACGTACTCGGGCACATCCTCCCCGCAGGTTTCCGCGATGAGGCGGGCTTGGTCACTGTCTGCTACGCGCTCCTTGTAAATCTCGCGATAGACGTAGCCCATGCCATCTGGACTGAGTGCCATCTGCAGATAGCAGAACGGTCCCACGAACCCATAGTCTAAGGCACCGAACCGCCGCCAGCTCTTCGGCATCTCGGGCATCGGGCACAGGTGAATGGCAGGATCCCACTCGCTGAAGAACTGCCCAATCCCGCCGGCGAGGAACTCGGCCAAGTATTCCTGACGGTACACCACGCTCGGCAAGTCGCGTTCAGCCTGGGCGAGATCGTCAGGTGGGATGTGCGGGTTCTCGCTCGTTGGACGCCTCCAGCTGCGCCATTCGGGATGGTTGCGGTCCTGACCCCACTGCCAGAGCGTGTAGAAGTCGTCGAACCCTTTGGGCGTCGAGATGAACCACGCATCGCCTTCGTAGTCCGTCAGCATGGGACGAATGACTTGCTGCCAGGCGTACAGCAATCTGCGGACGGAGGCGGCTTCGTCGATGACCACGCGACTGTAGGCGCGACCTCGTGCGGTGTCGGGATCTTCGAGCGACCACATCTCTACGCGCCCGCCACCCAACAGTTCCATGCGGCGCTCTTGCTCGCTCTTCGTCTGGATCACGGGCCGCAGAATCTCCGAGAGCCGTCGCCAGTCCTCAGCCAGCGTCTTGTACGTAGGGCTGAACCACGCGACGGGCTTACCATCGAGCGCGGGACGAATCACGCGGTCTTCTGCGAGCGTATTCTTGCCCCAACGTCTGCCAGCTGCCAGCGCATTGAACCGTCGCGCCTGCTCGATGATTGCGTCTTGGCCAGCGTGCGGTTCAGGAAGCTGCAGCCTGAGGGCGACGGATGTACTCAACGATCACCGCGGTCGGGCCACCGCCAACGTGCTCCACTTCCATCGCTTGCTGCGGCTTGCCCCAGCCACGATCCAACAGCGCTTCCGCAGCGTGAATCCGTGCCATCGGGTTCTTGTCCGTCAACGCCTCTACGAGTGCGCGAACTGACGCCTCGGTGTATTGCCGTGCCAGATGCCTGATGGGATGATCTTCTCTGCGACGTCCCGCGGGATTCCCTGACACGCCTTTCACCCACGCTGGGTTCCCGCGGCGCTTCTTGATCCCGCCGTTGCCAGCAATTTCAGCGCTCATGGATTGCGGGGGTGACGTCGGGGAACTTAGGCAGGTTCGCGCCTGCCACCTTCGCGTCCACCTGGGCCTGCAGTGCCTTCGCCTTCGCCACGAGATCCGCAAGCGCCTGCTCCTCGTCGAACGTGCGGTTCATCGGATCGTTATCAAGAAGCGAGAGGTAGTGCTCCGCCATGATCGTCGCATCCCACACGTCCACCGCGAGTTGAGGATCGCCCACTTGGATGGCTTTGAACCAGAACCCCACTGCGCCCGCGTTCGGACCAGCTTCAAGATTCGTGAACTCGCGAGCGTGACTGAGCTTGATGTCAGCCGCCATGCACCGCCTCCTTGATCGCGTCTCCATCCTTCGGCGTCCACCGCGGAGATTCCTGGGATGTCTGCACCCGCGGGCTCATTGCGCGACGCTTCAACTCCTCGAACATGATGTGCCCGAGACGCCGCCGGCAGAACTCGAACCACTCGAATGGGTGCGTGGTCCCGTACATGTGCCCGGCTTGGCAGC